>ERZ1090880.771-NODE-771-length-16712-cov-5.665306_pt1 | contig 16712 bp, 13 predicted proteins | sample MGYA00478471_ERZ1090880 | MGnify/ENA primary metagenome ERZ1090880 (study PRJEB33644, sample SAMEA5815734) | chicken gut metagenome | biome: Chicken; feature: Gastrointestinal Tract; material: Caecum | place: Ireland | collected 2019-01-01 | study: A study of the... | reverse complement strand
TAAGCAGGTCTTATTCGCTTTCCTTAATCTGTAACACATCATTGACAAACCTACAAACTGACGTTTCCTTTCTTTTAGTTTTTGTGCATACCGTTCGCCATCAGTGTGACCAATACAGCCTTTTGCGCATGCATACGGTTTTCCGCTTCATCAAAAATCTCATTGGCATGCGCTTCAAATACCTCAGACGTAATTTCTTCTTCACGGTGGGCCGGAAGACAGTGCTGTACAATTGCGTCCGGCTTCGCCGCATTCATTACATCGGCATTAACCTGATATCCGGCAAAGTCAAGACGGCGCTGTGCCGCCTCTCCTTCTTCTCCCATAGACGCCCACACATCTGTTTCTACAATATCGGCATCTTTTGCCGCTTCATATACGTCAGAAGTTAGCAAAAAATGATCGCCGTACTGTTTTGCAAATGCAAGAACCTGCGGGTCATACGCATATTTTTCTGGCGTTGCAACTGCAACGCGCATCCCCATTTTCAGACAGCCGACAATTAATGAGTTGGAAACATTGTTCGCATCGCCGATAAAACAAAGTTTCAAACCTTCAAGCGTTGTCTTATATTCCCGAATTGTCATCAGGTCAGCAAGGATCTGGCACGGATGGCTATAATCTGTCAGGCCGTTGATTACCGGTATCGATCCAAAGGCGGCAAGCTGCTCTACTTCTGCCTGTGCATATGTACGGATCATAATACCGTCACAATAGCGGGAAAGAACACGCGCTGTATCACAAACCGGCTCGCCGCGGCCAATTTGCAGGTCGGAAGCGCTTAGAAACAGTGCCTGCCCGCCAAGCTGATACATTCCCACTTCAAAAGAAACACGCGTCCGGGTCGATGATTTCTGAAAAATCATAGCAAGTGTCTTTCCCTGAAGATATTGATGTGCAATTCCGTTTTTATGTTCATATTTAAGCTGATCTGCAAGATTTAAAATCTCCGTAATTTCCTCACGGCTCAAATCCGACAATTTTAATAAATGCTGCATGTGTCTTTGGCCTCCTGATCACTCGTTTAAAACGGAAAGTAAAATTTGAATGCCTTTTTCAAGTGTTTCATCGTCAATAATGAGAGGCGGAAGCAGGCGAAGTTTCGCCTTTGCCGTCAAGGGCAAAAGTCCTCTTTCCACACAAGCCTTTAGTACGTCCGCCACTGCCTTTGTCCGCAATGTTACGCCCAGCATCATGCCAAGCCCCGCCACTGACTCCACTTCATCAGAAGTGAGAAGAGCCATGCGGAGAACGTCACCTTTTCGCCGGACTTCTGCTAAAAAGTCTGAATCTGCAATGCGGGAAAGCGCTTCATACGCCCCGGCACAAACAACAGGATTTGCGCCAAACGTCGTGCCGTGATCCCCAAATGAAAGGACGTTCATCGTTTTTGCATCTGTAAGGACAGCACCTATCGGCAGTCCGCCGCCCAACCCTTTTGCAAGAGTCGTAATATTGGGTTTAACGCCGAACTGCTCGCTTGCAAGGAGTGTTCCAGTACGCCCGATACCGGTCTGAACCTCATCGGCAATCGTCAGGATATCGTGCGCCTCACAATAGCGGAACAGTTCGTCGACAAAATCCCTATCAAGCGGAACAACCCCGCCCTCTCCCTGAATAAACTCGAACAAAACTGCGCAGTAGCCGCCTTGTCCAAGAATTTCTTTTACCGCATTGATATCGTTTGCCGGGGCGTAGGAAAAGCCCTCGGTAAACGGGAAAAAATAGTTGTGAAACGCTTCTTGCCCAGTCGCCGCAAGCGTGGTAACCGTGCGGCCGTGAAAAGAATTTTGAAGGGTTAGAATGCGGCTGCGGTTCGCCTCCACACCATATTTATCAAAACTGTATTTTCGTGCAATTTTAATTGCACCCTCATTCGCCTCAGCGCCGGAATTGCAGAAAAGCACCTTGCGATAGCCCGTTTTGGTGCAAAGAAGCTGCGCTAAACGTACAGCTGGCTGTGTATAGTACAAATTCGACGTATGCTGCAAGCAATGTGCTTGATCCGCAACCGCGTCCGCCCATTTTTTATCACAATAACCAAGTGAATTTACACCTATTCCGCTGCCAAAATCAATATACGCTTTTCCTTCTTCATCATAGGCAACGGCGCCGCATCCCCGCGTCAAAACCACGTTTTGACGCTTATACGTCCCAATAATATATTGTTGATCAAGCTCTCTTGTATGCATATATAAACCTTCCGTCTTAAAGAAACCCACCGTTCCTTTTTTTGTGCTTATTACAGGAACATTGTACCAATGCCCTCACTCGAAAACATCTCATTTAAAATAGAGTGATGGATCCGCCCATCAATAATAAACGACCGGCTTACACCGCGGCGTACAGCCTCTACACAACAGTCGACCTTGGGGATCATACCGCCTTGAATAATCCCTTGCTTAATCAGCATTGGGACCTCACTGACATTTACAACCGGGATCAATGTATTCTCATCGTTTCTGTCACGCAAAAGGCCGCGCGTATCCGTCATCAGGATCAGATTTTCCGCATTCAGCTTTGCTGCAATTTTAGCAGCCGCCGTATCTGCATTAATATTGTAAGCCTGTGAATCTTCACCCACGCCGATGGTTGCAATAACCGGGATATATCCCTGCTCCAATGCATTCAAAATTGGTTCCGCGTCTATATCGACTATCTCCCCGACTAAGCCCAAGTCCACATCGGACTGCATCTTCTCCGCCCGCATCATCATGCCGTCCATGCCGCACATGCCGATAGCTTTACCACCGCACTGCCCTAACAGCGAAACAAGGTCTTTGTTTACTTTCCCAGAAAGCACCATCTGCACGACATCCATAGTCTGCTGATCCGTGTACCGTAAGCCGCCGATAAATTTTGATTTGATTCCAAGGCGGTTGAGCATATCATTGATTTCCGGACCGCCTCCGTGTACCAACACAACTTTGATGCCAATTAAAGAAAGCAGCACTACGTCGCGCATGACATCACGCTTCAGACTTTCGTCCGTCATAGCGCTGCCGCCGTATTTTACTACAACGACTTTGTTGTAATACTTTTGGATATACGGCAGCGCGTCAATTAATATCTGGGCGCGCAGCTCATCTGAAATTGTCCGTTCTTCCTGCATTTCTCCATCGAATCCTCTCTATTTTTTCTTCTATCAGGTGTGATAGTCCGCATTGATTTTAACATAATCATAGGTCAGATCGCAACCCCACGCAACTGCCCTTCCTTCACCATCACCTAAAGAAATGAGAATCTTAATTTCATCCGGCAAGAGGACAGCGGCGGCTTTCTCTTTATCAACCGGCACGCCTCGGCCGTTTTCACAGACACAGATCGTACCGCCCGTAGAAGAAAGGGAGACGGACACCTCGTCCGGATTCAGATTTGCAGGAGCATATCCTACCGCACACAAGATCCTTCCCCAATTCGGATCCTTACCGAACATAGCACATTTAAACAAGCTGGAAGTAATAACTGATTTCGCTACCGTTTTCGCAGCTTGTTCATTCTCGGCCCCCGTCACCGTACATTCCAGCAATTTGGACGCACCTTCGCCGTCTTTTGCTATCATGCGCGACAAATTCATAAGCACGACATACAGGGCATTCACAAACGCCTTATATGCAGGGCTGTCAATGTCTGCTATAGCAGGATTTCCTGCCTTTCCAGAAGCCATCAGCAAAACGGTGTCGTTTGTAGAAGTATCCCCGTCGACCGATACCATATTAAAGGTATCTTTCACTACAGCTGAAAGCGCCAGCTGCAAAAGCGGCTGTTCGATTGCGGCATCGGTTGTCAAAAAGCAAAGCATTGTGGCCATATTGGGATGGATCATACCGCTCCCCTTTGCCATACCGCCTACGGTAACGGTTTTCCCATCCAGCAAAAATGAAACCGCTACTTCTTTTTTCACTGTATCTGTCGTCATAATGGCGCGTGCCGCCTGATCATGACCTGCTACAGAAAGGCCCTTTGCAAGAGCCGGAACCGCTGATGCAATCGGCTCAATGGGCAAGATTTCACCGATTACACCAGTAGAGGCTACTGCCACGTCGGTTATATTCAATCCAAGCGCCCGCGCTGCAAGACGGCACATTTCTTCCGCCTTTTCTTCTCCATCTATATTACAGGTATTGGCATTGCCGCTGTTTACAATCACCGCCTGAACCGTACCCGAGGCAATATGTGCTTTCGTTACGGCAATCGGCGCGCCTTTTACTTTATTTGTAGTGTAAACGGCGGCGGCGGCGCAAGGTTCGTCGCTTGCGACAAGGGCAAGATCCGGCGCGTCGCTTGCTTTCCGCAAACCGCAGTGCACACCGTTTGCCTGAAACCCTTTTGCAGCACACACACCGCCTTCCTGAAACGGAAATCCTTCAAATGCGATCAGCATATTTCTTCCTCTTTTCCATCGTAATCAATCCGATAGGACAAGCCCCGTCGTTTCATCAATCCCCATCATGATATTCATGCATTGAATTGCAGCGCCTGAAGCACCTTTTCCAAGATTATCAAGCTGGGCGGAAACAATGATTCTCTCATCATTTCCATATACAAAAACCCGCATACCATCTGTCCCAGCCAACGTATTCGCCGCAAGAAAGCCGTCTTCCAAAACGCCTTCCCCCATAATTGGCTGTACCTTTACAAAATTTGTTTCAGCATAATACGCTGACAGCAATGCATGTATGTCCCGTATCGTCATCCGCTTATTCAAAAGCCTTTTATGCAGCGGGACTGTAACCACCATCCCGCTGTAATAATCATCCACTATAGGGGTAAACACCGGTTCATACATCAGCCCGGAGACCGCCTTCATCTCCGGTAAATGTTTGTGCGTCTGCGAAAGTGCATACTGACGGGGAGAATCATATGAAAGCGGCCGACCAGCCCCTTCATAAACAGCGATTGCTTTCTTCCCCGCACCGGAATATCCGCTGACCGCATGGCAGCACACGGGATAATCCGGTGTAATAACGCCGGATGTTACAAGCGGATAAACACACGCCGCAAACCCTGAAGCATAGCAGCCGGGAACGGCAACGCGGTTGGACAAAGCAATCTGTCTGCGATGTTCCTTCGATAGTTCCGGAAAGCCGTATGCCCAGCCCGGTGCAGTACGGTGCGCGGTGGATGCATCAATGATACGGACATGATCGTTTCTTACTAAACCAACCGCTTCTTTTGCCGCTGCATCAGGCAGACACAAAAACGTATAATCTGATGCATTGATACAATCGCTTCTCGTCTTCGGATCCTTCCTTTTTTCCTCTGGAATCGATATCCATTCCACGTCATCGCGCTGTGCAAAGCGGCTTACAATCCGAAGCCCTGTCGTGCCCTCCCGGCCATCTATAAAAATTTTTGTTTTCATGCCCGTCCCCTTCTTTTAAAGCTGCTTCATTACACTGTCCGCTTGCTTCCTGACACTTTCCGCCGCAGGCCCGCCTAAAACACTGCGTCCGTTCAAACAAGTTTCCAGACGAATTGCATCATACACATCTTGCTCAAAAACCGGGCATACTGCTTGATATGACGCCAGCGGCAGCGTTTCCAGTACGCACCCTTCTTTGATACACTGTGCCACAAGCTGTCCGGTCGCCTTATATGCATCACGGAACGGGACGCCCTTTTTCGTTAAATAGTCTGCGCAATCTGTCGCATTGATAAACCCTTTGGCAGCCGCCTGCCGCATATTGTCCTTCAGCACTGTCATAGACGAAAGCATGGGGGTAAACGTAGAGAGGCACAGCTTTACGGTGTCCACTGCGTCAAAAATTGCTTCTTTGTCTTCCTGCATATCCTTGTTATAGGCAAGCGGCAGCCCTTTCATCATGGTAAGCAATGTCACAAGGTCGCCTACAACCCTTCCTGTTTTACCACGCACAAGTTCAGCAATATCCGGATTCTTTTTCTGCGGCATAATGGACGAACCGGTTGCATACGCATCATCCAGCTCAATAAATTTGAATTCCCATGAGCACCAGAGAATGATTTCCTCACAAAAACGAGACAGATGCACCATTAAAATAGACAATGCAGCCGCAAGCTCCATGCAAAAATCCCGGTCAGAAACCCCATCCAAACTATTTTCCGTTACATGGGAAAAGTTTAAAATTTCCGCAACGCGTTCACGATTGAGCGGGTATGTCGTTCCTGCAAGCGCACAGCTTCCAAGCGGCATGTCGTCCATCCGCTTTTTGCAGTCAAAAAGCCGGCTGCGGTCACGAAGGAGCATCTGCGCATACGCCATCAAATGATGCCCGAAAGAGACCGGCTGCGCACGCTGCAAATGCGTGTATCCGCTCATTACCGTACCGGCATGCTCCTTGGCGAGATCGCACAGCACATGCAAAAGCTCCTCCAAAAGCGCGGTCACCGCTTCAATCTCATCCCGCAGATACATCCGGATATCCAAAGCCACCTGATCGTTGCGGCTTCTTGCGGTATGCAGCCGCTTCCCTGTATCGCCAAGCCGCGCAGTCAGTTCCGCCTCCACAAACATATGGATATCTTCGGCAGACGGATCAACAGCAAGCCTTCCATTTTTCAAATCATCAAGGATTTCGCTAAGCCCCATACAGATGGCGTCTGCCTCACTTTTTTCAATAATACCCTGCTCTCCAAGCATGGTTGCATGGGCAATACTGCCCATAATGTCATGCTGGTACATCCGGCTGTCGAACGAAATGGAAGAGTTGAAATCGTTTACCTGTTCATTTTCCTCTTTTGAAAAGCGGCCAGCCCACATTTTTGCCATAAAACCAAACCTCCGCATAATTGGGACAAAGGCGGACAATGTCCGCCTTTGTCCTTATTCCCGGCACCAAATTCATCGGAGCTATCCTATGTTTACTTCAGTTTTTTCTCATCAAGCAGCGCCTTTACTTTAATCGGCAGGCCAAATAGATTGATAAAGCCTGCTGAATCATTCTGGTCGTATACATCGTCTTCGCCGAATGTGGCAATCTCTTCGCTGTACAAAGAATTCGGCGACATCACGCCGGCATTGATGATATTGCCTTTATAAAGTTTCAACTTTACTTCGCCGGTGACCGTTTCCTGCGTTTTATCTACAAATGCGCTGAGCGCCTCCCGAAGCGGCGTATACCATTGGCCGTCGTAAACAAGGTCTGCAAATTTTAACGCAACCTGCTGTTTGTAATGCTGGGTCGCTTTATCCAGACAAAGTGTCTCCAATACAGCATGTGCGTGATATAGGATCGTTCCGCCCGGTGTCTCGTATACACCGCGCGACTTCATGCCTACAAGCCGGTTTTCTACAATATCAGCCAGACCTATCCCGTTTGCCCCACCCAAAACGTTAAGTGCTTTGACAAGGTCTGCGCCTTTCATTTTCTCACCGTTTAACGCAACCGGAATTCCTTTTTCAAACGACAGCGTTAAATAAGTCGGTTCATCCGGCGCCTTTTCCGGCGAAACACCCATTTCCAAAATATCATCGTATTTTGGTTCATTTGCAGGGTCTTCAAGATCAAGGCCCTCATGCGAGAGGTGCCAAAGGTTTTTATCCTTTGAATAATTCGTTTCGCGATTAATTTTCAGCGGCACATTGTGTGCCTCTGCATAGTCGATTTCTTCATCACGAGACTTGATGTCCCAAATCCGCCACGGCGCAATAATCGGCATTGTGGGGGCAAATGCTTTGATCGTCAATTCAAAGCGCACCTGGTCATTCCCCTTGCCGGTACAGCCGTGACAAATGGCATCCGCACCTTCTGCCTTTGCAATCTCAACCAAACGCTTCGCAATCACCGGACGTGCAAACGACGTACCCAAAAGATAGGAATTTTCATAAACCGCACCCGCTTTAAGCGTCGGAAAGATGAAATCCTCCACAAACTCATCCTGTAAATCTTCAATATAAATTTTAGAGGCCCCCGTCTTGATTGCCTTTTCTTCAAGGCCGTCAAGTTCGTCTGCCTGACCGACATTTGCTGCAACGGCAATTACTTCACATCCATAATTCTCTTTCAACCACGGAATAATGATAGAGGTATCAAGTCCGCCCGAATAGGCCAAAACCACTTTATTATACTTCGCCATAACGCTCGTATCCTTTCCTTTAACTATTGCTTGATGTATATTATACATGATTTTACGTAAAAATCAAGCTGCATTTGCATATTTATTCGCAAAATATGCATGTTTGTTGTATGAAACAAAATTTCATCCCGCGCCTTGCGCGCTTTGCGGAAACTGCACAAAAACGGCTGAATAAATCAAGCGATACCTGCCTATACTATCACTGCCGCAGAAATATCCGAATAGTGTGTTTGCATTTCTGCGGCAGCGGAGGGACGGCTCTATGGCATCCCTCCGTATTTTTATGCATGAAATCCGTATCAATACCGCAAATCGTCACGGTATCCGTGATCCGATATGCATCTCCTGCCGCCATTGAGGCACATCTCCGTCATCGCCCCAATATTCGTCAATTGCCGTAATCAGGCCGTTTTCCATTTGAAAAAAGGAAACAGCATGAAAAGAAAGCGAACGATCGCACATATACACCTGTGTTACGGTGATAATCAGGCTTCCGATATTTTCTATCCGCTTAACCACCCCATTCCAATTACCGGGGTATGCACAGTTCGCGTGAATAAACTCTTCTACAGTGAACTGTTCTTTGGTATTATGCCACCGGACAAGCGCCTCTGGATGAAAAAACCGCCGCATCGCCTGAGCATTCTGACCCAGTACGGCGTCCCAATAAGCCTGTATTTCCACAGATTCTCCTCCTTATCCAATGGTGAGCTGCTCTCCTTCATCCTCTTCCCGCACAACCGCCCCCGTTGAGGGCAGAGACTTAGCGCGGAAGCGATGGGCGTTCGCCATCTTTTCCGGATCAAATCTTTCTGCTGAAATAACAAAATGGTTTTTCTTAACTGTCATTACAACAACGCCCTGCGTGTCGCGCGTCGTTTTCGGCAACAGCATCGCCGTATCAAAAATAAGCTTGCGCTTTGCCGTGGTCGTCAGGATAAATTCACCATCTTCAGAAAGCTGCATAGCTTTGATGAGCTTGAATTTCCCACAATAAGCATTGGCCAGCTTTTTACGCTTTGTTTTGGTTTCATAAGCAGATAAAGGTACCTTGGCAACACGCCCATTGTCAAACACAAACAACATATATCCGCTGTAATCCGTCGTCACCGCCATTGCTTCGATATGTTCTTCCGTGTCAAAGCCGAGTTTCGCCGGGATATAGTCGCCCAAAACGCTCGCTTTGGTATCTGGAAATTCAGAAGCCCGCGTTTTGTAGACCTGCTGCTGATCCGTGAAAAATAAAAGTTCAGCGCCGCCGATGGTTTCCAAATGAGTTAATACCGCATCGCCTTCCTTCAATTTCTGATCCCCGCTCATTCGCAGCGACTGCGGACGGATTTTTTTGAAATATCCTTCTCTTGTCAGGAACAGGTGAACCGGATCGGTATCCGCTTCCTCTTCCTCATCTTCTTCCGAAATCTCATCCGCGTAGAGAAACAAAGTACGCCGCGGCTGTGCATATTTTGCAATCACTTCACGCAGCTCCGACACAATAATGGAACGAATCTTATGGGGATGTGCCAGAATATCCTCCATCTCGGCAATATCCTTTTCGAGCTGTTCCACCTCTGACGTGCGCTTTAAGATATATTCCCGGTTTAAATGTCGCAGTTTAATTTCCGCTACATACTCCGCCTGCACTTCGTCAATGCCAAAACCGATCATCAGATTTGGGACAACTTCGCGTTCTTCCTCTGTCTCCCGTACAATCCGAACCGCCTTATCAATGTCAAGCAGGATTTTCTGCAAACCCTTCAGCAGATGCAGCTTTTCCATCTTCTTGTTTAAATCAAAACAGACACGCCGCCGCACGCATTCTGAGCGGAACGTAATCCACTCTGAAAGAATAGATTTAATCCCAAGAACACGAGGATATCCGTTGATCAGTATATTAAAGTTACAGGAATAGTTGTCCTGAAGCGGTGTCATGCGGTAAAGCTTCTGCATCAGTTTATCCGGATCCTGCCCGCGCTTTAAATCCAATGTAAGCTTTAAACCATTTAAATCCGTTTCATCCCGCAGATCAGCGATTTCCCGAATTTTATTTTCCTTTACAAGATCCACAATCTTGTCCATTATGGCTTCTACTGTTGTCGTAGCGGGGATTTCCACAATTTCAATACAGTTATTCTGCTTATCATAACGGTATTTCGCCCGGATCTTAAAGCTCCCACGTCCGGTCTCAATCACTTTTTTCAATTCTGCCGCATCATAAAGAAAAAGCCCGCCGCCCGGGAAATCCGGTCCTTTGATCGCTTCGGATACATCGTAGTCCGGATCCCGCAAAAGCCCGATTGCCGCTTCACATACTTCCTTCAAATTAAACGGGCAAATACTCGACGCCATAGAAACTGCAATGCCGACATTTGCATTTACAAGGATAGAAGGGAACGTCGCAGGGAGAAGCGTCGGCTCTGTTGTGGTATTGTCATAATTGGGAACAAAGTCCACTGTGTCACGGTCCATATCGCGGAAAAACTCGATACAAATAGGCGCAAGCTTCGCCTCTGTATAACGGGATGCCGCAAATGCCATATCACGGGAGTAGGCTTTTCCAAAATTCCCCTTTGAATCAATGTATGGATGGAGCAACGCCTCATAACCGCGTGAAAGGCGCACCATCGTCTCATAAATCGCCTGATCTCCATGTGGGTTCAAACGCATCGTTTGACCGACAATATTGGCCGATTTTGTTCGTGCTCCAGTCAAAAGCCCCATTTTATACATAGTGTATAAAAGCTTTCGGTGTGAGGGCTTAAAGCCGTCAATTTCCGGAAGCGCGCGGGAGACAATGACGCTCATCGCATACGGCATATAGTTTTCGCGAAGCGTCGCTGTAATCGGCTGATCTATAACGGTTCCTGCACCGGCAATATAGGCGTCGTTACTTGTTCGACGCGGCGATACCGGTTCTTTTTTCTTTTTTGCCACTCTGTCTGTCCCCTTACTTATGAGATATCCGCCAGTTCAAGATATTTCTGGCCGTTTTCCGCAATATAGTCCTTGCGCCCTTGCAAATCGTCTCCTAAAAATAAATCAAATACCTGTGCGGTTTTCACAATATCCTCCGGCTGGACGCGGATCAAACGTCTGGTTTTGGGATTCATTGTTGTAAGCCACATCATATCCGCCTCATTTTCACCCAGTCCTTTTGAACGCTGAAGCGTATACTTCTGCCCTGCAATCATACCTAAAATATCGGTCTTTTCCTGTTCAGTATAAGCAAAGTATGTCTTTTCCCCATCTTTTTGCTTGGCTGTAATTTCATAAAGCGGCGATTCCGCAATGTAAACGTATCCCTTCTCAATCAGGGTCGGCATCAGCCGATAAAGCATTGTCAGAATCAGCGTACGGATCTGAAAGCCGTCGTAATCGGCATCTGTACAAATAATGATCTTGTTCCAGCGCAGGCTTTCCAAACTGAACGCTGAAAACTCCTTATTTGCTTTCGACTGTACCTCAACACCGCAGCCAAGCACCTTGACAACATCGGTAATAATTTCACTCTTAAAAATCTTTGGGTATTCCGCTTTCAAACAGTTTAATATTTTCCCGCGCACCGGGATGACAGCCTGAAATTCTGCATCGCGTCCCTGCTTGCAGGCGCCAAGCGCAGAATCGCCCTCTACAATATAGAGTTCGCGCCGGGCGATATCCTTTGTCCGGCAGTCCACAAATTTCTGTACACGGTTTGCAATATCCAATGTTCCACGGAGTTTGCCTTTTATTGCAATCCGTGTTTTTTCCGCATTTTCCCGGCTTCTTTTGTTTATCAGAACCTGTTCGGCTATTTTTAAAGCCTCATCCGGATTTTCGATAAAATAGACCTCCATCTGATGCTTTAGGAAATCGGTCATAGCCTCATAAATAAACTTGTTATTAATCGATTTCTTCGTTTGGTTCGCATAAGAAGTCTGAGTTGAAAATGAGGAGGAGATCAAGATAAGGCAATCTTCAATATCTGCAAAAATTGGTTTGCTTTCCCCTTTTAAATACTTGTTGTTCTGCTTAAGGTATTGATCGATCTGCGATACCATAGCCTGCCGCACCGCGCGGTCCGGCGCTCCGCCGTGCTCAAGCCAGCTTGAATTATGGTAGTATTCAAGCTGGTGAACACGATTGGAAAAAGTCAGTGCACAGGAAAGCTTCACTTTATACTCCGGCTTATCTTCCCGATCTCTGCCCTTTCGTTCGGTCTCCCAATACTGTACGGTGGTCATCGCTTGGTCTCCCGCAATTTCCGCCACATAATCCGCTATGCCGTTTTCATAGTAGTACTCCTGCTCTACAAAACCGCTTTCCGTCTGATCTTTAAAAATAAGATGCAGCCCTTTATTGACAACAGCCTGCCGCTTCAAGGTATCGGTAAAATATTCGGCCGGGATTGCGATGTCTGTAAAAACAGACAAATCTGGACGCCACTTTGTACGCGTTCCAGTTGGCTGCTTTTTCCCTGCAGGTTTTTTTGCGAGCCCGCCGACATTGACGCCTTTTTCAAAGTGCAGATTATACTGGAAACCGTCGCGTACAACTTCTACATCCATATATTCCGAAGCATACTGTGTAGCACATGCCCCAAGTCCGTTTAAACCCAAAGAGTATTCGTAATTTTCCCCATCGTTTGTGTTGTACTTGCCTCCGGCGTACAACTCACAGTAAACAAGCTCCCAGTTAAAGCATCCAGCCGACTCATTATAATCGACCGGACAGCCGCGTCCAAAATCCTGCACTTCTATGGAGTGGTCAAGATACCGCGTCACAATAATCCGATTCCCGCACCCTTGACGCGCCTCGTCGATAGAGTTAGAAAGGATCTCAAACACGGCATGCTCGCATCCCTCAATATCGTCCGACCCAAACATAACGCTTGGCCGCAAACGGACGCGGTCAGCGCCTTCTAATTTTTGTATGCTCTCATTCCCATATTCCTTTTTTGTCTTTCTTGGCATATTGCCCTCCTATGTTGCAAATCTCTGTCCAATACTATCCCATTATCTTTTAAGTATATACGGTGCTTTAAATCTTGTCAAACAAGCCCTGCTGTACTGCACCGTTTTACATGTAGTGCTACAATTATGCTGGATTTTTCCCGCAGACGGCAATTGACATATTATAGTATTTTTGAGATAATAAAAAAGAGGTGGCCGATCATGATCTATTGTTTTATTTTCTTTAATTTCTCTTCGCTGTGTTGTCCTGTATGGTATCCGATAAAACGTATTTGTATCGGCGCATAAATCGCTATCTTTCTCACAGCAGTTTATGCGCTTTTTCGATCTTACTATAATCAAACTAAGCGGTCAGCTACCTATAACAATTGCGACAATACCGGAGTTGGCTGTCAAGCCTTAGCCGGAACCAATATCTGCATGTATTGGGCGCAGGACAGAGGCAAAACCAAGATGGTTCAAACCATGCATTCCACATTCGATGCGCTCTATACGGATATGAATATCCCCTCCAATGGAATGACTGGCGGTACTTCCTCACAAAACGCATACAGCGGCCTTTGCAAGTACATCGAGCGCAAAGGATATTCCATTCCCTATTGGGGTACTGCACAAAATTCAACATATAGCTGGAGTTGGGCCATGGCTCGTATTGACCGGGGAATGCCTTATGTCCTTCCCATTTATCAATACAGTGGCATTTCATATGCTGGTCATGCAGCCGGCAGTATTTGGATATCAGTACATCGGAGTAGAAAATACCCTCATCCTCGCTGATGGGTATCAAAGCGGTCTTGTTTATCGAACATACGCTTCCTGTGCGGATTCAGACGGAGATTTTCTTGTCAACGACGGTGCGTTTGTCTACTATTTGGGGTGGTAAGCTATATGTTCTCTAATAAAGTGAATTTTAAATCAAAACTGCGAAAAGTCATTTTGTTTTTCCTCGCTGCTGTTTGCAGCATTGCAACCTGCTTTCTCGCAATTGCCGATCGTCCGCACTCTGCGGCAGACCTGTTCGGCATGTATATGACACACTTTTTGAAAATCAACGTAAAAAGATATCTTCCCAATCAAGGCATGATTTGGGAAAATCCAGAAATGGTATTTGAGAAAGCTTTTGAGCCGGACAGCCCTGATATGAAAAACTTTATAGACGCCTTTTATGAAAGGGCGCTATATCCGGTTGATCAGGAAGTCGGAAGGAAAACTTTGGAAAACGTCAATTATGCTACTGTTTCGTTCCAAGTTCAAGACAGTCCAAACGGCAAGTCAACCCCTTCCCCAAGATGGATTATCTTTGATATTCCGCCTGGTTCAAATTTCATTCGTATTCGTACGATCCATCCACGCACCGGTGAAGAGGTACGGCGATACTTTCTGAGTGCATCTGACTATTTTATCACATGGGATAATGTCAACCACTTTCTTGACCGGTTTAAAAACGACACGCACATGTACGTTAAGAAATAGTCCCACAAGAAAGCATCATGCACCTATACCCTTCAAGGTCTATCTATTTTAAGTTCATGCTCTACTTTTTCTTTTGTAATCCAGTGTAAAACAAGCATATTTTATTTCAGTCTGCTTGAACGATAGAGCCCTACTTTGACGTTATATCAACCGGCAGTATCCGACACAAAACGCACGGTTTCCGCAGCAACTGTGGAAACCGTGCGTTTTGTTTACCTATCCGGCAACGCATCAACATACTTAAGATGCGTCCTCTGTATTTAAATATTCCTATTTTAAAAATCCATCCAAAAGCTTTAAATGCGGGAAAAATATTTCTCGTTATACGTTTGGAAAAGCTTACTATATTCTCCTTCTGCGCTGGCGTGCAGCTCTTTTAAATACTCATGACGGTCAAACATCACCAAATGATGATGGTATCCGATCAGGTGCACCGCTACATTGGAGCAGTGATCTGAAATCCTCTCTAAGTTCGTCAACAACTCCAAAAAGACAATGCCGCCGTCTACCGTACATTTTCCCGCTTTCAAACGTTCAATATGACGGAATTTCAATGTATCCTCCATCTTGTCGACGGTTTCTTCAAGCGGCTCAATATGCGCAGCCAATTCAAGATTATCCGTTTTGACAACAGTCACTGCTAAATCGATCACCTCTGAAACTGCGTCGGAAAGCGCACGCAGCTCCGATTTCGCCTGTTCTGATAAAGACGCATTCTGTTCATGAAGCCGCTCTGCAAGTTCCAGCACATTGATAGAATAGTCCCCAATACGCTCAAACTCAAGAATCAGCTTCAAATAATAGGTAATAGTCTGGCTGTCTTGTTCGGATAATTCGCTGTTGGTAAGTTCTACCAAATATCGGTTTAGCTTGTCCTCCATCTGATCTATGGCATCCTCAAATCCCATAATCTTTTCCTTACAGGCTGGGTCAAATTTTTCGAACATGGAAATGGCGTTATCAAAATTCTTTTTTGCATAGACGCCCATTTGCTCAATAACTTCCTTGACATGGGAAAGCGCCAACGGAGGAGAAAGAAGAAAGCGCGGATCCAAGACGGCAACATCCGGCGCATCCGAATCCCTATCCGCCACTTGCTTTTTATCACGGATGGTCAAAACGGCAAGTTTTTCAAGAACCCGTGTAAAGGGAAGCAGCAAAATAGTGGTCACCACATTAAATGTAATATGGAAATAAGAAATTCCACTCATTGATACCGCATCATCCCAAAATGGGAATCTAACCGTCCATTGGATCAAATACATCCCAATAAAGAAAATAATCGTTCCAATAATATTGAAATACAAATGAACCATAGCGGCGCGCCGTGCATTTTTACTTGCCCCAATGCTTGAAAGCAGCGACGTGACACAAGTACCGATATTCTGTCCTAAAATAATCGGTACCGCTGCCGAAAACGGGACCATTCCGGTTGAAGCAGCAGTCTGCAAAATAGCCACGGACGCAGAAGAGCTTTGGATAATCGCTGTAATGACTGTGCCTGCAAGCAATCCGATAAACGGGTTTGATAGAGTCTGGAACAGCTGGCTGAACGCAGGGAGTTCAGAAATCGGTTTCAACGCATCGGTCATGATAAGCATCCCGTTAAAAAGGATAGCAAAACCGAACATAACTTCACTTATCAGCCGTGTTTTACTCTTCTTTGCCGTCATGAGAATAACAATTGCGACCAATGCAATTACCGGCGTAAAAGTCTCTGGTTTAAACAAGTTTAACAAAAAATTTGACGTCTCGACACGATTGGGATCGGCAAGGCTGACAATCAGTGAAGTTACCGTGGTGCCAATGTTCGCCCCCATAATAACGCCAATCGCATTACGCAGCTTCAATACCCTTGCATTTACAAGGCCCACTACAATAACGGTTGTAGCAGAAGAACTTTGAATTGCAGCAGTAACCAGAATACCAAGTAGAAGGCTTTTAAACACATTGCTTGTCATCCTTTCCAGAGCTTGCTGCATTTTCCCGCCAGCCACTTTTTCCAGACTGCTGCCCAGCATATTCATGCCAAACAAAAAGAAGGCAAGCCCGCCGGCCGCAGTCAGCGCACTCATCAAAATCTCCATAATCCCTCCGAAATGTTCTTGTAAAATCTGTGTGAAAAAATTGTTATGTTGAAAGTATCATATCATAAAAAAATAGAGTATACCAGTAGCAAATCAAAAAAGATACGCTTTTTTATATCTCTTTGACACAACTGTATTTGGC
>ERZ1090880.768-NODE-768-length-16786-cov-6.086486_pt1 | contig 16786 bp, 18 predicted proteins | sample MGYA00478471_ERZ1090880 | MGnify/ENA primary metagenome ERZ1090880 (study PRJEB33644, sample SAMEA5815734) | chicken gut metagenome | biome: Chicken; feature: Gastrointestinal Tract; material: Caecum | place: Ireland | collected 2019-01-01 | study: A study of the... | reverse complement strand
GTAATCGACGCCGTCTCCGTCCTGAAAGAGAAATTTTCCGCTTCCGGAATTTACATAGTTAATTTCCCAATAATCGTGCTTGTGCAGCCCGAATTCGTGAATGTCCGAATATTTTTCGATAAAATGAATGGTCGGCATAGTTCCCTCCGATAAAATATAGTTTATCCGATCGGGCCGGCTTTGTCAAGCAAATGAGGCGGCTTTCGGGAAATCCCGTGCGGAGAAAAGAGGGAAAAAGAATGGGATACAGATTCGATGACGGCAGCAGGGAAGTGATTATCGCCATGGAAGAAGGGTTGCTGAGCTGCCTGGAAGAAGAGGTGTCCTATTTCGACGGCGGGACGGAGTTCGCGTGGGACTCCGCCTTTTGTGCGAAACGGCGCGGGGAGGCGGGAAGATCTTTTTGGACAGGCGTTAATTTTTTCTGGACGTATTGCAAATATCCGTATTTTGTGTTATAATATAGCCGAAAGAAACGAAAGAGGAGCGGATATGGATACATTCGGGAACAGATTGAAATCGCTGCGGCGGGAAGCCGGGCTTACGCAAGCGCAGTTTTCGGAGAAGGTGGGCGTGCATTTGCAGACGGTGTCCAAATGGGAGCGGGGCGTGTCCGAACCGGATTTTTCCGTATTGGGCGAGATCGCCGCGGCGCTGGGCATATCGCTGGACGGCGGCGGCATGAGCTCGAGCGATCTCGCGTTGCTCGCGCGGTGCGTGTACGCCGAATCGCGGGGCGAGCCGTACACCGGCCAGGTCGCCGTCGCGGCGGTCGTGCTCAACCGCGTGCGTTCGTCCAAGTTCCCCAACACCGTCGCGGGAGTGATATATCAGCCGGGCGCGTTCACGTGCGTGTCGGACGGTCAGATCAATCTCTCCGCCGATTCCACCGCGCGTTCGGCGGCGCAGGACGCGCTCAACGGCTGGGACCCGACCAACGGCTGTCTGTACTACTACAACCCCGCGACCGCCACGAGCAAGTGGATATGGTCGCTGAAAGTGGAGCTGACCATCGGGCGGCACTCGTTCGCCCGGGGATAAGGAGGCGTTATGACCAGATCTTCCAAAGTCGTGATGATAATCGCGATCGTGCTCACCGTGGCGGTCATGGCGGGCGTGATCGTATGGCTGGCCGTGCGGCTCAACGACGAGTCCATGCGCGCGGAAGCGGCGCGCCGCGAGGTACGCAACGCCTGCGAGAGCGCGCTGTACGATTCGTTGGACAGCGTTGGCGAGATGGAGAACAACCTCGCCAAGCTCATGGCGTCCGACTCCGCCGCGTCCGACATCGTGATAGCCGCGGACATATACAAGAGCGCGGGCGCAGCGAGCGAAGCGGTGGGCAGACTGCCCGTCGACCCTCAGCGCTACGAAGGCCTGCGCAAGTTCCTCAATCAGGTGGGCGACTTCGCCGCGTGCTATATCCGCGCGCTGGGCGAGGGCGCGAACACAGACGAGTACGAGTCGCTCGTGGAGACCGTGTTCGACGCCACCGCCGACGTGCACATGACGCTGTCGTCCGCGGTGGGCAGAGTGGGAGCGGGGGACTACTCCGTTCTGGAAGCCATAGACGCCGAGGGCGCCATCGACTTCTGCGGCGACATGGCGGTGGAGTATCCCGGCATGATATACGACGGGCCGTTCTCGGACTCCACCCGCCCCAAGACCTGGCGCGCCGCCGACGGTAAGGCGGACATAAGCGAAGAGGACGCCGTCAGGACGGCGGAGGAAAAGCTGGGCATGACGGACTGCACCGTCACCGGCCTGACCTCGGGCGACGCGGAGCTGTATCAGATCGAGGGCAACGTGCGCGGCAACTCCGCGTATGCCTCCGTCATGAAAAAGGGCGGCACGATAGCGTCGGCGGTCGTTAGCGGCGGCACGGGCATGGCGGAGCTGGACGAAGAGCGCGCAACCGCGCACGCGGTCGAGCACGCCGAGGCGCTGGGCTACGGCAAGCTGGAGCCCGTGTGGTATGAGGCGACGGAAGGCACCGCCACCGTCAACCTCGCGCCCGTGCAGGACGGCGCCGTGCTCTATCCCGACCTCGTAAAGATCAAGGTGGAACTCACTCACGGGGAGCTGATGGGCGTGGAAGCGTTCTCGTACTGCTCCGACCACCGCGAGCGCACTCTTCCCGAAGCGCGCATGACGGCGGACTCCGCGCGCACCTGCGTGTCCCCCCGACTGACGGTGAGATCCGTCCGTCTCGCGGTCATACCCAAGGACGGGGACGAGGTGTTCTGCTATGAAGCCGCATGCACCATGCGCGGTCTGGACTACTTCGTGTACGTCGACGCCGTGACGGGCCGTCAGGTGGACGTCCTGCGCGTCATCGACGGCAAGACGGTGTGACGGATAAACAAAGCAAAGAAAAATACCCGCTTGCCGTGAGGCAGGCGGGTATTTCGTCGCGTGGGTGTATGTTACTTGTAATATCTCACGCTGTCGGCGCGGGGCTTGCGGGGCGCGGGCTCCGCGTCGGGGTATCCAAGCGCGCAGCAGCCGTACACGCGGTCGCCCTCGGGCACGCCCGCTTCGGTGAGCAGGTCACGCAGGGCTTCGCAATTGTCGCCGCCCAGCTGATTGATCCAGCACGAACCCAGTCCGACGGCGTGCGCCGCGAGGAACATGTTCTCCAGCGCGCAGGCGCAGTCGCCCGCGCTCGTTCCGTAAGCGGGATCGGCGCTGACTATCACGAACACGGGGGAGTGGTAGTTGCAGCTGTAACCCTTCGCGCCGTTGCGGTCGAGGTTGCTGCCCTTTGACTGGTCGTTTACCAGCTTGTATACGCGCTCGTTCATGCGCCGCAGCCAGTCCTCGTTGGTCACGACGGTGAAGTGCCAGCTCTGACGGCTCATGCCGCTGGGCGCGTATCTCGCCGCCTCTATGACGGTCTCGATCTTCTTTTCTTCCGGCATCTCCGCCTTGTAACTGCGGCAGGAGCGCCGGGTCATGATGCATTCTATCGCATCCATGTCCGATTACCTCCGTTATTATTTTCGGGTGGTCGGAGCTTGCTCCGCTAAAAGGTGCGAGCATCGCCCGACAGATCCATGTTATGCCGCGACCGCGCGGCGGGTCACTTGCCGCAGCCCTTGCAGGTCGCGCAATGGTGCGTGCATTCGCCTCCGCTCACGCCGCCCATCGATCCGTAACACTTGCCGCTGAAACACTGCGTGGTCTCGCCGCCGCACTTTTCGCAGCGGGGCGCGGGATCGCCCGCGCGCACGAGTTCTTCCTGTTTGTGTCCGCAGTTCTTGCATACGAAAGTCAAAAGTGCCATTTCAGTCTATCTTCACTCCTTCGGGTTTACCGTTCTTCACTATCGTCCACTCGGCGAAGCCCTCGCTTTTGGCCAGCTCCGCCACCTTGTCGTAGTTCTTTCCCATGCGCCCGCGCGCGTGCGAGTCACTGCCGAACGTGATGAGCTTTCCGCCCAGCTCGCGGTACCTCCGCAGCACGGAGGGATGGGGCAGGCATATCTCGCCCTCCTTTTCCAGGCTCGCGACGGACGAGTTCAGCTCGAGTATCTTGTCCCGCGCGATCATCGTGCGCAGGATGTCGTCCAGCTTGTCGGCGTACTCCTCATATACCAGCTTCTTTGGCTCGTAGGGCGCGGGACGGGAAATGTACCCCAGATGTCCCACGGTGTGGAAGGGGTAGGGCGCGTCCAGCGACGCGCGCACCGCGTCCAGATACTCGCCGTACGCCCGCTCTTTCGTGTAGCCGTCGAAGTACCCCGCCCAGTAGCAGTCCAGCCCGTGGCAGATGTGCACGGAGTTGATGACGTACTCGAAGGGCAGCTCCGCCAGCCGCGCGGCCGTTTCCGCCTCGTCGCCCGGGGTGAACCCCGCCTCGATGCCCGCGATTATCTCTATCTTGCCGCGGTACTCCTCGCGCAACGCCTCGATGTCCTCGAAGTACTTGCGCGTGACGCGGTAATCGAATATCAGCTCGCCCTCGGGACGCTTGTCGTTGGGAAAGCCCAGGTCCATGTGCTCGGTGAACGCAAGGACGCCTATGCCCAGCCCGACGGCCTCTTCCACCGCCTCGCGTGGGGTGCGCTCCGAATCGGGCGAATAACATGTGTGGTCGTGACAGTCTATCTTCATCTTCTGAGGTCCTTTCCGTTGAGCGCCACCGTCAGGCACACTCTCTCGGCGAACAGCCTGCTGACCGTGCGCTCGCCGTACCGCGCTTCCAGCGCCTCGGGCGTGAGGTTGGTGGTTATGACGGTGTGTCTGCCCGCGGACATACGCTCATTTATGACGGTGTAGAGGTATTCCAGCGTGACGTTGCGGAGCACGCTCTCCGTGCCGAGGTCGTCAATGACCAGCAGGTCGGCGTCCAGCAACGCGTTCAGTCCGTCCGCACGACCCGCGTCGAAAGACGTGTGGTATTTCAGACACAAGTCGTTGAAACGGAAGGCGGAGAGGAACAGACAGCCGTAGCCGCGCTTTTCCAGCTCGCTCGCCATGCACGCCGCGAGATACGTCTTGCCCGTACCCACGCCGCCCAGCAGCAACACGTTGATGTTCTTGGTCGCGGGGAACTTTTCGCAGAATATGCGCATGACATCGTACGCGCGCTCCGCGTCCCGCCGCGCGTCGCCCTCGAACACGGACAGGTCGCTGTCCGCGAACGTGACGGAAGGGGCGGGGGAGCCGACGGTCTCTTTCGCCGCGCGCCTGCGCGCGCAGTCGCAGAACCTGCCGTTGACGCGCCCCGTGTCCTTGCAGACGGAGCAGCGGGGCGACGCGACGAACTCGGACGGGTCCAGCCCCTCTTCGCGCATGACTTCCGTCACGCGCGCCCTGAGTCGTGCCGCTTCGTCGTCGGGCTTGCCGTCCAGAACGGCGGCGCGCGCCGCTTTTTCCGCCTCGTACAGCGCGGGGTGAGTGGCGAGCGCGCGGCGGTATGCCTCTTCCGCCCGCGCCGCACGCGCACGGTATTCGCTTTCTATGAGTGCGGCTGCCGCTTTGATGTCCATACGCTCAGATATCCTCCGCTGTGATCTTGCTTATCTTTTCGTTCAGTTTCGCTGCGCGTTCGCTGCCGAGCTGCGCGGGCGCGTCCGACCCCGCGCCTTCGGGCGTGGTCACGCCCTTTTCGTGCCAGGTCTTGATTAGGTTGTGCATGCGCACGCGCGGGTTGGCGTCGCCCATGCTCTTTTTCGCCGCCAGCTCCAGCATGTCGTGACCGACGTGCCAGTAATTGACCCATATGTTGTAGCTGTCGCGGTCGCGCGTGGTGACGTCACCGCGAACGCCCGCCAGCCTGAGCAGCGCGGCGATGTCCTTGTCGTACTTGTTCTCTCCCGAAAAGCGCGCGCGTATGGACTCGCCGTCCGTCACTCCCTCGGCGGCGCACTCCGCTAGCAGCGCGTCCATCTTCTCGCAGGACTTCTTTTCGTGACGGAAGCAGTAGTCCGCCACGACGCGCAGCGCGTCCCCGTCGAACCCCGCTTTCAGCCATTCCTTGACGTACGTTTCCGCGTAATAATCGGGGTGGTTGTAACGCACGTCCAGCTTCATCAGCAGCTCTTTGGTGAGCGACAGCAGGTTATCGCGGTTGCGCCTGTACTCCTCGATGTCTTTCAGCTCGATCAGCCCGTCCGCGTGGTAGCGGGTGAGCACGGTGTCCAGCCCCTTCATCTCGCCGTATATGCCGTTCGCGACGGCCAGCACGGTGCCCGGCTTGAACCCCATCTCCTCCGTCCACTTGCGGTACAGCCGCACGTCCTCGAAGTCCTGCGCGCGCTTGATGCGCAGTACGCGGAACAGCTTCGTCACGTCCTCGGATATGATGTCGAAGGAGGACAGCTTGCCCTCCACCTCGGCGGCGGTGCGACAGCCTTCCATTGCGAGGTTGCGCGCCACGGTGACGATGTACTTCCAGCCGATGGACGTGCCTTTGAGCCGCTTGCAGTACGCTATGACCGCGAGCATGGCCTCGGGATCCATATGACAGTCCTCGATGACCGAATAATATTCGTTCAGCTCGCTGGGCAGGAACTCGCGCTTGCCCTCGAACATCCGCAGCAACATTTCGTTGAAGGCGGCGTACTTTTTCTTGGAAAAATTCTTCTGCGAGGGGCGGGAATACCTGACGGGCGTGTACTCCACCTCAAAGGGCGGCACGGCGGAAATGCGTACGAGCCCCTGGCTCTCCCAGAATCGGAACGCGTCCATGACCTCGTCCTCGGTAATGCCCAGCAGCTTCGCCATGCGCTCGGCGGTATTGTCCGCCTGTGCCGCGCCGTCCGCCAGCATCTTGCCGTAAACGTACACCTTGGTATAGTTCTCTGGCGCGAAAGGCATGAATTCGAGTATGAAGATGTTGTCGAGCTCCGTGCAAGATCTCGCCGAAAGCTCGCTGCTGAGCCGAGTAAAACCCATATCGCCTCCCATGCGGCATTATCCTTGATTATTCCGCGTCTATCTGATATAATTGTCTGTGAACGCTACGTCCCGGATATTAAATGATATCACAAAACCTCGGGACAATACAAGCGAAAAGGGGGAGGTCGCTCCGTGAAATTTTTACATATATCCGATCTGCATCTCGGCAAGCGCGTGAACGAGTTCTCCATGACGGAGGACCAGCGATACATCCTCGCCCGCATACTGGACATCGCGAGCGAAGAGTCGCCCGACGGCGTGCTGATAGCGGGGGACGTGTACGACAAGCCGGTGCCCAGCGCGGAAGCGGTGGAGCTGTTCGACGGCTTTCTGACCGATCTCGCGCGCATGACGGAGGTATTCGTGCTGAGCGGCAATCACGACTCGCCCGAGCGCATAGCCTTCGGCGGCAGGATAATGGGCGCGTCGGGCGTGCATCTGTCGCCCGTGTACTCGGGCACGCTCGCTCCCGTGACGCTTAAAGGGGACATCGGCGAGGTCGCGGTGTACATGCTGCCCTTCGTCCGTCCCGCGCACGTACGCAGGTTCCATCCCGACGAGGACATAAAGACGTATACCGACGCGGTACGCGTCGCGCTCGCCCATGCGGACGAGACGTCCGCCGAGCGCCGCGTGCTCGTCGCGCACATGTTCGTGACGGGCGCGTCACGCACCGATTCGGAGGACATATCCGTGGGCGGAGCGGACAACGTGGACGTGTCCGCGCTCGCGGGGTTCGATTACGTCGCGCTCGGCCACATACACCGCCCGCAGAACGTCGCCCCCGGTGTGCGATACTCCGGCTCGCCCCTCAAATACTCCTTTTCCGAGATATCGGACAAAAAATCGGTGACCGTCGTCGAGCTGGGAGGAAAGGGCGAGGTGAGCGTGCGCACGGTGCCGCTCACGCCCTTGCGCGACCTCAAAGAGATAAAGGGGACTTACGCGGAACTGACCGCGCGTGACAGCTACGAGGGTACGACGTACCGCGACGACTACATGCACGTCATACTGACGGACGAGGACGACGTTCCCGAAGCACTGGGCAAACTGCGCGTGATATACAGGAACCTGATGAAACTCGAATACCGCAATTCGCGCACGTCCGCGCTCGGTCGGGTGACCGCGCCCGAGGCGGTGCGCGAGCGCACGCCCGCGCAGCTCCTCGGTGAGCTGTTCGTCAAACAGAACGACAGACCCATACCCGAGGAACAGGCGGCATACGTCCGCGCGCTCGCCGCGGAGATATGGGAGGAAGACGAATGAGACCGCTCAGACTGACCATGTGCGCGTTCGGCCCCTACGCGGGCGAGAACACGCTCGACCTTTCGGCACTCGGGACGCGCGGACTGTACCTGATCACGGGCGACACGGGCGCGGGCAAGACGACCATTTTCGACGCGATCGCGTTCGCGCTGTACGGCGAGGCGAGCGGCGACGACCGCGCCCCGTCCATGTTCCGATCCAAGTACGCCGCGCCCGACGTCCCCACGTACGTGGAGATGGTGTTCGACTACGCGGGCAAGACGTACGAACTGCGCCGCAATCCCGAATACGTCCGTCCCGCGCGTCGGGGCGGCGGCACGACGGTGGAGAAAGCGGACGCGCGCCTCATCCTGCCGGACGGCAAGGTGATAACGGGAACGCGCGACGTGGACCGCGCGGTGACGGAGATCATGGGCGTGGACCGCAAACAGTATTCGCGCATCGCCATGATCGCGCAGGGCGACTTCATCAAGCTGCTCAACGCCACGACGGAGGAGCGCAAGAACATATTCCGCAAGCTGTTCAAGACGGACAGGTACGGCAGATTGCAGGACAGGATAAAGGCGGACATGCTCGACCTCGTGCGCAAGCGCGACGACATCGGCAAGAAGATAGACGCGCACCTGACCAACGTGGCGTGCGCATCCGAAGCGGACAGGGCGCGGCTGGACGACCTGCGCGCCAACGCGCCTCTTGCCGAAGTGCGTGAGCTGATAGCGCGATACATCGCCGCGGACGAAGCCGCCGAGAACGAGCTGACCGCGCGGCGCGAGGAAGCGAGCAAGGAAAAGGAACGCGTCATCGCCGCGCTTACGCGCGCGGAGGAGCGCGACAGGAACGCTGCCGAGCTGAAAAAGAAGGAAGAAGCCCTCGCGGTGCTGCGCGCGGAGCTGGAAAAACGGCGCGAAGGGGCGGACGCCGCCGCGCGCGCCGCGGAAAAAGGCTCGGACATCGACCGCGAACTGGCCGCGCTGGAAGTCGCCCGCGCGGATTACGACGAGGCGGATGCGCTCGCTCGCGATATCGCGCGCATACGCGGCGAAGCCGCGGCGCGCGAAGCGGACGTCAGAAAACTGAACGACATGCGCGGAGCGGCCGCGGAGAAAGCGGAGGCATGGAACAAGGAGCTCGCTCGTCTCGCGGACGCGGGCGCGGAAGCGGAGGCGCTCGCCGCGGCGGGGACCCGCCTGTCCGCGCGGCTGGACGCCCTGCGCGCCCTTCGGCGCGCAGGAGCGGAGATCGCGGAGGGCGAGCGCGGACTGCAAGCCGCGCGCGACGAGTACGCGGCACTGGACAAAACGCGTCGGGAAAGGGAAGCGGCCTACTCCTCGGCGTACTCCGCTTATCTGGACGGACAGGCGGGCGTGCTCGCCGAGCGTCTGGAAGAGGGCAGGCCCTGTCCCGTGTGCGGTTCGCTCACGCACCCGTCGCCCGCGCGTCGTCCCGCCGAGGTACCCACCGAAAGCGGGCTGGACACGCTCAAAAAGAGCGCGGACGCCGCGCGCGAACGCGCGGAGACCGCCTCGCGCGACGCGCACACGAAAGCGGGCGTGCTCGAAGAACGGAAAAAACAGGCGGCGGCGCGACGCGCCGCGCTCGCGCCCGAGTCGGACACCGCCGCAGTCATCACGTCGCTGACCGCCGAACTGCGCGCGTTGCAGGAACGTCGGGCGGCGACGGAGAGCCGACGCGCGCGCAAGGCCGAGCTGGACAAGGCCTTGCCCGATCTGACGGCGAAGATCGCGGAGCATGACAGACGCATATCCGAGCTGAACGCCGCGTCCGCCGCGGACGCGGAAAAACTGCGCGCGCGCACCGAAAGGCTGGATGCTCTGCGCGCGGGGCTGCGTTTCCCCGACCGCGCGTCCGCGCTGGCTCGGGAAGAGGCGCTCAAAAACGAAAAGAAAGCGCTCGTCGCCGCGCTCGAACGCGCACGCGCGGGCGTATCGGAGTCCGAGCAGGCGATAGCGGGCGCGGAAGGCGGCATGGAGAGCTTGAAAAAGCGCATCGCGGAGGGCGGCACGGACGTGACGGACGAGCTGCGTACCCGCCGCGACTCTTACGCCGCGCTGGCGGACGAACTCGCCGCGACGCTCAAAAACGTCAGTGCGCGGCTGATGACCGACCGCAAGATACTTGACAATCTGGACGCATGCCTGCATGAGCTGGGCGACACGGAAACGCGCTTGGCGTGGATGAAGACGCTGTCCGACACGGCGAACGGCAGTCTGGCGGGCAAGGAGAAGATAAGCCTGGAAGCATACGTGCAGATGACGTTCTTCGACCGCATAATATCGCGCGCCAACCTGCGGTTCATGGCGATGACGGACGGGCAATACGAGCTCAAACGCCGCGACGTAGCCGCGAACAATCGCAGTCAGAGCGGGCTGGAATTGGACGTCATAGACCACTACAACGGCTCGGAGCGCGACGTGCGCTCGCTGTCGGGCGGGGAGTCGTTCAAGGCTTCGCTCTCTCTCGCGCTCGGGCTGTCCGACGAGATACAGTCCTCGGCGGGCGGCGTGCGGCTGGACACGATGTTCGTGGACGAGGGCTTCGGTTCGCTGGACGACGAGTCGCTCGGCCAGGCGATAAACGCGCTGTCCGGGCTGACGGAAGGCGAGCGGCTCGTGGGCATAATCTCTCACGTGGCGGCTCTGAAAGAGCGCATAGACCGCCAGATAGTGGTCACAAAAGACCGCACGGGCGGCAGTCACGCGCAGATAGTCTGCTGACCGCCTCGTAGCGGAGCAAAGAAAAACGGAGATGCGAACGCATCTCCGTTTTTGAGTGTGACGATATCGTCACTTGATCTTTTCCAGCGTGTAGCCGTCTTTGGAGTCCTTGACCGCCCAGCCCAGCGCGGTGAGCTCTCCGCGCAGCGCGTCGCTCGTCGCCCAGTCTTTGGCCTGTCGTGCCGCACGACGCTTTTCCGCCAGCTCTCTGACGTTGTCGGGGACGTCCTCGGTCTTTTCCTCGTCGCACTTGTCGAGCGACAGACCGAGCACCGCGTCCGCGCGCATGGCCGCGTCGTAGATGTCGCGGGAAGGAGGGTTCTTGAGCAGCGTCCACAGCTCGCCCATGCCGAGGGGGATGTTGAGGTCGTCGCTCACCGCTTCGGCGAACGCCTTGTCGAAAGCCTCGATGACGGCGGGGTCGGTCTTGGCGTCCGAATGCTTGCACGCTTTGAGCAGGGCGAGCAGGCGTGCGTAAGCCGTGCGCGCGGCGTCCATGCCCTCGAACGTGAAGTTGAGCTTCTTGCGGTAATGCGTGTTGAGGCAGAAGTAACGGAAATCCATGGGGGAGTAGCCGCGTTCCGCCAGCTCGTCCAGCGTGTAGGTGTTGCCCAGGCTCTTGGACATCTTGCGGCCGTCCACCTGCATGAACTCCACGTGCATCCAATAGTTGACCGCGGGGTGACCGAGCAGCGCTTCGGACTGCGCTATCTCGTTCTCGTGGTGGATGGGGATGTGGTCGACGCCGCCCGTGTGTATGTCGAAAGTGTCGCCGAGGTACTTGCGCGCCATGGTGGAACACTCAATATGCCAGCCGGGATAACTGCGGCCCCAGGGCGAGTCCCACTGCATGATGTGCTCTTTGGGCGCCTTCTTCCACAGCGCGAAATCGGCGGGGTTGCGTTTCTCGGTGTTGACGTCCACGCGCGCTCCCGCGATGTTGTCGTCCAGGTGCGTGTTGCCCGAGAGCTTGCCGTAGCCGGGGAACTTGGATATGTCGAAGTATATGCCGTCGCTCGTTTCGTAGCCGTAGCCCTTATCCACGAGCGCTTCCACGAATTCCAGCATATCCGCTATGTGGTCGGTGGCTTTGGCGATGACTTCGGGGCGGCCGATGTTGAGCTTGTCGATGTCCGCGAGGAAGAGGGAAGTGTAGTGCTCCGCGATCTCCCAGGGCGACATGCCCGTCTTTTTCGCCGCCTTTTCCATCTTGTCCTCGCCCTCGTCCGCGTCCGAGGTGAGATGACCGACGTCCGTGATGTTCATGACGCCGAGCAGCTTGTACCCGTTGAAGCGTATGACGCGGCGCAGCGTGTCCATGAATATATACGCGCGCATGTTGCCCATGTGCGCACGCGAATAGACCGTCGGCCCGCAGGAGTACATGCGTACTTCGCCCGGCACCACGGTCTTGAGTTCTTCCTTTCTTCTGGTAAGAGTGTTGTAAACTATCATCGTTGGATCCTCAGCCGTTGTTTTTGTTTTCCGCTTCGGCCAGTCTGGCTTCCAGCTCCTGTATGCGCTTTTCCAGCGCGCAGATCTTGTCTTCGATGGGGTCGGGGAGGCACTGGTCGAGGTCGTCCACGCGCTCGCCGTTCAGTCTGACCACCACGCCCGGCACGCCCACCACCGTCGCGTTGGCGGGTACGTCATGCAGCACGACGCTGCCCGCGCCTATCTTGGCGTTACGCCCGATGGTTATGGGTCCGAGCACCTTGGCGCCCGCGCTCACCATCACGCCGCTCTCCAGCGTGGGGTGACGCTTGCCCGTTTCCTTGCCCGTGCCGCCCAGCGTCGCGCCCTGATAGATGGTGACGTTGTTGCCTATCTCCGTGGTCTCGCCGATGACGACGCCCGTGCCGTGGTCGATGAACACGCCGTAGCCGATCTTTGCGCCGGGGTGGATCTCGATGCCCGTGAAGAACCGCCCGACGGACGATATCATGCGGGCGAGCAGCCTGAACCCGCGCACGTGGAAAAAGTGCGCCACCCGGTAGAGCACCAGCGCATGGAAACCGTTGTAGGTCAGCACTATCTCCAGCGCGCTCTTGGCCGCGGGGTCGTGCTCCAGCGCCGCTCTGAGATCCATTTTTATCTTGTTCACTTTACGTTTCATTGTCCGTCAGATGAAAGACAGCAGGTCGAGCACGGCGGCTATCTTTTCCTTGGCGTCCTCGACGTCCTTTTCGCTCGTCAGCACGCCTTTGAACTTTTCTTCGATCAGCCGCACGGTCTCCGCGAGCTCCGCCCGCCCTTTGTCCGTTATATGGTATGATATGACGCGCTTGTCGTCCGAGTTACGTTCTTTCTCGATAACGCCGTCCGCGCTCATCTTGTTGCACAGTATCGCGAGGTTGCTCTTGACCATGCACAGCCGTTCCATCAGTTCGGGCGGCTGGGCGGGGCGGAGCGACAAAAGATAAAGCACTTTCGTCCTGAGCGTGACGAAACTGCCCTTGCCGTGCTCGAAATTGCACGCATTGCGAGTCGCTATCCTCAGCTCTATGAGATATTCCCCGATACCGTTCATGATAAGTAATTATATTATAACGAAGCGTTTAAGTCAAGTGTTTGGCGGCGGCACGCGATGCGCGGGTTTTGCGGTTTTGTGCTCCGAAACGATGCAATAGCGACTAAATCACGCATATATTATGCGTTTTTGGCACGGAATACGTCGATTTTATGTAAATTTCAGTCATTTTTTTAATAAAAGGTATTGCAAATTTTACTATGATATGGTATAATTTAGCTAATAAAAAAAGGCGGCGCGACCGCCAAAACAGATAATATGTGAAGGGGAACACGACCATGGATATCACAGAGGTAAGGATCCGTTTGATCAAGAAAGACGAAGGCAAGCTCAAGGCCGTGGCGTCGATCACGATAGACGATTGCTTCGTGGTTCACGATGTCAAGATCATCGAAGGCAACGACGGCTGCTTCATCGCGATGCCGTCAAAAAAGACGCCCGAGGGCGAGTACAAGGACATAGTTCATCCGCTCAACACCGAAACGCGCGAGATGCTGGGAAAGATCATCCTCGCGGAATACGACAAGGCAAAAGCCGCCGCGGAAAACGCGGGGTGACGCGCTTCGGCGCGAATATGGAACGGAGCCATGGCGCAGCCATGGCCCTTTTCATAAGGCACGGCTCATTACTTTCACGGAGGACAAGACATACATGGACGTGACTTTTTCGGTAAGTTCTTCACTTCCCGCGCCCGCCGCCGACATACGCCGCAAGGTGTTCATGGAAGAGCAGGGCTTCAAAGAGGAATTCGACGCCACCGACGACGCGGCGACGCACATCGTGGCGTATTCGGACGGAGTGGCTGCGGGCACCTGCCGCGTGTTCGGGGAGGGCGACGACCTGCATATAGGGCGCATAGCCGTGCTCCCGGCCTTTCGCGGCACGGGTCTGGGCAGCAAGATCCTGCGCGAGGCGGAACGGGTGGCGAGAGCGCGCGGCGCGCGTACCGTGACTCTCCTCGCTCAGACCGCCGCCCGCGCGTTCTACGAAAAGAACGGCTACGTCGCAGCGAGCGAACGTACGCTGTACGACGAGGGCGTGCCTCACGTCGTGATGGAAAGATCGCTTGTTCGGGAAGAGTAGCCCCATCGATACGCACCGCGCGGGAAATACTCCCGAAACGCGCTCGCACCGTCGGTGCGCGAAAGGGGCGCAACTCTGAAATGTGGATAAAACGAAAAAGCAGCCCGCGATATCCCGCGGGCCGCTTATGTTTTTAAGATCTTTCAGTAACGCGACGCGTCGGCGCGATCATCTCGCGGCGACGATCTCGATCTCAACGAGTGCGCCGGAAGGCAGGGCGGAGACTTCAACGCAGGAACGCGCGGGAGGCAGGGACGAGAAGGTCTGAGCGTATATGGCGTTGACCTTGGCGAAATCCGCGATGTCGGTGATGAACACCGTGGTCTTGACTACGTCCTCCGTCGTCAGTCCCGCCGCGTCCAACAGTGCGGAGATGTTGGCGAGCACCCTGCGGGTCTGGCCCTCGATGTCCGTGGCGACGATCTTGCCGACCGCGGGATCGATGGCTATCTGGCCGGAGAAGAACACCAGGCCGTTAACTTCCACGCCCTGGCTGTAAGGTCCGATGGGGGCGGGGGCTTTATCCGTGAGTATGATCTTTTTCATATGCAAAACTCCTTAAAGGACTTTGAGTCCGCTGTCCACGAGCGCGTGCGCCACGCGTTCGCTGTGCTCCTTGCCGCCCACTTCGCAGGCGATGTGGAGTATGGTCTCGCCGAGGTCGAGATTGGCGTGCAGTCTGTCGTAACGTATCGCGATGACATTGGCGTTTTCGGACGCGAGGATGTGGGAGACTTTTTCCAGCATGCCGGGCTTGTCCTGGAGCTGGATGGAAAACTCGATCTTGCGGCCGCGGGTGACAAGACCCTGTTCGATGATCTTGCCGATCATGGACACGTCGATGTTGCCGCCCGAGAGCAGGCAAGCGACTTTCTTGCCCTTGAGGTTGAGCCTGCCCGAAAGCGCGAGCGCGAGCGTGGTCGCGCCGGACGGCTCGACTATCATCTTGGTGCGTTCGATGAGGTGGATGATGGCGGACGCTATCTCGCCGTCCGACACCGTCATGACGTCGTCCACGTATTCGTTTATCAGTTTGAGCGTGATGTTGCCGGGATCCTTGACGGATATGCCGTCCGCGATGGTGTGGATGTAATCCAGCGAGATGTGTTTCTTCTCGCGGAAAGACATCGCGATGGCGGGCGCGCCTTCCGCCTGAACGCCGATGACCGCCGTCTTGGGGTTGATCGACTTGATGGCGCACGCCACGCCGGACAGCAGTCCGCCGCCGCCCGCGGGAACGATGACGACGTCAAGGTCGGGTACGTCCTCCAGCATTTCTATGCCGATCGTGCCCTGGCCCGCGATGACGTCCTCGTCGTCGAAGGGGTGGATGAACACCGCGCCCGTCGTGCGCTCGATCTCTCTCGCGCGGCGATAGCTGTCGTCGTAATAGTCGCCGTAGAGCTCGACGGTCGCGCCGTAGCCTTCCGTCGCGACTATCTTCGCGATGGGCGTGGTCTTGGGCATGCAGATGGTCGCCTTTACGCCCATGGCGTTTGCGGCGTACGCGCAGCCCTGAGCGTGGTTGCCCGCGCTGGACGCCACGATGGCTTTCAGCTCGCCCTCGGAATGCAGCTTGGCGATCTTGTTGTACGCGCCGCGCACCTTGAACGAACCGGTCTTTTGCAGGTTCTCGCACTTCAGATAGAGCTTACTGCCCGTCAGTTCGGAGAACGTGGTGGAAAAATCCAGCGGTCTTCTGTGGATGACGGGTGCGAGACGTTTCTTAGCTTCGAGTATCTTTTCGAAAGTCATATGTTTTGTCCTCTAACTTATTTATTATCCTTTTTTTTGTACGGAATGTCAACCGATTTCACGATATTTTTTGCGCGAGAGCGTGCGCCGCGGCGCTTTTTGCGGTACCGAAGCGCGTCGGTGCGCGAAGCGACCGCTCGTACCGCGTGAGCGACCGCTCGTGACAGGCGCTTGATTTTACGGCGTAAAGTTTGTATAATCGAAGAATACGGAGGTGGATGCGAAATGGTGCGGATATGCGTGGCGGACGACGAAAAAGCGTGCGTGGACCGATTGCGGGAATATCTGGAAAGATATTTCGCGGGCAACGAAAACGATTATTCGCTCAGCGTGTTCTCGGACGGTCAGGCGCTCGTGGACGGATATCAGCCGGTGTACGACGTGGTGTTTCTGGACATCGAGATGCCCAACATGGACGGTATGGCGGCGGCGGAGCGCATAAGGAAAGCGGACGAGAACGTGGTCATCGTGTTCCTCACTCGCATGGCGCAGTACGCAGTCAAGGGTTATTCGGTGAACGCGCTTGATTTCATAGTCAAACCCGTTGGATACGATGTGTTCGCGGAAAAGCTGCGGCGTGCCATAGACACGGCGGCAAAGCGCGCGGAACGCAAGATAGAGATACGTATGGACGGCGACGTTTTGTGGCTGCCCGCGTCGTCCGTGTATTACGTCGAGGTCAGGACGCACGATCTGATATACCACACGACCATGGGCGAGTACCGCGTGCGCGGCAGTCTGACGGAGGCGGAAAAGTCGCTGCGCGACTGCGGATTCAAGGCGTGTTCGAGGTATTATCTGGTGAACATGCGGCACGTCCTGGGCGTGTACGACTGGTACATCATCGTGGGCGACAAGAAGATAGAGGTCAGCCGACGTAAACGCAAGGAGATCATGCTGGCGCTGATGGACTACCACGGGGGAAGATGATCATGGAGATACTGAAGGACGTTTATTCGCAGTCGAATAATTTCTTCTACCTGTGCGCCATGGCCTTCGTGCTGTGCATGGGG
>ERZ1090880.764-NODE-764-length-16852-cov-5.242781_pt1 | contig 16852 bp, 16 predicted proteins | sample MGYA00478471_ERZ1090880 | MGnify/ENA primary metagenome ERZ1090880 (study PRJEB33644, sample SAMEA5815734) | chicken gut metagenome | biome: Chicken; feature: Gastrointestinal Tract; material: Caecum | place: Ireland | collected 2019-01-01 | study: A study of the... | reverse complement strand
ATATGACAGTCTGGAAAAAGAAGCCGGGCAGCTGGAAGAGCAGCGCGCAGAGATGCTCCTGGCAGAGGATCGGATCGGACAGGCCCAGAAAGCGGAGAGGCTTTGGAAAGATCTTCAGGATTTCCTTCAGGGACAGCAGATCCTGGCAGAGCGGAAAGAAAAGCTGGAGCAGCTTTTCGGGGAACAGAAAAAACTGGAGCAGGAAAAAGCGGTTCTCAAAGAGAAAGTCGAGAAGGCCAGGGAGAAAAAAGAGAAAGTGCTTCCGGACCTGGAGATACAGAGGATCCGCCTGGAGGAGGGAATGGCCCTCCTGGCAGGAATGAAAACCCTGGAGAAAAGCGCCCGGAAGAAGAAAAAAGATCTGGAGGAAGGAAACCGTCAGCTTCAGGAGGACCAGGCCAAACTGGAAAAACTGGAGAAAGATCTGAAATTGTACGAAGAGGAAAGAGAAAAGGCAGCCTTTGCCCTGAGCAAGGTGAAGGTAACTGCCAGGGAACAAGAGGCTGTCCAGGAGGGATACCGGCTTTGGCTGGAGCTGGGCAGAAGAAAAGAAGAAAAAGAAAAAAAAGAAAAGGAACTGGAACAGCTCCGTGGCCAACAAAAAACAGAAAATAAAGAAGAGCAGAAATTGCAGGAAGAAAAAGAGCAGGCAGCCGCCCGGCTTTTGAAGGTCCAGAAAAAGAGAAAAGAGGATGAGGAGGCTCTGACAAAGCTGGCTCGTCTGGAAAGCCTGAAAGAACGGCTTTCCCGCGTGGAAGAAGAACAGACCCGCAAAAAGATACTGGAAGATAAAAGAAAGGAACTGGAAGAGCAGGAAAAGAAACTGGCCCGGGAACTTTCCAGGGCAGAGCAGGAAAAAACTCTGGCTCAGGAAGAAAGAGATCAGGCGGAGAAAGCTTACCGGAAAAATCTGGCCCATATCCTGTCCAGAGATCTGAAAGAAGGGCAGCCCTGTCCGGTCTGCGGCAGCATACACCATGAGAGTCCTGTCAGCTTTGCTATGGACCAGGATGATCCAGAGGAAAGGAGAGCCCGGGCTGAGAAAGTTTTTCAACAGATCGCCGGAAATATAACCAGGCTGAATACCCTTCTGGAGAATAACCGGCAGCAGGAGAGAGCCCGAAAAGAGGAAGAAAGCCGGCTGAATCAGGAATTTCTCGGAATGGATCTGGAAAAGGAGAAAATAAACCTTTCTGCCAGAGAACAGGAACGGGAGATACTGACAGAAAGGGCAGAAAGAGAAAAGAAAACAGAACAGGAACTGCAAGACAGGATCCTTGGCCTGGAAAAATCTGCCGCAGGAAAAAAAGCCAGAAAAGAAAGTCTTGGGGTGGAAGCAGACAGAAAGCAAAAAGAGCTGGACAGGCTGGCGGAGGAAATCCGGGAACTGGAGAAAGGCTTTGAAAGTCTGCCTGAGAATATTTCAAAAAAGGATTTTCCGGAAATTTATCAGGAACTCCAGGAGAAAAATCAGCGCAGAGAACAATATCAGGAATATCTTGAGAAAATAGATACCGGCATCGAGGCCAGAAGAAAAAGCCGGGAAAAAGGAAAGCAGATCATCCAGGAAGAACAGACCGAAAGGGCCAGGATGGAAGCAGAGCTTCAGGGAATAGAAAAAGAACTTCTGGAAAAGCGGCAGCAGATCCGGGAGAAAGCAGGAGATACAGAGGATCTGGAAGAGAAAAAGGAAAAACTTCTGAGAGAAAGGGAAGCACTGGAAACCTATATCAGGGAAACAGAAGAGCAGTGGGAGACTTTCCAGGACAGAGAAACCCGTATCAGACAGGAACAGGCCTCAGGTGAGGCGTTAGTAACAGAGAAAGAAAAAGAAATCCAAGAGAGGAAAGCCTCTTTAAGCCGGCATATGGCAGAGGAAAAAGTAGAAAATATCTCCTGGATACAGGCCAAGCGGATGGAAAAAGAGGAGCTGGAAGCCCTGAAGGAAAAACTGGGAGCATTTCAGGAAAAAACTCTTTCTGTAAGATCCCGGATGGATTCTGTCAAAGCCCGTCTGAAAGGGGAAAGGATATCTGAGGATCAGATAGAGGAGAGAAGGAAGACCATACAGGATCTGGAAAACCGTCAGGGAGAGACGAACCGGATCCTGGGAGGCTTCCGAAAGGAAAGGGAACAGACAGAAAAAGCCTGGAAGGAAAAAGAGGTCCTGGAAAAAAAGATGAGTCAGATCCGCCATAAACTGGAGCTTTTACAGGAACTGGAAGGACTTTTCAGGGGAAAGAAATTTGTAGAATACGTGGCCCGGTATTATATGGAATATGTATCCAGGGAAGCAGATGAGAAGCTAAAAGAAATGACAGGCAGCAGCCTTGGTCTGGAGACAGATCAGAATGGCCTGTTTATTATCCGGGATTATAAAAACGGCGGCGCCACCCGTCCGGCTTCCACTCTTTCAGGAGGAGAGACCTTTATGGCTTCTCTGGCTCTGGCCCTGGCTCTTTCCTCCCAGATCCAGATGAAGGGAGCGGCCCCTATGGAACTGTTTTTCCTGGACGAAGGCTTTGGGACTCTGGATGAGAATTATCTGGAGATCGTTATGGAGGCCCTGGAGAAAATCCGGGACCGGAAACGGAGCGTAGGAGTGATCAGCCATGTGGAGGAGATCAAGGCCCGGATCCCGGTAAGGCTGATCGTAGAACCCTCAAAAGCAGGAGAGGGCGGAAGTAAGATACACATAGAAAGGGAGTAGGCTATTATGAGAAAAATGCGGCTTGCGAAAAGAGAGATACAGGAGAAAAAACGGCTAATGGACATCCTGGATCAGGCAAAGGTGCTGCGGATCGGCACCGTAGATCAGGAAGGAATCTATATTGTTCCGGTAAATTTCGGATATGAATGGAAAGAAGGAGAGCCTCTGAGGTTTTATATCCATTCTGCAAAGGAGGGAAGAAAAGTCCAGGCCTTTGCCGCCAGTGCGGACGTTGGATTTGAACTGGATCTGGAACAGGGAGTGATCCGGGGAACCTATACCTGCAGCTATTCCTACGCATATCAGAGTATCACAGGTACAGGAAAGATCCGGCTTCTGGAAGATATGGAAGAGAAAAAGCAGGGCCTATCCAGGATCATGGAACATATGGCTGGGGAGGCTGAACTTTGTTTTTCTCCGGAAATGCTCCAGGCGGTAAATGTATATTGTCTGGAAGCAGATGCCTTTAAAGGAAAGGAACGGAAGCCAAAAGCAGCGGGAGAGGAGGGAAATATAGATGGTCAGCCATGAGCAGATAGAAGAATATATCTGTCAGTATCCGGTATATCAGTACGCCTTTTTTTCTCCCGGGGATATTGAATTTTCCCATCGCGTAAGGTGGATATGCCAGCATGAATGTGAGAGGTATAATACCACCTGGGCCTGTCCTCCGGCGGTGGGGACTGTGGAGGAATGCCGGGAAAAATGTTTGTTTTACAGGGAGTGCTTTCTTTTTTCTACTATCGCCTCGGTATCGGATGTGGTAAATATGAAAGAGACCCTGTCTACCCGTAAAGAGCATGAGGAGATCACTGCTTCCATTGAAAAGTTTATCCGGAGCCAGGGAACCGACTGTATGGCCCTTTCCACAGAGTCCTGCGATATCTGTGAACACTGCGCCTATCCGGAAGCTCCCTGCCGGTTCCCGGAAAAAATGCACCCCTGCCTGGAAAGCCACGGGATCATTGTCAGCGAACTGGCAGAAAAATTTTCCATGGATTTTACTTTAAGCCCTACAGAGATCCTCTGGTTCAGTCTGATCTTTCTGAAGTAATTTTTCCGCAGGATCTGTCATATGCTGTGATAAGGACCATAAGCGGGAGACGGACAGAGTGAAAAGAAAGCTGGGAGATCTTACGGGCAGGATCGGGGATTCTCTGGATATCCCCAAAGATCTGTCCTATCGGGAATCTGTGCTGACCCTTACCGGTTCCAGAGAGGTATTTATCGAGAATTATAAATGTATCCGGAAATATCAGGATACCTGTATCCTCCTTCTCTCCAAAGAAAATAAGATCCAGATCGAAGGAACAAAACTGATGATCGTGTATTATACAGATGTGGAAATGAAGATCACGGGAAATATCTGCAGGATCCTGTTTTTGTAAAGGAGGCTGGAATTTGAAAAAATGGGAATTTTACCGGAAAGGGTATGTCCGCCTCCGGTTTTGGGGAGAAAATCCAGAACGATTTCTGAATCTGTGCGCCTATCACAGGATACCGGTGTGGGATCTGATCAGTATAGACAAAGCTTATGAAATGAATACCACCGTGGAAGGCTTCCGGCGTCTTAGCGGGATCTGCCGGAAGTCCCAGGTGAAAATCAAGATCATCGGAAAGTATGGACTGCCCTTCTTTTTTTACAGAAATAAAAAGAGAAAGGCTTTTTTTCTGGGCTTTTTTCTGGGACTTGGCCTTCTTTTTCTTCTTTCCAGACATATCTGGAATATCCATGTAGAGGGGAATGTCTACAACAGCACCCAGACTATCCTGAATTATCTGGAAGAATTAGATGTCCGCCATGGAGCTTTGAAAAAGAATCTGGACTGTTCTTACATAGCCGCTCAGATGCGGGAAAAATTTCCGGATATTACCTGGGTGTCCGCCAAAATATCCGGAAGCAGGCTGATCCTGGAAATAAAGGAAAACGGCGCCTTGGAGGAAGCAAAGGAGAAGGAAGAGGCGGCGCCTGTGGATCTGATGGCTCAGACCTCAGGAATCATTGTGTCTATGGTTACCCGCCAGGGCACCCCTTTGAAAAAACAAGGAGATACCTGCGCCGCCGGGGAGATCCTTGTCAGCGGCAGGCTGGATATTAAAAATGACAGCGGAGAGATCATCAGGTATGAATATACCCAGGCAGACGGAGACATTTATATCCAGCACGATCTGAAATATTATCAGGAATTTCCCATGGATTATGAAAAACCAGTGTATACAGGAGAAAAGAAAAGGGGCTTGCTTTTTCAACTGGGCGGTTATTATCTGCAGCTGAAAGGGAGAAGTCCCTGGAAGGATTATGACCGGGTGACCAGTCTTCACCAGGTAAAGCTTACAGAGAACTTTAAACTGCCTGTCTATTACGGGACTGTGACAGATCACGCCTATGAAAAACAGCTTTTTACCTATTCTGAAGAAGAAGCCAGACAAAAAGCAGAGGAGGATCTGACCCGCCTTTTGGAAAGTTTAGAGGAAAAGGGGGTTCAAATATCAGGGAATCATGTTAAAATAGGAATACAGGGCAAAACCTGCACCGCCAGAGGAACCCTGACGGTGATCGAAAAAAATGAGCAGAAAACTCTGACAGAAATTTTAGAACAGCCTACGGAAAGGAATATACAGGAAAATGAGTAATATTTGCGAGGAGAGAATGGAACTGCCTGCAGAACATGAAAGAAATGTTTTCGGGCAGTTTGATGAATATGTAAAAAAGATGGAACGGACCCTGGGAGTGACTGTGATCTCCCGGGACGGCCAGCTGAAGATCCTGGGACCCCAGCAGGCCTGCCAGCAGGCGGTAAAAATCTTCACCCAGCTTCTGGAATTATCAAAGAGAGGAAATACCATTACAGAACAGAATATAAATTACGCCCTGTCTCTGGCAGCCGAGGAGAGGACTTCCGCCATTACAGAGATCGACAAGGATTATATCTGCCATACTTTGAACGGAAGGCCGATCAAACCAAAGACCCTTGGACAGAAAGCCTATGTAGATGAGATACGCAAGAAGATGATCACCTTTGGCCTGGGTCCGGCAGGTACAGGAAAGACTTATCTGGCAATGGCTATGGCGATCACTGCCTTTAAAAATGATGAAGTAGGACGGATCATCCTTACCCGTCCGGCTATCGAAGCAGGAGAAAAGCTGGGATTCCTTCCGGGAGACTTGCAGAGCAAGGTAGATCCCTATCTCCGTCCCCTTTACGACGCTCTTTATGAGATCATGGGAGCGGACAGCTTTTCAAAAAACATGGAAAAAGGACTTATCGAGGTAGCTCCTCTGGCTTATATGAGAGGAAGGACCCTGGATAATGCTTTTATCATCCTGGACGAAGCCCAGAATACCACCCCGGCCCAGATGAAGATGTTCCTTACCAGGATCGGATTCGGCTCCAAGGTAGTGGTCACCGGTGACCAGTCCCAGAAAGACCTGCCAAGAGATGCAAAATCAGGGCTGGATGTGGCCATCCAGGTGCTGAGAAAAGTAGAGGATATTGCTTTCTGCCAGCTGACCAGCAAGGATGTGGTGAGACATCCTCTGGTACAGAAGATCGTACAGGCCTATGATGAATATGAGAAGAAACAGAAACCGGAGAAGAAAGAAAAATATGTGAGAAAAGACAGAAGGAGATAAAGAATGACGCTGAATCTGGATATGGATACAGACTATCAGAAAGTTTTTGATTTTAATCTGGAGGAAACTGCCAAAAAAGTCATAGAGGGAGCCCTGGATCATGAAAACTGTCCCTATGAGGCAGAGGTGAACCTGGTGCTTACAGATAATGAAGAGATCCGCAGGACCAACCGGGAGTTCCGGGATATCGACCGGGAGACGGATGTACTCTCTTTTCCCATGCTGGAATATGACCGGCCCGGAGATTTTTCCCATGCAGAGAAGGACGAGTCCTGCTTTAACCCGGACACGGGAGAGCTGATCCTGGGTGATATTATGATCTCCGTTCCAAAACTGAACGAGCAGGCAGAGGCTTACGGACATTCCCAGTTAAGAGAGTATGCCTTTCTTATTGCCCACAGTCTTCTTCACCTGATGGGCTATGACCATATGGAACCAGAAGAGGCTGCCCTTATGGAGGGCAGGCAGAGAGAGATCCTGGAGGATCTGGGGATCACAAGATAGGTGTGTATAAAGAAGAAAAATCAGTCGATACTATAATCAGAAATATTTCAGGAATCGGATAAGGAGGATTCTGTATGAAAAGAATGATTTATGGTATCGGCTTCTTTCTTGCTTTTCTTTTTCTGGGAGCAGGGTTCTTTTTAAGTTATCAGGTGGCGGATCTGAGACAGGAGATGAACCGGCTCCAGGAAAGCAGCGCCAAGGAAAGGCAGCAGGTATCCGCCCTGGTCTCTTCAAAAGATCAGGAGCTGGTTTTTGAAACTTATGAGGAAGGCAGTCTTCTCAGGAACCGTTACAGGATCACTGCCTATGGGCCGGAGCAGATTGTTTTTCGCAAGGAAGAGGAAGAAGAAACAGGCGCTGACCAGGAATTTCTGCTGAAGGTAGAGGAAGGATGTATCACTGTATACGACAAAGAGAGCGGGGAGGTTTTTGAGCATACCAACATTCCTTTAGAGACTCTCCCCCAGGAACTTCAGGCAGAGGTCCTTCTGGGGAAAACCCTGGAAGGTAATGAAGAACTTTACAGTTTTTTGGAAAATTACTCAAGCTGAGGGTATAGACGAACCGGAAAAAATAGTGTATGATTTACCCAGTCAGTTCCGCCTGTACAGGCGGAACAATTACGAGAATTACATTTCATGAGGTACGGACAGATGAATATTCGGGAAAAACTAAAAGATAAAAAAAGAGTTGTGATCAAAATCGGATCATCTTCCCTGACCCATAAAGAGACAGGCCGTCTGGACCTGATCAAAATGGAGATCCTGGTCCGGGAACTGGCAGACCTCCACAACCAGGGAAAGGATGTGATCGTGGTGTCTTCCGGGGCCATTGCGGTGGGCAGAGCTGTGATGGGGATCCATGAGAGACCTTCGGCCCTGGCTCAGAAGCAGGCCTGCGCGGCTATTGGCCAGGCCAGGCTGATGATGATCTATCAGAAACTTTTTGCAGAGTATAATCAGACAGCGGCCCAGGTCTTGCTGACAAAGTATACTATGATCAATGACCGCAGCCGGAATAATGCCAGAAATACTCTCCAGAGCCTTCTACATATGGGGGCCATTCCTATTGTCAATGAAAACGATACAGTATCCACTGACGAAATCGAATTTATCAATACCTTTGGAGACAATGACACACTCTCTGCCTTGGTGGCGGCTCTGGTGGACGCAGATATGCTGATCCTTCTGTCAGATATCGACGGCCTTTTTACAGATGATCCCCATCTGAATCCCGAGGCTGAATTTATCGACGTGGTGGAGAAGATCGACGACCACTTTATGGAAATGGGCAAGGCAAGTTCCGGAAGCAGTGTGGGAACCGGAGGCATGGCTACCAAACTTTCCGCCGCCCGGATCGCCACCTGTGCCGGAGCGGATATGGTCATTGCCAACGGAGGAGACTTCCATGTGATCCACAAGATCATGGAAGGAAGAAATTATGGGACTTTATTCCTGGCGGACAGAAAAGACCGGGAAGCCCTTCACAGAATGTTTGAAAATTTATAGAAAAGGAGTACATAAAAGATATGGATCAGAAATCCATCGACCGGATCAATGAACTGGCCAGAAAGGCAAAAACCGTGGGACTTACCCCGGAAGAAAAAGAAGAACAGAAAAAACTCAGAACAGAATATATTGCTGTGATCCGTATGAACCTTCGGGCGCAGCTGGATAATATCGATATCCAGGAAAAGGACGGCAGCATCACAAATTTAGGAGATAAATATGGTCTCAAAAAAGGAAATTAGGAAATACGTGTTTGCAAAACGCAGGGAAATCACACAGGAGGAGGCGGACAGACGAAGCCTTTCTATTTATGAAAAGGTGATCAGCCTTCCGGAATTCCAGGAAGCTTCCTGTGTATATGCCTATGTAGATTATAACAAAGAAGCTTCCACCAGGGAGATCATTAAAAAAGCCTGGGCGGAGGGAAAGCGGGTGGCTGTGCCCAAGGTGACAGGTCCCCATGAAATGAAATATTATTATCTGGAAGATTTTTCCCAGTTAAAGCCGGGATATTTCCAGATACCGGAGCCGGAAAACTGTGAGGAAGCGGCAGAAGAAGACGCCTTTCTTATTGTTCCCGGAGTGGCTTTTGATGAGAACCGGCACCGGGCCGGATACGGACAGGGATTCTATGACCGGTATCTTGCGGGCCATAGAAAACATAAAACCGCCGCTATTGCCTTTGAGTTCCAGATCGTGGGAGAAGTGCCGGCAGAAGAGACAGATGTTTTTCCGGATAAGGTGATCACAGAAAGCAGAATCATTATATAAAAATTGGATATCCGGATACAGGAGCCCTGCGGCAGACGCCGCAGGGTATTTTTGCAGGGCTTTCCGGAAAAAAAAGCGGGATTTCTCCAAAAAAATATCGAGAACAGGTATACCAGAAAGAATAGATATCGAAGGGAAAAAGAACTTTTATAAAAAGCAAGGGGCTGCTGCCGTCATTTGACAAATAAAATCGGATATGCCATACTGATTCCGAAAAAAAGAACAGGAATGAGGCGATATTTATGAGAAAGAAAATGATAGGCAGGGCCTGTGCAGCAGTGTTGATAGCGGGAATGATGTTTGCAGAAGGCTGCGGAAATGCCGGGGAAACAGATACTGAAAATACAGCGCTCCAGAAAGAGGAGACAGATAACAAGGCGAAGGCGGATGTTGCAGGAGAAACGCAATATCCACTGACAATTACCGATGATCTCGGAAATAAAGTGGTGATAGAAGAGGAGCCGGAGCGGGTGATTTCTCTATCCCCGGCGAATACAGAGACGCTGTTTGCTCTGGGCGCAGATGAGCAGATCGTAGGAAGGACAGATTACTGCAACTATCCGGAGGAGGCTTCTGAGGTGCCTTCCGTGGGAAGCTATTCCTCGCCCAATACAGAGTTGATCATTTCTATGGATGCAGATGTGATTTTTGCATCGGATTATATGGATGATTCCATCCGCAGCCAGGTGGAAAACGCCGGAGCAAAGGTGATCATTTTTGCAGCCAATGATATCGAAAGTGTGGAGACAGACATCCTGACAGCCGGCCAGGTGCTGAACCGGAATGACCAGGCAAAAGAGATCACAGACAATATGGAGAAGGAGATGGAGGAACTAAGAGAGACCCTTTCCGCCAATACGGAAGAAAAGTCAGCCTTTATTGATCTGGGAGATTACTACAGTGCCGGCGAGGATTCTCTTCTTGGAAATATACTGGAGGATATCGGCGTTCGTAATATTGCGGCAGATACAGGAGAAGCCTGGCCTCAGCTTTCCGTGGAAACAATTATTGAGGCGGATCCGGATGTCTACATTTCTCTCTACACTTCCCCGGAAGAACTAAAGCAGGTGCCAGGGCTTTCTTCTCTGGACTGTATCCAAAACGCCCAGATTATCTACTATGACGGCCTTTCTCCTGAGGCGGATCTGATCCAGCGGGCAGGCCCCAGGCTGGCAGAGGGAACAAGACTTCTGGCGGAGCAGATCTATCCGGAACTGTTTTCATAAAAAAGGATCGGACAGTTTTTTTGGAGGAAGAAGATTATGAAAGAAAAAAGGAAAAAAAGGATGCTGATCCTGGCGATACCGGTATGTCTCCTTCTGATCTGGCTGTGTACAGTTATGGGAGCGGCTTCCGTCTCTGCCGGCGAGGTGAACCGGATTCTGCTCCATGAGATTTTTCATCTCCCGGTGAGCATGGAAGGAATTTCCCAAGGGAGTATCGCGATCATACGGGATGTGCGTCTCCCTCGGGTACTTCTGGGCTTTCTGACCGGAGCAGCCCTGGCGGTCTGCGGCGCCTGCTATCAGGGGATCTTCAAAAACCCTATGGCTGACCCTTATATTCTTGGGATTTCTTCCGGCGCGGCCCTGGGCGCGGCAGTGGGGATTGTGCTTCATTTCTCTTCCGGAGTGGCAGGCCTGTCGGGAACGACACTTCTGGCCTTCGTGGGTTCTTTGCTGACGATATTCCTGGTATATGTGATTTCCAGAAGAGGGAAGCGTGTGCCAGTTTCCAGCCTGCTTCTTTCAGGAATCGCTGTGAATCAGAGTCTGTCGGCTTTCATGTCACTGATGATGCTTTTTAACCAGCAGAGTATGGATCAGATCATGTTTTGGACCATGGGAAGCCTGAATGGAAAAGGCTGGAATCAGATTCTTTCCATACTTCCTTATATACTGGCTGGGATCGTACTTTTGATGACTTCAGCCCGGGAACTTGATATCCTGCTGATGGGAGAGGAGACAGCCATACAGCTTGGAGTAAATGTGGAGGCGGTAAAGAAAAAGATCCTGATCGTGTCCGGCATAGTTACGGCAGCGGTGGTGTCAGCTACAGGCATTATCGGTTTTGTGGGGCTGCTTGTTCCCCATGTGGTGCGGCTGTTTACAGGACCGAAGCACCGGATCTTAATGCCGGTATCTCTTATATTTGGCGGTACTTTTCTGATCCTCTGCGATACTTTTGCAAGAAGTATTCTGACCCAGGAGATTCCGGTGGGCATTATCACAGCAGCCTGCGGCGGTCCCTTTTTCCTCTATCTTTTGTGGAAATCCAGGAAGGGAGGGACTGTATAGTGAAAAAAGAGATGCTTCAGATCCGGGAGGCCTGTGCAGGCTATGGAGAACAGGAAGTCTTAAAAGGCGTGAGTTTTTCTGTCGCCAGAGGAGAATTTACCGCCCTGATCGGTTCTAATGGCGCAGGAAAATCCACCCTGCTCCGGTGTATTTCCGGACTTCTGCCTCTGAAAAGCGGAAATATCGGGATATGCGGGAAAGATACGGGAAAACTGTCTGCGAAGGAACGGGCGAGACTGGTGGCTGTAGTGCCTCAGTCTTATGGAATAGAATATGCTTTTACTGTGGAAGATGTTGTTTCCATGGGCCGTTATCCCTATCACAGCTTCGGGCGGAGGGAGACCCGGGAAGACGTCCAGGCGGTCCGTCAGGCTATGGCAGACACCAATACCCTGGAATTCTCCGGCCGGCTCTACAGTGAACTCAGCGGAGGAGAAAAGCAGCGGGTGATCCTGGCCCGCGCTCTGGCCCAGCAGCCGGAAATCATCCTTCTGGACGAGCCTACTTCTGCCCTTGATCTGCGTCATCAGACAGAAGTTATGGAGCTTATCACCAGGCTGAACCGGGAGCAGAGTTTGACCGTGCTGGCTGTGCTTCATGATGTGAATATGGCCTCCCGCTATTGCAGCCGTATGATCCTTCTGGGTGAAGGAAGGGTGACGGCGGACGGCAGGCCCTCGGAGGTTGTGACTAAGAAAAACATGGAGGAACTTTATCAGATGAAGGTTCTGATACGGGAAAATCCGCTGTATGGCAAGCCGGAGATTACGCCGGTCAGAGTGCTGCGTGAAGAACAGACGGAGCATCCCATACGGATCCACGTGATCTGCGGCGGAGACGGGGCAGTGAAGATCCTGGAAGAACTGGAAGAACGGGGATATCTTTTAAGCGCCGGCGTGGTGAATGAAGGCAGTGACGACTGCGCCATCTGCCGCGCCCTGCAGATTCCCCATGTGGAGATCCCGCCGTTTACTCCGGTGACCCCACAGGCTCAGAGGGAAAACCTGAAGATGATGGAAGACGCAGAGGCTGTGCTCATATCGGATATCCCTTTTGGGCAGGATAACCTGGCGAATCTCTATGGACTGGAGCAGATTAAAGGAAAGATTTTTTTCCATAAAAACGCTCTGAGCAACGATTATACCGGCGGAAAGCTGGTAGAGCGTCTGGAAGAACTGGGACAGAAAAAGAAAGTGATCTATTTCGGGGATCATGACGAATTTTTGAAGAGGCTGAGTTTCTGCCGTGCAGAGAACGGCAAAAAAGCAAAGGAGGAACCATGCGGATAGCGACACTTCCCACAGGGGATCCTGTTCACCGGTATGAAAAATGTATTGTAGTGGCTTTTGAAGGCAGGCGCAGAGTGCTGAGCACCTGCTCTTTACACGGCGGGTACCGGGAAGATCTTACGGCAGTTTTTAACAACGATATCAATCAGGGACTGGGAATGGAATGTCAGATGCTTTCGCCGGATTACGAGGAGCATATCCGCCTGATGGCTAAGAAGCTCGGGCTTGATCCGGATACCAGTACAGGAATGGCTACGGCTGCGAGTATGGAAAATGTTTCGATTCAGACGGAGCAGAGCGGAAATACGATCGTTACAGCGGTGGTCACAGGCGGAATTGAAAATAATGCGGGCCGGGCAGGAGATCCGGCTTCCTGGGACGAAGCGGAAGAGAAAAAAAGCCCGGTCAGAGCCGGAACGATCAATATTATGCTGTTTTTCAATGTGGATCTGACGGAAGGCGCTCTCACCCGGGCGCTTGTCACCTGTACAGAGGCCAAGACAGCGGCCATTCAGGAGCTTCTGGCGCCCAGCCGTTATTCCATGGGGCTGGCTACAGGCTCCGGGACTGACGGAACCATTGTGGTCTGTGATGCGGAGGCTGACCTTCGTCTGACCAATGCCGGCAAACACAGCCGGCTGGGGGAACTGATCGGAAAAGCGGTAAAGAGGGCTGTGAAAGAAGCTTTGAAACTGCAGACCGGTCTGTCTCCGGAAAGCCAGCATCATGTTCTGAAACGGGTGGACCGGTTTGGGATCACAGAAGCCAGGCTCTGGGAAAACTGCAGGAACAGGGAACTTTCCCGGGCAGACTTCTCGGACCGGCTGTACCGGATCGGGCAGAGAGGAGAGCTGACAGCGGCAGTTTCTCTTTACGTACATCTGATGGATCAGCTCTCCTGGGGGCTTTTGGCGCCTGAGGAAGCCTGGGCTGCAGGACAGAAGGTACTGAACATGATGACCGATATGGGAAACGCAGATACGGAAAAAGAATCTGAAGGAGCTGCAGAAACAGCAGATCCTGCCGCTATGCTGCACTGCATGATCGGAGCGCTGGAAGAGACGCTGTGCAGGATTGTCTGCGCCGGGATAGAGTGAAAAAAGGGATGAACAGAAATGATAAGACTGATGAATATGACGGACTGCCGCTGGGATGAAGAGCGATTTCAAAATGGACAGAGTGTGGCAGAATTTCTACAGAAGCAGGACTTGGACGCCCTGGAACTGATGCATCTTCCAGGCGGAGAGCCTTCTTTTTTCCAAAGGGAAAATGTCAGAGGACTGCATCTGCGGAATTGGTACGACTGGGTCGATCTGTGGAAGGGAAATATGGAAAACCTCATGAGGGAATACGGGACGATGGATCAAATCCGGGAGATCTACGGAGGCCTGGGACGGGAACAGATTTTGAAGCCTTTGCAGGCGGATCTGGAACTGGCCCGGCGCTTTCATGTTTCCTATGTGGTATTTCATGTGTGTGATGTGAAAAATACGGAATTTTTTACCAACTGCGTCCTTCATACAGATGAGGAAGTCGTGGACGCGGCGGCAGAGCTTATTAATGAGCTCTTGGACGGGAAGTCCTTTGAATTTGAATTTCTTATGGAAAATCTCTGGTGGCCCGGGCTTACCATGACACGTCCGGAAATAACAGAACGCCTTTTGGCACAGGTTCATTATCCCAGAAAGGGAATTATGCTGGATACGGGGCATCTGATGCACACTAATCTGGATCTGTCTACGGAGGAAGAGGCCATAGATTATGTGCTGGAACAGATAGGAAAGCATGGAAAGCTGGTCTCTTATATCCGGGGCATGCATCTGAATCAGAGCCTTACAGGCAGCTATGTAAAAGAATTCTTATCCCGTAAAGATGAGATGCCGGCCAGCTGCAAAGAACGGGATGCGGTTTGCTATGAGCATGTGTTCCGGATCGATCCTCATCTGCCATTTACCAGCCCTCGGGCTTTGGAACTTGTGGAGGCCGTGCGGCCGGAATATCTTACCTATGAGTTTATATCCAAAAGCAGGGAGGAGTTGGAGGAAAAGATCCGCCGGCAGAACCGGACTCTGAGCCGGAGCAAGGTATGAAAATGTATATGTGAAAAAGTGATGGAGCTGTTGCATTAATCAAAATGACTAATGCGACAGCTCCATTATTCTATAAAGACATACTATAGCCCCCAGTTTGTATAGCTGCATCTGTCTGTGACGGAATCAAATTGACGAAAATATCGCCGGAATTTGGCGGATATGTATGTCGACATAGCGGGGAAAGAGTGGTATACTTATCAAGTGCGCTGCTTTTGCAATTTAAAGTGTTGCGGGGTACAACGTAAAAAATGTAAAGTGAAAAAGCTTTCAAGAATAAATGAACGGAGGAAGACCATTTATGAAAATCATTGTATGTATGAAACAGGTTCCGGCGACCACCCAGGTCGAGATCGACCCGGAAACCGGTTCCATGAAACGGTCCGGCTCTTCCACCAGGACCAATCCCTATGATCTTTTTGCTCTGGAAACCGCTTTGCGTATCCGGGAAAAAACAGGAGGCACCGTAACAGCCCTGACCATGGGGCCGGATCAGGCGGTGTCTATGATGAAGGACGCTTATGCTATGGGCGCAGATGAAGCGGTGATCCTGTCTGACAGAAAGTTTGCCGGTTCGGATGTACTTGCTACTTCTTTTACCCTGTCTCAGGGAATACGGGCTCTTGGAGGGGCAGATCTGATCATATGCGGAAAACAGACCACAGACGGGGATACCTCCCAGGTAGGTCCCGCTCTGGCGGAACATCTGCATATTCCCCACTGCGCCTGGGTAAGCGGCCTGGTCTGCGCGGACAGCGAAAAGATCCAGGTAAAACAGGAACTGGGAGAGGTGACACAGGTATCGGAGATGAAATATCCCTGTCTGATCACTGTTGACAAAGATATTTTTGTCCCCCGTCTGCCATCCTACCGGAAGAAAAAAGCTACACAGAACCGGGAAGTGAAAATGCTCCATTTGTCAGACCTGCCGGATCAGAATCTTACCAGGTACGGATCTATCGGATCTCCCACAGCAGTGGACAGGATGTTTGCTCCTGAAAGCATGGCCCGTCAGCTCCATCTGGAGGGAACGGTTTCTCAGAAGGCAGAGCGTCTGTTCGCCCTGCTGACGGAGCAGAAGATTATTTAATTCAGGAGGAAGACCTATGGATTTACTGAAATTTGACGCGGAGCTGTGTACGCTCTGCAATAAATGTATACAGAAATGTCCTTTCGGCGCCCTGAATATGGGAGAGAAAGGAATTGAAGTAAATGAAAAATGCCGGATGTGCGGCGTGTGTGTAAAAGTATGTCCCCAAAGGGCCATACGTTTTGAGCAGAAAGCCCGGTCTCAGGATAAAAAAGACTGGAAAGGCTTCCTCATTTTTGCGGAGCAGGAACAGGGAAAGATCCATCCGGTAGTCTTTGAACTGATCGGAGAAGCCAGAAAGATGGCGAAAAAAGTGGGGTTTGACGTGGACTGCCTGATCATAGGAGGAAAAGGGACCAGGGAAAATGCCTGCATTCTCCTGGAATATGGGGTTCAGCATGTATTTGTTTTTGAAGATCCCTGTTTTGAAGGATTCCGGGCAGATGTTTATACCGATGCGGCGGCAGAATGTATTTCCAGGCAGAAACCTGCATCGGTACTGATCGGGGCTACCGCTCTGGGCCGCAGCCTGGCCCCCCGACTTGCCACCAGATTCCATACAGGACTTACTGCAGACTGCACATCCCTGGATATCCGGGAGAATACAGATATGGTACAGATCCGTCCTGCCTTTGGCGGCAATATCATGGCTCAGATCCTGATCACAGATTCCCGCCCTCAGTTTGCCACTGTCCGCTACCGTGTTATGGACCGGGCGAAAAAAGTGGAGGCTTGCGCAGGTGTTATTGAAGATATGGAGATCAGCGATGGAATGCGGCAGTCCGGGATCCGGATCCTGTCTTCCCAGGTTATTGAGCATCAGAAATCCATCGAGGAGGAAGACGTCCTGGTGGTAGCCGGCCGGGGAGTAAAGTCGGAAAGAGATGTGGAAATGTGCCGGAAGCTGGCCGAGACTCTGGGAGGACAGCTTGCCTTTACCAGACCTATGGTGGAAG
>ERZ1090880.762-NODE-762-length-16860-cov-6.695567_pt1 | contig 16860 bp, 15 predicted proteins | sample MGYA00478471_ERZ1090880 | MGnify/ENA primary metagenome ERZ1090880 (study PRJEB33644, sample SAMEA5815734) | chicken gut metagenome | biome: Chicken; feature: Gastrointestinal Tract; material: Caecum | place: Ireland | collected 2019-01-01 | study: A study of the... | reverse complement strand
GCTGCAGTCTCGTGGGCTCGGAGATGTGTATAAGAGACAGGGTATGAACCCCAAGCCCATGGACATATTCGGTCCGGGGTGGGAGGGACACTTTGAAAAGATTTGCGAAGATTGGAACAATAAAGTCACGGACGAGGACGTCGTGCTTATCTGCGGCGACATAAGCTGGGGCATCACCCTTGAAGAGGGACTGTTCGACTTAAAGCGGCTCTGTCCGCTCAAAGGGAAAAAGGTATTTATCAAGGGCAATCACGACTACTGGTGGAACGGCATAACCAAACTTCGAGACCGCGCCCCAGACAGTACTTTTTACTTCTTGCAGAACGACAGCGTAAAGTTCGGCGACGTAGTCATATGCGGTTCGCGCGGGTGGACGTGCCCGGGCAGTCCCGACTATACCGAGCAGGACAATAAAATTTATCTCCGTGAGGCCGAGCGTTTCAAACTGTGCTTTGCCAGCGCTCAAAAACTGAGGGAGGAGGGCGATAAGCTTATCGCAATGATACATTATCCCCCTTACAGCCTCAAGTATGGCCATACGCTGTTTACACAGCTCTTTGAGGAAAATGCCGTAGATTTTGCCGTGTTTGGTCACATTCACGGCGAGGCGTATTTCCCTTTCAGGAGCCAGTCGAACGGCGTGCAGTACATTCTGACCTCGTGCGATAAGGTGGATTTCAGACTGCAGAAAATACTGTAAGTCTGACCTCTGATAAAAATGCGGCGCCTGTTTCTGACTGCTGTATTTATGGTCTGAATGCTGTGTTTGTGTGCTTGCCTTCCATATTGTTATTTCTTCAACCTTTTTTTGTGGCAAACTCTGCGATGCCGGTCAGGCCGCATTAATTTATAAGGCAGGATGCGCTCAAATTTTCGCACGCAATTTTTGCGTTTTTGCTTTACAATAATATGTTGTTATGTTATAATTGACAAAGAAATAAACACGGGCGGCGCACGGCGGCCAAAGTCGGGCGTCAGCTCAATTCAAGAGATGACTATGGCGGCTGTTTCGGTTGACTTTACGAGTGTAAGACTCTGCGGCCACAAAACTTAACAGAATTTTTCGGCGGATTTACCGTTCGGCTCTTTGCTCATTTTCGGGCGTGAAGCCGCGCGGATTATCCGCCTTTTTTGTGTAATTTTGCAGCTTCAGGCTGCCGCTTGCATTGCCCGCTGAATGGGCTGAACGCTCTTCATAAAAGTGCAAAAACACAATGTGCCATAGAATGCGCGCCGCAATGGCGGCACACACCTGCGCAACGGCGCAAAAACATTAGGCGCGCACAGCTGCGCAAAAAGCGCAAAATAAATTCGTCTAAAAATTCTTTTTACAAAGGGTATTTTATGCTTACTAAAAAAGATTTGCTCGGACTGTACGATACCTCCGCAGAGGAAATCTGCGAAATTCTCGACAGGGCCGCAGTAATGAAGGCTTCGCTTTTAAAGGGCGAAAAGGCGCAGAAAATTCTTGAAGGTACGGCGCTCATAACGCTGTTCTACGAGAACAGCACGCGTACGCGCACATCATTCGAGCTGGCAGGCAAATACCTCGGCGCAAGCGAGGTAAACATTTCCGCCGCGTCAAGCTCGGTGCAGAAGGGTGAAACGCTCATCGATACGGGCAAAACGCTCGACTCGATGAAGATTGACTACATCGCCATCCGTCACCCCATGGGCGGCGCGCCCAAGCTGCTTGCAAAAAATGTGCACGCCTCGGTAATCAACGCAGGCGACGGCATTAACGAGCACCCCACGCAGGCGCTTCTCGATATGTTCAACATGCGCGAAAAGTTCGGCAAAGTTGCGGGACTTAAAGTCGCCATACTCGGCGATATCAAGCACAGCCGCGTTGCAAAGTCCAACCTCTTCGGCCTTAAAAAGATGGGTGCGGAGGTGTATATGTTCGCTCCGTCAACGCTCATGCCCAAGGAGATAGAAAAGCTCGGCGCGCACGTCTGCCATTCCATGGAGGAGGCGATAGAGGGCGCAGATTGCATAATGGGGCTCAGAATACAGCTCGAAAGGCAGAAGGGCGGGCTCTTCCCTTCGCTTTCAGAGTACAGCACATTCTACGGCGTAAAGGATAAAATGCTCTCGCTCGCAAACAAGGATGCAATAATAATGCACCCCGGTCCCGTAAACAGAGGCATAGAACTCACGCCCACGCTCATAGACGGCGAAAGCAGCAGAATAAACGAGCAGGTTACTAACGGACTGTGCGTGCGCATGGCGGTGCTCAGTCTGCTCAGGGAATACAGGGAGAAGAATTTATGAAATATGTAATAAAGGGCGGCTCCGTAGTTCTGCCCGACGGCGTAAAAAACTGTGATATTTTAGTCGAGGACGGCAGGATATCCAAGCTCGGCAAAAACTTTTCGGCGGAGAAGATTATAGACGCCTCAGGCCTTCACGTGTTCCCCGGACTTATCGATATGCACGTCCATCTGCGCGAACCCGGATACGAGGGCAAGGAGGACATAGCCAGCGGTTCGGCGGCGGCAGTGGCAGGCGGATTTACGCAGGTTTGCTGCATGCCCAACACCAACCCCGTAAACGATAACGCCGTTGTTACCACATATATAAAATACAGGGCGCAGCAGGTAAATCTGTGCAAGGTAAACCCCATAGGCAGCATCACCAAGGGTGAAAAGGGTGAGGAACTTGCGGAAATAGGCAAGATGGTAAAGGCGGGAGCGGTAGCCATAAGCGACGACGGCCGCTCGGTAATGGATTCCAAAATAATGCGCTATGCCATGGAGTATGCAAACGACTTCGGCATTAAGTGCCTTTGCCACTGCGAGGACGAAAACCTCGTCGACGGAGGCGTTGTAAACGAAGGGCTCAATTCCACTCTTGCAGGCCTTAAAGGTATTCCCCGCGCGGCCGAAGACATAATGATAGCGCGCGAAATCTGCCTTTCGGAGAGCCTCGATATACCCGTTCACATCTGCCATGTATCGACATACAGCGGCGTACAGCTCATACGCGAGGCTAAGGCGCGCGGCGTAAAGGTCACCGCCGAGAGCTGCCCGCATTACTTCTGGCTGACTGACGATATAATAACTTCATACGATACATTCACAAAGGTCAACCCTCCCATCAGGGAGGAGAGGGACAGACTTGCCATAATCGAGGGTCTCAAAGACGGCACGCTCGACTGCATAGTCACCGACCACGCTCCCCACGGCAAAAAGGATAAAGAGGTGGAATACAACCTCGCCGCATTCGGCATAAGCGGAATAGAGACGAGCTTCGCGCTCTCCTACACCAAGCTTGTAAAGGGCGGAGTGCTCACGCTGCCTCAGCTTGCCGAAAGAATGAGCGCCGCACCTGCGCGCATTCTCAATCTCGAGGGCGGAAGCATAGCCGAGGGTGCTGTGGCTGACTTCGCCATAGCAGACCTTGCTGCAAAGTATGTGATAGACAGCGAAAAGTTCCTTTCAAAGGGCAAAAACACGCCCTTCAACGGCACGGAAGTTTACGGCAAAATAGTTTATACAATCGTAGACGGCGATGTAAAATACGGCGCCTGACACCTTGGTGCAAAGGCCTTGCGCGGGCAAAACAAAGGCTGCCCGCATATAAAGCTAACCGACTTTGCGCGTAGTTATGGCGCGTTTGTGCAAATCAACCTGCGGTAAAAATTTTAGTTATGATTATAAAGGCTTGTCTTAAAGAGTAATTTAAGGAGGAATTTATGATAGACAGACTTATAAAAAAGATAATAGATATGCAGAACCCCACCTGCGTGGGACTGGATACAGATTTCAACTATCTCCCCGACGAAATGCGCGAGGATATGGCGACTTTCGAGGGCGTGTCCGAGGCGATAACCGAGTTCAACATGAACATAGTCGATAAGATAAGCGACATTGTGCCTGCAATAAAGGTGCAGGTCGCCTATTACGAGATGTACGGCTATGAGGGTTTGAGGGCGTTCGACTATACTATAAACTATGCGCTCGGCAGGGGTATGGTGGTAATTGCAGACTGCAAGCGCAACGATATAGGTTCTACCGCGGGCTGCTATGCCAAGGCCTTCCTCGGCAAGACAAAGATAAACGAAAAGGAGATACGCGCATTCCCTGCCGATATGCTCACCATAAACGGCTACCTCGGCACTGACGGCATAAAACCGTTCGTCGACGAGTGCAAGGCAGGCGGCAAGGGTGCGTTCGTGCTTGTAAAAACCTCCAATCCCTCGAGCGGCGAAATTCAGGACTTAAAGCTGGCCTCGGGCGAGACGGTGTATGAGCACATGGGCGCACTTGTAGAGGAGTGGGGCAAGGAGCTTGTAGGCAAGTACGGCTATTCCGATATAGGCGCGGTTGTGGGCGCAACCTATCCCGAGCAGGGCACGGAGCTTCGCAAAAAGCTGCCCCATACATTCTTCCTCATCCCCGGCTACGGCGCTCAGGGCGGCTCTGCCGCAAGCGTAAAGGGCTGCTTTGACGAACGTGGCCTCGGCGGCATTGTCAACAATTCGCGCGGAATAATCTGCGCTTACAGAAAGCCCCAGTACAGCGGAATGACCTACTGGGAGGCGGCGCGTGCAGCCTGCCTCGACATGAGGGAGGATTTACGCCGCGCTCTCGGCAAGATGGGCAGATAATAAAATACCTGCCCTTTTCCCGCGTGGCTTTAAACAAGCTTATAAAGCGGAGCAAGCATAACTGACATGCGCAATTAAATGGGCGCAAATCGGTTTGCTGTTTAGGCGGCAGGCGCGTAAATGCCTGCACATTGCAGATAAAATACAGAAACGGTCTTATATGAAAGAACTTCTTGCAACAGTAAAACAAAACAAGCAGATAGCGCAGGGCATATGGGCAATAACGCTCACCCTGCCCGAAGATGTCGGCCATATAAAGGGCGGACAGTTTGCCAACCTCTCTGTGGGTGACAGCGCATTTCCGTTAAAGCGTCCGCTCGGCGTGTGCTCGGTCAACGGTAATGATGTAACGCTCTGCTATCAGCTCAAGGGCGAGGGCACTCACCTTATCGCCAGGGCGGAGGCGGGCGATAAACTCTCCGTACTTCTGCCTTTAGGCAACGGCTTCGATTTGGGCGACGCGCAGAATATTGCCGTTATCGGCGGCGGTGTGGGCATATTCCCGCTTGCTGCCGTGGTTGAAGAGTACTGCGGCAAGCGCAATTTTTACTCCTATATAGGCTTCAGAGGCAGCAATTATGCCTGCCTTACAGAGGTTTTTGCAAAGGGCGGAAAGCTCACCGTTGCCACGGACGACGGCAGTATAGGCTTCAGGGGCAACGCTGTGCAGGCGTTCCTTGCCGACTATAAGAATATCTCGCCCGACCTCATAATATCCTGCGGCCCGCCCGTAATGCTCAGGTCGCTCAAGGCCGCCCTCAAGGAGAACGGCATAGATGTAAAGTGCCTTGTATCGTTAGAGGAGCGCATGGGCTGCGGCATAGGCGCGTGCCTGGTGTGTGTTTGCAAAAAGGCCGACGGCCACAATGCCCGCGTATGCAAAGACGGCCCCGTATTCGATATAAATACAGTCGAGCTTTAAGCTGTAAAGTTCTGTATTTTTAAGCTCTCCGCGTTTTGTATTTCTATATTCGTTGTAAGTACTCAATACCAATCGGCATTGTCGGATGTTGCGGTTATCGCGCAATCCTGCAGAATATTACAACTTGATTTAAGGGGGATATTTTTATGGACAACAAAACAGTAATTGCACAAAAGAGCAGCGGATTTTACACGTTCTACATAGTAAATTTTGCTGTAGAGGTTGTTCTGGCAGTCGTTCTTATTTTTGCCGGTCTGTATTTCGGCGGAATGAGTGTGCCTGTCGAAGTCGCGGAGATGATGCGTATAATTTACCTGTTATTATGGATTTTGGCGGCAGTAGATATATGCTCAATTATATACCACGGCATTGTAATAATAAGGCACATAATGCGCAAAAAGGACATAGTAACATATTTTGGCGGCACGTTTACCTTTAATAAAACAGATATATCAATACCGGAAATAGAAAGGGTGGAAGTGCGTCGCCATGCAAGGTGGGCGCTCGTTCACTATACTTTCGGCAGAATTACCGTCTACCTTAAAAACGGCAAAAAGCAGGTTTTCAACGGCATAGGCAATGTGGAAAATGTTTATTCGCACATTCAGCAGATAATCTGGCAATATAATCAGTTGCCCGCTCAGCCCACAGCCGCCGCGCAGGCAGGTGCGGTGTCTGCGGCAGAGGGCGTCCAGCCCGTCCAGCACGCAACGCCCGCACAGGAGAGTGCTGTATCGGAGGCAGAGGGCCCACAGTCGCCACAGGCGACGGACGCGCACGAAAACGGCAGTGAGGAGTAACCGCCCTTTCACACATAAGGAGAAAAATATAGTGTCTGACGAGGAGCGCGAGGTAATCGCCTACCGTAACAACAAAAATTTAATAATGAACTTTATTTTTGTGGCGATAGGCCTGGGCGGTACGGCATACCTTGCCTACCTTGTAGCCACAACGCCCGCCGACAGCAAAAATTTTTATACTTTTGTTGGCGTGCTCGTCATTCTTGCATTGTTTGCCGCGTTGTATATTTTGCAGGTTGTGCTCATTTTGATTATGCCTGAGGAGATAATCGTAAAAAGCGGCAGTAATCTCACCATAGGCAGAAAGACCGTTGCCGTAAACTCGGTAAAGCAGGTCAAAAGCAGGCTTATAATGGCGCGCGGCGGCGAGTTTGCCCTCGGCATAATAACCGCCGTGCTTAAAAACGGCAAAAAGGTGCGCGCAATAGGCGTCGAAGATGCAGAAAAGGCTCAGAAAAAGCTTGAGGGCATAATTACACCCAAACCTGTAAAGCGTACCGCGCCCGCCGTACAGAAGAGCGCGCAGGCCAAGCCTTCGGCAGGCAAGGCGCAGAACGGCGCAGGCAGTACGCAGAGCGGTTCGTCCGTAAAGAAATAAAAGTTCAAAGGAAAAGTTATGGCAGATTTAAGCGTAAAAATATGCGGCGTGCAGTTTTCTAATCCCGTCATTGCGGCAAGCGGCACATTCGGTTTCGGCAGAGAATACAACGAGCTCTACGATATATCCGCCGTCGGCGGCGTAAGCACCAAGGGGCTTACATTAGAGCCGCGCAACGGCAACCCCGTGCCAAGGATAGCAGAGGGCAAAAGCGTCATTCTGAATGCCGTAGGCCTTCAGAATCCCGGCGTGGAGGAGTTCATTAAAAATGACCTCGAGTGGCTGAAGGGCAAGACGAGGGTGATTGCCAATGTGGCTGGCAGAACGCTTGAGGACTACGAAAATATCTGCGCAAGGCTGGACGGTATGGTGGATATGATAGAGCTGAACATCTCCTGCCCCAACGTCCGCGCGGGCGGAATGGCGCTCGGCATAAAGCCTGCCAATGTGGAGGAGGTCACCCGCCTCTGCAAGGGCGCGCTTAAAAAGACGCCGCTTATCGTCAAACTTTCGCCCAATGTAGAGAGCATTGCCGTCAACGCCCAGTCGGCGGAGCGCGGTGGTGCAGACTGTATCTCGCTCATAAATACGCTGACGGGCATGGTGGTGGACATAGAGAGGCGCAAGCCCATAATTGCCAACAACACGGGCGGCGTTTCGGGCGCGGGCATAATGCCTATTGCGCTTAGAATGGTCTTTGAGGCTTCGCACGCGGTAAATATACCCGTAATAGGCATGGGCGGCATAACCTGCGGCAGGGACGCGATAGCCTTTATGATGGCGGGCGCGCGCGCCGTTCAGGTAGGCACGGCAAACTTTACAGACAGTTACGCCATTCCCCGCATAGTCGGCGAAATTAACGACTGGCTGGATTTACACAAAATTTCAAGCGTAAACGATATAGTGGATACGCTTTCGCTCAATTAAATTCAAGGAGAGGTTTAAAATGGAACTCAATTATAAACAGCATTTCATAAAATTCATGGTTGATAACGGCGTTCTCACCTTTGGTGATTTCACTTTAAAGAGCGGCCGCAAAGCGCCCTACTTTATAAATACCGGCAACTATAAGACGGGTGCGCAGCTCGCCCGCCTCGGCGAATATTATGCCGAGTGCATAGCCGAAAACGGAATAGAGGGCGAAACCCTCGTCGGCCCCGCATACAAGGGCATACCCCTTGCCGTTGCGACTGCGGTAGCGCTCTACAACAATCACGGCAAAGACCTCAACTATTGCTTCGACAGAAAGGAAGTAAAGGACCACGGCGAGGGCGGCCTCTTCGTTGGCAAGCAGCTTCAGGACGGCGAAAAGGTAATTCTTATCGAGGACGTAATGACTTCAGGCAAGGCCTTGCGCGAGATGCTCCCCAAGCTTGCCGCAGCTGCCAAAGTGGAGGTTACCGGAATGGTCATAAGCGTGGACAGGCAGGAAAAGGCGCTCAATTCAGACCTCTCCGCTGTGCAGGAAGCTTATAAGGAGTTCGGAATTAAAGTATATTCCATAGTCACAATGCAGGACATAATTTCCGCCATAGAAGACGGAATTATAGGCGGCAAAGAGTATCTTGAAAGAATGAAGGAATACCGCTCTGTCTACGGCGCGTAAATGTGTTTTTTCGTAAAACCGTTTTATTAAGTAATCTTAAATATTATGCGTGGCATAAAATAAGCACAAGGAGCAGGTTTTTACCTGCCCCTTTTCGTATGCGCTGAATATGCCATTTTTATAATAATAAATGACAGCAATGCGGTCATAAAAATGTTCAGGCATATTGACATACTTTTCAGACTGTAATATAATGTTAAAAAATAACAACGGGGGAGGGGTATCATGAAAATTACTTTCAAACACATTCTTACAGCGGCCGTTGCGTCGCTTTCGGCTATCTCCTTTTCCCTAATTGCGGGGTGTGCGGATACTTCGTAGTATCAGCTTTCAACCTGCAACCAGACCGTGCAACATCTTACCGATACCGCACAAAATGTTACTTTCAACAGGAGTTATACGGGTAAAAACTTTCAGGTTTACATAGACGGGGCTATAAGCGACTATTCCGCCGTAGACGAGCATATTACTTTGCTCAATGGCATTGCCGATATTCTCGAGGAAAAGGTTGCCCTCGGCGAACTTCCTTCGGCTCAATTTACCTGCTATATCTGTGCGGACGGCGTTCCTTTTTCGGCGCAGGACGAAGGCGCGGTCGTTATGTTTCCGCTCGGCCTCTCAGAAGAGGAGGCATTTGGCTGGATACTTTCCGCTCTCCTGGCAAACGACGGACTGCCGTACGGCGTCTATGCGGGCATAGCCGCGCTCTGGCTGGACGAAGGTTTTACAAAGTTGCCCGCCACGGCCATAGAGGGCAGTTTTATAACCGAGTTGCAGTTTCCGCTGTATGAGGAGAATAACCTGCCTGCAAAACAGCGTGCGCTGGCCTGGAATTTTTCCTATACTCTGACTGCTGATTGGGCAGAGGACGGCGGCACGGCAAGCGCTTTGGCCGCGCTCTCGCGCGCGGGGCTTGAAGAATATCTGCTTTTTAACTACAATCTGACCTTGCCTGAATATTCATTTACGCCCTATTCTTCAGATTACGAATATAAGGTGACCGCACCGGGCCTTACTTATTATATAGACAGAGACTTTTCCGACCGCTATCTTTCTGAAAAAGAGTTTACGGCGCGCTATGACATGCTTGCGGAGTGGCTTAAAGATAATGCCCGTTCGGCAGAGAGCGTAAGGGAATTTTTCGGTTTGAAAGATATGTGCGGCATAGAGGTGTACCTGGAAAATTCGTCTGACCCCGCTTCTGCGGACTGGGGTATATAACCTCAACGGCGCGCAGCCGCGTTATACGCTGCTACACGGCGGGAGTATTCTCAATGGGCTATGCATATCACGTGCTCGATTATTCCGGCAATAACGGCTTTCTGCGTGATACTTATATGTCAATGCTGGCAGAAAGTTCGGTATTTTCACGGATGGCATATTATAAAATTTTCTCAGGGCAGGCACGCAACTTTGCTTATACCGCCACAGAAAAGCAGTTTTATACTAAAGCGATGGAACTCTATAATAACTGCTCATCAGAGCCCGCCTCGCCGCAAAGTTTTAATATTCTGCTGTTCGCCGATTGTTTTGCCGCCCTCGCAATTATGGATGAAGATGTACCCTCGGCGCAGCTTAATCTTATAAGCGAAGCGGTGTATGTACTGCGCACATACGGCAGCGACGCCCTCGCTGAAATAGACGGCAAGTGGAATACCGTCGAGATAAGCGGCAAGATGCTTGCAGAAATAGATGCCGAGTGGGAGAGCTATATTATGTCTTGTTTCGGTTAAAGTAACGGCTTTTAACGCTGTCTTATTCAGAATTTTAAAAATTAAGGTGTGGACGCTTTTATTACATTGCGCCCGCACCTTTTTTATATCTGTTATCAAAATTGTTGCCTTTCAATTCTTAAAATGTCTGTTTTTTTATATGTGTTTTCTCCGCTGTTTAACCGTTCAGCCAAATGCCTTTGCACAATAAAAAAGTACCTTAAAGTCGGGTTTAAAGCCTGATTAAAGGTTCAGACCTGCAATCAAGTTTGCCTTATGGGGGCGGTTGAAAAAATGTTGTTTAGCTGTGGCAAGCTTATCAGAACACGCCGAAGGTGTAGCCGCGCTGTTTGTAATATTTTATAACCATGCGCGTTGCCTCGGGGGTGGCGCATTTGTTGGTTGAATCGTGAGCAAGCATCACTATTCTGTTTCTGTCAGCGCCCGTGTTTATGGCGGCAGCGTAAAGGCTGTCGGCCTCGGTCATACCGTTTTCTGCGTCGCACATGCTTGCGTTCCAATCCACATACTTAAGTCCGCGCGCCTTAACCGCAGATTTCAGTCCTTCGCTCAGCCCGAACGAGCCGCCTGGGAAGCGGTATATCCGCGCTCTTTGTCCCGTGCAGCGCTCTATAACTTTGCCGCACTTGTCTATGTCGTTCAAAAGTGACTGTGCAGATCGGTAAATTTCGTTGTAACGGTGGGTGTAGGAGTGTATTGCCACGGTGTGGCCTTCGTCAGCCTCGCGTTTTAAAATATTTTTTCTTGTTTCGGCCTGTATGCCTATAATAAAAAAGGTGGCCTTGACGTCCTCTTCGGCAAGCACGTCTAAAATTTTAGGTGTGACGCGGTCGCTCGGACCGTCGTCAAATGTGAGGTAAATTGTTTTTTGTGCGTCAGCTTTTTCCTGGGCGAATGTAAATGTGGACTGAGTACTCTTCAGTCCGCTGAACAGACATATCACCGCAATGGCCGCGGCAAGCAGTATCGCGGCGGCGGCAAAAGGTTTTCTTTCCATATAAAAAGGTTGTGCAACTGAGCGCAAAATAACCGCACCGCCTGCCCAGAAAAAATTTTTTCTTCGGCCGAGTATTTTTTTATTTTCTGCAAATACTCTTTGTATGCCGCAAGCACAGCCAAAGACAGTGCAGACGCGGCAATTAAAAAGGAGGTCTTTTTATGAGATTAAACAGCGGCGATTATGCTCCCCGCAGCGGATCATACAAGGTGATTGACGCGCAGGGCAAAACGGTAAACACCATCTATATTGCGGAGGGCGAAACCATGCCTCCCACACAGCAGAGCGGCTGCCACTACGAATTCTGCGGCGAAGAATAATCACAGCAGAATTTGCAGCGTAAACACTTCAAGAAAAAAGAATATTAAAAGCACAAAAGCTTAAATAAAAGCGCTCTGCGCTTTAAGAGCGGGCGGCGGGATTTCAAATTCCGCCGCCCTGTTTCTATACTAAAATCATCAAAAAAACCAAAACGCAATATAAGAAGGCAAATCCTGCAAGGTAAGTAATGTATTGCAGGAATTTCCATTGTTTTTAACAAAATAAATGCCCTTTGAGAAAATCTCAAAGGGCCTAAATGGAGCTACTGAAATTAGAGCTTGTGACCTTTTGTACACCCTAAAAAACTTTTTTATAAACCTTTACATTTTCACCCGCTCTCATTAAAAAACTTTTTCGTGTAGCCCATTTAATTAATCAGCGGGGTTACAGTTCGAATATACTTAGTTGCACGCAAAAAATGCCCCAATCAAAAGATTGAGGCATTATTTGTCTTTAGTGTACGAAAAAGCTGCATTTAGTGGTTGCATCTGGCACGGTGTTTTCAAAGACGTAAGTTTACCGTCAAGTTTTGATTTTTATGCTGTTGTGGAAATATTAGATTGTGATAATCAGATTCAATTTAACTCATATAGAATTTTAATGATTACATTCCCGTCCCAGCCACGGGCTAAATCTTCTTTTTGAATAAAAGAATATTCTGGTTTACTTTTTATAATGTTCCACAGATGTTGTAGCATTACTATATAGCTATTATAATCATTTTCGATAACTTTAGTTGCAATTGCCAAGTATTCCTGTGTATATATAGTACCATTATAGAAATCATTTATTTGCTTGACTAAAAAATTTACAGCTCCTCCAATCCCGGGCAATTCATTTTTATTAGCATTAGCATTTCTTGGTTCTTCAACAATTTTAATGTGAAGTAATAAGTGTTCCAAAAAATTGCAATAAACTAATCTGTCAGCTTTTTGATAATCGAAAGGATTTTTTATTGCGTATTTATCATTTGCCAAAAGTATCGCCTTGTCTTCATCTATATGGTGACAAAACAATCCTTCTGATGTTCTTGAGTTTTTGCGATTTTTTGTTTTGCAATCTTCAGACACAAAATAATCGTATGGAACTTTCCCGTATTTTGATAGTAATTTTTCAACAATTTGACTATATGTCATTTGCATAAGAGAATTATAGTAATCACGGTTATTTGTTTTAGAATGAGAGATGGCAATGCCGTGTTTCTCGTTTATTCTTTCGATTTCTTTAGTAATAATGTCACCAAAAGATTTGTCGTCGATTTCTAAACTCTGTTGTGCTGCAACCGATTTATCTGCAAATGCGTCAAAAATCATCTGCTTTTGTTCAAGTAAATCTGTAATTTTTTCATCGATTGTATCGGGGCATAGCAGGCGGTAAACAAGCACGTTTCGAGCCTGGCCCATTCTGTATGCTCTCGATATCGCCTGGCTTTCGATTGAGGGTTTGAGCTGAGGTTCGCATATTATGACAACGCTTGCTGCCTGTATGTTCAGTCCGGTTCCGCCGGATTGTATCTGGGCGAGAAGTACTGTGCCAGCGGGGGCTTCATTGAACTCGTCGATAATCTCCTGCCGTCGTTGGGGTGTAACCGAACCGTTTATCGGATTGAGGCATCTGTCGCCAAGATAGTCGTAAATTTTGCGTATTGTATCAAGGAAGTAGGAGAATACAAGAATTTTTCTACTCTCAGATTCAGCCTCTTCAACTATTTCAGAAAGTCTGTTTGCTTTTGAAGAATGACTTAAATCGTCTACATTCCACGAAACGCGTCTTGCCTGCATATAATGTCCCGACATCAAAGAATCTTCATAAGCATTTTCCTCTTCGCGGGAAAGCGTACACCATTCTTTCGACTCTATAAGTTCGGGGAGTTCGGTAAGCACGTCGTCGCGTTTGCGTCGGTAATATACTGGTGCAACTTTTTCTCTGAATTGCGGTGCCGACGACATAAATGCTATTCTACTGATTTTGTCGGCAACTTTCGGCTGAAGAAAGCTTATCAGAGTTACCATTTCGGCGACATTGTTTTCCAATGCGGTACCTGTCATGAAGAGGAGACGCTCTGAATGGTTGCATAGTGCTATTGTATTTTTAGTGCGCTGAGCTTCTGGGTTTTTAATGTAGTGTGCTTCATCTACAACGGTAAGCGTGTATCTGAAAGTGTCGTCCACCTTAAAATATTTTGTGGTTTCGTAAGTGGTAACGGCTACTCCTCCGTTTTTTATCCAGTCTTTTAGGGCGGAGAGTCTTAAACTGCCGTGAACTTTAATAACGCTGAGTTTACTGTGTTTTACAATCTCTCTGCACCAGTTTGTAAGAACGCTTGCAGGGCAGACAACTACAAAATGAGTTGCTCCCGTATTTTTAAGTGATACCATTGTTGCGATAGCTTGCACAGTTTTACCAAGGCCCATTTCATCGCCTAATAAAACGCGCTCTTGATGGAGTATGTATTTTACACCCCATTCCTGATAGCGTCGCAACGAGCATAGCAATCCGTCTGGGAAGAAACATTGATCCTGAATTTTTCGCGCCAGATCCTCGGGTAGACCGTAAACAGAGTCCGAATTACCCAATAGACCGGGATTGACTTCTTCTAGTATGGAAAAGTAAACCGGCGTTTGCTTGGCAAAATCGTCCCATGCGTCAGTTGCTGTACTGTTGTTGATATCTTTAAGACCGTTGAGTAAATTTTTTGTTTGTGTGCCATAATTGCCTTGCCATATTTCACTAAGTTTATGGTAGGCATCGTCAGCACGTTCTTTTGTAGATTTAGAGGTGAATAACCATCGTAATACATTTTTTGCAGGTTTTACCAATTCAAACAAATCATCTATTTGCTCTTTGTATTCGTCTATGTAACGGTTACACGAAGCAACTAATGGTTGGCTGCATTTATAAGCGTAAATACTCTTTACTAGTTCGGTTGATTGATTTGATTTATTGTCGGTACTCAGCTTTATTCGTATTTCTTTGAATGTTTTATTTGCAAAGTCTTTCGCAATTCTTGTAAGGGTATAGGCGGAGTCCTGACTTATTCCGCGTATAGAGGCAATTCTATAAGGAGTTGAAGAGTAGACGTCGGCAACCGTTCTGTATCCATAATCGAGTAAAGGTTTTGTTTTTAGTCCCTTTCTCTGTTTGGTAAGCTCTTCAACGGGCACTCCGCGTAAGACATTCATTACTTCTTGCATAGCGAGATTGTCCGAGGCCATTTTAATCTTTTCCAGATATTGTTTCGGGATATTGTTTGCCTCACTAAGTGCTTTAAGCCTTTGGCTATGTTTATTCAGAAGTGATTTTACTTCCTGTGACGAAAAATTTTTTGCCATTTTTGCCTCTCGTATTTTAGTGTAGTGTTATAAAAGAGCGGTATTTTTGCTAATTATATCGTATAAAGACAATCAAAAATAAGATTGTCTTTTAGCATAAAAGTCTTCATTACAGCGGTCAATTTAGTCTTTTTCAGTCTTAGAATATATATCAATACAGTTGTTATCGATTTTGTTTCTCATAAGTATTTCATTTAGTTTGGCTATGGTGGAGTAGGGGTAAGCAATTGCATTAATGATTTTCTCAAAAATGCTATCGTTGTAAGATTTAGATAACAAATCGGTTATGCTTTTATATGTGAAGTAGTTGCACAATTTAATATTGTAACCAGCATTCAGAGCTTCGAGTAGAGACACTAAATCTATTGTTGCATCATCAAATGTAAGCAGGGCTTTTTTCAATCTTAAATTGCCTATTGTTTTGTGCTGTGATGAAATACTGTTGGTAAATGCTTCAATTATGCTATCTTGATATGGCGATAAGCCGATACGGTTATACAACTTATAACCTATAACCATTCCTTTACCTTTTTCTACATACTTTGATAAGATTTCATCTTCAGTCAGGTATTTCTTCCCAATATAATATACACCTTTAGAAACGGGTTGAATTACACCGTCTTGCGCAAGTCTGTTAAGAATTTTAAGTAATGTTTTATAAGGAATATCGACAAATATATTGTCACTTACATGTGAGACATCAAGAATCGAGTTTTTGTGTGTTTGGCAATATTCTTTAATGCGTTTTGTATAGCTTATCTTCTCTTCCATATTATTAGTTTAAAGTATTTTTGAGTAAAAGTAAAGTCGACTTCCGTAATAAAACGAATGTCGACTTTTTTAGCTGGAGCTACTGACCAGATTCGAACTGGTGACCTGCTGATTACGAATCAGCTGCTCTACCGGCTGAGCCACAGTAGCATATTTAATTTTTATTGTCGGCTCTGTATTTGAGACCTGTAAACCTTAAGACCTCAAACTAATAAATAGCATTGTGCAATATCGTCAGCTTATAGTCGGCTGAAAATTGCCACAGATAACCTTGAGGTAACTTCTTGCACCAGCTTTATATATTATAACAGAAATTCAGAATTTTGCAAGCGTTTTATCGCCGCATATCAACATATTTTTATGGACTTGAAAGTAAAATACGGTATGCGTGTAAATATATTGCGGAAAATCATTACTCGTGCAACGGCTGCGGCGCTTGCAGTATTTATTTTTGCTCTGTCGCTTATATTTGTCGGCTGTTCTTCGTATATTCGCTATCCCGTTCGCTTTTTTATTGTTGGCAAAGAGACGGAAAATTCTTATCAGTCAGAACAGCTTACTCAAAATTATATCCTTTACGGCGGAGCAGGGTATTTACTAAATTGCCAGGATAAAAATCTTGCCGTTGCGGCGTGTTATTTAAACAAGGGCGAGGCACTTGATTTTGCGGCGCTATACAATAGCATAGGGGTGGAGGCAGATGTTATTACGGCCGAAAGAGTTCACTTTCCGCTTACAACTTATTACTCCCAAAACAATTCGCGGCTGTTTGAAAAAAATATTTCAAACCTGTATCTGGCGGCGAGGCAGCTTGTCAGCTGTTCGGCGGCACTTCAATCTTCTTTCGGGGCAGATGTGCGCGGAGGATTGAAAGAGGTTTATTCTTTGCTCACCGAAATGGTTTCTGAAAATGCAGCAAACTGTTTTACTTCGCCTCTTTCGCGCCTTATCTCTTTGTGTGGTGATTTATGCTTTTCTGCAGTTGTTCTGCCGCGCGAAATAAAGTACGTTCAGGCAGCGGTGGTGGATGTTATTCTCAATATAACGCTTTGCTGAATAACAATTATAAATTAAAATTAAATTATTAAAACTAAAATATTGGGTTGGAGCAGCCACTCGTTATATGGGTAATGTAACCCCATTGCTTAAATTGATAAATTTATTGTTT
>ERZ1090880.761-NODE-761-length-16862-cov-37.956209_pt1 | contig 16862 bp, 16 predicted proteins | sample MGYA00478471_ERZ1090880 | MGnify/ENA primary metagenome ERZ1090880 (study PRJEB33644, sample SAMEA5815734) | chicken gut metagenome | biome: Chicken; feature: Gastrointestinal Tract; material: Caecum | place: Ireland | collected 2019-01-01 | study: A study of the... | reverse complement strand
CTTGTCTTTTTAACACTTTTTTGGGCGTTTTTGAGTTTTCAGATACACCCTAGAATATCCACCCAAAATTGCAGCGCCGGTCTATTCTTAACCGACGCTGTTTATGTGCGGGAATTAAATCCGAATTGCCCGCACATCTCTGCCAATGGCAGAGGCATACCGTATGGTAGAAATAATGCTACCATACTTGCGCCTATCATAAACGGCAATCATATGCGGTCGATGTCGCAACAGTTGCCGTAAGTTATATGATAAAAAGTTGTTAAATGATAAAGTTTCGCCTTCATCCTTTTTATATTGACAAAGTTTGTAAATATATGCAAAACTCTCGCGTGTAAGCAAATCACTTCCCCACATTCAACGTGGGAGTTGATTGTTATAGACAAAACAGAACTTCATAAAGTACAAATCCGCCGTTATGACACGATTTTTTTATACAATTTCGAGAGCTTATTTGCAAGCTTATTATGAAACCATCCAAGTTCCAAAACATTAATGGAACGACGCGCATCAATTAGACTCTGTAATTTTTCTATTCCTTCTTTGGTAGGGTGAACCTCAACGGTCTGCTGCGATCCATCAATTTGACGAGAAATACAAATATATCGACAATTCTCGATAAAACGTTCAAAAATCTTAATGAGGATTCCGGCAGAACAAAGTAGGTTATTTAGCACATCATTGCTAAGTAAAAGGGCAAAAAAAATGCTTCCTCCAACAAACAGTAGAAAACCTGATACAATGATCCGTATCGTAAACATTTTGGAATTCCACCAAGTATTTTGCCGTTGGCATTCAAATTGAGCATCTAATCCATCATAAAACTTTGAAAATGTATACCAGTTTCGAACACCAGGAGGTGAATCGTTTCCCGTGTTAGATATTTGGATGGTAGCATTTATAGGAGATTTCAAATATATTTTTTCTGTTTGCTCTCGTATCTTACGAAGTTCAGTTTCCGAAAACTGATTTAGCTGTATATCGAGTACATAGGAGTCAAAGTATTTGCGAAGGGTAGATGCTTGTTTCACTTTCCAAGATGTTACAATGGAAAATAGAAAAGCAAAGATATCTGCTATAAATGGTATTCCGTTTATAATGCACATAGGCCAACCGCTAGGAAGAAAAATGGAAAATGCTGATACTATACATGCGATCCAAGCGAAATGGTTGAATTTTTCTGCGGAATTAAAACTCACACGAGCAGCGAATTGAACTTTTAATAAGTCTTCATCGTTTTGCCGTTCTTGTATTATGTTGCTGTTCATTGTATTTTTGAATCGCCTCCTCTAGCAATAAAAAATCCTTTCTCACAATCCTTTTAAGCCGATTATCCGTATAAAACTTCATAATAAACGGACCATGACAGGAACGGAGCTTTTGGCCTGATCCACATGGACATAATGCGTGGCCCCGGTATTTATCATTTGATATAGATGCCATTAGTTTAATTGTTTTGACATCATCCGCTTCATTGAAGAAGTCCGAATATGTTTGAATGATACCTTCCAAACCATGTCCACGCTCGCCAAACGGAAATACTCCATAGCGTTGATAATACTCATATGAGAAAAAATATGTCTCAACATACTCTGACATCCATGTTTCCAGAGAAAATCCATCAATAAAGCGTATCCTAATATTTGTATCAGTTTCTAGGCAAAGTTTACCGTCCACATATCGATGTGGATAACTACCGTCGATTTGATTTCCAACATCTAAAACATACGGGAGTTCATTTGAAACTAGTGGAATAATGACTTCTACACGGTATGTTTTATACAGTGTAAATCCTAGCGAACTCATATTAACCGTAATAGAACCCATCAGGGAAATTTTTTCTTCACTCATTGAGTTAACATAAAGACCGTTATATCGGTGCAGCAGGTTTGCAACCTGCTGCACCGCCACTTCTTTAGAGAAAATCATAGGCTTCGGTAGGGTTTTGCCGCAGTTTTGGGCACAACCAAGCGGGGAGGAGTTTCTCCACAGTATTTCTTGCCCAAAACATTGGAGACAGTGGTTTCCCCAAATCCACTCTCAAGCACTGCTCTGAACTGTCGCTCATCGTCTAATTGTAGACCATCAATCAGGTCTGTTTTAGCAACACATACCCAACGGAAAAAGCACTCTGGAATTTTGCTATTGACGTTCCATTTATCAGCCAGGTTATCTTCTGGGTTCGCAGGATTGGATATGTACCACTTCCCATTCTGCCGAGAGAAAACGGTGTGTTCTCCATACTTCTGAGCAAACTCTTTAAACGTGAGCTTCTGCTGCAGAGAATAAATACTAAGTTCATTAAGAACAAATTCCAGCAACTCAAAGACAGAACATTCCGGGGTATATTTTGATGAAATCTGGGCTACAACAGCATTGAGTATTGCAGAAATTGGCTTGATATCATCACCGTCCGCAAACTGAGTATAGTAAACATCTCTATGGTGCTTCAAAATCTGAATGACACGCTGAAGGGCGGAACGCTCCAACTCATGTGGGATCTCCTCAACAGAGGCAAAGAGCGCTGTATTTTGCTCAAAGAGGCTCTGTCGATAGGCTGCCTTGGAGAATCTGAGGAATGGCTCATTGATTTGGTCGAACCAAGCTTTGAAGCCCTTCGGATTATTGGTCAACCAAGAGTAATTTCTTTCTCCGTTGTATTTTGGAACAGCAATTGCTGTTTCAATCAATTGGGGGACTAGACTTTTTTGGGTAAGACGACTTTTATTTTCAGATGCTTCATCAGTGGCGGGAACAATGTCAATTGTAAACTTGATTCCATTGATGTCGGCATACTCAATGGTAAAGCACTCTTTATACACTTCAAGTTTTCCACCGTAAACCTTGCTGGAAGTTAGCGCTTCCTCAATTTTGTCGCGCAACTCACTTGGAGTGTGGTCGTTGCGATTACCTCTAACTTGGCAAATAAAGTCCAAGTCATAACTTGCGGCAGGATCTTTGGCGCTTGGCCGCACTACAGTTCCAAAGGCAAAAGAACCTTGAGGATACATATCAGCTTCAATACCACACTCCTCAAGGAACTTTGTAATCGCCTTGTATTTTTCATTGGCATTCTTGAACATTGACGGCGAAATGTCAAGACTGGCAATGATAGATAGGATATCATTTTGACGGTCAGAAATATTCTTCATAGGAATACCTCTCTTTCCAATTTGATGTTAGCACTCGCATGCACAGAGCGCTTGATATACCATAAACTCTAGCACACACTAGTCGAAAAGTCAATGTTTTATCGAAAAAACGTTTTGTTCTTTCGATATATGGTATAATAAACGGAATTTTGTCTATATATTTATTTGTTGATTTCGAGATATATATAATCAATAAAAATATATTACAGTTGCGGGCGCAATTGCCCGCGTTAGCAAAATACCAGAAGGACTATACGGCGGAAATCTTACCGAAAATGCTGACCTTCTTGTTTTTTCAGCATTAACAAAGACTGGTTAATAAAGTTGTTCGCAGTCTTCTATTGTTCAATCGCGGATTGCAGATTCGACAACCAAAATGGGAAAACCCAGGCTTGCTATAAAAAGATACAAGAACTACTAGCTCCGCTCCTGCCTCTTTACTGCAGAGCCTCCATGGACCAGCCGTGGAAGTTCTCGCCGCCCTCCTCGTCAAAGTTGGAAAGGGCGTTCATGTCCGGCCGGCGCTCAGCCCTGCCGGTATGCAGGGCCACAAAGGCCTCATCGGGGGTAGGCCCGTACTTGGCCTCCCGGTCCTGCAGGTCCTGAACGGTCTCACAGCATAGTGGGAATCGGCCTTGACCTTTTCGGTCACGTCCACCACCAAGGGAAAGGTCATCTCCTTGACCCCGTACTTTTCCGCAGAGCACCACCCTTTACAAAGTGGTCCGGGAAATCCATATGAGTGCCGAACTGCCCGGAGAACTTGAAGGTCTGGATCAGGCAATTCAGCATCTCGTTGCCCCAGTCAAAGATCGTTTTGCTCAGCTCCACCGAACCTTCCGGGATGCCGCCTCAGTAGGGGCTCTGGTTGTTCAGCGGGTGGCAAAGTTCCACCCAGCGACATTTCTTCAAGTGATTCACCTCTTCCCACAATGGATACATTCTTATTTCCCTCCATTTTTTCATCCGGCCGGGCACTGCCTGCCAGACTGGTTTTGTGATAACCTATCTTTGAAAATGCTCCAGCGCCTCCCGAATGACCTTTTTCTTCTCGGGCGGACACTGGGGCTGCTTGGCGTTCTCTGATTTGGGCTTGTTGTAGCACGCCCGCTCGATAATCCCGCACTTCTGCTTGACCTGCGCAATGTAGGGGGCGTAACGTTCAGACCGGTCTGCTCTTTGACGTAGTCTTTGATTTCCTGATAGGTGGCCTTGCTTTCCGCTGCGGTCAAATCCAGCTCGTCCATCTTCAGCTCTACGTCGATATGATGTTCCGCGTGAAGTTTGGACAATAGGATTACCGCCTCCACGTGCCTCGTCCGTGGGAAGAGGTCCACCGGCTGCACTTTCTGCATGGCGGTTCTGGCGGCCACCCAAAATAATGCCGTCAAGTCGTTTATGTGTGAAGTGCTTCAGAGTTTCTAAAATCCTCCTGCACGGTTTCTGCACGGATTTTGCACGGTTTCAGCCTGTACAATGGTTGACACGAGGTGCAAAATTTGCCGACCGATGCAAAGCGAAAGACCAATAAAGAAACGATGCGCCGTCAAATATGCTCGATAATTCGCGGTTTACAAAATGGACGTTTGACGCCGGGGTTGCGCTCTTAATCAGTGGGCCCAGGGTTCGAGTCCCTGGAGGTGCACCATCTATAAAGACCGCAGATGCGTTTGAAAATGCGTCTGTGGTCTTTTTGTTTATCTTGCTATCCTCGAAATGAAACCATCAGCTCTGCCAATCAGTAACCTGAATATTCCACTCCAAAGGGTTTGGACATCGTCTGGACTTTTTCTTCGATTTCGGGCGGGGCAGGGGCGAGCGCCTGCTCGCCGTCCCAGATCAACAGTGTTTCATTGCCCTGCGTGTAGTAAACTGGCATGTATGCCGTTTCCTCTTGATTTTGGACAGGGGCGATGGTAAAACAATAGACCCTGCCCGGCAGTGCGCTGGGGCTGCTCTGCCAGAGCGTCGAGAGGGAGTATCCCATGTGGATCTCATAGCGGTCCTGCTCTGCAGAGATCTCGTCCGAATAGGAAATGCTGCTGACTGCGCTTTCCGATTCAGAGGGGACAAGTTCAAAGTAAAGGTCTCCGTTGGACAGCTGATAGAGGTTCCTGGTCTCGAAATGAAATGCCTGCTGCTGAAAGACGATGCCGTAAAACAGCGCTGAAAAGATAAGAGTAACACCAAGAATGGCTGCTATGATTTTTTTGAAGGCCATTCTTTTTTCTTTTTTAAGGAAATTCACCGCTTTAGTGTCATTGGTCTTGAATGGCTCGTCCTGGCCATGGATCGGTTCCTCCATGGCGGCATACTGGCGGCTGCAGCTGGGGCAGTGTTCCAGATGGCAGCTGACAGCGGCTTTGGTCTTGGGACTGAGCAGCCCGTCCATGTACAAGGGAAGCAAATCATTGACGATGTAACAAGGGAGTTCATTCTTTTTCATAGAGCTTTTTCAACCTCTCTTTCGCCCGGTAATAGATCACACGCGCCCAGGTGCCGTTTTTGTCCAAAATTTGCCCGATCTCCTGAAAGGTCAGGTCGCTGGCCAAACGGAGGAACACCACAGTTTTATAAGGCTCGTCCAGTGCGCTGAGTTTTTTGTAGAAACTTATCTTTTCTTCGCCGTCGATGGCAGTTTCTTCCATGGTGCAGCTTTCCGCGGCAAGGTCCGAAACGGCCTGCGGCGTCTCCTGCCTGGCTTTACGGCAATATCTCAGCCAGATTTGAAGATATTTTACAAGCAATCCGGCCCGCTGCGTGGTACAATACACAGAGAACGCACGGGCGAGGAGGGATGAAACATGAAGCAGGAGGCCAGAGCGGCGGTCTATGATGAAAAGCTACGGGTCGAGGCTTACCGTCTGGCCGGGATGGCGCAGCCGTTTCCGGCGCATTTCCACGCATATTATGTGATCGGCCTGGTAGAGGAAGGGGAGCGCCGTCTTGTTTGTAAACAGCGGGAATACGTCATCCGCAGGGGAGACATCGTCCTGTTCAACCCAGGGGACAGCCATGCCTGCGCGCAAGCCGGCGGCGTGGTCCTGGACTACCGCGGCTTCAACATTGCAAAAGAGGTGATGCTGGACCTGGCCAGGGAGGTCACGGGCCGGCACTCGCTTCCCGGGTTTTCGCGGCCTGCGGTCGCTCCACGAGCTGGTGATGGAACGGTCGCAGGAGTTTGACAAGGAAGAACGCCTGCTGCTGTGTTTATCGCTGCTGCTCCAGCGCTACGGCCAGCCCTTTGAGCAATGCGTCCCCGAATGCCGGGACGAGATCGAAAAGGCCTGCGCGTTCATGGAGCAGCACTATGCCGGGCGCATTTGTCTGGACCAGATCTGCCGCTGCGCCGGCTTGAGCAGATCCACGCTTCTGCGCGCGTTTGCCAAGGCGAAAGGGGTCACGCCCTACCGCTACCTGGAAAACATCCGGATCGGCGCGGCGAAAAAACTGCTGGAACAAGGCGCGGCTCCTGTGGAAGCCGCCATGCGGACCGGTTTTTCGGACCAGAGCCATTTTACCAATTATTTCAGCCGGTTCATCGGCCTGTCCCCCGGGGCATACCGGGACATATTCCTGAAAAGAGAGGACGAAAAAGGTGAAACAAACTAAATCTGCAGGCCATCTGGCCGCCCTGTTTACAATCCTGGTCTGGGGCACCACCTTCATTTCCACAAAAGTGCTGCTGGCGGATTTCCAGCCGGTGGAGATCTTATTCTTCCGCTTTGTGCTGGGCCTGGTGGCGCTATTGGCCGCCGACCCCCGGCCCCTGAAGGGGACGACGGCAAAGCAGGAGCTGACCTTTGCGGCGGCGGGCCTGTGCGGGGTGTGCCTGTATTACCTGCTGGAAAACGTGGCGCTGACCTACACCATGGCGTCCAATGTGGGGGTCATCATTTCGGTGGCGCCCTGCTTCACGGTGCTTTTGTCCCGCCTGTTTTTACGGCAGGAGGAAAAACTGGGCGTCCGCTTTTTTGCCGGCTTTGGGGTGGCCATGGCCGGGATCGTGCTGATCAGCCTGAACGGCTCGGCCTTGCAGCTGAACCCTGTGGGCGATCTGCTGGCGCTGCTGGCCGCGTTTCTGTGGGCCTGCTATTCCATTTTGACCAAAAAGATCGCCGGGTTTGGCTTCCGCACCATTTTAACGACCAGGCGCGTATTCTGCTACGGCATCTTGTTCATGGTCCCGGCGCTGTTCCTGTTCGGCTTCCGGCTGGACCTGGGACGGTTTGCAAACCCGGCGTATCTGCTGAACATCCTCTTTCTGGGGCTGGGGGCGTCTGCTCTCTGCTTTGTCACGTGGAACGCCGCAGTCAAACTGCTGGGCGCGGTCAAGACCAGCGTTTACATTTACCTTGTCCCCGTCATCACGGTCACGGCTTCGGTCCTGATCCTGCAGGAGCCGTTCACCTGGATGACGGCGGCCGGAACGGCCCTGACCCTGGCGGGGCTGTTTCTCTCGGAATCCAAACCAAAGAAGGAGCGTGCAAAAGATGGAACAGCAGCATGAAAAGTGTGTGGTGGTGCTGGACGAGACGCTGCCTATGGGCCTGGCCGCAAACGCGGCGGCGATCATGGGCATCACCCTGGGCAGGCAAATGCCGGAGGCCGTAGGCGCGGACGTGACCGACCAAAGCGGCCGGCTGCACCGGGGGATCATCATGTTCCCCGTGCCGGTCCTGAAAAGCTCCCCGGAGGAGCTGCGGGCGATCCGGGAAAAGCTGTACCAGCCGGAATTCCAGGACCTGTCGGCGGTGGACTTCTCCGACCTGGCCCAGGGCTGCAAGACCTACGAGGAATTCACCGGCAAGATGGCCCAGACCCCGGAAGCGGACCTGCGCTATCTGGGCGTCGCCCTCTGCGGCCCCAAAAAGAAAGTCAACAAGGTGACCGGCCATATGCCGCTGCTGCGGTAAAAGCCGGACGCAGCCGCCTCTGCACGACCAGCACAAAAGAAAAGTCAGGACACCCCACTGTAGGGAAGTCCTGACTTTTTTTTTTGCGAGGTGTATAGCCGTATGCGCTTGTGGCGGATGCCCGCTTTTGCGGGGTCTGCGCAATCCCGTTTTACGGGGCTTTTTGTGCTGCCCGCACAATCTGGACCGGTTCATCGGCAGGGGAGGGTTCAGTGTAGTACTGGGCCTGGGCGTGCCAGAGCTGGGCGTACTTGCCGGTTTCGTCGGCCAGCAGCTGCTCGTGGCTGCCTTTCTGGATCACCTGGCCGTGGTCAAAGACGGCGATCTCGTCGCAGAATTTGCAGGAGGAAAGCCGGTGGCTGATGTAGACCGCGGTCTTATCCCCGGCGATGTCGTTGAACTTGGCGTAGATCTCGGCCTCCGCGATGGGGTCGAGGGCGGCGGTCGGCTCGTCCAGGACGATGAAGGGGGCGTCCTTATACAGGGCGCGGGCAATGGCGATCTTCTGTGCTTCGCCGCCCGAGACATCCACGCCGTCCTCGGCAAACTCCTTATACAGCATGGTGTCAAGGCCCGCGGGCATGGCGGCAAGCCGCTCCCCGAAACCGGCGTCGATCAGGGCTTTTTCGGCGCGGGTGCGGTCGTAGTCCTGTGCGCCGGCCACGTTCGCGCCCAGAGGCTGGGCCAGCAGCTGGAAGTCCTGGAACACCACCGAGAACAAAGCCATGTAATCGCGGTAGTTGTACTTGCGGATGTCGATGCCGTTTAAGAGGATGTGGCCTTCCTGGGGGTCGTAGAGACGGCAGAGCAGCTTGATGAAGGTTGTCTTGCCGCTGCCATTTTCGCCCACCACAGCCATCCGGCGGCCGATGCGGAACTTGATGTTCACATGCCGCAGCGCCCAGGTGCTGCTGCCGGGGTACTTGAAGGAAACATCCTGAAATTCCACCTCGTACTGCCGGTCGGAGCGCTTTTCGGTGGTCAGGCTGCCCTGGTACATCTGGTTGGGGATATCAAGGAACTGGTAGATGTCCCGCATGAAAGGGACGTTGCTTCTGAGCACGCCCATGGCCTCGATCAGTACGCCCATATTTTTGGCCAAGGCACTGACCGCGCCGACGTACTGGGTAACCGAGCCGACGCCGAAGGCTCCGGCCCACGCCTTAACGCAGACGAAAAGATAGATCAGGCCGGTAAGGATGGCGCTAGCGCAGGAACCCAGCGCTGCCCAGATGCCGATGGGACCACGGCAGGCGCGGGCCAGCGCGGAGGAACCGTTGTTGAAAACGCTCACCTTTTCCATGTAATGGCGGGCGATCTTCTGTTGGCCGTACATACGGATATCCATGCCCCGTCCTTTGTCATCGGCCAGAAAGCCGAACCCATGAAACACCCGGTTGCCAAAGCGGGAGTTTTCCGCACAGCGGGCCAGATGATCCATAGCGCGGTTGTCGCACAAAGGGCCAAGGGCGGCGGTAAATGCCAGGGCCAGCACCAGCAGGGCAATGAAGGCGGGCCGGTTCAGGACGGTGAACGTCCCGGCAGAGGCGGGTACCGGCAGGGTAAAGAGGCTGATGGTCAAAACCGCCGCGCCCAAAATGCCGGCCAGACCCTGCGCCACTTTTTCAAACTGATCCCAGAAGCGGTAAAAACCAAACCCGGCCCAGTTTTCGCTCTGGGCGATCTGGGAGCGCAGGTCATGGGTTTCGACCTTGTCGATATCGGCAAAGTCCATCGACAGCATTTTGTCGGCAAATAGCCGGTTCTTCCGCTCCAAAAACTCAGCTTCCTTGGCCGTTTTCCAGCGCAGCAGCGCGCCGGTCACAAAGGTCAGCAGAGCGCCGCTGGCAACGGCCAGTATGGCCAGTGGCCCCAGCACCTCGAGGCGGCGTGCCCCGGCCAGTTCATTGATGATCCGGGCCGACAGGTAAACCGTCACATAAGGGCTGAGGGCGGCAGCTGTCCCATACAGGACGCTGACGCCGAAGGCCCCGGGGCAATAGCGGCGGATATCTTTGAACGCGCGCCAATGGATCTGCAGGGTTTCGCGCATGGTGGTCTTATCCGATTTGGATGTCATCCAAATCCCTCCCTTCCTGGTAGTAGCGGGCCTGTACGTTGAACAGTTTGGCATAGGCGCCGCCCTTCTGCAAAAGTTCCTCGTGGGTGCCTTCCTCAGCAATGCCGCCGTCCTGGATAAAAAGGATGCGGTCGCAAAAGCGGGTGGAGGCCAGCCGGTGGCTGATGAACACCGAGGATTTGCCCGCGGTCATCTCGTTGTACCGCTGGTAGATATCGCTCTCGGCGATGGGGTCAAGGGCGGCGGTGGGCTCGTCCAGCACCAGGAACGCGCCGTCTTTGTAGAGGGCGCGGGCCAGCATCAGCCGCTGGGTCTGTCCGCCCGACAGCTCTACGCCGTCCAGGTAGACCTGCTTGCCCAGGTGGGTGTCATAGCCCTGGGGCAGGGAAGCGATCTTTTCGGCCAGGCCCGCCTTGGCAACGCAGGCTTTCACTTTGTCCATGTCGATGCCGTCCACCCTCTGGGCCACTGTCTGGGCAACGGTGATGTCCAGCTCGGAACTCTCCTGAAAGACGGTGGAGAACAGCTGGTAATAAGCCCGGCGGTCGAATTGCCGGATGTCCTGCCCGTTCAAAAGCACCCGGCCCTCGTCGGGGTCGTAGAAGCCGCACAGCAGCTTGACCAGAGTGGTCTTGCCCGCGCCGTTCAGGCCGACAACGGCCACCTTTTCGCCGGGTCGGATGGTCAGGCTCAGGTCCTGCAGGATGGGCTTTTTTGTGCCGGGATAGCGGAAGGTAACATGGTCCAGCCGCAGCTCGTACTGGTCCGCCGGGGGAATGGGCGCGCCATCCGAAAAGCGGAACGGCTCAGGCAGATGCAGATATTCCTGGATGGTGGAAAGGTCAAGGCTCTCCTTGTGGAGGGTCGAGCACTCCTGCAGAATGCCCGTCACCCAAGTGGAAAAGCCGGTGAAGGCTGAGAAGTAGAGGAGGAATTGGGAAGCGGGCAGCCCCTCCGCGAGGGTGAGCCGGATGAGATAGGCGTAGGCGATACCGTTGCGGGCCAGACTGAGCAGAGCATCCACCGCACAGGCACCGGTGTAGATCCGCTCCCGCCGGTTGATGAAGGCGTCGTAAAGCCGGAGGGTTCTCTCGTAGATATCCGAGAGCCAGGGGCCAAGCCCAAAGATGCGGATATCTTTGGCCAGTTGGATGGACTCGGTCTTTTGGGCGATGTAGTGGATCTTTTTCTGGTAAGAGGATTCTTCTTCGCGGTGGCGGTATCCCCACGCATTGATCCGCTGACCGATAAAGAAGCCTGCCGCGGTGGTGACGGCCACCACGCCGATCAGCCCCAGGTCCAGCCCGGACAAAAGGGTCAGGTAGACAGCAAAACCCGCCAGATTGAGCAGGAGACCGGTCAGGGTCGTCCAAATGTGCTCCGCCGGCCGGGAGTTGCTCCGGGTGACGTCCTGCGCTGTCTCGAACAGTTTGAGGGCCTTCGGGTCGCGGGTGTTGGGGTAGGAGGTGGTACAGGCTTTTTCGTTCAGATCATTGATGATCGAGATGCGAAGCCGCACCCGGCCGAACATGGTGTTCTGGTCCACATAGCCGAGCAGGCCGTTCAGGAGGATCAGCGCCAGGGCAAAGCCTCCGATGGTCCACAGCAGCCGGGGCAGGGGAGCATGGGCCTCCACCTGGGCCAGGACGACCGGCGCGATGAACAGCTGGGCCAGATTGATGCCCAGGGAAAGCGCCGCAAACAGCACGCACAGGGCCAAGACGTCCTTGCCCTTGCGCCAGGCCAGCGCCAGCATGAACCGGACGTTCTGCCAGACGCTGTACTTTGGTTTTGTTTTCATATGTGGTTCACCTCATTTCGGGAGTATTGTAGCACAAAAAATCGTCCCCGGAGCATTCTGGGGACGAAACGCCGTTTTGGGGGGACGAATTGCAGGTCAAACCTGCGGCAGCAGGATCTCGGTGGTGAATGCGCCGTCCTCGCTGTTGCGGCTGATGTAGCCGTCCAGCCGCTCCACAATAGCGTCGATCCGCACCAGGCCGAAGCCGTGTCCTTCACCCTTGGTGGTGCGGAAAAGGCCGCCCACCTTCGGCAGCTTTTTGCCGGCGGTAAAGTTGGTGAAAGAAATGTAGAGCTGGGTGTTTTTCATGTCCATGTAGACCCGGATCAGCCGCTGGGATTCGGGCAGCTGCATACTGGCGTCGATGGCGTTGTCGAACAGGTTGCCGATGATGCAGCACAGGTCGATCTCGCTGGTCTTGAGCTTGACCGGGATATGGGCGTCCGCCGTCACCCGGATGCCCTTCGATTTGGCCAGCGAAATTTTGGAGTTGAGGATGGCGTCGGTCATGGCGTTGCCGGTCTTGATGACGGTGTCCACCGTGGTCAGGTCCTCGTCCAGCAGGTCGAGGTATTTTCGGATAGCCTCCCAGTCGCCCGCGGCGGCGTAGGCTTTCATGGTCTGGATGTGGTTGCGGTAGTCGTGCCGCCAGCCCCGGATCTGCCGGTACATATTGTCCACTTCCCGGTAGTGGGTCTCGATCAGCTCCTGCTGGTAGGAGGCCAGCCGCTTGTCGATCAGTTTGGAAAACAGTCCCATGGCATTTTACCTCATGTGGATGATGGCGCGGTTGACCCTTTCGTAGGCGCCCCGCGGCAGATGGATGGACGAGCCGTCCAGCAGGCGTATTTCGGTTTTGGTCACCCGGGCGATCTGGGTCAGGTTGACCACCACAGAGCGTCCGGCCCGGTAAAAGCGCTCATCCAGGTTCTTTTCCAGCTCGGCCAAGGTCATTTTCACGGTCAGGTCGGTCTGGGCGTGGAGGGTCACATAGTTGCCCATGACTTCGGCGTAGCGAATCTGGTAGACCGGCACCCGCACCATCTCGCCGCCGGTCTCAAAATAGAGCACCTTCTCATTTTTGGCCGTCTTTTCGGCGGCGCGGTCCAGCACGGCGAACAGCTTTTCTTCCCGCACCGGCTTCATCAGGTAGTTGAGGGCGGCCACCTCATACCCCTCGGCGATGTAGTCGCTGTAGCCGGTGATGAAAACGATTTGGATCAGGTCGTTTTCGCTGCGCAGCCGCTTAGCCATCGTCACGCCGTCCATTGCTCCCATCTCCACATCCAAAAGCAGGATGTCGTAGTCGCTCTTTTCGGCGTATACAAATAAAAATTGCTCGGCAGATTCAAATGCGGACAGCTGCACGGTGTGGCCGGCACCGGCCGCCCACCGCTCTACCAGAGCAGACAGATACGTCCGGTCCGCTTCCGAATCATCACAGAGCGCGATTTTCAGATACATCTTCTTTCCCCATCCCGTTTCCTTTTTTCAATCTACAGCCTACAGCAGACCCGCCGGCGCAAAAAATGCGTTATTTAGAGGATGGTCAGCATATTGTACAGCTTCATCAGGCGGATGTCCTCACGGGACAGGCGCAGGCTCTTTGCAAACTCGGGGGTCTCTTTCTGGGGGCTTTTGGCGAACAGGATCTTGGTGGAGGTGGGCATCAGCGGGCGGCTGGAAATGCCGAAGGCCAGCCCCCACTTGACCGGGGCGTTCATGTAGGGGCTGGGGATGCCCACCTGGTAGTGATCCATTTCCATGTGCTGGTTTTGCAGCACCAGCAGGCTCAGGGTATCAAAGTGGGTCAGACGGCCGTCGTAGAGGTTCTCACACAGGTGGTAATGGGCAAAGTCGTCCACGTTCATGTACATATGGACATGGAAGGAGCCGGGCTCGGCCTCCTCCAGAATATCGCCGACACAGCGCACGATGCGGTTGCTCCGCCCGTCGTAATAATAGCCGTAAAAGCGGTCCAGCCCTGCGAAAAAGGCGGGCACCGCTCCGCTGGGCACGCCGGGGGTCTGGTCGGGCGGCAGATAGAGCAGCTGGGTCACCCGCACTTCCAGCGCGGCGGCAATATCGTAGAGGGTGGGCAGGTCCACGGCGATCTGTCCGTTCTCGTATTTGGAGACGCAGGACTTGCTCTTGCAGATGGCCGCGGCCAGCTGGTCGATGGTCATCTGTTTCTTTTTGCGGTAATACCGGATGCGTTCGCCGGTTTCGTGTGCTATATCCACAAAAACAATCCCTTTCGTTTGTGCAAATTGTGCAGTTTCCAACAAATACACAAAAAACAAGTTTTAGCGCTTTTTTTCATTATACGGTATTTGGCCTCCAAAAACAAGACGATATTCCACTTTGAGGAAACTTCTGTGCGAAAATGTTTCCTCCGGCTACATTTTGGCAGATTGGACAACGGCCCCCGGTTTGGGTATAGTAGAACCACAACAAGGACGCCCCGGCGGCCGACGGGAAGGTCAGTCCAGAGTCAACCAAGCAAAGGAGTCTCGTATGAAGTACAATTTTGATGAGGTCATTGACCGCAGCCACAACCGTTCCGCCAAGTACGACGAGCGGATCAAAAAGTTTGGCACCGCCGACGTCATCCCTCTGTGGGTGGCGGACATGGATTTCCGCACCGCCCAGCCCATCATTGACGCCTGCAAGGCCAAAGCCGAGGAGGGCATCTGGGGCTACACCTCCCGCCCGGCCAGCTACTTTGAGGCCGTGCAGGAATGGGAGGTCAAGCGCAACGGCTGGAAGCCCGACACCGCCCTCATGAGCTGGAGCCTGGGCGTGGTGCCCAGCCTGTCGGCCATCGTCAAGCTGTTCAGCAAGGACGGGGACAAGATCCTGATCCAGACGCCGGTCTATTCCGAGTTCTACGACGTGGTGGAAGCGTGGGACCGCACCGTGGTGGAAAACCAGCTGGTGGAGGAAAACGGCCATTGGCACATTGATTTCGACGACTTTGCCGCCAAGGCCAAAGAGTGCAGCATCTTCCTGCTGTGCAACCCCCACAATCCCCTGGGCATCGTCTGGGACCCCGCCGACCTGCGCCGGATGGCCGAGATCTGCATCGAAAACGGCACCCTGCTGGTGTCGGACGAGATCCACTCCGACCTGATCTTCCACGGCAAGCACCACACCGTCACCGCTTCGCTCTCGCCCGAGATCGCAAGCCATATCATCACCTGCGTGTCGGCCACTAAGACCTTCAACCTGGCCGGCCTGCAGGCCAGCACCACCATCTTCCCCAACGCGGAGATGAAAGCCGTCTTTGATAAGTTCTGGGGCGGCATGGACATCCACCGCAACAACGCTTTCAGCTCGGTGGCCATGGAAGCGGCCTACCGGGAAGGGGAGGAGTGGCTGGAGCAGCTGCTGGCCTATCTCTCGGACAACTTTGACTATGTCTGCGACTACTGCGCCAAAAATATCCCCCAGATCAAGCCCAACCGCCCCGACGCCACCTATCTGATGTGGCTGGACTGCCGGGACCTGCACATGACCAACGAGGAACTGCGGGACTTCTTCATCCACAAGGCGAAGCTGGGCCTGAACGAGGGCTATACCTTTGGCCGCAGCCTGAGCGGCTATATGCGGCTGAACGCAGCCTGCCCCCGCGCCACCCTGGAAAAAGCCATGGCGCAGCTGAAAGCCGCCGTGGACGCCCTGTAACCAAAAAGGGAGGGACAACATCATGTCGACATCGTCGAATATCATCAAACAGAAAACCTTCTGGCAGCAATACGGCAACCTGATCCTGATTTTGGGCGGCATTGTCGTAGGCGCGCTCATTGGCGCATTTGCCCCCAGTATGGGCACTGCCATTAAGCCTGTGGGCGATATCTTCCTCAACCTGCTGTTCACCATCGTGGTCCCTCTGGTGTTTGTATCCATTGCCTCCGCGGTGGGCAGCATGGCCAACATGAAGCGGCTGGGCCGCATCCTGGCCGGCACCATCGGCACCTTTATCTTTACCGGCCTGATCGCCGCCGCCTGCGTGCTGGTCTGGGTCAACCTGTTCAGCCCCTCGGCCGGCACCTCCATCGCCATGACCACCAGCGAGGTGGGCGAGGCCAAGACCGCCGCCGAGCTGATCGTCAGCTCCCTGACCGTGTCCGACTTCTCTGACCTGTGGGACAAGTCCAACATGCTGCCCCTGATCATCTTCGCCATCCTCATTGGGTTCTGCGTGTCTGCCTGCGGCGGCGACGAAACCCCCGTCGGCAAGCTGCTGATCAACCTGAACGACATCATCATGAAGTTCGTCGGCGTGATCATGACCATTGCGCCGCTGGGCCTGGGCGCTTACTTCGCCAACCTGGTGGCCACCTACGGCCCCGAGATCATCGGCGATTACGGCCGCTCCATGCTGGTGTACTATCCGCTGTGCCTGCTGTACGCCGTCATCTTTTTCCCGCTGTATGCCTTCCTGGCGGCCGGCAAGCAGGGCGTCGTCACCATGGTCAAGCACATCTTCCCGCCGGCCATCACCGCCTTTGCCACCCAGTCCTCCGCCGCCACCATCCCCGTCAACAAGGAAGCCTGCGACGCCATCGGCGTCCCCAAGGACGTCAGCGACCTGGTGCTGCCCATGGGCTGCACCATGCACATGGACGGCTCGGTCCTGTCCTCCATCGTCAAGATCGCGTTCCTGTACGGCATCTTCGGGATGGATTTCTCGGGTGTCGGCACCTATGCCATGTCTATTGTGGTGGCGATCCTGTCGGCCTTCGTCCTGTCCGGCGCGCCAGGCGGCGGTCTGGTGGGCGAGATGCTGATCGTCAGCATGTTCAATTTCCCGGCCGAGGCGTTCCCCATCATTGCCACCCTGGGCTTCATCTTTGACCCCGCCGCCACCTGCCTGAACTCCTCCGGCGACACCATCGCCTCCATGATGG
>ERZ1090880.756-NODE-756-length-16919-cov-14.675344_pt1 | contig 16919 bp, 18 predicted proteins | sample MGYA00478471_ERZ1090880 | MGnify/ENA primary metagenome ERZ1090880 (study PRJEB33644, sample SAMEA5815734) | chicken gut metagenome | biome: Chicken; feature: Gastrointestinal Tract; material: Caecum | place: Ireland | collected 2019-01-01 | study: A study of the... | reverse complement strand
GAAAATGCGGCAGCGTTTTTCAGCTGTTTTTTAAAATTCTGATGGTATTTTTATCCTTCTCTCCATGAAAAAATTTGTCCAGTACCTTTTGGAACACATTGCATTCCGGCGCTGCCAGCAAAAAAAGAGTCATGGATGATTTCAGCTTCATATCATCCGGCCATCCCATCACCTCTCCCGGGTCACTGGAAGGCGTCTGAAGGAGCGCCTGGGAAATCTCAATCAGATTCTTTCCAAGAATCTCATGTTTCATATACGCTCTGGCTTCCTCCATATCCTTTATGGCATAATAGCGGGCGGTCTGGCTGTGCCCCAGTCCGGCAATCTGAGGAAAAATATACCACATCCAGTGGCTTCGTTTCCTTCCTGTCCGAATCTCCTGAAGGGCAGTATCGTAAGACTTCTCCTGGGCAGATACAAATCGTTCTAATCCGTCTTTCATTGCACGCACCATCCTTTTTCTGGAACCTTAGTGTCTTTTACGTTTACAGGATAACATACATTCTCTGCCCGGACAAGACGAAAGGCGGCATCTGTCCGCCGCCCTTCTCTGGTTCTGTTCTGCTATTTATCCGTGCCTTCCGGCAGAATAACATATTTGATTCCTTCCTGTCTTCCAATGCTCTCCAGTGCATCAATGGTTTTTTCCAGAGGATAGTATCCGGAAATATATTTGCTTCCATCGATGAGCCCGTTGGAAAGCAGTTTCAGAGCAAGATTTACATGATATGGCGTATGATGGTAAACTGCCATCAATGTAATTTCCTCGTAATGGAATTTCTGGCAGTCCACTGTGATGGTTGTTCCTGCTTTGGTTCCTCCAAAGGCCAGCACGGTTCCTCCCGGCCGTACCATATTGATGGCATTTTCCCAGACGTTTGGAAAACCGGTTGCTTCGACCACCACATCTGCTCCTGATCCGCCGCAGAGATCCCTTACTTCCTGAATATGAGAATCTTCTTTTGCATTTACTGTTTCATAAACTCCGAATTTCTCTTTTGCAATGTTCAGCCTGTAGTCCGACAGATCCACAGCGATCACCTGACATCCCTTCAATACCAGGAGGTTCATAAACATCAGTCCGATCGGTCCGGCGCCGATGACAGCTACTTTATCTCCTACTTTGGCCGGAATCCGGTCCACGCCATGCACTGCACATGCCAAAGGTTCCAGCAGAGCTGCCTGTTCATATGGCAGATGATCCGGTATTTTATAAAAATTATATTTTAAGATGTGGGACGGCACTGCCACATATTCAGAATATGCTCCATTCAGATACTGCAGATTTGTACACAGACTGTAACGTTTATTTTTACAGTTCTCACATTCGAAACATGGCGCTGTGTTGGCTCCTACGACTCTGTCGCCTACTTTAAATTTGGTAACATTTTTTCCAACTTCTACAACCTCGCTGGCAAATTCATGTCCAAAAGTAGATGGCACTGACTGAATAATCGTCGGATGGCCTCTTCGATATGTTTTTAAATCTGTTCCGCATGTAAGTGCGGCTTTTACTTTTACCAGAATTTCATCATCTGTAATCTGCGGAATGTCTGTTTCCTCAAATCTGACATCCCCTGGTGCATAAAACATCTGAGCTTTCATTTTTCCCTGCATAGTATCCTCCTTTATGATCTTATTTCTGCCCATAATTCTGATCTGCGTCTTCCTTCAGAAACTTAATCATCTGGTCTTCCAGTGTATTAACTTCTCCCATCTGATAAGCAATATATGCGACTTTCGCGCTTTCCTCAACGATGATCGCGTCATTGAATGCTTTATCGATCGTTTCATCCACGCAGATCACTCCATGATTTCCCATAAGCACTGCTTTATCCTGTCCGATTGCCTCGGATGTTACTTCTGCCAGCTCTTTAGAACCAGGCGGGACAAACGATGCCAGATTTACTTTGCCGCCGACCAGTTCCGCTGCTTCAGATGTAATACATGGCATTCCGCCATCCCTGCAGGCCCATGCGGTGCAGTAAGTAGAATGAGTATGCACTACCCCGTTTACATCTGGTCTCTTTTTATACATAGATGTATGAAGAGGCGTTTCAATGGATGGTTTCCGTTCTCCGTCAATGATATTATTATCCACATCCACGACTACAATATCTGACGGATGCAGTGTGTCGTAAGGCATCCCGCTCGGCGTGATACAAATATAACCGGTTTCCGGATCCCTCAGGCTGAAATTTCCAAATGTCAAAGGAATTAACTTCTCCGCCTTAATTTTTAATGCAATCTCAATGACTTTTTTTCGTTCATTTTCAAGCAGCATACACAAAATCCCTCCTTCTTAGAATAATGCCAAAATCTTGTAAATGATGTATGGTACCAGATGCGCTCCAATGTCCAGAGATGAAATAGCCGTTGCTCCTTCCGGGAACGCAAAATTTGTTGCCTGTGCTACTGCCGTTGCTGTTCCCGCAAGATCTGTTCCAATATAAAGGATTGCTGTCATCATCAGACATCCGGTGATAATCGCCCGCAGCAGATTTCCTCTGGATGCTACAACCGGCCAGATCATAAAGAAAGGAAGTGTTGACAAGTCTACCAGCGGAAGCAGCTTGTTGCCTGGAAGCGCCACAGCTAACAGCAGTGTAATCGGGATCATCAGCAGAGCTGCGGAAACAACCATTGGAGATCCTGTGGCAATTGCCGCATCCATTCCGATATAGACTTCTTTTCCCGGGAATCGTTTCGCCATAAATTTCTTGGCATCTTCACTAAGCGGCATTAAACCTTCCATCAGGATTTTTACCATTCTCGGCAGCAGGAACATAACCGCAGACATCTGTACCGCAAGGGTAATCAAAGCATTTGGCTCATATCCTGCCAAAAGACCGATAAAAGCTCCAAGAATCAGTCCCAGCACGATTGGATCTCCCAGAAATCCCAGTTTTTCCTGAATGGTGTCTCCATCAAATTTAATCTTATTGAAACCAGGAATTTTATCATATATTTTATCCAGCAGGATACATAACGGCGCCCAGCTGACGGTTTCTGTATGCGGCGTTGATACATTTGGAAGTCCGAAATATTCCTGCACTCTTGGCGCAGAGTAATCTGCAAATTTCATAACGATGATAAACGTAAGGCCGGATGCGATGATTCCAAGAATCAGGCTTCCAGTTGCCGTCTGTACAAGAGAACCTGTCAGGATAAAATGCCAGTAATTCCAGATATCAATATTCAGAGTCTTTGTCGTATTGGTAGCAAGCATAATGATATTTAATACAAAACATGTAACAAACACCCATGGCACGATCGTTGTAGCGAACGCAATCGCTGAACTTACCGGCCATCCAACATCCACAACGGAAAGATTAATGCCAAATCGTTCTACCATAGCCTGGGCTGCCGGACTTACATAGTCTCCCATCAGCCCGGTGATCAGGTTGATTCCGATGAGTCCGATTCCAATGGTCATTCCTGAACGGAATGCTTTGCTGAATTTCTGTCCGAAAATCAGACCTATGATCGTTATGATGATCGGCATGACAACGGAACCGCCCATATCCAGTATGTAATTTAATATTTCCATATATATCCTCCTTATCTAGTCTTTTACCGTTGCTTTGATATAATCCGCAATCTGATCCGCTACCTCCTCTGCTCCAAATCCGGTAATAAATTCCAATACCCGAAAGCACTTATAATCTTTCAATTTATCCAACGGCACTTCTGCCGTATGAATAATCAGATCCGGATTTATCATTTCCGCACGCGCCACGATTTCAATCGCCTTACACTCTGTAATGTCAACGGATGGAATGCCTCTTTCCGCCAGCAGGCGTCTGCAGGTTTCCGCCGCTACCGTCGATGTCGCTACACCGGTTCCGCACGCTGATAAAATCTTAACTGTTCTCATGTTCTTTCTCCTCCTTATCTTTTATAATCTGAATCATATGTGCAGCATCTTCTGCCTGAATCAGGTTCTGCAGCACGTCCTGATCCTGGATCAGCTGGATTGCTTTCTGGAGCATTTCCAGATGCTGTTTTCCTGCAATCGCAAGCATGATAACAAAAGTAACCGAAACTTTCATTCCTTCCGAAGGATTGGTCCCCATATGATAAAATTCCACCGGATTTTTCAAAACAGCAATCGCAATGGCTGAATCGATTACATGTTCCGGATCCGTATGAGGAATTGCGACTCCTGTATCCTGCACTAAAATTCCTGTCGGGAACACTTTCTCACGTTCTTTTAAAGCCTCGATATAACTTTCTCTGCATTTGCCGGAATCAATCAACGCACTTCCCATTTTTTCGAAGATATCATCTGATGACTCCGCTTCCATGCCGGCAAAAATCAGCTGCTCACTAAGCTTGTCCCAAAACATACTTTCCTCCTTTCTTTTTCCTTTTCTTTTTTATCTAACTTCATTATATTCTCTGGATTGTATCTCATAAAGAACAAGACCTTCCCGCTGCCGCGACATGAAATTGGGCTATTGTATTTTAAAAGATACAGAAGATTAGAAGCGAAGCATTTTATTTCATAGGAACGAAGTTTTTTATGAAATAAAAAAAGAACACCAAATGTGCAATCCTAATAAGAAAACATTGTAGGGCGAGAGAGAAACGGTATAGCTTACGGCTATGCCGTTTCTTTCATTTATGCCGTGTATCAAAAACTTTCGAGATTTCCAGGATACCGATGCCCTTGTAGTAGATATCTACCTGCTGCCTGCGATTTACCTTGCTGTGCGGATCGGTCGCTGCGTAAATGACGATCTTCTCAACAAACTCATGCAGGATGTGGGGCGTCAACTCCGGGATTTCCGTATACCTGTCAACGATGGATAGAAACCTGTCAACATTAGCACTCTTGCTTTCAACTGCCTCGATTTCCTCACGGAGCAGAAGCACTTGATTTTTCAGGCCGCCTTGCTCGCCCTCATAGTCCTGGGACAATTTGCGGAAACGCTCGTCCGTGAGCTTGCCAGAAATGTTGTCCTCATACAGTCTCTTGAAAATGTTGTCAAGCTCTGCAATCCGCTTTTCAGCATCAGCCAACAATCTTTTCTTTTTGGCAAGTCCCTTGTTACGCTCCTTCAGGTCCATATCCATGACCATCTGAACAAACCGCTCTTTGTGCTGTCTCGCGAAGGAAACGATCTCCCGGAGGTTATCAAGGATCAATTCCTCCAGGATAACGGTTCGGATGGAATGGGTCTCCCCACACACATCTTTCCCTTTGCGATACCCGGAACAGATATAGTATTCCTGATCCCTGCGGAAACCTGTCGCCCTGCACTGATACATGATCGAGCCACAGTCGGCACAATACATCATGCCGGAGAACATCCCCATTTCTCCCATCTTTGTCGGGCGGCGCCTGGTCTGTCTTGCCAACCTTGCCGCATCGGCCATTGCCTCCGTCCAGATAGGTTCATGGGTATTCTCAAAGATGGCCCATTCACTTTCAGGGTTTTGGATGGTCTTTTTGCTCTTGTAGGATTTCTTCCGGGTTTTGAAGTTCACCGTATGGCCCAGGTATTCACGCCAGCGGCCCATCATATCCGCTATGGTGGAGGAGTCCCAAGCGTAGGGATCACCTTGTTTCTTGACATTGGTTTTCATCCCTTTGCTTTCGTAGTAGGCAGCCGGAGTAAGGATTTTTCTTTCCTTCAGCTTTCGCGCAATCTGTGAAGGCCCGAGACCGTCCATGATATAAAGGCCAATCTCATACATCACCTGGGCCGGTTCATCCTCCTTGATCCAATGTTTCGGATCGTCAGGGGATTTCATGTACCCGTAAGGCGGATTGCTTGTCAAATGCTCTCCGGCGTTTCCCTTAACTTTCATCACAGCTCGGATTTTCTTGCTGGTGTCCTTCGCATACCACTCATTGATGATATTGCGGAAAGGGGTAAACTCATTGTCGCCCTGGGCGCTGTCCACACCATCATTCACGGCGATAAAGTGAACATCGTGCTCCGGGAACATGATTTCCGTATACATACCCACCTGCAGATAGTCACGGCCGAAACGGGACATATCCTTGATGATAACACGTTTGACGATACCAGCCTCAATATCGGAAATCATTTCCTGAAACCCAGGGCGATTAAATGTCGTACCTGAAATACCGTCGTCAATGTAAAAGCGGAAGTAGGTATATCCATGTTCAAGAGCGTATTTTTGCAGGATTTTCTTCTGATTGATAATACTGTTGCTGTCGCCCTCCAGTTTATCGTCCTGGGACAATCTGCAATATAAAGCGGTGATTTCTTCGGCGCTCATAATTGCGTAAGGGAATTGAAGCGCGGCAGCGGTGTTTGACTGATAAAACATAATAACCTCCAATCTGGCAGTCAAACACGGTATGAAGTTCTACACTTATTTTACCGCGCTTTTTGGGTTTTGTCTGCCTATGGAGGTCAAGTTGTTATGGCTTTTTTTCGGACTTCGTCCTTGATAAGCCTTTCTATTTTAGAAACCACACCGTCTTTTGCCTGCTCAGGAAAGAAGGAATTGACGATGAAGGTTGTATTTCCGATTTTCTTTTCGCTCCGCACAGGCGGGGCATATTTTATATCTTTCTTTTCAAAGGTTCTATCTTCTTGCATAAATTACCCCTTTCATTATTTGCAAGTTGAATAACGAATAAAAGAGGCAAAACGGACGGCTGCTGGCACAGCTCCACGGGAGTCTCACCCCGGCCCATGCTTGTGGGTGCGGCGCGCAATGCTTTGTGGGCGTTCAACGCGCGAGTATCTTTAACCTGCCTGTATGTCGTCGCCCGCAAGCTGCCACGCCTGCTTTGCGGCCTGGTGTGGGTCGCTCACTCCTGGGAGGTCATGGCGCACCGGCCGTATGGCTCGATACAGAACAGAATGTATCTGTCTGCCTTATACTGCACCGGAGGCCTCCCACCGGGCTTTCTTTTTCAAAGAGCATGGAGCTTCATTGCCGGACCATCGGGGCAAGGAAAGGGAGTGAAACTTGCCCCAACGGTTTTAGGCCGACAATACCTTGAAGCCCGTCACGATGCTGTGGATCAGCTTCGTTTCAAGCCTGAGCCGCATATCTTCATCGACATACAGGTATGTATTCCCGTATTCGTCCTTCAGCGGCCTGGTGGCAAGAGCCCGGATGTAATTCTGATAGTGAGCGACCACGGCGGCAAGGGCATCCTCGTCGCCGGCCACGGCTGCCAGGATCACAGGCACCGGGATAGGTTTCACTTGTCCGGCCATTCAAATCCCTCCTTCATCAGATACTCGCGCAATTCTTTCAGCGTGACAAGCCGCCGTTTGGATATGGTCTGACGGACGACATTCAGCCGCTCGCTAATCTCGCGATCACTCATACCCAGGAAGTAGGACAGTAGGATCACGTCCCGTTTGCCCTCCGGCAACTGCGCTATGGCCTCGGCCAGAAGATTGCCGGTCACGACTACCGGGAGACCCTGTACCTCAAAGACATGCTCGTCCATGAAATACTTGTCCCATGTGGCGGTCTGCTCCAGCTCGGAAGCTGTCAGCTCGTCCAGGGGCTTTTCCTGTTCCCGGCGGCGGGCGCATTCACGCTGAATACACCTTGCCTCGTTTTTCAAAACCGTGGTACAAAAAGCGCCAAACTGATTTTGAATACGCTGCTCATTGGAGTCTTTCATTTTCTCACCTCCCTTCGCGCCCGCAGGTGCGGGGTGGTGATTTCCTCCCTTTTCGCCTCAGTAATGCAGGGATCGCCAAATCAGCAACCGCAAAGGGAAGAAAATTTTTATGAAAGGCTCCGCTGGATAGCGAAGGCTCGCATAAACAGAAAAAAGCGCCCGTCTGCAAAACGCAGACGGGCGTAAAGGAATTATTAAGAGTATTTACATGATTTATGTGTTCATAGTTGTGACCGGAATGACCCGATGGGGGAGCTACACTTTTTTTGACAGTTTATTGTCTGTCGGTTTATGTCGATAGCATTTCTGAAACACGGCGGCTCCCTCCATAAGCCGCCGTGTTTGTCAGCACCAGGACGTCATTCCTTTGGAGGACAAAAGAACGGCGGCCTTGATTTTTCAAAACCGCCGTTGTGTTCAAACAAAGCCAACCAACAAACAACGATTTTGTGTTATATGCGGTTGGCAGTCACATAATCTATCAAAAATGCAGAGCCAATAACCGCTTTTTAGTTGCGCGTTATCGGCTCTGCGTCTGTGCGTCTGGCTCTGTGATAACTAAAATTTTCAGATTTTTCACATTGATTAACATTTCCTTTTTGCACTTAGGGCAAAATAAAGGGAAGTTTTTTAATTCTGTATCCGAGCGCATTTTGATGCGTGTTTTGCTACTGCAAAAAGGACATAATAACCACTCAAAATCCCCTATCGAGGCATTATGTATCATTTTTCTTATCGCCACCCCCAACAATAATGTTCAAACTGAATTTACTGTTCTCTGCCTGCCCAGATTTTTTTGCCACAGTAACAGAAGTTCCATTATTTGTTGTAATAGATAATGTTAATGTATCACAGCTCCCCGCCACTGCTCGTGCACACTCCATGATCGTGCCATAGCCTGTCTGCCGTATCCTTCCAGTTCTCAGCATAGGGCGTGGTCTTGTCGCACAGGTGGTTGGCGCTCTCTGGACTTTGATAGTCTGTGTTCACCGCTCCGGTGTCTGCTACTATCTTCCGCAGCTTTTCCGGATTTTCCAGCATGGGACATGGACAAAGCATATTTTCGTTGAAGGGTTGTCCATCGTGATATGCCATGAACAACGGACTGCGAAGGACATCCAACAAAGCGACATCATGGATATTAGTATTAGAGTAATGAATAAACACACATGGCTCTACATCACCCTTGGCATTGATATGTAGATAACTCCGCCCTCCGGCGATGCAGCCACCTACATATTACGCATCATTCTGGAAATCAATACTGAAAATAGCCTTTGTCTGCCGGAAAGCTCGGATGCGGTGATACATTTCCTCCCGCTGCTCCGGGGTTGGAAGCAGTTCCAGCGCAGCGTCATTACCTACTGGCATATAGTGAAAAAACCATACAAACAGTGCACCGCTGTCGATCATTAGGTCAAAGTATTTTTCACTGCTCACATCCTCCACATTCCGGTTAGTGTAACAGGTGGAAACGCCGAAGGGCAGCTTGTGAGCTTTCATCCGGGCCATAGCATCCTGCACTTTCTGATAGATTCCCTGACCTCGCCGGCTGTCATTAGCTTTCTCAAAGCCCTCCAGAGAAATGGCAGGAACGAAATTCTTAACCCGGAGCATCTCATGACAAAATTCCTCGTCAATGAGCGTACCATTGGTAAACGCCAGGAACTCACAGTCCGGGTGCATCTCGCACAGTTTAATAATGTCTTTTTTCCGCACCAGCGGTTCACCGCCTGTGTAGATGTACATATAGGTACCCAGCTCCTTGCCCTGACGGACAATGGAGTTGATATCTTCCAAACTGAGGTTTAATTTATTACCATACTCCGCTGCCCAGCAGCCAGTACAACATAGATTGCAAGCGGAAGTAGGGTCGAGAAGGATAGCCCAAGGAATATTACAGCCATACTTCTCCTTTGCTTCTTCCTGAATGGCGCCTCCCTTTAGGCTGGCGTTAAACAGGAAATTTTGGAAGAACGCTTTGCGGACGCCGGGGGCAAGTTCATACAGTCGCAGGATTAGCTGATACCAATTGCTTTTTTCTTCAATAGCTTCGCGGATAGCATTACGTTGGCTGGAATACCAATCCTCAGGCGTATATTTATCGACCAATTCCATCAGTTTAGGGATATTTTCCTCTGGATTGCCCTCTATGTACTTCAGGGCTTGACTGACCGCAAAATTCTGCATAGCCGCTTTTATAGAGTTACTCATATGGCGTTCCTTTCTCCTTATTATGGAATGCTTTTTTCCCTCAATCTTACATTTCTCTGCCTGCCCATTTCTTTCTTGCCACAGCAATCGAAATTGCAACAATGACAGCCGCTAACAACAAAAAAGCAATATTGATTCCTTCTCTAGCTACCGCATAAACATCAAAATATTTCAGCGGCGTCAAGTAATACAACGCCGGAATTTCCAGATATTCAGCCACGATATAAATACCATAGAATCCCAGCAACAACCCTGCTCCCAGACGAATCGCTCTTTTATAGTTTTGGTTAATGCCAGATATCAAAAGAGCCAGGGCAAACAGTATGACCTCCGTTAAGAACAAGCCGATTGTAGTCGTAACAGCAGCCCCCTTTTGCTCCAGTCCTCCCAAAGGCAGGATGGAGGTAAAATAGTTGCACAATCCACTAAATACTGCAAGTATAAACAAATTGCACACACAGGCTAAAGCCTTTGCTTCAACGATTTTTTTTCGGCTCACTGGCTTTGTAAACAGATATTCCGCCGTTCCCTGCGACTTCTCTTTTGCAACACTGGAAATGCCAAGATAGACTGCATAACTGTAAGTTAGGATAGCTACCCAGAAATAAATGCAGCCGTACCAACCTAAAGCAGAATCCAGTTTTTCACCTATCCCGAACATAATCATAAGAATTTTGGGAAAGGCATTCATCATTTCCGCCAGTTCTCCAAGAGTGTTCCGCATTGAGAGGAATTCAAAATAAGCAAAGCAGCAAAGGAGCAGAACAATTCCCATCCAGATTAGCAAAAACTTCCTTGATAGACGCAATTCTTTTTTTATCAATGCTTTCATTCTCCTACCTCCTATGCCACAAATTTAATATCCCGCTTCATCAATACTGCATGGGACAGGATCAAAAAAGCCGCCACCAGAAAAATATACCAAATCAAGTAATCCCATTCATAAAATCTCAGCTTGTGTATTTCTGAGGGGTTGAAAAAAGAAAATGGAGACAGAAATCCAATCATACGATTACTTACCGTTCTGGAAAAGGCTGTGATGCAATATTCCAGGAATACAATTAAGCCTGCCGTCAATAGAGGAGATCGATTGTTTGGCTTGCAGCTTCCTAATAACAGCCCCAATGCTCCAAAAAACAAGGTAACAAGGAAAAAGGAGATTGCCAACAGGAAAAACTCTCCTAACGAAAATCCGGGCTTGAACAGTAGCATCGTTACAAGTGATGCCACAAGATAAGCGCCTCCTACTACACACACGCCGCCAAGCAAGCATTGTGTCTTTCCCCGGTAGATCATTCGACGTCCACAAGGTTTTGTAAACAAATATTCTGACGTATTTTCTGTACACTCTTTAGTATGCAGGGATAAGCCGAAGTGCATCCCGAAAATCCCACCAGCAATCATAAAAAAGCCAGTAAGAAATGAATACATTCCCAGCGGTTTCATCAATAGATCAAGAGACACCCCAACAGTTTCAAAAAAACCGCCTTGCGCAAAATTCTCTGGCAGAGAATCCGTCATTCCTATCAGACCGTAATAAACTGGTGTCATAAAGAAAATACAAACCGCAAGAACAATGGCCCAAATCAAGATGCTTTTTTTACTGCGTTTCCATTCATATTGAAAGACAACCATATCCCTATCCTCCTACTCGTAATAATGGAGGAATATTTCTTCAAGTGAAGGTTCCTCAATGAAAATATCCTCCAGTTTCAACTGGTGAAGTTTGTCCATGATGGTCATGGTGTTCCCGCTGAACATAAAGGATGCAGAGGTACATTCCTGCCCCTGTTTCAGATTTGCCACTCCAGGAATAGAGAAGAAGCCCTTCATGATGGGTTCCTTTGTGGTCAGTGAAATTTTTTTATATCCATTTCCACGAAGCTCCTCCATAGATTGAACATCTATCAGCTTTCCTTCCCGTAAGATTGCAACACGGTCGCACAGCTTTTGTACCTCACTCAATACATGGGATGACAAAAAGACGGTCATGCCCCTTTTATTTTCTTCTCGCAAGATTTCATAGAACGTCTGCTGGATCAGCGGGTCAAGTCCGCTGGTAGGCTCGTCCATAATGAGCAGTTTGGGTGAGGGCAGCAGAGCCGATACAATACCGACTTTCTTCTTGTTACCCAGGGACAAATCCTGTATCTTTCGTGACAAGTCCAAATTCAGCCGTTCTGCCAGTTCCTCCATCCTGCTGTTGCAATCCATACCGTACAAATCCGCTGTATACTGGAGCATTTCTCTAACTTTCAGATCATTGTAATAGCAGTTCTCGCTGGGTAGATAGCCCACGTCTTTTGCTATCTCAGCCGCATACTGTCCACAATCCAATCCAAAAATGGAAGCACAACCTCCAGTGGGCTTTAACAGTCCCATCAGAGTGCGGATTGTAGTAGATTTTCCGGCTCCATTTGGTCCAATAAAGCCGAAAACCTCTCCCGAATTGACTGAGAAACTAATGTTTTCGATTCCACGGTGCTTTCCATAGCTTTTTGTCAGTCCCTCTAAAACAATCATGGGTTCACTCATAGCAGATATTCCTCCTTATAAAAATTGTACTTCAGCATATGCAGAATGCTTTCAAATTCCGACATGATGCTGTCATAGTCGATTCCGTTTTCAAACCGGGACACGATCCCATCTGCCAATAGCATCAGCATCTGAAAAACCAGCTTTGCGTCCTCTGGACGTTTGAATTTTACGCTATCTTGTTCATGCAGAACCAATACTTCTGTAAATCTCTTACCTTCTTCCATTGCGGAGGTCAAAATGTCTTTTAAATCTGGTGACTGCTCTGTTGCGGCACTGCCAATAAAAGCCGCAATGTAAGGATTCTCTTTTAAATTCTTTACCTTCATTACGCTGGCTGCCCACACCCGGTCAAAAAAGTCTGCGTTTGCATCTAAGGTGCTCAGATCGTATGCTTGCTTCATTTGTGATGAGCAGTAATAAAACAGGTACTCGTAGAGGGCCTGCTTCGTTCCAAAATACTGGAAGATAGAAGCCTTAGAAATGCCAGCCGCTACGGCAATATCGTTGATGGATGCCTTTTCATATCCATGCTTTGCAAAACAGGCCAGAGCTGCATTGCGGATCGTTGTTTGCTTTTCTTCTGTAAGTGCCAAAAACTTATCCATTGCTGGTATACTCTCCTTTCTAAATAACCGATTCGGTCATTCAAGGCAAGTATATCATAAATAACCGATTCGGTCAATAGGATATTTTACGATTATCGTGAAATGCTAAGCCAAAATATGAATTATTTTAGCTATCGATAAGAACTGTGTGGACATATCCAGAGAGAAAGGTGAACAGTAAAATGTAGTAGGGTGAATGAATATGGCAAAAAGACCAGTACCAAAATATAATTTTAAGCCCTTCGGGGACGCAATCAAAGCGGCAAGGAACGGACGCAAGGAGTCCAGGAACAAGGTGGGAGACGAAATGTATCTCTCGCCCCGTTATCTTGCCAATATTGAAAATAAGGGACAACATCCAAGCCTCCAGATTTTCTTTGAGCTTGTTTCCCGCTATCATATCTCGGTGGATCAGTTTCTCTTTGAAGATCACGCAGACGGCAAGACCACAGCCCGCCGGCAGCTTGATACCCTGCTTGATGGCCTGAGTGAGAAAGAAATCAAAATCATCACTGCCACCGTTCAGGCTATGTTGGATGCCAGAGCGGAGGATGAAGAATGATGTTCCCGGCACAATTGAATATGGATTAAATGACGCTATGAATGAATACCGTTTGTAGCGTTTTTCTTTGCCCGGAAGGTAGCAAAAGTGAAGGTTTCGGTATTACATAGGTACGGGAAAAGAAACGATAGCAAGCACAGCAAGTGTAGCCACACTTGCGAATTTTCGGTTTAGGGAACCCCTTGCCCCTAAACACAAAAATTGCTTGCTGGGATAGTCCCAGACCCTTATGAGGAAACGGAGGCATACACTATGGCAAACCGCAAACGGCCCATCGTCCTGCGCTGCCCGGTGACAGCAGAGGAACGGGCCCTGATAGAACAGAAGATGGCCCAGCTCCATACAAAGCGGATCGGCGCTTATCTCCGCAAGATGGCGATTGATGGGTACATCATCCAGGTGGACACCACCGACATCAAGGAGATGACAAAGGCCCTGGGCTCCATCGGCCGGAACATCAATCAAATCGCCAAGAGGGTGAACGCCGGCGGCCCAACCTATCAAGCCGATATGGAGGAGATCCTGGAGAGATTGGAGCAGATATGGCAGTTACAAAGACGCATCCTATTAAGTCAACGCTGAAAGCGGCCATTGACTATATCTGCAATCCCGACAAGACGGACGGGAAGCTGCTGGTGTCCTCCTTCGGCTGCTCCGCGGAGACCGCCGACATCGAATTTGCCTGGACCCGCCGCCATGCCATCGACAAGGGCACGAACCTGGGCCGGCACCTCATCCAGGCGTTTGAACCTGGGGAGGTCACGCCGGAGGAGGCCCACCGGATCGGCATGGAGCTGGCGCGGGAGGTCCTGGGCGGCAAATATGAATTTGTCCTTACCACCCACATAGACAGGGATCACGTCCATAATCACCTGATTTTCAATGCGGTCAGCTTTCAGGACCACAAGCACTATCACTCCAATAAGCGGAGCTATCACTTCATCCGCCGCACCAGTGACCGGATCTGCAAAGAACACGGCCTGTCTGTCATCGTCCCCGGCCGGGACAAGGGCAAGAGCTACATCGAGCATCAGGCGGAACAGAACGGCACCAGCTACAAGGCGAAGCTGCGCGCCGCCATCGACCGGCTCCTGCCCGGCTGCTCTGACCTGGAGGACCTGCTCCGCCGCCTCCAGCGGGAAGGGTACGAGCTGAAACGGGGCAAGTACATATCCGCCAGGGCTCCGGGCCAGGAGCGGTTCACCCGATTGAAGGCCCTGGGCGCCGACTACGCAGAGGAGGCCCTGACCGCCCGGATCGCCGGAAGTCCCAGGCCCTCCCGCCAGCCGCAGCAGCGCACCGGGAAGCCCAGCCTGCTCATTGACATCCAGAACAATCTCAAAGCCCAGCAGAGTGCCGGCTACAAACACTGGGCGACCATCGAGAATTTGAAGCGGGCCGCTGAAACGCTGAACTTCCTGACCGAACACGGGATCTCCAGCTATGAGGAGCTGTCCGAGCGTTGCGACGGGGCGGCGGCCGCTACCGCCAAGGTGAAGGCAGACCTCCGGGCAACGGAGAAGGAAATGGAGCGGCTGACCCTCACCATGAAGCACGCTGCCACCTACCGCCAGCTCCGTCCCCTGTATGACCAATACCGCCAGTCCAGGGACAAGGAGAAATTCCTGCGGGGGCATGAGGGGGAGATCATCCTGTTTGAGGCGGCGGCAAGAGAACTGAAACGCCTGGACGCCGTACCCCTGCCTGCCACCCAGCGTCTCCGGGCCGAGATGGACGAGCTCACCGCCAGAAGGACCGCCCTGCAATCGGAATATAGGAAGGTCCAGCGGGAGGAACGGGAGTACGACACCCTCCGCCAGAATGTGGAGGCCCTGCTGGAAAAGCCGCGGGAGGCCGAACCGCAGAGACAGCGAAATAACGAGCTGGAATAGCGGCAGTTGTATGCCTTTACCAGACTTTTCAAAAACCCCTGGGCGCGTTTCAATTTTCCCGGTATAATGGAGGCAGGAATGGAGGTGCCGCCAATGACGAGAACCGAGGCCATCAAGGAATTTTTCAAGAAGGCAGTTTTGCCCGTCGCCATCGCCGGGCTGCTGTACTGCATTTTCAAATCCGCCTGCATCAGGAATGGAGAGCTGGATCTTCTCTGGCTCTGGATACTCTGCGGCCTGCCCTTCGGCATCCATCGGATGTGCGTCTGGATCGTGCCGGGCGGCGGCTCCCTGGGCGGCGGTGCCGCGCTGTTCGTGCTGAACTTCATCATCGGCGGCCTCATCGGGGGCTTCGTCCTGGTATGGCGCCTGCTGGTGGCGGCGTGGTATGTGCCCCTCACCATCTACCGCCTGATCGTGGGATAACCGCACTATGGAAATGTGGAAAACGGCCGCTCCGCCGATGGAAAACAGACATTCACGGCCCGATGGAAAAGCCGCCGGCTTTCCCACAGCCCGCAAACATCGTTTCCCACAGCTCCGCAAGCATGACCGTTTACGCACATTCCCACAGCGCCTACTACGGCGAATATCCTTCCCGTCCGATCCTGATTGAAAGAGAAAAAAGAGAACAAAAAAAGAAGCGGGAGCGTCACCCTCGGCCTAAACCGAAGGCGGCGCTCCCACTCTGTTATGGAAAAGTGTTCAAAACAGCCTCTTTGTCCCCCCTCAAATCAGAGGGAGAGGCCCACATGGGGAAATCATAAGGGCGGCTCCCGGAAAAGCCGCCACAGGCGATTTTTCAGCCCGTTTTCAACCCCTATCTCTGCACTTTTTCGAGCGTGTGGACTGGTAATGGGGGCAGGAGATAAGAACTGCCCGGAAGCTCTGCTTGCAGGGATGGACACAGCCCTTGCAGACCTTGTTGTACTTGCGGCGGCCGTTCTCCCCCAGGAAGAAAGCCCATTCCAGCCGCCACTTCTTGCTCCGGCTCATAGGTCGTGCTCCGGGGGCTTCTTCTGGTGGGCCTTGTCCGGGGGCTTGCGCTCGCTGCACTCCTTTTTCGCCTCCGCCAGTCGTTCCCGGATGGAGGGCTTCTTCTCCGGCGTGGTCCTGCGCACCTCACCCTGGGCCTTCTCCAGCTCCTCACCCCTGCGGCCGTTGTTCAGCACCCCGTCAATCATCCCGTAGTCATCCTCCAGGGTCATCTCTGCGGTGCGGAGCGGGTTCTCCGGCTCCACCGGCAGGGCGATGATCTGCCCGTTCAGGCTGATGAACTGCTCCGGCTGCTTGAAGTGTTCCGTATATTTCTGCACCTGTTCCGGGGTCAGGGAGGTGAAGCTGTCCTCACTCAGCCCCACCACCAGGAAGGTGCCGGCCATGATGTCGTAAATCTCCCCATGCTCATCCCGCAGGCCACGGTTCAGCTCCAGGCCGATGAGCTTGCCCTCATCGTTGCAGACCAGTCCCACCGGGTC
>ERZ1090880.755-NODE-755-length-16928-cov-6.996622_pt1 | contig 16928 bp, 13 predicted proteins | sample MGYA00478471_ERZ1090880 | MGnify/ENA primary metagenome ERZ1090880 (study PRJEB33644, sample SAMEA5815734) | chicken gut metagenome | biome: Chicken; feature: Gastrointestinal Tract; material: Caecum | place: Ireland | collected 2019-01-01 | study: A study of the... | reverse complement strand
GGCCGAGGCCGAGACCGCCGTGAGGGGGTGCGCCGTACTTGTGCAGCATAAGGTAGGTTTCAAACTCCTCGGGGTTCATTCCAAGGCGCTTCATCTTTTCTACCTGCATATTGTAGTCGTGTATTCTCTGTCCGCCGCTCGTTATCTCTATGCCGCGGAACAACAGGTCGAACGAAAGGGTAACTTCGGGGTCTTCGGGGTCGTCCATCGTGTAGAAGGGGCGCTTTTTAGAAAGGTAGTGGGTTACAAACAGGAAGTCGCTGCCGTACTGCTGTTTTGCCCATTTGCCCAAAAATGCCTCTTCCTCGGGCTCAAAGTCCTTCATATCGGTTATGTTCTTGAGCTTTTTAACGCACATTTCCTTTGCGTCCTTGAAGCGGATGCAGGGTATCTTGTCCACTACGGGAATGTCTGCCTTTAAAAGCTCTATTTCGGGCGCGTACTCGCGCTTTAACAAATCCATTATATATTTGAGGACGCCCGTCTCCATCTCCATTATGTCGGTAAAGCTGTCTATAAAGCCCATTTCAAAGTCCATGGAGATGTATTCGTTGAGGTGTCTGCTCGTATCGTGGTGCTCGGCGCGGAAAACGGGTCCAACTTCAAATACCCTCTCGTATACGGGCACGAGCGCCTGCTTGTAGAGCTGGGGGCTCTGCGCAAGGAACACCGTCTTGCCGAAGTAGTCGAGTTTGAACACGTTTGTGCCGCCCTCTGCGCCCGCAAAGTTGATTTTGGGCGTGTGTATCTCGGTAAAGCCGTTGTTCATGAGGTGCTCGCGGAAGCCGCGCTGTATGCCCTCCTGGATTTTGAATACCGCACGCTCCTTGGGGTTGCGCAGCGTTACGGGACGGAAGTCGAGGTCTACGTTGAGGTCGCAGTTTACCTGCTTTTTGTTTATTACTACGGGCGGAATGGCTGCGGGTACGGATAAAATTTCTATGTTGTGTATCTGCAACTCGTACCTTTCGCTGCCGTCGCGCGTCTGGCTCTTGACCACCTTACCGGTAATCTTTGCAGAGGCCTGCTCTACGACGTTTTCTGTAAGTCTGTAATCGGAAAATTCGGGCGAATATACGCACTGTATAAGTTCGCGCGCGGTGCGCAGGATTATGAAGGCAAAGTCGCTCATATCCCTGATATTGTGAATGGCGCCCTTGATGCTTACCACCTTGCCCTCGTTTTCTCTGAAAGCGGAATAGGGGGTGGTGCCGTCGTTCAAAACGCCTGTCATGTATTCCATAGTTAACCTCGCAAGTTAAATTTCTATTTAATTTTAAAGCTTTTTGCTTTAAAAAGCAAGCGTTTCTCGGCAGGCTTGGTATATTAAATTGCACGCGCGGCGCATTGAACGGCGGTGTTGATTGATGTAGCCTTACTTTATTTACGCGCCTTGCCTGCGCGGTGGCGCTTTATCTGCGCGGTGAGGGCGCTTTGCTTGCGCACGTAGGGCTCAGGCAAAAAAAGCTGCCTGCGGAAATGTATAATTTTTCTATGCGCTAACAGTTGCAATTGTTTTAAGCTGTTGCTATAATATATTTAAAGTCTGCGGTGTTCGTGGTATGGGAAATTCGTAATCCACAAAGCACTATTCGGGAGCGGTATGTTCGCGGGAATAGGCAAGGTCTGAAAATTCGGAAAGTCTGATGTTCCGCTTCGCCGCACCCACCTGGGAGAACCGGGTTAATACTTTTTCATATCACGGCACAGGCGGATTTTTTTATTCCGCAAAACCTTGAATTGCTCTCCGTAAAACGCTTATGCGCTTTACGGATTTTTGTTTTTTCAGGCCTGATTTTTAAAAATTGCCATATGCACTATCTGTCTGGGCGCATATAATAAATTGCGCTGTTTTACGGCTGTGCGTGAGTAAATTGTGCACTATGCCCGTCATACTGTAAAATGCGTTTTTGAGCTGGGGTGCAAATTTTGAGGTTCAGTTTGTGCGCAGGTGCATTGTTTATGCTTGGCATGGCCGCAAATTGTGCGTCTATGCCGAAAGACGGCATACTTTTATGCGGCTGCGCTGCATAATTTTGTGGCAGGTGACCCGTTTTTACACAAAAAACTGCCGTCTTTACTCAAACGATTGCAAAACATATCGTTTTGTGCTAAAATAAAGGTATGTTGTATTCTGCCGCTGTTTTGAAAAGCAGCGGCGCGGAGTGTAAGTCAATAAATTTAATCTGCGGAGCGGATTTATGGCAACTTGTAACCATGCGCGGTGCATTCTGAATATGATGTATGAATGCAGAATACAATTTCTTATATCGACCTCGGTGCAATAGCGCACAATGTAAATTTTATCAGGTCACGCACGGCGGGGGCTAAGCTCTTTGCCGTTGTAAAGGCGGACGCCTACGGCCACGGCGCCGAGCGGGTCAGCCTGCACATTCAGGATATGGTGGACGGCTTTTGCGTAGCCATAACCGAGGAGGGTGCGGCGCTGCGCATTGCAGGCGTAACAAAGCCCATACTCGTTTTTACGCCGCTCATCAGCCGCGAGGACGCCGATGCGGCAAGGTTTTACGGCCTTACGGCAACTGTCAACAGTGAGGAGAGCGCCCGCCTCTGCGTGGGTATTCCCTGCCACATTAAGGTGAATAGCGGCATGAACCGCTACGGTTGCAACCTCGGCGCGCTCCCAGGAGTTTTGCGCGCGGCAAAGGAGTGCGGCGCGAATGTGACGGGTGCTTACAGTCACCTCTATTGCCCCGCAGACGAAGAGGCAAGGGAGGGGCAGTACGCACTGTTTTTGCAGGCGACAGAGCTGGTAAAAGCGGCATATCCCCGCGCCATTTGCCATCTTTCGGCAAGTGCAGGCGCGCTTATCGGCGGTAAATTTTTGTTTGACGCCGTCCGCCCGGGTATTGCCCTCTATGGCTATGCACCGCAGGGCTTCTCACGCGAGGGGCTGCTGCCCGCGCTGAAAGTGTACGCCCGCCGCATACAGACTGCGCCTTTTATCGGCGGCGGAGTTGGCTATGCCTGCGCAGACAGAAACTATGGCCTTTTAAGCACGTACCGCCTCGGCTATGCCGAAGGTTTTTTCAGGACTTCGCCTCTGGGTATAGGCAATCTGTGTATGGACAGTTTTGTATCTGAAGAGCGCTCAGACCTTATGCCCGTGTTTGTCGATGCCGACGAGTATGCAGAAAAGTGCCGAACAATCAGCTACGAGGTGCTGTGTTCAGTCACTCGGCGCACTCACAGAATTTATTTCGTCTGAATTTTAGGCGGTTTAAACGCCGCGAGCCATAGGTGCGGCAAAAAGTTTTGACGATTAGAATAGAAATGCGCAGTAAATAGGCTTAAAGGTAAAATCTGCTCGGCAAATAAGCTGAAAAACTATAATTAAAAGTGTACAAAGTGCTTTGATTTACATAAAACACGCGGCAATATGCCGCAATTAATGCATATGAAAAAGGAACTCAGAACAAAGTTCAGACAGGCGCGCCGCCTTTTTGAGGGCAGTATGCGTAATGAGTGCAACGGCCTTATGGCCTCCGCCTTTTTAAGCGAGTACGGTAAATACGGCAGTTTTTTTATATATAACAGCTTCGGCGACGAGGCCGATACACATAAAATAACAGCGCAACTGCTTGATATGGGCAAGTCGGTATATCTGCCGCGCGTAGAGGGAAAAAATATTGTGGCCGTGCCCTACGGCGCGTTTAAAAAGGGCGCTTACGGCATTGAAGAGCCGACGGGAGAGCCTTATTTTGGCAGAATAGAAGTGGCCGTTGTGCCGCTGCTTGCCATAAACAGCCGCGGCTATCGCCTTGGCTATGGCGGCGGCTATTACGACAGATTTTTAAAGCAGACAGACATTCTTAAGGTGGGGCTTGGCTACTTTTTTCAGCTCACCGACGAGTTTACAGAGGACGAGTGGGACGAGCCGCTGGACAGTTTTGTCTGCGAAAGGGGTATATACCGCTTTTAACCTGGCGCAATTTTATGGCGCATACATATTTTTAAGGAGCAAGCTATGAGGGTAATCAGCGGTAAATACAGAGGGCTGAACCTGGCACAGTTTCATGGCAAGGATATACGCCCAACTTCAGACAGGGCAAAGGTAAGCCTTTTTAATATTCTTTCGTTCAAGATAGCGGGCGCGCGCGTGCTCGATTTGTTCTGCGGCAGCGGCAGTCTGGGCATAGAATGCCTTTCACGCGGGGCGTCATTTGTGCAGTTCAACGATATTTCCCCCGCAAGTATAGCCGTTTTAAACAAAAATCTCGCCCGTCTGCGCGGCGAAAATTTTGCCGTTTCCACTGCCGATTGGCGGGTGTGCCTGGCCGCCGCCCGCGAGCCGTTCGATATAATCTTCATAGACCCGCCCTACGCTCTGCCGATAGGCGAGCAGGCCGTGCGCGAGATTGCCGACGCAAGGCTTTTAAAGGCCGACGGCACTATGGTGTTCGAGCGCGACCGTCCCTTCGACGGCGTTGTTACGGGGCTCTCCATGTACGATGTTAGAAAGTACGGCAAGGCTTATTTAAGCTTTTTTACCACAGACAGAGCAGACTGATATTTATAAAACTTGCGTCCGCGCAGTCGGTTTTTTAAAGGCTGGTTTCAGGTCGATAATCAGACCGACTGATATTGTGGCTAACCTGCCTGCAGGCAGACGGTCTGTGCAGAGTAAATATTGTATACTGTTTGCTTTTTTACAGCCTTAAAAGGCGGTCAAAAAGGGCGAACAAGCCCTTAGTTAAGGCATATATGCCGCTCTTTTAGATTTGATAATAAATTCAGTATGAAAAAATGTGTTTTTGCGGGCTCTTTCGACCCGCCTACAACGGGGCATAAGGCCGTGGTGGAGGCCTGCCTTAAAATATTTGACGAAGTAGTCATAGCCGTCATGGTCAACACCGCAAAGCGGCCGATGCTCTCTGAAGAGCAGAGGGCGTATTTGCTTACAAAGCTGTTCTGCGGAAATCCCAAAGTGCGGGTAGTAATCTTCGAGGGCGCAGCAGTCGACCTCTTAAAGAGGGAAAATACCGTTTTTTACGTGCGCGGTGTGCGCAACGGCGTGGATTTTGACTACGAAACTATCGATTATTATGCGAGCAAAAAGCTGATGCCCGAGCTGGTGGAGATATACATTCCCGCCGAGCAGAACATTCTTCAGGTGAGTTCGTCGCTCGTGAAAAATTCGGTAAAATTCGGCAAGGAGCTGTTCGACTATGTTCCTCAAGAAATTCTTGCCGATTTTCTGGAGATGGCAGAGGAGAAGAAAGATGTTTGAAAAGCAGATAAAGATACCTGAACCTGAAGAAATAAAAGAGATGGTGCCTATGCCTGAAAGCCTGAAAAAGGTAAAGGCCGCGCGCGACGCGCTTATAACCGACGTTATAACTGGCAAAAGCGATAAACTTGTGGTGATTGTAGGGCCGTGTTCCGCGCACGAGCCTGCACCCGTAATCGACTATGTCGAGCGCCTTGGCAGACTGAACGAAAAGGTAAAGGACAAGCTTGTGCTCGTCCCCAGAATATACACCAACAAGCCGCGCACCAAGGGCGTCGGGTATAAGGGAATGTTCTCCCAGCCTGACCCCACTAAGGGCGAGGATATTTTGAACGGCATACTCACCATACGCCGCCTCAACATAGACGCAATGGAGGCGAGCGGCCTCTCCGCCGCGGACGAGATGCTCTATCCCTCCAACTACGATTACCTCGACGATATGCTCTCCTATGTAGCGGTGGGCGCGCGTTCCTCGGAAAATCAGCTCCACAGAATGGTGGCCAGCGGAATAGACGGCCCCGTAGGCATAAAGAACCCCATGAGCGGCAGCATACTTGTAATGCTCAACTCAATCTATGCCGCACAGAGCGGTCAGGTATTCAAGCTCAACGGCTGGCAGGTAAAGACGAGCGGCAACCCGCTTGCTCACGCCATACTGCGCGGCGCGGTGGACAGCTACGGCAACGATATCCCCAATTTCCACTACGAATTTGTAATGCAGGTTGCCGAAGGCTATGCAAAATCTGAGCTCAAAAACCCTGCCATAATTATAGACGCCAATCATTCCAACAGCGGTAAAAAGTTCAAACAGCAGATACGCATATGCGAAGAGGTAATGCAGAACAGAATATACGATAAAGACTTCAAAAAGATTGTAAAGGGCTTTATGATAGAGAGCTTTATAGAGGAGGGCAACCAGAAGGAGGACGTCGTATACGGCAAGTCCATAACCGACCCCTGCCTCGGTTGGGAGGATACCGAAAGGTTGCTCTGCGATATTGCCTCTAAAGTTTAGTAAATTATGTGCGGCAGTGCTTTAGACCTGAGCTCAGGTCATTTAAGGCTGCACTGCAAAAGTTTTTTAAATCTTTTTTGACCGCATTGGCGGCGGAACGGAGGAACGTATGGCAGAAAGAGTGAGTTGTTTGGGCCCTGAGGGCAGCTATACATACCTTGCTGCGGGCAATATGTGCCGCGGGGCAAGCCTTATTCCGTGCGTAACTTTCTGTTCGGCGGTGAATGCCCTGCTCTGCGGCGAGGCCGACGCGGCCGTTCTGCCCATAGAAAACACAATAAACGGCGGGGTATTGCAGAACCTCGATTTGCTGGCAAAGCACTCTCAACTGGTGGCCGTGCGCGAATATACGCTGCGCATAGACCACAGACTGTTCACTCTTGAGGGGGCAGACCTTAAAAAGATTGACAGAATATATTCGCACAGGCAGGCGCTTGACCAGTGCGCTGATTTTTTGAACAGAAACTATCCTTCAGCGCAACTCATAGCCGAAAATTCAACGGCGGCGGCGCTGTCCTGCATAAAGCTGCCTACCGACGGCGCAATAGCGGGCGCGCAGTGTACTCGCGAGGGGCTCGTCGCCTCGGCAGAGTGCATATCTGACGAAAAAAATAACTTTACACACTTTCTGCTTGTAAAAAAAGGCGGACTTTCGCCCGACTTTAAGAGCCGGAAGGTATTTATTACGCTTATTTGTAACCATGTTCCCGGCGCGCTCGTCGGTATATTGCAGAGGATTTACGATTTTAATCTGAATATGACCAAGATAGAGTCGCGTCCACTCAAGGACAGAGTGGGAGAATACAGGTTTTTTATTGAGATAGAGGGCGATTACAGCGAAAAAAATGTAAAGGACGCGCTTGCGGCGCTCGCCGCCGAGGCAAGCTCGTTCAGAGTGCTGGGCGCATATTAGTTGCGGCATATGTGCGGCCGTTTTATATCGGCTGCGGTAATCGGTCTGCTGTGGCTTGCTGCGGCAGGCATAATAGCTTGCTGATGTTGAATACAAATTTACCGCGGCCTGAATGTAAGTCGGCTGCGACAAAAATAAAATTTGTTATGTGGCTATCAGCAGTATAAAAAAGCATATAATGCCCTGCAAAAACTTGACGGCAATAAATGGCAGGGCGCGGACGCCGCAGGCTTTAAGGTAGGCAAGCTGCTGTGCAAGCACGCACGCGCCCCCGAATGTTACGCAAAATCCTGCAAGCGGCAGGGAAAATTCGCCTCCGCTCTTTGCAAGGGCGGCACAGCCGCCCGTCATCTCTATAAGCCCCGAGGCTGCAGCCGCAGCCTGCTCCTCGCCAAAAATCAGTCCGAGCAGCTTTTCGACGGGGTACAGAATATAATAATCCTGCGCCATCTGCGCTGCCGTATAAAAAAATGCAATAAAAGCGCCCGCCTTGAGCGCGGCGGTAAGTGCGCCGTAAAAACTTTCCTGCAATGCGTTTTTGTTTTGTTGGGGTGGAAGCAACATTCCGCCGCACCGAGGCATTGCAAGGGAAATTATCATTGCGGGGATTGCCACGGAAATTAAGTGCGCAATCAGCAGCAGACTGCCCGCCTGCGGGCTGGAAAACATTGCCTCGCCCACCGTTCCAATAAGGAATATCGGGCCGCAGGCCGTGCATAGGCAGGCGAGTTTGAAGCTTCCTCTTTTATCGAGCGCGCCCGCGCTGTAAAACTGGCTTATCGCCCTGCTGCCTGCGGGGTAGCCGGATGTTGCGCCCATAATAAAGCACACGCCTGCGCAGGGCGGGAGTTTAAGCACTCCGCACACTCTTTTAAAGGGCGCGCCCGCGCGCGCGGCAATTCCGCTGTTTATAAGAATGGCGCATACCACCATAAACGGAAACAGCGACGGCAGAACGCACTGCGCCCACAGAGCTATTCCTTCGGCACAGCGGGCAATGTACCTTTCGGGGCGTGCTATAAGCGCAACCGTAAAGGCAATAAGTACCATAGTTAGCAGCGCGTACGCTGCGTTATGCAAAATTTTTTTTGAACTGAACCTGCGTTTGGTTCTCCCGCGCGGCACTCTGCGCGGACTGAAAGACATAGAATATTCCACACTAAAGACTATTATACAGAGGGGTAAAATATGAGTAAAAAGTTAGGACTGGCGCTTGGCGGAGGCGGAGCGCGCGGAGTTGTACACATCGGTTTTTTAAAGGCGCTCGAGGAGGAGGGCATAAAGCCCTACTGCATTTCGGGTACGTCTATGGGCGCCGTGGTCGGCGGCTGTTATGCCTCGGGCATGCCGATAGACAAGATACGCGACATTGTTCTCAGCTTAAAGACTATGGACATTGTGGACATAGACGCAATGCCGTTCACCAGGCTTTCGCTTCTGAGGAGCAAAAAGCTTCAGAAGTTGTTTTTGAAGCACGTGGGCGACGTGCAGTTTTCAGACCTAAAAATTCCGTTCACTTGCACGGCGGTTGACCTCTATTCGCAAAAGCTCTATATTTTCAGAGAGGGCAGTCTTGCCAAAGGCATACAGGCTTCGGCCTGCATACCTGGCGTTTTCCGCCCCGTAGAGCACGAAGACATGCTGCTTATAGATGGCGGTATACTCTGCCGCGTGCCCGTGCGGGAAACAAAGGAGCTGGGTGCGGATGTGGTTGTCGCCGTAGACGCCATAAAGAATACCTCCTACCCAGTAGATAAAATTCCAAACCTCATTTCTATGCTCGTGCGCGTGTTCAATATTCTCGATAACGAGCTGGTGCGCAGACAGAGGGCAGAGGCCGACTATCCCTGCGACTTGTTGCTCGAACCTGAAATGGAGGGCGTTACGCAGTTTGCGGTGAAAAATCTCGACAAGGCGTATGAGGATGGATATAAACTCGGCAAGGACAACATAGACGCCATTCGTGCGCTCATAGAGGACTGACGCCGCTTATATTCAACTTTTTTACATATTGCTTAAGACTTGTGGTATTGTTTTTTTGCGGGCATGCGGCTTTGGTCAGGAGTGTGTTTGAGCGGTTGCTGTTGCCGCCATTACCGCGTGTGGCGCTGCGGATTTCTGCTTGCGTACTATGCGGGCGCGTGGCAGAGTTGTTTCAATTTTTTCCGCCGCGTGGTGTTGATAGCAGAGTGTGGCTTCGGTTGTCTGCATTTTTTTGCTACGGGGCGTTGTCGCAAATTTTTGTCTGCGGCTTTTGCGGGCGGGACGTGATTGATATTTGCTTTGTTCAGCATATAAAATTTTGTGATATAAAAAATACAAGGCGGCGCATTGCGCCGCCGTTACATTTGCGTATGTTGCATTGCGGCCGTCAGACTTAAAGCCGCCGTTACATTTAAATTTTCAGAATTAAAATACGCCTTTTAAACTAAACTAAAAAAGACTTTAAAAAAATAATATGGATTTGTTTGATTTTAATAATAACGAAGAGCAGGCAAAACCGCTCGCAGAGCGCATGCGTGCAAATAACCTCAACGAGTTTATAGGCCAGCGGCATATCGTGGCGGAGGGCAGTCTTCTGCGCCGCGCCATTGCTTCAGACAGACTTGGAAGCTGCATATTCTGGGGGCCTCCGGGTACGGGAAAAACTACGCTCGCGCACATAATCGCCTCCACCACGCACGGCGAATTTATAAAACTCAATGCCGTTCAGGCGGGCGTCGCCGATGTAAAAAAGGCGGTGGAGCAGGCAAAAAATAATCTTAAAATGTACGGCAAGCGCACCTACCTTATGCTGGACGAGTGCCACCGCTTCAATAAAACTCAGCTGGACAGCCTTCTCCCCTCAATCGAGCAGGGCACAATTATATTTATAGGCTCAACTACCGAAAATCCCTATTCCTCCATGACGCCCGCCATAGTTTCGCGCTGTCGGGTATTTGAATTCAAACACCTTTCAGAAGAGGATATTAAGGGCGCGCTTTTTAAAGCTCTTAAGGACAGGCGCAAGGGGCTTGGCGAATACAAGGCAGTTGTGGAGGACGCCGCCATAGACCACATTGCGCGTATGGCAGGAGGCGACCTGCGCGCGGCGTACAACGCGCTCGAGCTTGCGGTAATAACCACCCCGCCCGCAGAGGACGGCACTGTAAAGGTCACGCTAAAGGACGCGGAGCAGTCCATTCAGCGCAAGGCCTTATCTTACAGCGAGGACGAATATTACGATTACCTTTCCGCATTCTGCAAATCGCTGAGGGGGAGCGACTCCAACGCGGCGCTCTATTACGCCATGCGGCTTATAGAGGGCGGGTGCGACCCGATGACCGTGGCTCGCAGGCTGGTTATACATTCCGCCGAGGACGTGGGCATGGCCGACCCGCAGGCGATGGTTGTGGCCACTTCGGCGATGTATGCCCTTGAAAAGACGGGCTATCCCGAGGGACTTATTCCCCTTTCAAACGCAATAGTATATGTGTGTGAAGCGCCCAAGAGCAATGCGGCCTGCGCCGCGTATCACGCCGCGCTCGACGATGCGCGCAATGTGCGCGACGACGAGGGAGTGCCGCCCTATTTAAAGGACAACACCTTCGGCGACGCAAAGACAAAGGCGCAGAGCAAGAATTACAAGTATCCGCACAACTATGCCGAAGGGTATGTTCAACAGCAGTACCTGCCCGATAAGCTTAAGGACAGAGTTTACTATGTTCCCAAGGGCATAGGCTTTGAAAAAAAGGTGGAAGAGATACGCAGGCAGAAGGGCAAGCTCAAATAAAATTTGCTCATTTTTCAGCGTTTTGCATTGAAATTATGCGGTATATTTGTATTAAAGCTATTATTTTTGCTTATATATGGTATAAGTACTGATTATATATTTTTGCGAAAATTTGTTTTTAATACAAATAAAACTTTGCATATATATCATTTTATAACAATAAAACTTTGCGCAATAAAATTGTATAAGATAAAAGTCGTGCGTTAAAACCGTTTTCGGTAAAAATTTTTAATTTTTGCGCTTGACAAATTTATTCTTTTTGTTATAAAATTATAAAAAGCGGCGAAGATTGGCATACCTGAATTTACAGAACTTTCTTTACGCCGAAAAAACTTAATAAATTTTAAAAGCTATGAAGGAGAGAAGTAACGCAGCAAAGTCTGTCTTCAGAGAGCGGGATAAGGTGAAAGCCCGCGGCACACCCTGCGCGAATAACACTCCGGAGCTGCTGCCTGAAAATCTATCAGCTGAGTAGGGTCGGCCGCAAGCCCGCGTCAGTGGCAGAGATTTGTCGCGGAGGTCTTCCGCAAGAATCTTGCAAAGTGACCGCATTTTTTGCGGTAATTTAGGTGGCACCACGGACATATTATACTGTTCGTCCTGAAATTATTAAATTTTAGGCGGGCAGTTTTTTTATGCCCGCGGGGAGTTATCATGGAAGGTTTAAAAAAATCGAGTACTTTTTACCGCACAATCACCTCGGCTGAACTTACTGAGGCGCAGATTGGTTTTACGCACACGATGTGCGGCTGGGTGGAAAATATCCGCGACCACGGCGGCGTTTCTTTTATTGACCTGCGCGACTTTTACGGCGTTTCGCAGGTGGTAATGCGCGATACAAAGTTGCTGCGCGGTATCTCGCGTGAGGACTGCATCTCGGTGACGGGTGTAATAGAGGCGCGCGACGAAGATACCTACAACCCTAAAATACCCACGGGCACGGTTGAGCTCAACTGCAGGTCGGTGAAAATTTTAGGCAAGGTTACAAAAAAGCTGCCCTTTGAAATTGTTTCCTCCAAAGAGACAAGGGAGGATGTGCGCCTTAAATACCGCTTCCTGGATTTACGTAACCGCAAAGTCGCGGCCAACATGGTTTTGCGCACAAAGGTGATTTCATTTTTGCGCAGTCAGATGGAGGAGCTTGGCTTTCTGGAAGTGCAGACGCCCATTCTGTGCGCATCTTCTCCCGAGGGCGCACGCGATTTTATAGTGCCGTCGCGCAGGTTCAAGGGCAAGTTTTACGCCCTGCCGCAGGCGCCTCAGCAATACAAACAACTGCTCATGGCGGGCGGGGTAGACAGGTACTACCAGATTGCCCCCTGCTTCCGCGACGAGGATTCCCGTGCAGACCGCTCGCCCGGCGAGTTTTATCAGCTCGACTTTGAAATGGCGTTTGCCTCGCAGGAAGACGTGTTTGCCGTGGGCGAAAAAGTACTCTATTCCACTTTTAAAAAATTTGCGCCCGATGCGGCCGTTACCGAGCTGCCTTTCCCCGTCATATCGTACGCGCAGGCAATGCTGGAGTACGGCACCGATAAGCCCGATTTAAGAAACCCCTTAAAAATTATCGACCTTTCGGAGTTCTTTTCGCGCTGCAGTTTTGCGCCCTTCAAGGGAGTCACCGTGCGCGCCGTAAACGTTCATTCGCAGATGAGCAAGGGCTTTCACGAAAAGATGCTGGCGTATGCAAAGTCGATAGGCATGGGCGGCCTCGGCTACCTTGAAGTGGCGGAGGACTTGGCGTATAAGGGGCCGATAGATAAATATATTCCCGAAGAGCTTAAGTATGAGCTGAAAGAGCTTGCGGGGCTTTCTGAGGGCGATACCATATTCTTTATTGCCGATACGCCCGACCGCGCGCCAGTGCTTGCGGGCAAAATAAGGCAGGAGCTGGGCGAAAGGCTCGACCTGATTGAAAAAAATGCCTTCAGGTTCTGCTATGTCAACGACTTCCCCATGTTCGAGGAAGATGAGGAGACGGGCGGCATAGGCTTTATGCACAACCCCTTTTCCAAGCCGCAGGGCGGGCTGAAAGCGCTCGAGGGCGACCCTTTGAGCGTGCTTGCCTGGCAGTACGACATAGTATGCAACGGCGAAGAGCTGTCCTCAGGCGCGGTGCGCAACAACGATCCCGCCGTAATGGAGCGCGCGTTTGAAATTGCAGGCTACACCGCCGAAGAGGTCAAATCAAAGTTCGGCGCGCTGTATACCGCATTGAAGTGCGGCACGCCCCCTCACGCAGGGATGGCGCCCGGTATAGAGCGTATTCTTATGCTTCTGAGCGGAGAAACGAGCATACGCGAAGTAGTTGCTTTCCCTATGAGTGCATCCGGGCAGGACCTTATGTGCGGCGCTCCGTGCGAAGTCTCTGAAAAGCAGCTTCGCGAGGTGCATATTAAATTAAGATAGAAAAACTGCTCAGTCCGCTGAAATAGTTTACTTCAGTCTATGAAATATAGCTAAACTGTTTCGGTCGTACAAAGTTGGTTGCGCGAGCGGGCGAAGTGATTGACGGAGCTATGCCGTGTGGGCGGGTGAAGTGATTTAAAAAAGCTGATATAGACCGCAGGCGGCTCAAATATATTTACAGAGCTTTACAAAGCGCGGGCGATATATTAAAATTGAGTAAAGGTGAAAATATGGCAATAAGCGAAAAAGAGCTGAAAAATCTTGCAAAACTTGCAAAGCTTGAATTTTCGGACGAAGAACTTAAAAAATTTGCGTGCGGATTTGACGAAATGATTGCTTTCTGCGACGGCATAAACGCAGAGGCGGGCACCGCCTGCCCCCGAGAGGGCTTCAGCGGCGCGGAGAGCGTCGGCTACGAAAATCTGCGCGAGGACGAGGTCGTTGAGGGGCTCTCCCAGGCGGAAGTTCTCTCCAACGTGCAGGGCGAACGCGGTTACTTCACCGTAAAGAGGGTGGTAAAATGAGCGGCGTTATCTCGCGCCTTTCGGCAATGCTGAAGGGCGGCAAAATTTCCGTAAAAGAACTGATTGAGGCCTATATATCCCGCATCGAAGCAGTAAATCCGCTCCTCAATGCATATGTCTATACCACTTTTGAAGAGGCGCTTTCCAAAGCGGACGTCCTGCAGAAGAGGATAGCCGAGGGCGCGTCTCCCCTTGCAGGGATACCGTTCGCGCTCAAAGACAATATCTGCACAGCGGGCATTCCGACTACCTGCTGTTCAAAGATACTCGAAAATTTCCGCCCCTGCTACGACGCGACGGTCTGGTCAAAGTTAAAGGCGCAGGGCGCCGTTCTGCTCGGGAAGACCAATATGGACGAGTTTGCCATGGGTTCCACTTCAGAGAGCTCCTTTTACGGCGCGCCCAAAAATCCCGAGAACACGGCGTGCGTAACGGGCGGTTCTTCGGGCGGTTCGGCTACGGCGGTCAAGGCAGAGCTTGCAGCCTTTGCGCTCGGCTCGGATACGGGCGGCTCTATAAGGCAGCCCGCCTCATTCTGCGGAGTGGTCGGTTTTAAGCCCACTTACGGCGCGGTTTCGCGCTACGGCCTCATAGCCTATGCCTCTTCGCTCGACCAGATAGGCCCCTTTGCCCAGACGGTGGAGGACGCCGCAATAGTGTACGACGCGATACGCGGCAAAGACGAGCACGATATGACTTCTGTCTGCGGCAAGGCTGGTGTGACAGACCTTTCCTGTGATGTAAAAAATCTCACCGTGGGCGTGCCCGAGGAGTTCTTTTCAGACGGCGTGGACGAAGAGGTAAAAAGCGCGATTGAGGCGGCAATATGCCTCTTTGAACGGGGAGGAGCGACCATACGCAGGGTACATTTCCCCGACCTTAAAACGGCCCTTTCGGCCTACTATGTAATAAGCTGCGCCGAGGCCTCTTCCAATCTCGGCCGCTACGACGGCATACGCTACGGCTACCGCGCCGAAAGTTATGCCGATATAGATGAAATGATTGTAAAAACGCGCTCAACAGGCTTCGGCGCGGAAGTAAAAAGAAGAATAATGCTCGGCACATATGTGCTGTCCAGCGGGTATTACGACGCCTACTACAAAAAGGCCTGCCTGATACGCTCGCGCATACGCGCCGCCTTCAGGGAGCTGTTTTCGGGGTGCGACATACTCATAACGCCCGCGTCGCCGACCACGGCCTTCCATCTGGGCAAAACCTACTCAGACAGCACCCAGGCTTACCTTGCGGATATATGCACGGTGCCCGTAAATATTGCAGGCCTGCCAGCGGTCTCGCTGCCGTGCGGCGTAAGCAAGGACGGTCTGCCCATCGGAATGCAGATAATTGCCGACAGAATGTGCGATAGTACTGCGCTTGCGTGCGCGCACTATTTTGAAAGGGAGGCGGCAGTTTCCGTACCTTTAAGCAGCGAGGTGGCACTATGAAGTATCAGATGGTTTCAGGCTTTGAAACGCATGTAGAGCTCTCTACGGCAACAAAGATTTTTTGCGGCTGTTCAACAAAATTCGGCGCCGCGCCAAACACTCACTGCTGCCCCGTGTGCATAGGTCAGCCGGGCGCACTGCCCGTACTCAACAAAAAAGTGGTGGAGTACGCCATCCGCGCGGGACTTGCCACGCACTGCACTATAAATACCGTCACCCACCTCGACAGAAAAAATTACTGCTATCCCGACCTGCCCAAGGCGTACCAGATTTCGCAGTACGATAAGCCGCTGTGCGAGCACGGATATGTCGAGCTGGAGAGCGGTAAGCGCATACGCATAACGCGCATCCACATAGAGGAGGACGCGGGCAAACTCGTGCACGAGCGCGGGCACACCTTTATCGACTATAACCGCGGCGGCGTTCCGCTCATCGAGATTGTGTCTGAACCAGACATCTCCTCCCCGCAGGAGGCGCGCGAATACGTTGAAAAACTGCAGCTGATTATGCGGTATATAGGCGTCTCCGATTGCAGAATGCAGGAAGGTTCTCTTAGGTGTGACGTCAATATATCTTTAAAGCGCGAGGTCGATACCCGTCCCGGCACGCGCACCGAGATTAAAAACATGAACTCGCTCAATTTTATAGAGAGGGCGATGGAGTACGAGGCCGCGCGTCAGGCGGAAATTTTAGACGGCGGCGGAAAGGTGGAGCAGGCCACTCTGCGCTACGACGAAACTACAGGCGAAACCTATGTTATGCGTACCAAAGAGGACGCTCAGGACTATCGTTACTTCCCCGAACCCGACCTGCCAGAAATTACCATTCCGCAGTCGGTCATGGATAAAACAGCGGCACATATGCCCGAATTACCGCTGCAAAAATTCAGGCGTTACACGCAGGAGCTGGGCATCAGCGAACATAATGCGCGCCTTATTTATAAATATGTTGCCGTGTGCAGATATTTTGAAAAGTGCCTTGAGGCAGGAGCTTCGGCAAAGAATGCCTCTAACCTCATTACGGGCACGGTATTCTCCGTGCTTGCCACAGAGGAGGAGAAGGAAAACTTTGCCCTTCCTTTGACTGAAGAACAGTTTGCGTTTATTGTCAAGTGCCTTGACGAAGGCAAGATAAACTTTACCTTTGCACGGCAGACCTTGCTCGAAATACTTGCCGGCAGGCAGAAGTTCAGTTCCGACCTCTTTGCCGCTGCAGGCGGCGGCGTGGCGGACGAGCAGCTTGAAGCGCTGTGCGCCGAGGCGATAAAGTCCAATTCCGCCGCCGTTGAAGACATACTCTCCGGAAAACTCAAGGCGATGGGCAGTCTGTACGGCTACATCAAGCGCGCAAGCGGCGGCAGGGCGGATATAAAAAAGTGTGAGGTCATTATCAAAAAACTTCTCAATATTCTTTAATAAACCTTGAATTGGTGCGGAAATATGCCAAAAATAATGCATTCAATAAGTGTTTAAGTTTTGAATTTTTTTAAGCGTCTTAAAGCGGGCGCCTGCCAATTTGAGGCGCCCCCGGTTTAATTTTAAAAAATTTTGTAAAGATTTTTTTACGTAAATTATAAATATTTTTTAAAATTTTTAGAAT
>ERZ1090880.749-NODE-749-length-16956-cov-6.959766_pt1 | contig 16956 bp, 10 predicted proteins | sample MGYA00478471_ERZ1090880 | MGnify/ENA primary metagenome ERZ1090880 (study PRJEB33644, sample SAMEA5815734) | chicken gut metagenome | biome: Chicken; feature: Gastrointestinal Tract; material: Caecum | place: Ireland | collected 2019-01-01 | study: A study of the... | reverse complement strand
GCGACGGAAGTATGCTCCCTCGCCTGTTGCCCGTCATAGACGCACTCTGCGCCGTTCGCGCAAGAGGTAATGTAATAAAGATAAAAAACTTATCTTACGCTTTATCACTCTGCGCCGTCCGCGTAAGAGGGACTATAATATAAAGGATAAAAAGATCTAACATACCCGTTGACTTTGTGGAACTGCGCAAGAAGAATACTTGTGACAAGCCGCGGAGAGAGCGGGAAGCAGCAGATGCGGCGAGATTTTTCGATGATGACGCCCGAAATTTGTACGGCACATATTTGCGCAAGATAAAACGCAAATATGCGCCGCACGTCCCCGAAGCCTGCCTTATGGCGGCGAGGGAAATTTCGCGCGTCAGGGCGAAAAAGATCCCGCAGATGCGTCACTTTTGTGGCGCAGCCCAGTCAAATAAAAACGCTGGCGTTTTTATTTGACGGCAGGGCAGCGTTAGCGGTGCGCAACAAAGAAGGATCCCGCAGATGCGTCACTTTTGGGCGCAACGCTAACGTATACGCTTATAAAGTTACTTTTGGGCGTATCTTTATCGCCGCCCGCACGGACCGTTAGCGGTGCGCAACAATAGAGGACGTGAGGGAGCGCTTTGCCGACCGAACGACCTTTTAAAAGTCGCGGAGCGGCCGCGAGCGGAGCGACTGCGAAAGTCCAAGAAAACATCACAGAGCAAACGCGGAGCGTTTGCGAATGATGTTGTCTTGTCTATAAAAACGCCAACGGAGGACAGGCTGTCCGGAGTTCCTTTGGCGTTCGCGCTCGGTCGATGTGTGCGCATGGCAATGCGCGCACAGCAGACCGACAACCGGCGCGAGATCAAAGAAGGTGTTATGAAAGTCTGGGACATCGTCAAGAAAGGATTATTCAAGATGCACTTGTGGCTCCCGATCGCTTATTCGGTGGTGTTTCTCATCATCGCGGCGGCGTCGCAGGTGCTGGGTGAGAGCTGGCCGTTCTATTTCATAGGACTGTCGGTGTCACTGCTGGGCGCGTTGGTGCTGGCGTATCTGACGCTGTCGCGCACGCCCGTGCGTCCTTCCGAGCAGAAGCGCGAGGACATCCCCGCGGTGCGTCCCGAGCCGGCGCCCGCGTACGTCCCGCCCTCGGGGCCACGCCCGTCGGCGGTGCGCCCCGACCCCGCGGAGGACTACGCCCGTACGGAAAAGGCGGCGGCGCGCGTGAGCGACGAGCAGGCGCGTTACACGCAGGCGATGACAGGCCAGCCCAACAACGTATCCGAGCTGTACACGGCGGCGTCGCCCGCGGGCACGACCGACCTTGACCCGCCCGAGATGCGTTCGGACTTCATGCGCCCCGACGCGATGCAGAGCTACTACGGCGAAGCGGTCGTTCCCGACACGGACACGGCGCGCAGCGCGCACGACGAGCTTTATCCTTCCTCGCCTTATTCGGACGGCACGCGCCGCAGCGACCGTCGCCAGGAAGAGCGTCGCAACGGCCCCGCGTTCTCGCCGTACGTCCAGCCCGTCAACGCGGCGTCCCCCAACGCCGCGCACATCGAGGACTACGACAACGGCCGCCGTTCCCACCGCGGTGAAAAACCCACCATCTACCGCACCCGCAAGGACCCCAACGTCCTCGTCTACGAATACTCCGACTGTTACGAGCGTTATTACATGAACCAGGATGGGTCGTTGACTTATTTGAATACCGAAAACAAATAACAAATGAACAGAAAAGGGCATATCTTTATATGCCCTTTTCTGTTTGTCTAAGGTCGTGGGACGGCGGATAGGGGCGATGTGGCCGCCTACGTGCTCCCTCGTGTACGCCTTGTACACGTCGGTCGCCTGTCGCCGCCCACATCACCCCTCTGCGCCGTCCGCGTAGGTGGACTAAAATAAAGGTAAATAAAAATTATCACCCTTCTGCGCCGTCCGCGCGGGTGGGGCTAAAATAAAGGTAAAATCAATTTTCGCCCACATCACCCCTCTGTGCCGTCCGCGCGTGTGGGGCAAAAATAAAGATAAAATCAATTTTTTGCCTACATCGCACTTTGAGCCGCGCGCGGGCGAGCTTGGTTTTATCGCGCGCGGCGTACCCGACAAAAAGTTGACGGGAGCGGGGGAAAAGTGATATAATACCGACATGACAGAGCCATCGAGAAACAGTAACAGATCGTTGTCGACGATCGATCTGCTCAATTACTCATCCACGCGCGGGCGGGCGCGGGGGCGTATGTCGCGCGCGGTGCGCGGGGGCGTGGATCCTTCGCGGGCCGAGCGGTACACGCCCGAGCCCGAGACGGGTCTGGCGAGCGAGCAGGTAGACAAGCGCGTGGACGACGGGCTGGTGAACGTCACGAGCAAGAAGGTGGGGAGGTCGTATGGGCGCATCATCGTGTCCAACCTGTTCACCTATCTGAACATACTCATACTGGTGATATTCCTTGCCATGTTGCTGGTGGTGGACATCACCAAGGACTGGAGCAAATTCCTGTTCGTGGTCATAGTGTCCTGCAACACGATAATCGGTATCGTGCTGGAGATACGCTCCAAGATGACCATCGACCGGCTCAAACTGATAACCGCGCCCTCGGCGATAGTGGTGCGGGACGGCGCGACCAAGGCGATACCCGTTAGCGGGGTGGTGCTGGACGACATCATATACATCGAAACGGGCAAGCAGATATGCGCGGACTCGGTGGTCGTCAAGGGCGAGTGCGAAGTCAACGAATCCATGCTGACGGGCGAGAGCGTACCCGTGCACAAGAAGCCGGGCGACCAGATATTCTCGGGTTCGTTCGTGACGTCGGGCAATTGCTACGCGCGCGTGGACAAGATAGGCGACTACAACTACGTGGAGACGCTGACCAGCTACGCGAAGAAGTACAAAAAGCCCAAGAGCGAGCTGAACAACGCCATCAACCTCGTTATCAAGATAGTATCGGTGGTGATGATACCCATCGCCGTGCTCATGATCTACCGCACCTATGCGCTCTGCCTGAGCAACGAAGCGCTCATGGCGATCGACCCGTGGGCGCGGGGTAGCGGGATGTGGTACCGCATAATAACCACGGTGAGCGGGTCGCTCGTGGGCATGATACCCTCGGGCATGTTCCTGCTGACCAGCGTCGCGCTGGCGACCTCGGTCATACGCCTGGGCAAGCGTCACACGCTCGTTCAGAACCTGTACTGCATAGAGATGCTGGCGCGCGTGGACGTGCTGTGCCTGGACAAGACGGGCACCATCACGGACGGCTCCATGTCCGTGCAGAACGTCATCAAGATAAAAGGCGCGGAGGCCAGCGGGCATACGGTGGGCGACATCATCGGTTCGCTGCTGTCCGCGACGGGGGACAACAACCAGACCGCCATCGCGCTCGCGGACAAGTTCGGTTACAACCTCAAATACCGTCCCGTGTCCGTCGTGCCCTTCTCCTCCGTGCGCAAGCTGTCCGCGGTCACTTTCGAGGGTATGGGCACGTACTTCCTGGGCGCGCCCGAGTTCGTGCTGACCGACATGGGCGTACGCATACGCAAGCTGGTGGACGACAACGCCGCCCACGGCTACCGCGTGCTGTGCCTGGCGCACTCGCCCTCGGACATACGCGGCGAGCGTCTGCCCGGCGTGCGCCGTCCGCTCTGCCTTCTCATACTCGAGGACCACATCCGCGAGGACGCGGTGGACACCATCAAGTGGTTCAAGGAGAACGACGTCGCCGTGCGCGTCATATCGGGAGACAACCCCATAACGGTATCCGAGGTCGCGCGCCGCGTGGGCGTTCCCGACGCGGACAAATACATCTCGCTCGAAGGGCTGTCCGCGCACGAAGTGGCGGACGCCGCCAAGCGTTACACGGTGTTCGGCCGCGTCACGCCCGAGCAGAAGAGCATCATCATCAAGAGCCTCAAAAGCAAGGGCCACACCGTCGCCATGACGGGGGACGGCGTGAACGACATCCTCGCCATGCGCCAGGCCGACTGCGCGGTGTCCATAGCCTCGGGCGCGGAGGCGGCGCGTAACGTCGCGCACCTCGTGCTCATGGACAACAACTTCACGTCCATGCCCGACGTCGTCGTGGAAGGCCGCCGCGTCATAAACAACATCGCCAAGTCCTCGTCGCTGTACCTGATGAAGACCATAATGACCGTGCTGCTCTCCGTCATCACGCTCGCGCTGGGCACGACTTACTTCTTCACCACCAACATGACGATGATGTACGAGATATTCATCACCGCCGTGCCATCCTTCTTCCTCGCGTTGCAGACCAACAAGGACAGAGTGCAAGGTCGGTTCCTGACAAATATGCTGAAAAACAGCGTGCCCGGCGGGCTGACGCTCACCATGGCGGTCATGGGCGTATACGTCTATTGGCTGTTCGCGTGCGGCGGGACGTTCGGCGGGTCGTACACGCCCGAGTTCCTCTCCATGATAACCATAACGCTGACGTACGCGGGTTTCTGCGTGCTGCTGCGCCTGGCTCAGCCGTATAACGCTTACCGCGTCGTGCTCGTCGTGCTGACCTTCGCGCTGTGCGTGTTCGGCACGAGCGTGCTGGGCGAGGCCATCTTCGGCATCACTTACACCGCCGCCGACGGCACCGCCGTCATCACCATGACGGACTGGCTGTTCATGAGCACCACCGTGCTGCTCGCTTACGGCGTGGTCAGCGTGCTGTTCGCCGTCGTGGGGAAGATAAACATCAACACCCAGACCGTGGAGGTGGAGGCCGCCGCCGCGGAGGCCGCGCAGAAGGAAGAGGAAGAACTGCTCGCCGAGATACGCGAACAGAAACGTCTGGAGGCCGAGCGCGACGATTTCGACCCCGACGAGGAGAAGCGATAGCCGCATATATCCATGCCCACAGCATTCACACATCAGCTCATAGCGGAGGACGCGCGTCCGCCCGAGGTGACGGACGAACTGTTCGCCGATTACTCGTTCGGCGCGCAGGGCCCCGACCCGCTGTTCTTTTACCGTTTCATACGCATGGCCGGCCGCAACGTCGGCAGCATGCTGCACCGTAAGGACGTCGCCGCCACGTTCGACGCGCTCGTCCGCCACGTCCGCACGCACTCCCGCGCGCTGGGGTTCGCTCTCGGCTACGTCACGCACTACGCCGCCGACTCCACGTTCCACCCCTACGTCTACAGCTACGTGCACGCCCACGGCAAGACCAAGCTGGAACGCGACATACTGCATACGCAGATGGAAAGCGATTTCGACTCGCGTTTCCTCGCCGACCGCGGCGTGGAAGTCTGCGATTACCGCCTGCCGTACTCCCGCCGCGACCTCGACTACGACGTGATCGCGGACGCCACGGAGGCGATAGCGGAAGAACAGGGCATCGTCATGGATCGCCGCGCCATAGGCCGCGCCACCAACGCCTGGTTCAGATACCTGCGGTTCACCATGGACACGCATTACCGTAAAGGTCGGTTCTGGCGCAGCGTCGGTCGGTTCTCCAAACAGTTCCGCCGCCTCGGCTCCATGTTCCGCCGCACGGATATAGAAGAGGCGTACCTCAACGCCTCGGGCGAGGAGTGGTCGTACCACGACACCCCCACGCTCATCAGCCACGACGACGCATTCGCGCTGTACGACAAGGCCGTCGCCAAGGCAAAGGAACTCATCGCCGCCTTCCTGACCGCCGTCCGCACGGGCGAGGATCTCGATCCCACCATCTTCGAACGCAACTTCGACGGCTATCTTTGATCCGCCGCCCGAAACGGCGCTTCGTCCGCCCGTCCCGCGCGTACCGTGAACGATACGACAACGAATATTTTATTTGACGCAAACAAGCCCGCCCTCTGAAATGCACCCCAAAAGTTAGACAAACTTTAGGAGGTGCATTTCAAATGACGGGCTTTTTTTCATGCCGTTTTTTGCTCCCGCGCTGTTTTTTCAGCGTTTTTTTTCGCAGATGTCCGTCGTTTCGCGGTGCGTCGCGCGGGCGGTGGATAACTCTATTCCGTCAGTTATGAGATCCAAGGCCGATCCGTGCTTGAAAAAAAGCGGAAAAGTTTACCATCAAGACACAATCCGAACAAAATTACCATAAGAGTGAACGCGTGCCACTATAAAACGGGGGGGGGGTGCTATAATTAAATCGACCGTCCGCGCAGAGGGGCATTTGCGCGGACGGCGCGGAAGTCATGCCGGAGGATGTGCATAACTTCCGAAAAAAATCACTTAAAAGGAGGAAAAAAGTATGAGAGAACGAACTTCCAAGATATGGAAGAGCGTGTTCATCGCGATAGTAACGATTTTACTTTGCTTCGTGATGTGCTTCTCTATGGCTGCTTGCGCGGGCGAGCCCGGTCCTGCGGGACCTCAGGGTGCGCAAGGCCCCGCAGGCCCTCAGGGCGAGCAGGGTCCGGCAGGCCCTCAGGGCGAGCAGGGCCCTGCCGGCGAAGGCAGCGCAGCGGGGGACGAGTATTCGCCTTCCGCCGACATAACCGAAACGACCGTCACCGCGACGGGTACGCAGACCGGTTATCTCGAGAACGAAGGCAAGTTCTATGCAGATTACGCCACGCTTGAGGAAGAGCAGGAGGCCGCGAGAGCGCTTTCCGTGGAGATAGCGGAAGAGGGCTTCGTGATGCTCAAGAACGAAAACGACGTCCTGCCTCTCAAGAACGTCGAGGCGGTATCGCTGTTCGGCATCCACTCTGTGGATCTCGAGGCATCCACCGTCGGTTCGGCGGGCGGCTCCACGGGTGCCAACGGCATCGCGGAGTCCACGCTCAAAGACGCCATGGAGCTGGCGGGGTATCGCGTCAACAGCAAGCTGCTCGACCTTTACCAGCGTCATACCGCGCTCGGTACGACGGCGGGCGAGCTTCCTATATCCTATTATTCCGATTCGCTCATCAGCACGTACAACGGTTTCGGCGACGCGGCGTTCATCACTCTCACCAGAACGGGTTCTGAGGGCCGCGACAAGTATGCTTACGAAGTCGACGGTCATACCGATGAGGACGACCACGAGCTGATGTTGACCGATGACGAAAAAGATCTCGTCAAGCACGTCAAGCAGTACTTCGACAAGGTCATCGTCATCATCAACGCGGCCAACATCCTGCAGATACCCGAGCTTGCCGAGCCCAAGACGGACAGCAACCTCGGCGTTGACGGCATTTTCTGGGTAGGCAGCACGGGCAACAACGGCATCGAGGGCCTCGCCGGCATACTCAACGGCACGGTCAGCCCTTCGGGCCGCACGGTGGAAGTCTGGGAAAAGGATTTCCGTCTCGGACCGAGCTGGACCAACTTCGCGACCCAGGGTCAGAACAAGAACCCCGACGGTTCCCGCATGGACGCGGCCTTCTACTATGAAGGAACTGCCACGGGATTCTACAACGTCGAGTATCGCGAAGGCATCTACATGGGATATAAGTACTACGAGACCGCATACGCGGACGCCCAAGGCGAGGACGCCAAGGAAGCGGCTTACGCTAACGTGCTCTATCCCTTCGGTTACGGTCTGTCCTACACCGAGTTCGAGTGGAAGATAGACAACGTCGCCGAAACGGCCACGATAACCGCGCCCAACCAGACGGTCACCATGCGTGTGTGGGTCAAGAACACGGGCGACGTAGCCGGCAAGGACGTGGTGCAGGTGTACTACTCCGCGCCTTACACTTCGGGCGGTATCGAGAAAGCCGCCACCAACCTGGTGGGCTTCGCAAAGACCGACCTGCTCGAGCCGGGCGAGAGCCAGGTGCTCACGGTGCGTTTCACGGCGCAGGACATGGCGTCCTACGACTGGAACGACGCCAACGACAACGGCTTCAGCGGCTATGAGCTGGAAGCGGGCGACTACGTCATATCCGTCAACCGCAACTCTCACGAGGTCGTGGACAGCGTTACGCGCACGATCGCCGAGGACATCAAGTGCGAGACCGATCTCGTCAGCGGAAATAAGATAGAGAACCGTTTCGTTGCGACCGATTCCATGGATTACGATTACTCGTCCGTCAACGATTCGCTCCTTGACAACATGATCAGCCGCGCGACCGGCCTGAAACAGCCCAAGCCTTCCTCCGTCGAGGATCGCACGCTGGACGAATACACCTACGGCATACTCACCGGGCAGAGGACCTTCCGCAGCACGGAAGACGTGGGCGACGAGCCTTGGTACGTGGAAGCGGACGGTCTGCCCGCCACCTGGGATCAGAAAGCGACCCGCGGCGCGACCGATGCCGAGGAGATATCCATCACCGACATGATCGGCGTACAGTTCGAGCTGGACATCGAGAACGGCGCGGTGGTGCAGGGTACCGACGCCGGCTCCAAGAAGTGGGAGAGCTTCATGAACCAGCTCACCTGGACGGAGATCGCCGATCTCGTCCGTAACGGCGGCGGCACTCAGGCCATCCCCGCGGTGGGTGTCAGACAGACGGGCGCAAGCGAGACCCCGCTCCAGCTGGGCGGCGGCACGCTGTGGGTATGCCCTCCCATCATCGCGGCTACCTTCAACGTCGACCTTGCTCACAGACAGGGCGTCATGATGGGCAACGAAGCGCTCTTCAAGGGCGTGTCCTACTGGCAGGGCGGCGCGATGAACATCCACCGCAGCCCTCTGGGCGGACGTAACGTCGAGTACTACTCTCAGGACGGTATGCACAGCGCGCTCATGGCGGCAGCCGTCACGAGCGGCGTTGCGAGCAAGGGCGTTACCACGCACCTCAAGCACATGATGCTCAACGATCAGGAGACCTACCGCGACGTCAACGGCGGCGTGGCCACCTGGGCGACCGAGCAGGTCATCCGCGAAATATACGCAAAGCCCTTCGAATACGCGCTCAAGTACGGCCACTCGACGGGTATCATGAGCTCCTTCAACCGCATCGGTCTGTGGAACTCCGCGGTCAACTACGCTCTCCACGAGCTGGTCGGCACCGAGTGGGACAGCAGAGCCATCTTCGAAACGGACGCATGGCAGGGAACTTACATGCCCATCGACCTGATGGTCCGCACGGGCGATAACCAGATCCTCGGCAGCGGCTCCACCATCCCCGAGGTCGACCTCGAAGTGGGCACCTGGGACGCGGAGAACAAGACCGTGCTCGTCAGCGACGGTACCGCGACCGGCACCACCGCTTCCAACACTCACTATGCGGCAGTGCGTATCGCCGCGCAGGAGATACTGTACAACTACTGCAACGGTAACGCCGTGCAGAACGCTTACGAACCTGCGGAGTGCGTGCTCGAGTTCACTCAGTACGGCACCGAGTCGCAGTCCGTCAACTTCCCCGGCATCGACTTCACCACCGTTACCGTCGATCCCGAGAGCGTACCCGAAGGATTCACCGTGGATGCTTCCGGCGTCGTTTCCAGCAGCTCTCCCGCAACGGTCGGCTCGTTCAGATTCGACGTTACGTTGCTCGCTGACGGTTACATCAACCTCGTCGCGCCCGTACGTATCAACGTCGTCGGCCCGATAGAGGCTTCCGGCGATCTCTCCGCGCTCAAAGCGGGCGAGGCGGTTTCCATCGATCTCACCGCACCGTATTACGCTTACGGCTCCTACATCAACGTAGCCGCCGAGTCCAACGCGGAAGGTGAGGCAGGCGGGTTCAACATCCTCAACTGGTGGCATACCCCCGGCGATTACGGACGCATCCATGAGTTCGATGCGCGTGCCGCAGACAACTCTTCGCTCACTCCCGAGCAGATAGCCGATCACGAATACGAGAACGCTTACCTGTATCAGTTCACGTATACCGGAGATCTGCCTCAGGGTCTGACGCTGGAAAACATCGAAAGAGATTACTTTAACGAAGTCACCCGCAAGGGTACTTACAAGGTGACCGACGTGTTCAGGTTGTCCGGTACTCCCACCGAGAGCGGCGACTTCACCGTCACGGTCTCGCTGAAACTGCCTTGTGTGCGCGGTTTCGGCAGCAACTTCCCCAACAACATATTCGTCAGCACTCCCACGAACCTTCCGGAGTACGTGACGATCTCGCAGACCTTCACCATAACGGTGGCTGCTGCTTAACGGAAAGCCGAAGGCTGATACCGTTTTATCGCGATCCCCCCGACCTAAACCATCGGGGGGACCGTGGTAAACGGGGATAAGAGGGGAGAGATACGGAATCTGTCGAGCCTTTGAGGCAAAGGAGAAAACAATGAAAAAAAGACTGTTCGCGTTGTTCTGTCTGGTGATGGCACTCGTGCTGTCCATAGGCGTTTTTGCGGCCTGCGGACCCGAGGATACGCCGCCTCCCGATCCCGGCGTGGTGACCCCCGGCACCGATCCGGATACCGACCCGGATACCGACCCGGATACCGATCCGGGTACCGACCCGGGTACCGATCCGGGTACCGACCCGGATACCGATCCGGGTACCGACCCGGGTACCGATCCGGGTACCGACCCCGGTATCGATACGGAAAAGGAAGTGGAGTCCATATCGGTATCGGAACTGCCCGACCGCATCGTGTACCTGCGCGGCGACACGTTCTCGGCGGAGGGCGGTATGCTCACCGTCACTTATGAGGACGACAGCACGGCGCAGTTGCCCATGACGGCGGAGGGCGTGCAGATAAGCAAAGTGAACACCAACACGGTCACCAACCGCAACGTGACCGTGATGTACGAGCGTAAGCGCACCTCTTTCCTCGTGTACGTGGTGGAGGAGATGTACGACGTGACGTACGATATGAATTACGACGGCGGGACGGACGTCACCGAGCAGGCGGGCAGCGGCATAACCGTCGCTCAGTCGGGTGCGACGATCGCCGACCCCGTGCGCGAAGGCTATACGTTCATCGATTGGTATCCCACCACCGACTGGATACGGCCGTATGACTTCGAGGACGAAGCGCTCACGCTGGACGGCGACCTGACGCTTTACGCGCTGTGGACCAACGACGCCGAGGAGTACGTCGACCTCACGTTCGACTACAACTATTACGGCGGCGAGATAGCGGAATACACTTACCCGTCCGCTTCGGGAGCGGCTCCCGCGGAGCCGTCCGCCGTGCCGACCCGCACCGGTTACGAATTCGCCGGCTGGAAGACTTCCGAGGACGGCGGCGCCGATTTCGATTTCTCGGCGGCGCTCACCGCGGATACCACTGTGTACGCGAGCTGGAACAGGACCGCGCCCATGACCGCCGCGACCTATACGTTCGAGGCGGAGGACACCGACCTCACGGGCAAGACGGGACCTTCGTTCTCCGGCTCCGCCAGTGAGGAAGGCATGATCATCACGGACGCCACGGGCGCCACGGGCGCGAGCAACGACCGCTACGTGGGATATCTTTACAACAACGGTCTGTCGCTGGAGTTCAGGATAGCGTCGGACATGGCCGTGCGCGACGCGACCATAGTGCTGCGCCTGTCGGGCGAGTATGCTGCGATGTCGTATGACAGCACCGAGTTCCAGGTGCTCGTCAACGGTCAGCCCCAGACCTTCTCCGAGATATCCAAGGATCCCACGGCGGCGGGCGTGGACGTGCTGCCCTTCGAAGATCACACCATAAGCGTCAACGTGCCGCTCGTCGAGGGCGCGAACCTCATCCAGCTCAAGGTGAACAACACCAAGGCTACGGACGGTACGACCTTTAAGGCGCAGGCTCCGCTCGTGGACTGCCTGAAGATAACCACGACGGCGGTGCTCACGTGGGACGCGTACCTCGGTCTGCCCGCCGACAATTACGATAAGGAGGCATGATGCTGGGAAAGATCTGGAAAAGCTCCGCCGGTAAGGTCTGGATGATCGTCGGCGCGGTGCTGATCGTGCTCGCCCTCGTGGTCAGCATACTGCTCAGCACAGTGTTCTACGACGTCGTGGGACTCGTGTTCGGCCGCAGACGCCCCATATACGCGGAGGGTATCGTTTCCATGTACCCCGCGCTGAACAGCACGTCCAAGGAAGAGGCGTTCGCCAACTCCAACGCTCTGAACATCGACGTCTGCGAAGAGGGTTTCGTGCTCCTTAAAAACGGCGCCGATCCCGCTTCGCTCGAGGACGACGCTCTACCGCTCACAAGAGGCGCGCGCGTTTCCGTATTCGGCAAGAACTCCGTCGACCTCTCTTACGGCGGCAGCGGTTCGGGCGGGTTCAGCGGCGTGAGCTACAAGACCATATACGACAGCCTGGAGGACGCGGGATTCGTCACCAATCCCGAGCTCAAAGCATTCTATGAGGACGAGAGCCGTTCGGGCGCCAAGCGCGAGCCGAACAGCGACGACCTCGACAGCGGCGGCAATCAGATGATAGCCACCGCCGAGACCCCGCAGTCGAGATACGACGACGTGACGGAAAGCTACGACGATTATTCCGACGCGGCGATAGTGGTCATCACGCGCATAGGCGGCGAGGGCTTCGACCTGCCGCGCTATCAGGGCGCCACGGAAGGAGCGGCGTCGCCCGACTCGCATTACCTCGAGCTGGACGCCAACGAGATCGATCTGCTCCGCGCCGTGACCGCTGAGGATTTCGACAAGGTGATAGTCGTGTTCAACATACCGTCCTCTTTCGAGGCGACCTTTCTGGAAGTCGGCGACCTCGCGGACGACATAGACGCCGCCGTGTGGACGGGCTTTACGGGCGGGGAAGGCATCATGGCGCTGGGCAGCATACTGAACGGTACCGTGTCCCCCTCGGGCAGGCTCGTGGACACGTGGGCGAAGGACTTCACCAAGGACCCGACGTTCGTCAACTTCGGCACGGGCCCCACGCCAGATGACTCGGACAAGTACGACTTCGGCAACTACTACTTCGTGCATTACGAGGAGAGCGTGTACGTGGGCTATCGCTACTACGAAACGCGCGGCTTCACGGAGGGCGAGGAGTGGTACGAGAACAACGTGCTCTATCCCTTCGGATACGGCCTGTCGTATACCGAGTTCGAGTGGTCGGCGGAACAGCCCGCCACGACCGAGATCACCAAGGACGGGCGCATCACCGTGGAGGTGACCGTGACCAACACGGGCGACGTCGCGGGCAAGGACGTGGTGCAGTTGTACGTGACCCCGCCTTACTACGAGATAGAGCGTCCGCACAAGATACTCGCGGGCTACGCCAAGACCGATCTGCTCCGTCCGGGTGCGTCCGACACGGTGGAGATAACGCTCGACCCTTACGACATCGCGGCATACGACTACCGTAACGCCAACGACAACGACGTCTACGGCTACGAGGTGGAAGCGGGCGATTACGAATTGCATATATCCCGCAACGCGCACGAGTCCGTCATGACCGTGGACTGCCGCGTCGCCACTGGCTTCGCTTACGAGCAGGACCCCGACACGCAGGCGGACGTCTACAACAGATTTACGGACAACATAGATGCTTACGATTCGGACTACGACCTGTCCGTGATGCTCTCGCGCTCCGCGTGGGACGCTACGTGGCCGACCAAGCCCACCGCCGAGGACCGCGCACGCGGTGCGGAATACGAGCTGGAGCTGACCGACCTCAACCACAACAATCCCGAGGATTATTCGAATGAGCAAACGCAGTTCGGCGTACCCGTCGGATACGACCTGCGCAGCCTTCTTCCCACGGAAACGCCCGAAACGACCTACGAGCCGATCGTGCCGTACGGCGGCGAGCAGTGGGACGAGCGTTGGAACGCGCTGGTTAGCGCAAACACCGCCGGCGAGCTGGAAGCGCTCTTCAACCGCGCGGCGTATGAGACCCAGCCGCTCATGACCATCGGACTGCCCGGCACCATACACGGCGACGGCCCCGCCGGCTTCACGTGCTTCATGAACCGCGACTTGTTCAGAGGTACCTGCCACTGGTGCAGCGAGCCCGTCATGGCGGCGACGTGGAACAGCGAGCTGCTCGAAGAGATCGGCAGGACGATGGGCGAGGAAGGCGTGTGGGGCAACGACGGTCAGCCGTACTCCAGCATATACGCGCCCGGACTGAACATCCATCGTTCGCCTTTCGGGGGACGTTGCTCCGAATACTTCTCCGAAGATCCCTTCCTGTCGGGCAGCATGGGCGCCGCCGAGGTGCGCGGCCTGCAGAGCATGGGCGTCATACCCATGATAAAGCACTTCGTCGCGAACGAACAGGAAACGCATCGCTCGCTGACGGGCGACAGCACGTGGCTCACCGAACAGGCGCTGCGCGAGATATACCTCAAACCCTTCGAGATGGCGGTCAAGGACGGCAAGGCCCGCGGGCTCATGACCTCGTTCAACCGCATAGGCACGCGCTGGACGGGCGGCGATTACCGCCTCCTTACCGAGATACTGCGCGGCGAATGGGGCTTTGAAGGCGTGGTCATCTGCGACTTCAACACCATCCCGCAGTACATGAACTCCCGCCAGATGGCGTACGCGGGCGGCGACCTCAACCTCGCCACCCAGCCCGTGTCGTGGTACGACGCTTCCGATCCCTCCGATTCTTACGTCTTGCAACGGTGCGCCAGAAACGTCATCTACGCGTTCACCAACTCCAACGCGATGAACGGCAAAGTCATCGGTTACAGACTGCCCGTCTGGCAGATAGTGATGATAGTGATAGACTGCGTGATCGTCGTCGGTATAGCGGTGTGGGGATTCTTCGTGGTGCGCGCCGCGCTGAAAAAGCCCGCGCCTTCGGACGACGAGGCCCCCACGGCTGAAAACGAGTAAGCCGAACGATCGCGCCGCCGCTCGGCCCGCGACCGTCGCACACGCGTCCGCCGCACCGAACGGCTCGCGTTACCATCCGATCGACGCCGTGCGCCCGACCCCTCATCCGATTCCATGCGGCGTACGCGTTCGTTGCCATCCGCTCCGACCCCTCTCGGAGCGGATGACTTTTTTTGCTCTTTTTCGGGTAGGGTGCGTCGGCGTAGCGTATGGAAACCGTGCGTTGCGCCGAGAGCGACCTTTGAGGTGGACATTTTTAGCCCGCGTGTGGTATACTGTATGTGACGAACACGGAGGTGAGGTCATGACGACGGGAGAAAAGATAGCATTCGCGCGGCGGAGCAAGGGGTTGACGCAGGAAGGATTGGCGGAAAGGCTGGGAGTGACGCGCCAGGCGGTATCCAAATGGGAGTCCGATCGCGCATTGCCCGACACCGACAAGCTGCTGCGCATATGCGACGAGCTCGGCATAGGCTGCGAGGAACTGCTCCGCCCGGGCGCGCCGCTCGAGCCGCGCCCCGTTACCGAGGACGCACCGCGCGAGGAAAAAGGAGAGGGAGCTCCGCCGTCCGTCCGACTCACGGGCGGGGCAAAGGTCTTTCTCGTTTTGCTCTTCGTCGCGGGCGGTCTGCTCGTCGCGTTCGCCGCGCTGCTCTTTTTCGGCTTTCCCGACCGTATCGACGAGCTGATCGTGCCGTCCGCCGTATGCTTCTTTATCGGGATCGGCGCGCTGCTGCTCGCCGTCATCGTCAAACTGTTCCTGCAAAAAAAGTAAGCGGCGCGTGCGTCGTGGCTTTGGGCGGTGTGCGTGCGCCTGGTGCTTTACGGGGGGAACGTGTGTCGTCGGGCGCTTTTGCGGTGCGCGCGTCGGGGCTTTAGCGCGGAGAGCGCGGGGAAGGAGGGCGGGACACGCGGAACGCGGCTCGTTCGCACGAAAATTTACGTCGGCAGGGCGCATTTCGCTTGATTTTCGCGCTCGGATGTGGTAAAATACTATGGCTTTCCCGAAAGGGGGCTTTTTATCCTTGCTTGCGCGACGTAGCGCAGGCTGCAAAATCCAGAAGGAGGTAAACACATGACTAACTACGAAGTGCTTTACATCGTCTCTCCCAAGCTCGAAGAGGCCGCTCGCGAGGAGCTCATCGAACGTTTCAAGAACGTCGTCGTCGCGGCAGGCGGTTCCGCCGAGGTCAACAAGTGGGGCATGAGAAAGCTTGCTTACAGGGTCAACTTCCAGAACGAAGGTTACTACGTCCTCATGACGTTCTCCGCTCCCGCGGACCTTCCCGCCGAACTCGAGCGTCAGATGCGTATTTCCGACGCCGTTATGAGATTCATGGTCACGAAGAAGATCGACAACAAGCTTACCCGCGCCGAAGAGGAGAGAAAGGCCAAGGCTGCCGAGAAGGCCGCCGCTGCCGCAAAAGCTCGTGAAGAAGCCGCTGCCGCCGCGCTTGTCGCGGAGGCCGAGAAGGCTCAGGAAGAAGCGGCTCCCGCCGCCGAGACCGAAGCAGTCGCGGAGCAGGGCGCTGCGGATGCCGAAAAGGCCGAGTAACAGACTGCTTTTCAGGAGAAGCTTAAACTATGAACAAGATCTTTCTGATCGGTAACCTCACCGCCGACCCCGATTATTCGGTTTCGTCGGGCGGCGTACCCGTGTGCCGCTTCAGCATCGCCGTCAATCGCAGATTTGCTTCCGATCGCTCTTCGGAGGAGCGCAACGCGGACTTCTTCCGCGTCGTGACCTTCCGCAAGACCGCGGAGCATTGCGGTTCCTATCTCGCCAAGGGCAGGAAAGTGGCGGTCGCAGGCAGCATCCAGATAAACGAATATACCGACAGGGAAGGCAACAGGCGTACGGGAGTGGACGTCGTCGCGGATGAGGTGGAGTTCCTCTCGCCCAAGGGCGAAGGCTCCGCTCCGAGCGAGCCGCATGCCGCCCCCAAACGCGCGGGCGCCACGCTCGAACCCGTCGTGGACGATTCGTTGCCTTTCTGACACTTAATCATCCAGGAGCATTAAAATGGAAAATAAAAAAGCACCCGTCGCAGGTAAGGACATGGGCGCGGACGACAAGGGCAAAAAGCCTCGTCGCCCCATGAAGAAAAAGGTCTGCGAGTTCTGCGAAAAAGGTATCGCGGAGATCGATTATAAGGACGTTTCCAGACTCAGACGTTACATCACCGAGAAGGGCAAGATCGTCTCTGCCCGCACCGGCGGTTGCTGCGCGCGTCATCAGCGCCAGCTCAACACCGCCATCAAGCGTGCGCGCATGATGGCTCTGCTGCCTTTCAAGGGCGAGTAAGACTAAAAACGAATAAGACGGCGTTTTCGCCGTCTTTTTCTTTTATATAAAACCCGGGTAA
>ERZ1090880.742-NODE-742-length-17078-cov-6.023791_pt1 | contig 17078 bp, 18 predicted proteins | sample MGYA00478471_ERZ1090880 | MGnify/ENA primary metagenome ERZ1090880 (study PRJEB33644, sample SAMEA5815734) | chicken gut metagenome | biome: Chicken; feature: Gastrointestinal Tract; material: Caecum | place: Ireland | collected 2019-01-01 | study: A study of the... | reverse complement strand
CGAGATTAGCTGCAGTCTCGTGGGCTCGGAGATGTGTATAAGAGACAGGGCTTTGAATAAGTTGTATGAATTAAAAAAAATGTTATAAGTGGCGAAAGAAGGAGGGAGCGTTGTGGCGAAAATTCATGTATTGAGCCGTGAAGTCGCGGAATTGATTGCAGCAGGAGAGGTTGTAGAGCGTCCGGCTTCAATTGTCAAGGAATTGCTTGAAAATGCCATTGATGCTTCTGCATCGGCTGTTACAGTGGAAATACGTCACGGCGGGATTTCCTATATTCGTGTCACGGATAATGGTACGGGAATGGAGCCGGATGACGTCCCGACAGCCTTTTTACGCCATGCTACCAGTAAAGTTCAAATAAGTGATGATTTGACGGCGATTGGTACGCTCGGATTCCGAGGGGAAGCGCTTGCTTCCATTGCAGCGGTTGCAAGGGTCAATTTGATGACAAAACAGCGGGAACAAATTTTGGGCGCACGTATCAATATAGAGGGTGGAGTACAAACTGACTTTGAGGAAGCAGGATGCGCCGACGGGACAACGATTGTAGTACGGGATCTATTTTACAATGTTCCAGCGCGTCTGAAATTTTTAAAAAAAGATACGACAGAAGCTGCTGTCATCAGTGGGATTATGGATAAAATTGCATTATCGCATCCGGAGATTTCATTTAAATACATCCAAGACCACAAAACACGGCTGCATACACCGGGAGACGGGAGTTTGTTGTCTGCAATTCATGCTGTATTCGGGCGGGAATTCGCTGACGGGATGATATCAGTGGATTATGGAATAAATGGTGTTTCTGTATCAGGTTTTGTCTGTGGTACACGGGCGGGAAGGCCGAACCGTTCAATGCAGCATTTTTTTGTCAACCGGCGTTATATCCGTTCAAAGCTCTGTGCAGCGGCACTGGAAGAAGGATATCAGGGGAAAATGATGGTAGGAAAATATCCATCCTGCGTTTTGAATATCTCCCTGCCGTTTGAAATGGTGGACGTGAATGTACATCCGGCAAAAACGGAAGTGCGGTTTATAGACGAACGGGCAGTATACGACGCGATTTTGTTTGCTGTACGCTCTGCTGTAGGAAAAGAAGATATATTAAAGCGAGCGGAAACTTCCCTTCAAAAAAAACCGCTGTCGGATGCCAATCTTCTAAGCACATTTAAGGCTGAGGAAACAGAGCAGACTGTAATGAAGATATCTGCGGACGAAAAACAGAGCCCGTATCTGCGAGCGGAAGCGTATACAGCTTCCCGACGGGTTGCGAGTCCAGCTGCCGGATATCATGCACAGAAAACAGGTTCTGCTAAGCCGCCATTGGATCGCTCCGCATTTTCTTATATTAAGGCTGAAGATTTGGTACGAAAACCGGATATTGCGCAGAAATTGAACGAAAAAAACATTACGATTGTTCCAGAAGTACAGACGGACAGTGTGCAGTCATTACAAGAAGAAGGGATAGATGAAGAAAAAGCAAGCGGCAGCAAGGAAAAAGATTTTACATCTTCTTATCGGATGATTGGCGAGCTATTCCGGACGTATGTGCTTTTTGAAGGAGAAAATCAGCTTTTCCTTTTAGACAAGCATGCGGCACATGAACGGATTTTGTATGAAAAGCTTAAACGTTCAGTTAAAATGGAGGAGCGGCAGATCCTGCTTACGCCAATTGTAGTGAACGTTTCAGCAGAAGAATTTCAGCTGTTGGAGGAAAATCATGACCTGCTGGCTTCCCTTGGCTTTTCCTATGAGGTGTTTGGTGAACGTTCATTCCTAATTCGAGAGGTGCCGCTTGTTTTGGCTGAAGCGGATCAGAAAGCGCTGTTCCTTGATATAACAGAAAAACTGTCTGAAAACCGCAAATCAGTAACGGCTGCACTTTATGAAGATTTGCTCCACTCGATGGCGTGCCGTGCTGCAATAAAGGCAAACGATACGACTACGCTGCCAGAGCTGGAAGCGCTTTTGCATATGGTGATCCAAAATGGAGAGTTACGGCACTGTCCGCACGGACGGCCGGTTGTTATCGCTTTTGATAAAAGCGAATTAGAGCATCGGTTCGGACGGATTCAATAGACCAAGGAGATCTGGATATGGAAAAAATACCGCTTGTTGCAGTAGTGGGGCCCACCGCCTCTGGCAAGACAGCTCTCGGCATTCAAATCGCCAAACGTTTTGACGGGGAGATTGTTTCAGCAGACAGTATGCAGGTTTATCGCGGCATGGATATTGCAACTGCAAAACCGGATTTGTTGGAACAAGATGGGGTTGTTCATCATCTGATCGATTTTTTAAACCCATCGGAGCCTTTTTCCGTTGCAGATTATGCTTTGTTGGCGCATAAGACGATTGCAGATATCAGATCACGCGGGAAACTGCCGATTTTAGTTGGCGGGACCGGCCTTTACGTGGATTCGGTAGTAAACGACATCGTATTTACGGAAATTCGGACGGATCCGGATTTGCGTAAATCTTTATATCGGTTTGCCGAAGAAAAAGGCAATGCGGCTCTTTTAAAACGGCTTCGTGACGTCGATCCCGATGCTGCATCGCGAATCCATGAAAACAATGTCGGACGGATTGTCCGTGCATTGGAGGTTTATGAATTGACCGGCATCACAATGACGGAACAACAGCGCCGGAGCAGGAACGGACCGAGCCGATATAGAGCGCTTAAGGTTGGATTGAATTATAAAAGCAGGCCGCTCTTATATAGCCGGATAGACCGGCGTGTAGATTTGATGATGGAGCGGGGGCTTTTAGAAGAGGCAAAAAGTGTGCTGTCTTGTTCCATGCAAACAGCGGTGCAGGCAATTGGCTATAAGGAGTTACGGCCTTACTTGGATGGAGAGGCGCAGCTTGAAGAATGCATTGCAAAACTGAAACAGTCGACAAGGCACTATGCAAAACGGCAGCTGACATGGTTTTTACGGGATCCGGACATACAATGGTTCTATCCGGATGAAGAGAAAATGACGGAATTGATAAAAAAAGTTTTTGTTTTGGTAGAAATGTTTTTGGAAGTATGATATGATAAAATAACAGGCTGGAAATGCCCGTTATAGATAAAGAAAGGGATGGATGAGTCTCATGAAGAGCATCAATTTGCAAGATGTATTTTTAAATCAGGCGCGAATAGAGAAAATTCCTGTTACGATTTTTTTGATGAATGGCTTTCAATTCAAAGGCATTGTCCGCGGATTTGACAGCTATACCGTTGTTTTGGATTGCGATGGGAAGCAGAATCTTGTATATAAGCATGCAGTATCGACTATTGCTCCTGCAAAGCCGATTTCGTTTATGACAGCTGCTGACACGGAGCCTGAAGAATAGTTTTGTTATGAAACCGTTAGGAAAAAAGCTGCTGATTGCCTTTTTTTCGCTTCTGCTTTTGATTTACATAGGCTATCAGGCTTATCTTGTTGCATATGAACCATATGAAACAGTAGTTGTAAAAGAAGAGACATACACGAAAAGCTTAGAATTGGAAGGCTTTTTCGTACGTGATGAAGCAGTGTTGAAAACAGGGCAAAGCGGCATTATAGGATATCAGTATAAAAGTGGGGAAAAGGTTCCGATCAATGCGGAGATAGCCCGCATTTACGAAAAGGAAGCCGATCTTTATGCGTTAGAAAAGATTGATGCCTTAACCCAACAACGCGATATTCTAAATCAACTTCAGAACAGCACAGGCGGGGAAGGCCTGAAAATTGATTTGGTTAGCCAACAGTTAGCGGATGCAAAATATTCGCTTATGCGCGCAGTAGATACGGGAGATTTATCCAACATCGACAGTTTAAGCAATGAAATATTGCTCTGTTTAAACCAATATGCGCTCTGTATCGGAGAGGATTTAAATATAACGAACGTTATTGGAGATATTGACAGTGAAATTGCTTCCCTGCAATCCCAGATTCCTAATGCGGTCGGTTCCGTTAAAACAGAGCGTTCCGGTTATTTTTGCAGCACGACAGACGGCTTGGAAGAGAAGTTTAGCTTTTCTTCACTTGAGAACTTAACGGTGGCGGATGCGGAAGAAATGCTGGCTGCGTCTGTGTCATCCCAAACGGCAGAAAATGTGATTGGGAAAATGACATATTCGAACGGATGGAAATTTGTTGCTGTTGTTCCCGCTTCAGAAGCCGCCATCTTTAAAGAAGGGGCAACGGAAACATTTTCGTTTGCAGCTGCTGCGGGAAAGGAAACATCGGTGACGGTTGAACGGATCATTACGGAAGAAAATGCAGAAAAAGCTGTTGTTATTTTTTCTGGAATGGATATGGATAATGATTTTTTGACAATGCGTTTTGAAAATCCGCGCGTTCAAACCGTCTCTTATTCCGGTATCGTCATTCCAAAAGAGGCGGTGCGCATCCGCACAGCTACGGATGAAGAAGGGAACACGGTTCAGGAAAAAGTCGTATATGCGATGTTTGGAAATTCAGCAAGGGCGCGCAGTCTGGATATCATATATGAAGATGATGACGTTATCATCAGCAATGCTACTGGACAGTCAGGATATATCAGTGCATATGATCAGGTTATTATAAAAGGAAAAGAGCTCAATGATGCAGAGAACTGAAGAAATGGTGCGAGAAGGACTGCGTATAGTCCGAGAGAAAGCTGCACGGGCAGCTGCACAGTCAGGGCGTAGCCTGTCTGAAATCCGTATTATGGCAGTGACAAAAACAGTGCCTGCCTTTTTAGTTAATGCAGCGATTGCAGATGGCATCTGCCTTCTTGGAGAGAACCGCGCACAGGAACTGATAGAAAAGTATGATGATTACCAGCTGTCTGGTGCACAGATCCATTTTATCGGGCACTTGCAAACAAATAAGGTTAAGGTTATAATAGACAAGGTAAGCTGTATTGAATCAGTGGATTCTTTCCATCTGATTGATGAGATAGAACGCCAGGCCAAGCGCATTGGACGAAGTATGGATGTTTTACTGGAAGTGAATATTTCTGCTCAAACATCTAAAACAGGTTTTACCAGTGCGGAAGTCCAAAAAGCAGCTGAGTACGTGGAAAATTGCAGCCATCTGCATTTAAAAGGCTTGATGTGTATTCCCGATCAAGAGGAAAGCCATGCAGCTTTTTTGCGCATGCGAGAATTATTTGAAAAAATGAAGGTGGTATATCCGGGAATGGAGACACTTTCTATGGGAATGTCAGGCGACTATGGTGATGCGATTTGCTGCGGGTCGACAGAGATCCGGATCGGCAGCGCTATTTTTGGAAAAAGAGAATATGGGAGGTTATCGTAATGGGCTTTGTGGACAAGTTTAAAGACATGTTTGTTACATCCGATGACGATTACGAGGAGGAAGAAGACATGGACTTTATACCGGAAAAAGAAGAACGCACTTCTTCCCACGGGGAAAGCAGTTCTAAAAAAAGTAATAAAGTTGTCAATATTCATGCCACAACACAACTTCAGGTTATTCTTGTGAAGCCGGAGCAATTTGAAGATGCAAGCACTATTGCGGATCATCTGAATGCGAAAAAAACGGTTGTACTGAATCTTGAATCTGCGACGAAAGAGCTTTCCCGCCGTCTTGTCGACTTTTTGAGCGGCGTCGCTTACGCAAATAACGGGCAGATTAAAAGAGTTGCGAACAGTACATTTATCATTACCCCATATAATGTCGATATCATGGGGGATTTAATCGATGAACTTGAAAACAATGGAGTCTACTTGTAATTGATATGGAAGATACCGCCAAACAGGACGATTATCTTCGATCGAAGATACAAAACATGGTGCAGTCGGCAGAAAATTTGTACTATCCGCGGTTTTCTGCTTTTTTAGATGAGCGGCAGCAGCTGCTCGCAGAACAGACTCTTTTTCGGCTTTCATGTTCCAATTATCTTTTTTATGGAGGCGCGGAAAACTGTGACCGGCTGATGCTGGGAGTGTTTCCTTCTGGTATGGAGCCGGATCCTGCTTTATTTCCGATTGTTTCGCTTGCAGCACACGCTTCAAAGGAATCTTTTACGCATCGGGACTGTCTTGGGACTTTGATCGGGCTTGGGTTAAAGCGTGCATCTGTGGGCGATATATGGATAAAAGAGACAGCGGCAGTCTTTTTTGTAACGGAAGAGATAAGTGAATTTGTACGTTCACAGCTTTTTCGTATAGGAAGGGTTCCCGTTTCTATAGCATTGCCGACTGTTGAAGAGCTTGTGCGGAATGTTTCATATGAAGAGCGGAGCGGGACAGTTGCCTCTTTGCGCTTAGATTGTGTGACGGCTTTTATTATTGGGAAAAGCCGCACGCATGCCTGTGCGTTGATTAACGCCGGCTTAGTCGCGGTAAACCGTATCCCTGTGCTTCAAACCGCTAAACAAGTTGCACCGGGAGACCAAATCGTAATCAGAGGTTTTGGTAAATGCTATTTAGGAAAACAGATCCGGACGACAAAAAAAGACCGGCTGTCTATTACAATTCAAAAACTTGTATAGGAAGGAACAGGGTATGACGGGAAAAGATATTCAGAATGCTGCGTTTGAAAAAGCGGGTATGCGCGGATACCGTGCGGATCAAGTAGATGCCTATTTGCATACCATTGCAGAGTATGTAGATGAGCAAAATGAAAAAATTGAAGATCTGACATATAAGCTAAAAGTACTTGCCGATAAAGTGGAAGAATACCGCTCCGATGAGGAGAATATCCGAGAGGCGCTGCTTGGCGCACAGAAACTAGGCTCTTCTATTGTAAATGAAGCAAAGGCGAAGGCACAGGCACTTGCAGAGGAAGCACAGGCATCAGCTGATGAGATGATGGCGCAAGCGAAAGCAAAAGTGGAAGCGATAACAAAAGAATCTCTTCAGCGGGCGACAGCTGACTTAAACGCACTCAAACGTGAATGCGATGCAGAACAGCGCAGCTATGAGATGTTAAAAAAAGAAATATCAAAATTCAAAGCAAACATTATGCAGCAGTACCGCAGCCATATCGCTATGGTGATGGCGCTTCCCAGCATTGAGGAGCAAAAGACGGATCAAGAGAAGGAATCTGAAGAAACGTTAGAAAAAGAACAGGCGATTCCTTTTGCTTCGGAAGCGGCAGAAAAAATGCCGGAGAATTTGGATGCAGCGCCGAAGGATGCAGCAGAAGCGGATTCTGGTGAAGAGGCAGATCCGATGCAAACGACATTGGCGGAAGCAGCTGATATGACAGAGAAAGCTGAAGAGGAGCCAGGTCCGATTTTAGAAAGTAGGCAGGAACAGGAATCCGAAACAAAAGCTTCAGCAACCATCCCCTTTGCGCGTTTAAATGAACAGGAAGAAGCGCATGAGGAAAAGCAGACGCGTCCGAATTATATGGAAAAATTCGGCGAACTTCGTTTTGGCGGATTTAACGATTCCGATCATAAATAATCAAAGGCTTCAAGGAGAGTAACGTTTCATGGCAAAGGATTACAACAATACACTGAATCTTCCGCAAACAGATTTCCCTATGAGAGGCAATTTGCCTGCAAAAGAACCTGGAATGCTGGCTGATTGGGACGCGCACCAGCGTTATCAAAAATTAATGAAGAAAAATGAAGGTAAGCCGAAATATATTTTACATGACGGCCCTCCCTATGCGAACGGCGATATCCATTTGGGGACTGCACTGAATAAGGTGCTTAAGGATATGGTTGTAAAATATAAAAATATGAGTGGCTTTCAAGCTCCTTATATCCCAGGATGGGATACACACGGCCTGCCGATTGAATTGAAAGCTCTTAAAAAAGACGGAGTTGACCCTACGTCAATTGATTCGGTATCTTTGCGTAAGATTTGCCGTGAGTTTGCGCTTTCGTTTGTTGAAAATCAAAAGGCACAATTTAAACGGCTTGGTGTATTGGGGGATTTCGATGATCCTTATTTGACGCTGAAGCCGGAATACGAAGCCAAACAGGTTGAAGTGTTTGGTGAAATGGCGAAGCGTAACTTTATTTATAAAGGACTTAAGCCTGTTTATTGGTGTACAGAGTGTGGCACTGCACTTGCAGAAGCTGAGATTGAGTATGCAGAAGATCCATGTCATTCGATTTATGTGAAATTTCAGGTTACCGATGATAAAGGTATCTTTTCTGGTATGGGAATTGATCCCAAACGGGTGTATTTTGTCATTTGGACAACGACCACATGGACTCTTCCGGGAAATGTAGCAATTTGCTTAGGTCCGGAGTACGAATATACGTTGGTGTGTGCCAATGACGAGTATTATGTTATGGCCAAAGAGCTTGTAGCAAATACAATGAAAGCGGCACAGATTGAAGAATATGAAACGATTGGCTCTTTTAAAGGATGCGAGCTTGAATATATGAAAACAAAGCATCCGTTTTTAGACCGTGAATCGTTGGTAATTTACGGCGATCATGTCACGCTGGAAAGCGGAACCGGATGCGTCCATACTGCGCCAGGACACGGTGTTGAGGACTTTGAGGTTTGCAAGAATTATAAAGATATCCCGATCATTGTACCGGTGGATGCGACAGGGCATCTGACGAAAGAAGCCGGTGAATTTGCGGGATTGTCGACGGATGAGGCAAACAAGGCTATCGCAAAAAAACTGGAGGAAACGGGACATCTGTTTGCACTTGAGAAGATTATCCACCAATATCCGCACTGCTGGAGATGTAAGAATCCCGTTCTCTTCCGTGCTACAGAACAGTGGTTTTGTTCCATTGACGGTTTTAAAGAGGAAGCCATTCGCGAACTGCCCAAAATCAAGTGGATCCCAGAGTGGGGCGAGAAGCGAATTGAAGGGATGATACGTGACCGAAGCGATTGGTGTATTTCCCGTCAGCGTACATGGGGAGTACCGATTCCTATTATTTATTGTAAAGAGTGCGGCAAACCGATTGTCAATGATATGACCATCAAAGCAATCGCCGACTTGTTCCGTAAGGAAGGCGCCGATGCATGGTATATCAAAGAGCCGTCTGAATTTATCCCATCAGAGGTTTCGTGCGAATGCGGTTGCCATACCTTTACGAAAGAAACAGATATTATGGATGTCTGGTTTGACAGCGGTGTTTCTCAAGCTGCGGTTTTGGCGGAGAGGCCGGAATTGCAGTGGCCGGCAGACCTTTATTTGGAGGGCGCCGACCAATACCGCGGATGGTTTCAATCATCTCTGTTGACTGCAGTCGCATGGAAAGGAAGAGCGCCGTATAAAGCGGTTTGTACACACGGCTGGGTTGTCGATGGTATGGGCCGCCAAATGCATAAATCACTGGGGAATGGGATTGCCCCGGAAGACATTATCAAAAAATACGGTGCGGATATTCTGCGTCTTTGGGTTGCCTCTTCCGATTATCATGCCGATATTCGAATTTCTCCTGAGATTTTAAAGCAGCTTTCTGATGCTTACCGTAAAATTCGGAATACAGCTAAATTCATGCTGGGCAATTTGTATGATTTTAATCCGGATATCGATATGGTAGAAGATAAGGATTTGCTCGAACTTGACCGGTTGGCCCTTTATAAGCTCAATGAATTGATTCATAAGGTCAATGAAGCATATGAGGCAATGGAATTCCATGTTGTGTATCATGCTGTTCATAATTTCTGTGTAGTCGATATGTCCAATTTTTATTTAGACATCATAAAAGACCGCTTGTATTGTGAAAAAAGCAATGGTGTGAAACGCCGCGCTGCACAGACGGCACTCTATCGTATTTTAGATGCATTGACCCGTATGCTTGCGCCGATCCTTGCCTTTACCGCAGAGGAAATCTGGAGTTATATGCCGCATACAGCCAGTGATGATCCGGAATCTGTACTTTTTAATGAAATGTATTCTGAGATGCCGATCCAGGTAGATGAGGCGTTCCATAAAAAATGGGATCTTGCATATGCGGTTCGGGATGATGTGCAGAAGGCATTGGAACGGAAGCGTGCTGAGAATTTAATTGGAAAATCCCTTGAAGCAAAAGTTACGCTATACTGTGACGATGCTTTGTACGGCTCTCTGAAAGGAATGGAAGAGCAGCTGGCAGAGATTTGCATTTGTTCACAGGTTGAGGTCATGAAGGGCTCGGATGGAGAAGTAGAAGGCGAAACAGAAGGCCTTCGCATTACCGTAACAAAAGCAGAAGGTAAAATGTGTGATCGCTGTTGGGCCTACAGTAAAACAGTAGGATCCCATCATGAGCACGATACATTATGCGAACGCTGCGCTTCTGTCCTTGAAGGATAAATATATTTATCTTTTTAATATTTTTATTAAAAATAAACTTGCATAATAGAATTGGCGTTTTTCAAACGTCAATTCTATTATGGTTCTGGAGGACAATGTGAAAACGTTACGTTCAAAGATTTTAGTGCTTTGTGGTGCATTTTGTCTTGTTGGCCTTGACCAATTGTTTAAATGGTTAGCCATCCGCTATCTTTCAGATATTACAACCTTTCCGCTTATAGAAGGCGTATTCCATCTTACCTACGTTGAGAATAGAGGAGCCGCATTTGGTATCTTGGATGGAAAAGGCGTTTTCCTGATTATCTTAACAGCGGCTGTAATGGCGGCGCTGGTAGTTTTGCTGATATTGGGGAAATTCCATCATCCGCTTTTACTAACAGCGGTAACCTTGTTCTTAGGCGGTGGTATCGGCAATCTAATTGACCGAATATTCCGGCACTATGTTGTGGATTTTTTAGATTTTCGATTGATAAATTTTGCTGTTTTTAATTTTGCTGATTGCTGTGTTGTTATTGGTACGGTGCTTTTGTTTATTTTTGTTTTGTTTGTTATGGATAAAGACAAGCCCAAAAAGAGCAAAGTAATCAATCAGGAAGCGGAAGAGCATGACGAATAGATATACTTTGGAGGTTTCAAAAGAATTTTCCGGTATACGGGCAGATGCTTATCTTGTGCAGATATTTCCTTCCCTTTCCCGTTCGGCGTTACAAAAATTGATAGAACAGGAACTGGTGATCCGGAATAATCAGCCTTGCAAAAAAAATGAGAAAATAAAATCAGGTGACCGAATCGTTATAACCATTCCTGAACCAGAGCCGCTTACGATAGATGCAGAAAATATACCACTGGATATTGTATATGAAGACGATGATCTTTTGGTAGTCAATAAGCCGAAGGGGATGGTCGTGCATCCAGCAGCCGGTAATTTTTCGCATACGCTGGTCAATGCCTTGCTTTATCATTGCGGAGATTCCCTCTCCGATATTAACGGTATTATTCGGCCGGGGATTGTACATCGCATTGATAAAGACACCAGCGGATTATTGATTGTTGCGAAAAGTGATGCTGCACATCGCGGGTTAGCACAGCAAATTCAGGAGCATGATTTTCTGAGAGAGTACGAAGCGGTTGCTTATGGAAATATCAAGAAGGATGAGCAAGTTATCCACTTGCCTATTGCACGAAGCAAAACAGATCGAAAAAAAATGTGTGTATCCTATGATCAGAATGCCCGCGATGCCATAACGCATTGTACCGTATTGCATCGCTATCGGGGATTTACTCATGTTAGATGTCGTCTGGAAACAGGACGTACGCATCAGATACGTGTACATCTCTCTTATATTGGCCATCCTCTGGCTGGGGATGCGGTTTATGGTCCGCGTAAAGCCATCTCACAATTGAATGGGCAGTGTCTACATGCGAAAACGATCGGTTTTGTACATCCTATCACGGGGAGAAATCTTTATTTTGACAGTACATTACCTGCTTATTTTACCGATTTTTTAAGGACATTGCAGGATGAAGAAAAATAAGCGGATAGCTGCCTGCCTTATTCTATTATCCGTAAGTAGAAATACAGGAGGAATTAATATGGATCAAACAAAATTAAAAGAGCTTCAGGTCCTTGCCTGTAAGGCGCGAATTGGGATTGTCAATGCAGTCCACAGTGCAAAATCCGGCCATCCGGGCGGTTCGTTGTCAATTGCAGATACTTTGACGTATTTGTACCACTGTGTTATGCGTCACGATCCTGAAAATCCAGATTGGGAAGACCGAGATCGCTTTGTTTTGTCAAAGGGTCATTGTGCACCGGCTTTATATGCTGTTCTTGCCAATGAGGGATATTTTCCTACAGAAGACCTTTTGACGCTTCGTCATGTGGGCTCTTATCTACAGGGGCATCCAGACAAAAAGGGGACGCCTGGCGTTGATATGAGTACCGGCTCGTTGGGGCAGGGAATTTCTGCAGCTTGCGGTATGGCTTTGGCCGCTAAACTTTCAAAAAAAGACTATCGCGTCTATACTATTTTGGGTGATGGAGAAATAGAAGAAGGTATGGTTTGGGAAGCCGCTATGTTTGCCAACCAGTATCATCTGGATAACTTAACAGCAGTAGTGGACTATAACGGCCTGCAAATTGACGGCAAATTATCGGAGGTTTGTTCTCCGGAGCCAATTCCAGAAAAATTTGAAGCATTCGGCTGGAATGTGATAGTAATAGACGCGCATGATTTTGAGCAAATTGCCGATGCGTTTTCAAAAGCAAAAGCATGTGCAGGTAAACCAACTGTCATTGTGCAGAAGTCTGTCAAGGGGAAAGGCGTTTCTTTTATGGAGAACAATGTTTCTTGGCATGGAAGTGCGCCGAACGATGAGCAACATGTCGCTGCTGTGGCAGAATTGACAGCAGTGCTGAATGAATTGGAGGCGTAAGGTAAGTATGAGCGAGAAAAAAATTGCAACCCGAGAAAGTTATGGTGCGGCTCTTGTAGAATACGCAGCGATTGACCCTGATGTTGTCGTTTTAGACGCCGATCTTGCAGCAGCAACAAAAACAGGTATGTTTAAAAAGGCGTTTCCGGAGAGGTTTATAGACTGTGGCATTGCCGAGTGCAATATGATTGGCGTTGCTGCAGGGCTTGCAGCTGCTGGAAAAAAAGTATTTGCCAGTTCTTTTGCCATGTTTGCAGCGGGACGTGCATTTGAAATTATTCGTAATTCAGTTGGTTATCCGCACCTGCCGGTTAAAATTTGTGCAACACATGCCGGAATTTCAGTGGGAGAAGACGGCGCAACCCATCAGTGCTGTGAAGATTTGGCATTGATGCGTACTATACCGGGGATGACGGTATTAAATCCCTCTGATGATATTGAAGCCAAAGCGGTTGTGAAAGCACTCTTACATTATGATGCACCGGCATATGTACGTTTTGGCCGTCTCGCTGTTCCTGTAATTAACGATACCCCGGATTATCATTTTGAAATAGGAAAAGGAATTCAGCTAAGAGAAGGAAAAGACGCCACTATTCTGGCAACTGGATTGATGGTTTCTATGGCTTTGGAAGCGGCAGATATGTTAAACAAAGAAGGACTTTCGGTACGTGTTGTCAATATCCATACAATTAAACCGATTGATGAAGAAATTATTTTAAAGGCGGCCAAAGAGACCGGCTTGCTTATAACAGCAGAAGAGCATAGTGTCATAGGCGGGTTTGGAAGTGCTGTGAGTGAAGTGTGCGCTGAAAAGTGTCCGGTTCGTGTAGTGAAAATTGGAGTAAATGATGTATTTGGTAAATCCGGTCCTGCGGCAGAGCTTCTTAAAATTTACGGATTGAGCGCTGAGCATATTGCAGAAACAGTAAGAAAAGCTATTGCAGAAAAATAAGATACAACAGGGTGTTGATTTGTTAAGATTTTGTAATAGGCTTGCGTATAGGTTTTTGTCATGTTATACTATAAAAGATCTGTTTATCAGGCAGACGCCTGATCTTGCACCTTTTCCGGACTGTTTTAGATGCCGGTGGGAACAGAAAATATTTTAGGCCGGAAATCGGCAGATAGGATGTAAACCATGGATCAATTTTTAGCAATTGCAGTTCAAATTTTACCATATGTTCTGTTAATCGTCGTGTTCTATTTCGTTTTGATTCGTCCACAACGTAAACGGGATAAAGAAACACAGAGGATGAGAAACAATCTTCAAGTGGGCGATGAAATCGTTACAGTCGGCGGTGTTGTGGGCTTAGTTGTAAGCATTAAAGAAGATACGGTTGTTGTTGAGACGGGGGGAGACCGCAGCAAAATCCGGATCAAAAGATGGGCAATCCAAGAGAATTTGACGGTTCACGACGATACGGCGGCATAAAGCTGCTATAGTCTGCATACTTATCATATGTCAGGGCAGGTCCTGTACCGCTTGAGCGGTACAGGATTTTGCAACGTTACAAAGAAATATGATAAAATGAAGGAGGCTTTTCAGCATGCCGTCAGATAAAAAGACCGATTTGCATCATATACTAAAAGGAGTACTTTGGGGTGTTTTAGCAGGAGAGACGGTTACCGTTTTGCTATTGCTGCTTTTTGCACTTGTTATGACTTTAGCGGGCTTGCCGCTTGCGGCCGCAGATTGGCTTTCGGCTATCGCTTTTTGTTTTGGTGCCTTTGCCAGCGGCTTTTTTGCTTCGATGATTGTAAAGCAAAAGGGCTTGCTAATAGGTCTTATATGCGGGGTCATCTTAACGGTTATCATGTTTTTGATTGGAACTGTTTTTTCGAAGATCGATACATCCTTATTTTTACTGTTAAAAGCGGCGGGATCTATTTTATTTGGTATCATAGGCGGCATTCTCGGAGTAAACCGCAAACAACGGCGCATCAAATACTGAGCGGATATTGATTTTTTTGTTACGGTATGATATGATAAAATAAATTATTGTGAAGGAGCGAAAATGCAATGAAACATATTAAGACGCTCAACAGTGCAAATTTGAAGAAGTCGGCTGCAAAAGGCGGCTGTGGCGAGTGTCAGGCATCTTGCCAGTCTGCCTGCAAGACTTCCTGCACGGTTGCAAATCAGAAATGTGAGAAATAAGCAGGGATATCTTTTCTGCGAAATCAGTTTTCACAGAAAACAGACAAAGGGACATAGAGATGTCCCTTTGTTTTTTAAGTAGAGAAAATGAGGATGTTTTAATGATTCATAAATACAAATTAAATGGCTTTAATATTGTTTTGGACGTCAATAGCGGCGGTGTACATATTGTAGATGATGCAACCTATGACATGTTATCCTATATCGAACCGCCGCTGTCGGATGAAATACCGCAGGATGTGTTGAAAGCACTGTCTGCATTGTATTCGGAAGAAGAACTTCGGGATGCCTATCACGAAATACTGACGCTTTATCATGAAGATGTTCTTTTTTCTTCTGACGATTATGAGAAATTTGCGGATATGATGGTATCTGCTCCAATCAAATCGATGTGTCTGCATGTGGCGCATGATTGCAATTTGCGGTGTAAATATTGTTTTGCTTCTACAGGTGATTTTGGCGAAGGAAGAAAACTTCTTGATGCAGAAACGGGGAAAAAGGCGATAGATTTCCTTTTAAAGCATTCGAAAGGACGCCGGAATTTGGAACTTGACTTTTTTGGTGGAGAACCGCTGATGAATATGCCTGTCATCAAAGAAGTTGTGGAATATGCGCGGTCCAAAGAAGCAGCATATAATAAAAAATTCCGCTTTACTGTAACTACGAATGGGATTTTGCTGAATGATGAAATTACCGATTATTTGAATCGGGAAATGTATAATATTGTGCTTTCAATTGACGGCAGAAAAGAAGTTAACGACAAAATGCGCCCAGGCATAAATGGAAAGGGAAGTTATGACGTTATTCTTCCGAAATTCAAGGATCTGGTTGCGAAACGTCAAGAAGGACAGTATTACGTTCGTGGTACTTTTACAAAATATAATCTCGATTTTGCTCAGGATGTGCTGCATTTGCATGATGCCGGATTTGATCAGATTTCGGTTGAACCAGTTGTTACTGATCCCAAAAATGATTATGCCTTGACCGAGCAGGATCTTCCGCGGATTTTTGCAGAATATGAAACATTGGCTAAAGCACTTATTGAAAGAAAGAAAAAGGGAAATGGATTTAACTTTTTCCACTTTATGATTGACTTAGACCAAGGACCATGCGCGATTAAACGGCTGCGTGGATGTGGGTGCGGTAATGAATATGTAGCGGTCACACCGGATGGAGACATTTATCCATGCCATCAGTTTGTCGGAATGGAGGAGTTCAAGATGGGCTCTGTTCTTGATGACACGCTGAATACGGCTATGAAGGATGAGTTTGCCCGTGCGAATGTTTACACAAAAGAAGAGTGTAAAAACTGTTGGGCCAAATTTTATTGCAGCGGCGGGTGCAATGCGAATAATTTCCAATATGCCGGCGATATTCATAAACCAGTTAAGCTTTCTTGTGATATGGAGAAAAAACGTTTAGAATGCGCCATTATGATGAAGGCGGCACTTGCTGTAGGAGAAGAGGTTACAGAATGATACGGCTTGGATTTTTAGGTGCCGGCAATATGGCAACTGCAATGATCAGTGGTATTGTAAAATCCGATATTCCGGTTTCGATTTGTGCATATGATCTTGATTTTCAAAAATGCCGGGCGCTGTCGAATTACGGTGTGCATGCAGTCGATAGCCCTCAAAATTTAGTTCAGGATAGTGAGTATTTGATACTTGCTGTAAAACCACAAAATTTTGAGGAAGCCCTTGCCTCAATTCGAGATACGGTCAAAAAAGAAACTGTATTTGTTTCGATTGCTGCCGGGATTACGCCTCCGTATATCTCAAAAGCATTGGGTTTTGAAGCAAAAGTGGTACAGGCAATGCCGAATACACCTCTTCTGCTTGGTGAAGGCGCAACGGCGTTGTCGCGTTCTTCTCAGGTTTCAGATGAAGAATTTTCTTTTGTACGCAGCCTTTTTGATTGCGCAGGTATCACGGAAGTCATCCCGAATGATAAAATGAATGAAGTTATTGCGTTAAATGGAAGTGCTCCGGCATTTTTGTATTTATATGCCCAACAATTTATTCGATATGGTGTTTCTGTGGGATTGCACGAAGAGACCTGTTTGCATTTGTTTGCCCAATCCCTTATTGGCAGCGCAAAAATGCTGACCGATTCTGGAAAAACGATAGATGAATTAATTGAAATGGTATCTTCTAAAGGAGGCACAACCATTGCGGGATTAAGTGCATTGCGCAATGGGGGTCTTGAGGAGATTGTCGCTGAATGCTGCAAAAAATGTACGGCGCGTGCATATGAGCTGACAAAATAGGAATAGGAAAGA
>ERZ1090880.738-NODE-738-length-17123-cov-14.839759_pt1 | contig 17123 bp, 12 predicted proteins | sample MGYA00478471_ERZ1090880 | MGnify/ENA primary metagenome ERZ1090880 (study PRJEB33644, sample SAMEA5815734) | chicken gut metagenome | biome: Chicken; feature: Gastrointestinal Tract; material: Caecum | place: Ireland | collected 2019-01-01 | study: A study of the... | reverse complement strand
TTGGGCACTAAAAAAAATTTTAAGGGGCCATCTAAACTTGTTAGACAGCCCCTTTTTCGTAAAGGTCAATATGTGGAGTTTACCTTAAACATAGCATAAGGTCAATATTGATTTTTCAGAATATTTCGCTCAAATTTGTACGACAATGCCCCGACTGAGTGTTGCACTAAGCAAAACATTTTTTTACCTTTGTAGGGCCACGAGAGTGGCGTACATATAGTAAAAGTGTTCGCTTTTATTCCGTGTAGGGAAATCTGGAAAATGTTATCTGATATTTGCATAAACAACATTCATTCAGCAAAATACAGTTAAAAACAACCGTTGAAAGAAACGATATAGGAACGAAAGGGGATATAGCATCGGCAATCTAAGCACCTCTCGGCACTCTTGTTTCGTGTTTCTTTTTCTTTTCGTCAGTACATTTAGGAGCGTTTTTCCTGACAATTGCATTATCCCCCTCCTATCGCTTGAATAATACTTGTTTCTTACTGACCAAAAGAAAAAGAGTTATCGAGATGCATCGCATTTGCGAAGCTAAACATTTTCCAAAAACAAAAGCGTACAGGCAATCCAATCTACCCGCCTGAATTTAGTTTACATTAGTTTAGCTTATATATAAAGCTAACTTGATTAAACCGAATCTTCATGCCTCTTATAAATATGCAAAACACTCTGCAAAAATCACCAGTCTACCGAAGACCCATTCTAAACTTTTAATCTTTACAGACGGGACGACATAAAAGAACCGAAATACAAGGGCATTCAACCCCTGTATCCCAGTTCTTTTAAAAATAAACACATAGCGAAAACTGACATTTGAACAAATTGTGGAGAATTAGCTGAATAGTGTTCATTATGCTTTTTCTATAAAAGCAGAGCCAACGAAAAGCCTGCATGAAGCCGAATCGTGTAAGAGTTCAGTTGCAAGATGGATGTCCTCTTGCAATTGTGGGACATATGAAGAATAACTGTGCTATAGGCAAAAGCATCGAAGCGCAAAGAATTAACTTTGTAGTCGATAAAATCCGTGTGGAAGGTAACCCGCGACCAAATTGAAAGACACCTATCTCCGAATTTGCCAAGAAAGTTAGGCACCACAACAGGACACAAGGTGTATTTTAACGATACAAGACCGTATGTATTATAGACATCTATATATGTCTCTTCCGTATACTTACAAGCGGAACGATATTTTCTCTAAAAGAGTTAAATCTTACATTTATCAACGGTTTCGAGTATTTCCTACGGACGAAGAAACAATGTCGCATCAATACCGTATAGGGCTACAACTGGATTGTGTTGAAGCATATTATCTCAAAAGCGCGAAACAATTTGCACATCTCGAAAAGCACTTGCTCGGGCAGAGGACAGGGCTTCTTTTCCGGAGTCGGAAAGTCCGTTCAAATCTATAGTTAAATCAACGGAAATAACGGCTCCATTAGGGATTATACAGAATCTGACATTTAGGTCATTTGGCAAGAGTCTTCCTGAACTTAATCTTCAAACATGCAGCCCGTCTCGATAAAAAGTACTAACTTTACACCTGTTAAATAATTGTGTTGATAACTTGAAATAAATTATTGAAACAAGATATAAACACTTTCACTGTCTGATAGGCTTTATTTTGCAGATAGTAGAAGTGTTTTATTTTAATGGAAGTAAAATGTTTGCTATGGGTGCGTTTAGTGAAGATAGCAGAGTAAAATTCCCCACTCTTATGCATCTCATGGGAATGGGGTATAAATACATATCTCAAAAAGGATTGTTCACTAAGTATGTGACGATTCCAAAAACGGAATCCGATACTCTTACGAACATTTTGTTACAACCGTTTTCGGAAGCCTATTTACATCTGAATCCTCTATCTACACAAGAAGATGCAGACGCTATGCTTCATCGCATTCAGAAGTCGCTCAACAACGACGATCTCGGCAGGCAGTTTTACAAAGAAATACTACTTGACACTACGAACAAAATAATCGACTTGTCTTCTCCCGCGAACTTCATTCACAACAACACATTCCAAGTGGCAACCGAAATGACTTGTGGCGATCTGTCAAGCGACAACTTTCGTCCCGACATAACCATTTTCGTCAATGGCTTGCCTTTGGCTTTTATTGAAGTGAAAAAGGAGAACAACCATGAAGGAATCGATGCTGAGCGCAACCGTATGAGAACACGGTTTGCCAATCCTTGTTTCCGCCGTTATTTGAATATCACGCAAATAATGGTATTCAGTAACGATATGGAATACGACGAACAACTGAAACAGGGAGCTTATTACGCTACTATCGGCAAAACCGATACCCTCTATAATTGCTTTCACGAGGAAGGACAAGATAGTTTCCCTATTCAGAAAAGATATAACACTGTTTCTGCCGAGGACGAGGAAATATTGCTGCGTGACAATAATGTGCCTCAATACAAAAACAATAGTGAGTACAAAACGAATTGCAAAGTCGAGACACCTACTAAGCGCATTTGTGAGAGTTTGTTCAGTTTTGAACGTTTCTATTTCTTCTTGCGCTATGGGATAGCCTATGTAGACCATCCCAATGGACTGCAAAAACACATTATGCGCTATCCGCAAGTATTCGCAACAAAATCGATTGAGCGACACCTTGATAAGGAGGAACGTAAGGGTATTATTTGGCATACCCAAGGTAGTGGAAAGACTGCGCTTGCGTATTTTAATGTCAAATATCTGACCGATTATTATTCTAGCCAAGGCATAGTCCCGCAATTCTTCTTTATTGTAGACCGTATCGATCTTTTGGAGCAGGCACAAAAAGAGTTTACCCGCAGAGGATTGAAAGTCAATCCTATTCAAAACAAAGAAGACTTTGCCAATCTGATAAAGGATGGTGTGACCACACAAAACCAAGAAGGCAAATTGGAGATAACCGTTGTCAATATCCAAAAGTTTTCCCAAGACAGCCGGGCACTCGCTAAAAATGCGTATAACGTCAAGGTGAAGCGCATTTATTTTATTGACGAAGCGCATCGTAATTACAATCCCAAAGGCTGTTTTTTGAAAAATTTGATTGCGAGCGATGAGAATGCAATCAAAATAGCATTGACGGGTACACCCATAATCGGCGAAGGATATAATACCAAAGATATTTTTGGTGATTATATCCATACATATTATTATAACGCTTCTATTGCAGATGGTTACACGCTTCGGCTCATACGCGAAGACATCGGGTCGAACTTTAAGATAACAATGAAAGAAGCCCTTAACAGCATAAGGGTAAAAAAGCAAACTGTTAAAGAAGTCGATGTCTATGCCCACGAGAACTATGTACACCCTTTACTCGACTACATAATCAATGATTTGCAGGAGTTCCGAAGCAAGTATTCCGACCCATCATTGGGCGCACTTGCCGTATGCAACAGTAAAGAACAAGCGATAATGATGTATCGGCTGTTTTTGGAAAACTATGCCGATGAATCGGAACTCGACAATTATACGGGCGAGGATGGGCAAATAATCTACCGCAGTATTTCGGCTAACGAAATTGAGGTCAAGAAGACCTCGCCTCGAAAAGGACGTTACCGCGCTGCCCTTATTCTCTATGACAGTTTCGATAAATCCACCCGTTCCAAATGGATTGACTTGTTCAAAAACGGAAGAATCGATTTATTAATCGTATTCCAAATGTTGCAAACGGGTTTTGACGCTCCGCGATTGAAGAAATTGTATCTACACCGCATGGTCAAGGAACACAATTTGCTGCAAACGCTTACGCGTGTTAATCGCCCGTATAAAGCTATGAAGTTCGGGCATGTTGTAGACTTTGCCAACATCGAGGAAGAATATAGCAAGACACATAAGGACTACCAAGAAGAACTTGAAAAAGAGGTCGGTCAAAAACACACTTCTTCTATGGATAGGCTGTTTGTTACCATTGAGGAAGCAATGAGAAATGTCGCAGACGCTAAAGTAACTTTGGCTGACTACGATTTGACCAACCCTCAAATTTTTTCTCGCCAGCTCAATTTGGTGGATGATCTTGCCACCGTCCGTTCCGTAAACAAAAGTTTGGAAATCCTGCGCAGTATGCAGAATATGCTAATCTCACAGGAAAGTCCGGAAGTGAAAAAGATTGTCGATATACCCGAAATATCAAATTTTATCAAAGCGGCGCGCAATCGCCTTGACCTTCTCTCGTATGAACAGAACTCGAATGACCGCGAAAGCGTGAAGCAACTGCTGAATGCCGCTTTGGAGAACATACACTTCTCGTTCTATAAGAAAGGTGAAGAGGAACTTGAACTTCAAGAGCAATATAGACAATCGGTGGCTCACACACGTAACCAATTGAACGCTTGCGTTGACCCCGATGATCCGGAGTATCGTTCTATCCTCGCAGACTTCCTCGCACTTTTCAAGAAGAAAGAGATGGAATCAGAAGGTGAGTTTAATATGCACGACCGTGTTCAAAACATTAACGGCATACTGAAACGCATTCGCCAAATGAACGAACGCGATGCATTGAAGGCGATCGCCTATAATGGAGACACCAAGTTCGTGCGTATCGAGAAGCGTTTGACCGAACAGGCCGACAGAGAAGAACGGGAGCATACCGAACCTCGTACCTATGCTTGGACAAAGAAGAAAGAGCAGGTGACGGCTGTCTTGCTACTCATAAAAGAAGATGTAGACGATGCTTTCTTCCATAATGAGGCGATTGTCGAGACCCCGGCTTACTTTACTAAAAACATATTAACTTACGTCACCCGCCGTTTTAAGGAGGCGCAGATTTCCACGGCGCGTCCGGCTCGTAAATATGTTAGTGACATTATTTTCAAAGAATATCAAACCATATACTGATTATGGCTATCAACACCATAAAGCAACAGACAAAAGATCTTATCGACCGTCTGAAAAGTACGACAAACAATATTGGCCTTGGTAACAGTGGAAATGAATATACGGTTATCGTAGAAACGTTTCTATACAAATTCCTCAATGATAAGTTTATCTATGAGGCAAAACGTACACTGCCCGAACTTGCCAAAGCGAAGGATGTTTATGAGGCATTGGAGCAACTGTCCGATGATGAATACGAAGAAATGTGTGATATGATGCTCGACACCATTGTATTGAAAAAAGAGCATCTGATTCCGTATCTTGCGAAACGTCAGAATGAGGATAATTTTGCGACTTTATTTGATGCGACATTGGAGGCTATCGCCGACACTAATGAGGAGATTTTCTACATTCTCAACGAGGACGAAACCCGTATCTCCATTATGAAACCGCTTTCAGAGGTGATAACAGGAGGCTCTGCCAAGAAAAACGGCTTTTGCAAATCGTTAATCGGCGACGTGGCAAGTTTCTCTTTTGAAGCAGCTTTTGCCGCAGGGTATGATTTCTTCTCCACCATCTTTGAATACCTGATCAAGGACTACAACTCCAACGGTGGCGGCAACTATGCCGAATACTATACGCCACACGCCATTGCCTCTATTATGGCTCAATTGCTCGTTGATAAGAACGAGGATGTAAAGAGTGTGACTTGTTACGACCCCTCGGCAGGGACAGGTACGCTTGTCATCGCACTTGCCCACCAAATTGGGGAACAGAACTGTACGGTTTTCACGCAGGATATTAGTGACAAGTCTTCGACCATGTTAATGCTGAATCTTATATTGAACAGCATGAGCCATTCTCTGACGCACGTCATACAAGGCAATACGCTGAAGCACCCTTATCACAAAGAGGGACACAAGCTTCGTAAGTTTGACTATATCGTCAGCAACCCGCCTTTCAAGCTCGATTTTTCCGAGTACCATTCCGATCTCAAAGCTGACCATTACCGTGGACGTTTCTTTGCGGGTATTCCCAACATACCCAATAAGGATAAGAAAAGTATGGAAATTTACCTATGCTTTTTTCAACATTTGCTTTACAGCCTGAAAGAAACAGGTAAAGGGGCTATCGTTGTGCCTACCGGATTTATTACAGCCAAGAATGGTATTGCCTTTAAAATACGCAAACACCTCGTGGATAATAAGATTCTGAAAGGTGTGGTAAGTATGCCAAGTAATGTCTTCGCTAACACAGGTACGAACGTCAGCGTGGTTTTCATTGATAAAAATAAGACAGAGAAGCCCGTGTTTATTGACGCAAGCAAACTTGGCGAAACTGTCAAAATAGGAAAGAACCAAAAGACGAATCTTCGTCCTTATGAGATCGCGCAGATTGTAGATACTTTCCGAAACAAAAAAGCGATAGACCAATTCTCGGTTACTCCGTCCTACGAAGAAGTAGCGGAAAAAGGGTATAGCTTCTCAGCCGGACAGTATTTTGATATTAAGATTGAGTATGTCGATATAACCGAAAAGGAGTTCAACAAGCGTATGGCAGGCTACGAAAAAACACTTACCGAACAATTTGCGGAAAGCCACCGGCTTGAAAAGGTGATAATGGCACAGTTGAAGACATTGAAATTTAACCAATAGTGTTATGTTGGCCGGCTTGACTCAATGGGCTACGCTATTAAGCCCTATAATTAGTGTAATTGCTATAATTGTTGCGCTAAATGTTGCTCGCAGTTCATCGAAAGATGCACAGGAACAGATTAAGGCTATTCACCACCTGCTCGATGTATTTGTGGCGGCAAATAATTTGGACATAGTAGAAGCTCAGCGAAAATACCAACAGCAACTCGTAGAATTAGATAGCCAAATTGAAGATGTGCAAATGGAAGTCGATACCGTATATCCTTTTGTAGGCGGAGCAAGAATTGACCACATCATAACCGCACAAGAAAAGGCGGAACAAAAAGCACATCTTAATCAGTTATTGGCCAAGCGCAAAGAGATTGAGGTAAATCTATCTCTGATTCAAGACTATATTAAAAAGGCAATATGGTAAATGAAGTTAACAAAATATAAATTAGGCGACATTGCTAATATAGAGATTAGCGGGGTTGATAAAAAATGCATAGCTGGGGAGTTTCCTGTTCGGCTATGTAATTTTGTCGATGTTTATCGCAATTGGGCTATCACTTCCGAAATGGCTGCAAACTTCATGGAAGCCACTGCCCGTCAAACAGAAATAAATAAATTTACAATCAAAAAAGGGCAGGTTGTTCTAACAAAAGATAGCGAGACAAGAGATGATATAGGAATATCTACTTATATAGCCGATGATTTTGATGATGTAGTATTAGGCTATCACAATGCACTAATCACGCCTAATCCCAAGTTGCTGAATGGGAAATATCTCAATGCATTGTTTCACACCGATTATGCAAAAAGATATTTTGCCTTTAATGCCTCCGGAAGCGGGCAACGATATGCTCTTTCTGGAGAAGCTCTGAATTCTTTTCCAGTTCTATTACCACCTACACTGAAGGAGCAGGAAGCAATAGGCAATTTTTTCTCTTTGATAGACCGAAAAATTTCGCTTAACCGTGCGATAAATCAGAATTTAGAGGCAATGGCAAAGCAACTCTATGATTATTGGTTTGTGCAGTTTGACTTTCCGAATGAGGAAGGCAAACCTTATAAATCAAGTGGTGGTGAAATGGTTTGGAATGAAAAGCTCAAGAGAGAGATTCCGGAAGGGTGGAATATAGCAAAACTTGAAAATTCATTTCAGGTTGTATCTGATAAAGCCAAGAAAGAGGATATACAACATTTGTTATATGCTCCTATAGAAGTATTACCAAGAAAGCAAATGAGCTTTCACGATACTGCACCTATTGAAAATGCTGTGAGTGGATTATGTAAATTTGAGAAAGGAAACATTCTTCTATCAAATCGTAGAGTATATTTCCATAAAGTATGCATTGCACCCTTTGATGGAGTTACAAGAGATACAGTAATTGTATTAAAAGCAATAAATGAAAGTACATTGGGGTTTGATTATCAAATTATAAATTCTGAGTATTTCATTTCTTATGCTACTAAGTTTTCTTATGGGTCAGAGCAACCAGTTCTTAGTTGGCAGGACGCCAAGAATTATTATTATGCAAAGCCTAATAATGAAACAGCTAAAAAATATTCAAATTGTGTAGCTCCTTTGATTAATAAAGTCCTTGAAGTTCAGAATGAACTAAGAGAACTGACTAAGCAACGAGACGAACTCTTACCACTCCTAATGAACGGTCAAGTATCGGTAAATTCTGATTTATCTGCTGATTAATACACGCTTTTCGCTCGATCTTGAGTAGTGTTTCGGCAATGCGATTTTGCTATTCAAGGGTATAGCCTGGGATTTAGTCTGTTTGCCACTTCAAAATTCGTTTTATATTGCATAATCTCTTTACCTCTGCTTGCAGATTGTATGGCAACCCTCCCGATGACGAATGTCTGTCGGGGTATTGAGCTACCCCCTCCCTGCGTTTCGTGGCAGGTGGGCAAGCCCAAACAAAAATAGCTTCGACAAATGCCTGCCATCTGAAAAAATACGAATCGCAGACAGATGTCCAACCGAATAGATATATTTTCAAACGACGATAAAAACTGAAAACGGGCTTCGATCCAAGATCAACTACTTCTAACAATTCTATTAGTAATGATATTATTAGTAACAATTATATTACTTATCTTTGCCCACGAATAATAGTTGAAGACTTATGGAGAACAAGCCTTTTATATTCGGTGTTGCGACCTCGGGTGATAACTTTACCGATCGGGAGAAAGAAACGGAACGCCTGTTGTTGAATTTCCGGCATGGTGTGAACACGGTGTTGATTTCGCCTCGTCGCTGGGGTAAAACGTCTTTGGTACAGAAAGCGTGTCGCCTGGCACAGTTCGATAAATTAGAGATCGTTTATATCGACATTTTTTCTTGTCGCAGTGACAGGGATTTTTACAATGCTTTTGCGTCCGCCATTCTTAAACAGACTTCCTCGAAGGTGGATGAATGGCTGGAGAATATCAAATTATTTCTTTCCCGTATCAGCCCCAAAATTTCAATGGGGCCGGACCCGATGACGGATTTCTCCATATCGCTCGAACTGAATTCCAAGAGCAGCGACATCGACGAAATCCTACAACTTCCCGAAAAAATAGCGCAGAAAAAAGGTTATAATATCGTCGTCTGCATCGACGAGTTCCAGCAGATCGCCGAGTTCAAGGATTCCAAAACATTCCAGAAGCGGCTGCGCTCCGTATGGCAGTTGCAGAAATCGGTCTCTTATTGTTTGTTCGGCAGCAAGAAACATTTGATGAACGAGCTGTTCGAGAAAAAGAGCCTGCCGTTTTACAAGTTCGGCGATGTTATTTATTTACAGAAGATAGGAACAGCGGACTGGATCGACTACATCTGCGGCCGTTTCGAGGCCACGGGCAAACATATCTCGAAAGAGCTGGCCGAAAAGATATGCCAAAGGGTTGATAACCATTCTTCGTATGTGCAGCAGTTGGCATGGCTGGTATGGATTCATACGGACAAAGTCGCAACGAAGCAGGATTTCGAGGAAGCGTACCAGGATATTATCGATCAGAACACGCCGCTGTTCGAGAAGCAGACCGAGAGCCTTACGACCTATCAGATGAATTTCCTGCGAGCCATTTTAGACGGGGTTCATAGTGAATTTACCACGCAGGAGGTTCTGCAAAAATATCAACTCGGTTCGTCGGCCAATGTCAGCATCGTAAAACGGGCGCTGGTCAAGAAAGAGCTTATCGAAATCGAAAAGCGTCAGGCGGTCATCCCCGATCCTGTAATGACGGTGTGGCTGAAACGGGAATTAGGGGCGTGATCCGCGTCGGAGAAAGAATGTCGGTAGCTCGCCAGCGCTTGAACGTATTCGGGGAGCAAGTATAGGTTTTGTGTCCCGTAAAACCGTCGGACAAACCGAAAAGCTGCCGGACACCGCAGTGGAAAAATATCGGCACGAAGTCCCGAACAAGGCTTTACGAAGGCAACGGATAGGAGGGAAAGAACAACACAATCCGCCTGATTTTCTTTTTCCCTCATTTCTGCCCAAAGCGATTTGTTTAGTTTTTCTTCTTATATACGCCCAACTAAACTAAACTTGAAATTCAAGCCTGTAAGGTGAATAATTCTGGCTTCTGAAACTTTACCGACAGAACCGGAAATTTATTGGGGATCAGTCGAACAAACCGTTTACCAGATTAACGGCATCGTCCTTTTTCTGATTGATGATTTTGGCGTACACCTGCGTCATCTTGACATCCGCATGGCCGAGCAGTTTCGAGGTCGTATAGAGGTCTGCACCGAGTGTCAGCATCATCGTGGCGAATGTATGCCTCGCCGTGTGGAATGTGAACCGCTTGTCGATTCCTGCCGCTTTCGCCCAAGGTTTGAGAAGCGTGTTTATCGTCGTTGGGCTAGGCAAGTCAAATACATGGTCTTCCGCTGTCTTATCTCCACGTTCAGGCATCCATTTCAAAGCTTCGGGAGAAAGCGGCAAATAGATCGGTTCTTTGGTCTTTTGCATGGATATGGCCAAACGGCATTGTCCTCTGTCTACAAACACATCTTTCCATTTCAGCCCGATAATGTCGCTTATCCGCAGTCCGCAGAAGCAGGAGAACAAATAAGCCTGTTTTACAGCCTCGTTTTTCATCGGGGTGGCAATCAGTGCTCGCACCTCTTCTATAGTCATATACGACCACTTACTCTCCGGTAAACGAATTTTATCCGAGTTGTTGATTTTGGTAAACGGATTCGTTTTGATGATTTCCGCACGCACGGCGGCGTTTAAAGCTCCGTTCAGAATACGGTAATAGGTATGGAGCGTAAAGTTCGATACACGCCTTCCTTTGGGGCGATATTGCGTTTGTAGGTAGTCGAGGTAGTCTTGACAAAAAGCCTTGTCGATTTGATCCATCGTCACCCACTCTCCAGCAAAATCTTTCAGGATTCGGATCGTTACTTTAATTTGGTTGCCATCCTTTTTGCCTCGTTTTTCCTGATTTCTTTTATAGATGTCCATCCAATTAAGCAAGTAAAATTTTTCCTTGTTTACAATCCCTGCCTCACCGCTGGTCAGTTGGATGATACGCTTCGACTTGATGGCATTGGCGGCTGCCATCGTCATTTGATTCTGATTGCGGGCATAATGATCCGTTTCGGGAATGATATACATCTTCAGATACTCGTATGTCCGTTTGCCGTCACGGTATATATCTAAATACAGGCTTTTGTTTCCGTTTGCTAAATCTTTCATCCGAAGACGGATAGGTTCTTTGACTTTTGCAGGCTTCCTCACTCGTGGCATAGTTCCTCCTCTTTTACTCGTTATTTCTGCTGCAAAACCACAAATAAAAGCCGAGCCTGAGGAACAAATAAGGAACAAAAATGCACCTAAAAAGAGCTAAGCAACAATAATCAAGCAAAACAAGTGAAGATATAAATACAAGATAAATACTCATTATACAGATTATTCATTTTCAATTAATTGGTTTTTAATTTCTTCTCCAACTCATACTATATAAATCTAATAAAAATTTCACATGACAGACACAGGGATAAAACAGCGCGCTCATTGCTTGTATGGTATGCGGTCATCATCGCCTACTATTACAGGTGTGGGGCATTGTTTTATTGGTGTCTAAGGCTTACCAGAGCCTCCCTACTCAATAAGACGACTGTTCCACACTTTTTTCATGTAAATCAGCCATATCGGAACAGGATGGCAACAAAAACCTGTGCTATGAAAAAACTAATCACTTGCGGGCTTATGTTCTTCATATTGGCCGCATCCGGTATGTATGCCGCACCGCCAACACAGGAGACCGACAAAAAAGCCCTGCGAGAACAACGTCGGGAAGAACGGAGGCAAAAGCGAGAAGAACGCAGAGAAGAGCGCCAGCAAAGAAAAAAGAGCAGAAAACCCCGCAACCCTCGGTTTCTGTACCCCCAACTAATCCTGCCCCGGAAATTATTCACGAAGAAATCGAGACTCCTCGTGAGCCAGTCATTATTCCAAAGCAAAAAGAAACGAAACCGCAATCTACTCCGATCAAAAATCAAACGCATTCTACATCTCCGAAAATCATACAATCATCCAAACAAGCCGTATCTCCAATTATACCCGCGCCTGAAGCTCCATATCCTGATACAAAATCAGAAAAAGGGAATCCAGTACTATGGCTTTTACTCATCATTGGATTATTTGTATTTCTAATTTTACGCTGGCTATTTTCACGCCGCTGCGGGAACTGCGGAAGATTCTGGGCGATGCGAGTAATTGATGAAGCATACCTCGGCCGAGTTAAAACCGAGCGAGTTAAAAACGGAACTCAATCGTATCTCGTCCACTATAACCGCATTCAGGTTACCCGCCAATGCAAATATTACGGACATCAGGACTGTTTCAACAAAACCGTAAAGGGAGATGCCGAATAACGACTATTTGTACCTAATAAACTATTAAAAAATGAAACGGATTCTTTATTTATTATTCGCTGCTTCCGCTCTATGGGGTTGTAATAGCGATTACGATGATTCGGCATTGACCGGACGCGTGGACGACCTCGAAAACAGGGTCGCAAAACTCGAAGAATTATGCAAGCAGATGAACACCTACATTTCATCCCTGCAAATCCTTGTCGATGCGCTCCAAAACAAAGACTACATTACCGGCGTGTCCCCATTACCAAGGACGGAAAAACAATTGGTTACACCATTTCCTTTACCCAAAGCGCACCGGTTACGATTTACAACGGACAGGATGGAAAAGACGGTCAGGACGGCAAACCCGGCGAAGACGGGAAAGACGGCTCTACCCCGGTTATCGGAGTAAAGCAGGATGCCGACGGAATCTATTACTGGACGCTTAACGGCGACTGGCTGACGGATGATTCCGGCAACAAGATAAAAGCAGAAGGCCGCGACGGTCAAGATGGTAAACCGGGACAGGACGGCAACGATGGGCAGGACGGAAACTCCAGCGAAGATGGCGAGGACGAGCAGGATGGCAAGCCCGGAGAGAATGGAAAAGACGGCATAACGCCTCAATTGAAAATCGAGGGCGGATACTGGTATATCTCCTATGACGGAGCATCGTGGACACAGCTCGGCAAGGCAACGGACGATAAAGGCGAGCAGGAAGGGGCGGGACAGGCCGGAGGCATCTTCAAGGATGTCGAAGAAACCGATGACAGCGTTATATTCACCTTGAATGACAACAGCACTATTACGATTCCGAAAACAACGGCATCCGAAAAATTGGATATCACATTCAGCAATACGGAATCCATCAATGTCTTGCCGGGAAAAACCTATGAAATCGAATATACGATTATCAGAGTGGATGAAACGACACGAATCGAGGTGGTAGCGCAAGACCTCTATAAGGCGTCTGTTTGACCGACAGATTACCGATCCGGGAAAATCATCGTTACAACACTATCGGACGACCTCGAAGCAAGCCGCATTTTGGTATTTGTCTCCAAAGGAACGAATACCATCATGCGCATTATCAATTTTGTCGAGAGCGTCATTATCGTTTCGACCGACACCGTGGAGATTGCCGCAGAAGGCGAAACCGTGCAGGTCGAAGTGGAAACCAATGTAACCTATACGGTGGAAATTCCGGAGGCAGATCGTGTTTGGCTGTCTATTGCAGAAACACGCGCGGCGACACATAAAGAAACTCTTACTTTTATCGCCCAAGCCAATCCGAACACGACCTATCGCTATTCAACCGTCAACCTGAAAGACGATAGCGGGCTGGTAGCACAAAGCATTCTGTTCGCGCAAAAGGCTTCGGGATATAAAACGGTTCATGTCGAAACGGCAGGAACATTGGAAAACTACATTTCCGCCGATGAAAAAGAGAAATTGATCGGACTGAAACTGACGGGTAAACTCAACACTTTCGACTACGATTTCATGCGCACCATGTCCGCATTGGAATCCGTCGATCTGGCACAAATCGACAATACGACCATTCCGGCCAGTTGCTTCAAAGAAAGTACGGTCAAAACGGTCATTCTACCGCTGAATTTGGAAGTTATACCGGACAATGCGTTCTCTAACAGTAGCATTACATCTATCGATATACCATCAACCGTTGTTTCGATTGGCAATAACGCCTTTGATAATTGCTCATTGCTGGCTGGGAACTTACTCCTACCCAATGACTTACAAAGCATAGGAAATAATGCTTTTCGCCTATGTGGGAAATTAACTGGAAATTTGCATATCCCTAACAGTGTAATAAACTTAGGCAGCTATGCCTTTAGTGATTGCAGTTTTACTACGTTAACATTAGAGAGAGGGATAACAACTATTCCCAAATATTGCTTCAAGCTCGGTAAGAGCTTTACAGGAAATCTTATCATCCCAGATCAAGTAGAAGTTATCAAAGAGCATGCCTTTTATAGCTCACCTTTAATGGATATTTGACATTAGGAAGTGGTCTACAAAGCATAGGCTTTGGGGCCTTCACTGGCGTTAATGGCACCGCCGTTTCTGGCCATTTTAATAAAATCTATTGTAAGGCAATCGAACCTCCAATACTTCAATACGATATTATGCGGTCTTGTGATTGTAAATATCTCGGAGTTCCCGTTGGAAGCAGGGATGCCTACCGCGCACAAATTATTGGGATGAATTTTCACCTATCGAAGAAGTCGAATTTTAAGCTATGGCACTAATCTATTTTGATGATAATGGGCAACGTCAAGAATTACATAGCTGCCCATGGCAAACAAATCTTGAAAATCGCCAAGAAATTGCAGACTACCTAATCAGACGTTTACAGGAAAAGAATTACTCCGCAGACACATGGTTTACTGCACAAAATTTAGTCGGCGAAAATCAAGTCGATTGGGAAAACACCGAACCATTGAATACCATAACAACACGCTATTTGAACAGAAATACTCAAAAAACCATTTTAGGTAAAATTTTGAAACGAGCATTATTCGATCTGAACGAAACTTATGAAATAAGGTATGAATTCAAAACCCTTTATCGGAAAAAAGAATAATCTCGTATACAATTCCAGTCGTGGATAAAGTCCATAGCTGTAAGTTGTTATCCAAATCTTTTCCGAATCTTTATCCCGACCGTTCTTAGTTGTCCCGACCTGCCGCAACCCGGCAGGTCGCTTTGTTAAATCCCGACAGAAGATACTGCGATGCGATTACGGCTCATGTAGTCGGGGACTCGATAAAATTTCATTAACCACCTGTTTCGAGCCAATGTATAGGGCTTAAATAAGCAAGCCGCAATGATGGTCTCCAGTCCATATCGGCTGAATCGACCTGCGTATTCACAGCCGGAATGTATTACCCAAAAACAAAATCACATGAAAAACAAAGAAGAAATCAGACACTATCTTGACACCCAATTTAGCCCATCGGAAGACGATATGGTGCAAATCGTCCGGAACGATTTCGACCGCATTTTGAATAACGCGGCATCTTGCGCCCTAATTACAGTAGAGGGCGCAATGCCCGTCTTGGCGGAGCGACTCCGCACCGAATTGGAAGCCCTGCACATCGAAGCCGACCTCGACGCGATTGTAAAAGTAAGCTATCATCCCGCATCGGAGATTAGTTTCGACGACCTATGCAGCCTCTTAACCGTCATTCACGAATTTGCCCCACAGGTTAATATCGTCTGGGGCTGCGGCACGGATGCAAAACTGGCTGAAACCGACTATTCGATTCTGTTACTGATCGGGACATCGGCAGAGTAAATTTGCAAGGCCTGCCAACACAAACTAAATAAACAACGAATACTACACTAATACATCCAAGGGGGAGTGCCCATTACGACGAATACAAAGAGGTCTATATCGAGGTGGAATATTGTTATCACATAATAGTTGCACTTGCCTTAACCCCTTATAATATTTAGGTTTGCTAATTCTTCGTGGATACAACCGAGTGTTAGTCACAAAAGGGATAGATCTATCATCTTCAGAACAAATGAGCCTACATCCTGATGTTAACACAATGGCCATCAAATGAGGATCATCAAAATTAGGATCAACTATATTAGTTTCAAAATATACTTGCTCATGATCGACCTGTTGATCCTCTATGTGAATAGCACAATTATACATATTCATCAGACTAAATATTTTCATATATTTAGATGCTTTTTTTAGCTCTTCAATATATTTTGTACCACCATATACAACTTTCCCTTTACCTGAAATTATCCATTTTAATACAGGAACAAATTCATTATGCCTTGCGGATGTTTTATTAAACACATTTGCAAAACAGTTTGTATCTATTATAATGCACATAATCAAATTTCCAATAATCGTAATTCCTCATTCATAAAGAATTCCCCAAAACTTGAAGGCAAATCATCAGGATAACGACCATTAGGCAAAATTGGAAGTGCCTGAAACATTGTTCCATTATCTGTTCGCTCAAAAAAGATAACTTGCGCTTGCGGTAAACTTTTTCTTTGTGATTTATGTAATAAATATCGAAATCTATTTATTGTATAATCACTATGAGTTTCCATCACAAACCTATTTCTATTACTTATGCAGTTATCAAAAATAAATTCGCCAAATGCCGCTTGTGCTTTAGGATGTAAGTGGACTTCAGGCTGTTGAATCGCAATAAGCTCCCCTTTAGTAATTAATAGCTCAACCAAAACAGGCATAATTTGAGAAACCCCATATCCAACATTTGTAATTTTTATTGGCATCGAATTATATGTTATATCTATTTCAAATGGAGAACCTTTTTGTTTACTGAATCGAGCAATCTTTATCGAATCAAATAAATTACTATTTTTTCCGAATTTTTCTAATGCTCTTATTATAAGGTCTGTACCATTTGATGCCTTTTGAAATAAGTTATGTAAAACAACAGGAATATGAGCGCCATCACTTGATTGATTAACAGAAAAGCTCTCATAATAACGTTGAGGTTTAGCTCGAATAGGCGCAATCCAACTAAAATTTGTAAAAAAGAAAGAGTATCTTGTATCACTCCGAATACCTAATTGACGCAATTTTTCCTCCAACAATGTGCGAACTTGATATAATGATTTGTCTTTCGAAATACTAAGCCGCTTAAATCCACTCCAGCTATCATCATTACTAATCCATTGTTCAAATGAAGTTTTTTTAAAATCTTTTATTTTATATGAAACCCCATTCTTTTTATTAATAAAATATTTAATCAACACTGTTTTGTCCCCTACAAGG
>ERZ1090880.737-NODE-737-length-17149-cov-11.447818_pt1 | contig 17149 bp, 12 predicted proteins | sample MGYA00478471_ERZ1090880 | MGnify/ENA primary metagenome ERZ1090880 (study PRJEB33644, sample SAMEA5815734) | chicken gut metagenome | biome: Chicken; feature: Gastrointestinal Tract; material: Caecum | place: Ireland | collected 2019-01-01 | study: A study of the... | reverse complement strand
TTTTTCCACACGCGGCAAAAAAATTCCGCCTGGCCAAATTTTTTTTTTCAAAAAATTTTTCTCCCTATTGGAAATAAGGCTGGCGGGGGCCAAAAATTTGCGCGCCCGCCTTCTTACCTTCTTCCGTCTTTGCCTATACGTTGTACTTTGCCATAAGTTTTAAAAGCGTGTTGAAGTTGTCGTTGAGGCGCTCGTTATCCTCGGGCGAGAGGTCGCCCTTCGCCTGCATAAAGCCGAGCGAGGCCTTTATGCGCTCGGTCTCCTGCCTGTCGCCGCGGCCGAGGTCTTTTGCAAGCAACTTTTCGGTGACTGAGAGCGCGTGCTCGGTGCGCACGTTCGGCTTTGCGGGGCGATAGGACGGCGTAAACCTCTCGGCGGGCGGGGGAACTTCGGGCAGGACGTAGCGCTCCTCCCTCCTCTTTCTGCGGGAGATGAGGGCAATCAACCCGTATGTGAGATACCCGAAGCACCAGAAAGTCACCGCAAGCAGGACTGAAAACGAAAGTTCGCTCTTTGTGAGCGCAAGTGCGAACGTAACCGCGGCAAAGGCGTTTACCAGCGCGAAATAGGGGCGCTTATCGGCGGCGCGCACGCCGCGGTTAAAAATAGTTAGAAGCAGCGTGCACAAAAACACGAAGGCGAACGCGCCCCAGCAGATATACAGCGACACCTCCAGCGTGAGCGAAGCCGCGAGCGAATACACATTGTTGAAAAAATCTGTCAGCATAAAAAATTTACCCTTTTAAATTATATAAAGATTATAGCCGCAGATATGCAAAATAAGGCGCATATATTGCCGAATTAACGCGAATTTTGTAGTCTTGGCAAATCATAAAAAATTATATTGCGCCGCGGGCGAAAAAATGCTATAATAAATGCAGTACCATAAAAAAAGAGGTGCACTTATGGAATACGAAAGGCTGAAAAAAGAAGACCGCCCCGTGCTTGCGGTGTGCTACGACTTCGACCGCACGCTCTCGCCCGACGACATGCAGGCGCAGGGCTTTATACAGTCGGTGGGCGAGAACGTAAAGGAGTTCTGGCGGCAGTCGAACGAGCTTGCAAAAAGCAACGATATGGACATGAACCTTGCATATATGCTGACGATGGTAAAAAAGTGCAAGGGCAAATTTTATATGACGAGGGAAAAGCTCGCCGAATACGGAGCCGGAGTTAAGCTGTACGACGGCGTTCCCGAATGGTTCGACCGCATTGACGAATACGGCGACAGCCGCGGCATAATCGTGGAGCACTACATCATCTCCTCGGGGCTCAAAGAGATGATAGAGGGCACGAAAATCGCCAAAAAATTTAAAAAAATTTACGCGAGCTCGTTCGCGTTCGACGAATACGGCGTGCCCGAATGGCCCGCGCAGACGATAAACTACACCAACAAAACGCAGTTTTTGTTCCGCATCGAAAAGGGCTGCCTCGACATAAACGACCACGGCGGCGTAAACGAATACATTCCGCCCGAAAACATACGCGTACCCCTGCGCAACATCGTTTACCTCGGCGACAGCGACACCGATATCCCCTGCATGAAGCTGGTAAACTCGTACGGCGGGCACTCGATTGGCGTGTACGACGGGGCGACGGGCGATAAAAGCAAGGTTTATTCCCTTTTAAAAAACAACCGCATACGTTATTTCGCGCCCGCCGACTATACCGAGGGCAGCGAGATTGACAGGCTGGTAAAGGCAATAATCGACAAGACCGCCGCCTACGAAAAGCTTGAACAAAAGCACGTAAACGACCTTCTGGAGACGAGGAACGCCCAAAAATAAGCTCAGTTTTTCACTGTTTTTACAGCAATTTATCAGAACAATGCGCCGATTGTTGCGGCATATGTGCCGTTCAATTAAAAAACCGCCTGCAAAATGCAGGCGGTTTTTTTAATTTAATTTTATTTCTTTGAGAGTGTGTATATTTACGATATACGCGCCGATTTGTCCGCGAGGAATTTTGAGAATTTTTTCTACGGCGAGGCGGTACAAATCGAGCTGCCGCCTGTAAGTTTTTACGAGCTGCGCCGCGGGCTTCGACGAAAATTTATAGTCGATTATCGCGCAGCTTCCGTCCTTTACACACAAAAGGTCGATTGCACCCTGAACGAGCACGTCGTCGCGGGCGTCGGTATCGAGGAATTCGCACGCGGGCAGCGCGCACAAAAATTCGCGTTCGCGGTAAGCCTCCGCTCCCTCCGCCATCTTGAAGCAGTCCATCGAAAGTATGCGCGAGAGGACGCTCGGCTCGAGCAGTCCGGCCGCCCCCTCCTCCAGCTCGCCGCTCTCTTTAAGCGCCTCGATTTCGGCGGAAATCCCCGCAATATCCTTCACCGAAAAGTCGCAGAGCTGCAAAAAGCGGTGATATGCAATGCCGCGCTCCACGCCCGTTTCGCCCACTGCGGCAGCCTCCTCCGCCTCCTCGGGCCAGAGGTCGTTTTCGGCGAAATACTCGTCCTTCAAATGCTGTTTGAGTATGGCGGACGCCGAACTCTTCACGGGCAGATTTACGCTGCTTTCGTAATTATACCCGCGCATGAAGTGGGTGCGGAAGGCCTCTGCCGCCTCCTCGTCGGGCTTTGAAATGAGCGCGGGCGAGGGCTCGTCGAAAGCAAAATCCGCCGACTGCGAATCTTCCTGCTTAAAGAAGGAAAAATCGAGCATCTGCGCATAGTTTGCCGCCGTGGTGACCCTGCACGGATTGAACTGCGAGGGCTCGGACGACATGACGTGCAGGCGGTATTTCGCGCGGGTGCAGGCGACGTATAAAAGGTTCATCTCCCCCTGCACCTCCTCGCGCGATTTTTTAATTTTCAGGTACTTCCCGAGTATTGTGGGCGCGCTTACGCGCGTATCAATATCAAACATTCTGTGCGCGAAGCCGTATTTTTCGTCGAACGGCAGACTGCCGTCCGCCTGCCCCCTGAAAGGCTTTGCGACGTCGGCGAGAATGACGACGGGAAATTCCAGCCCCTTTGAGGAGTGCATCGTCATCATGGTTATGCTGTCACCGCCACCGCTCTCCGCAAGCGCGAGGTTGTAGCCGCCCGCCTTTATCTTGTTTAAAAATTCGCTCAAATTGAGCTCGCCCGAGGGGGTATATGCCGCCTCGGCAAGCCTGCGCACGTTTTTGAGCCTCTTCGCGCCGTCCTGATAGTAGCGCGCTTCGAGCGCGGTATCGCGCAGAATGGTATCTATCACCGTACCCGCGCCGAACAGGTGCGAAAGCGTGCGGTAGCCGTCAATTTTTTTATAAAAGTCATCTATTTTTTTTGCGACGTCGTCGGAAGACGCCTTTACGTACCTGTCGCAGCACTCCCTGAAAGTCAGATTTTTTTCAAGCCTGTACGCAATTTTCACGCAGGCAAGGTCGTCCTCGGTGAGTCCGCCGACGGGCGAGAGCATTGCCGAGGCGAGCGGTATATCCTGTTCGCCGTTATCTATATACGAGAGAATGTCTAAAAGCTGCTTTACCTCGGGCGAATCGCAGGCGTTGCCGCCCTGCCCGCCCGAAACGGAGAAACCCGCCGCGGTGAGCGCGCGCATTATGCCCGCGGGGGAGGAATTGTCGCGCTTGCGCGTTAAAATGCAGATATCGCCGGGCTCCACCTGCCTCACCTTGCCCGCCTCTATGTCGTAAAAGGTGCTCGCAAGCTCCCTCCGCACGACGTCGAGCACGGCGAGCCCCTCGCGCGAGGGCGGAGTTTTTTTGAGCTCCTCCCGCTCCACCGAGTATATGCCGTCCTGCTCCGCCTTGACCTTTTCGTCCTTGCCGAAAACGTGCACGTACGCGCCGCCGCCGTTTTCGGGATAGGCGCCGCCCGATATCATCACAGAGGAATTTTTATAGTCTATCCCGCACGTATCTTCGCGCATGAGGCGCGAGAACGCGCCGTTCACCGCAGAAATAACTTTGGGCGCGCTGCGGAAATTGTGCGAGAGAAGCAACGCCCCGCCGTGTGCGGAAAATTCGCGCTCCTTTTTGGTGAAATATTCCGATTTTGAGCCGCGGAAACCGTATATCGCCTGCTTTACGTCGCCGACGAGGAAGAGATTTTCGCCTCCGACGAGCGAGATGATGCGCTCCTGCACGGGGTTGACGTCCTGATATTCGTCGACAAACACCTCTTTGAAGCGCGAGCGCACCTCCTCCGTCATTCCGTCCATGCCCAAAAGCCTGAGCGTGAGGTGCTCCAAGTCCCCGTAATCGAGCTTGCCCTCCTCGCGTTTGAGCGCGGAATATGCCTCATCGAACTTTAAAACGAGGTCGGAAAAAGCGCGCGCCGTGCGCGCCGTGGAGAGATAAGTTTTAAGCTCTTCGTCCCTTGTCCATATCCCCTCGTACAGCTTGTCGTACCTGCCCTTCACGTAGTCGCGCAGGGCAAAAAAGTCCCTCGATATCGGGTCTTCGTCGCTCTTGGGCGGTTTTCTGGAGGTTGCAAACTTTGGAAGGGGCGCAAAAATATCAGTCTGCGACTGTGCCTCAAATAAAATTTCAAGCATTTCGCCCGCAATTTTAAGGCATGCCGCGTTCAGCGTATTTTCCGCCATGAAAGCCCTTATCTCGGAAATAAGCTCGCCGCACCGAGCGTGCGCGTCATTGCAGATTGCACCGCATATATCATTGAACGAACGCTCGTTAACGCACCCCGCGGCATTCTTTAAAAGCTCTGCATATCCCGGCGTGTTGCGCGCCGCGTCGTATGCGGCGGCAACGAGTTTTTTAAGCCCCGCGTCGCTGCGCTTTTTTCCGTAACGCTGCAAAAGATATAAAAAGTCCTCGTTTTCCTCCGCATACAGCCTTTCGAACAGCCCCTCGAGCGCGCGTCCGCGCATGCGCGCCTCAGCGCCGCCGTCCTCGGAGATTATCTCGAACGAACCGTCGATGTCGAGCAGATAAAAATACACGCGCAGCAGGTACCCGCAGAAGGAGTGTATCGTGCTTATGTTGGAGAGCGGTATTTTGCCGAGCTGTTCCTTTAAGTGCGCGCGCGTTTTGCCGTCGGCTGCGGCGCTGCGCTTTATGAGCGCCGTGCGCAGTTTGTCCTTCATCTGCGCCGCCGCCTTTTTTGTAAAGGTTACGGCGAGCACGCCGTCCAAATCGCCGCCATTTTCCACATAGTCGGCGAGGCGCTCAATCATGACGAATGTCTTGCCGCTGCCCGCAGAGGCGGAAACTATTATCCTGCCCTTCTTTTCTATTGCCGCTTTCTGTTGCGGCGTGGGATTTGCCATTACTCTTCACCCCTCAGTTTTTTAACTATGCGCGCAACGTCGGCGCAGGTTATGCCGTCGACGCTCCTCGGCCGGCTGTCGGGCCCCGCGGCAAAGCCGCACATTCCGCCCATCTTGCAGTAGTCGCACGCGCCCGTAAAGGGCGAGGGGGCAATGTTTCCGCCGAACATTTCCTTTGCGCCCCTCTTTGCGATGAGCGCGGAATAGGCGATAAAGTCCGAAAAGTCCTCCTCGGGCAATCCGCCCGCAAGCTGCCTGCCGTTCAGATATGCGTCGACGAACGCGCTCCGCTCCTTATCCTTTATGGTCTTGTCGGTGTTGCGCACGACCTCCTCGCCGCAGTCCATAAACCCTTTGAGCGTGAAGTCGCCCGCAGGCTTATCGCCGAATTCGACGTTCGCGGGGAAGTAGTATGCCCCTGCGGGGCGCTTGCCCTTTGACGCCGCGAGAAGATAGAGCGGAAGCTGGAGTTTTACGCCCGCGTAATATTCCTCTGCCGTGTAGCTGATGTTTCCCGTCTTGTAGTCAATCACGCGCACCAGCCCGTCGCATTCGTCCACCCTGTCGACCTTGCCGCCCGCAGACACGTCGCCGTCGACGGGGATATAGTACCACTTCTCCACGTCGCGTATTTTAAAGTTGGAGGCGGCGAGCTGGCGGTACACGCCCGCCGAAACGGCGGACGCCTCATAGCACATGCGCTCCGCCGCAAACTTGCCCGAAACGCCCTCTTTAAGCGATGAAAAATCGGGAGATGAAAGCAATGTTTGCGCCATATTCCTGCCCCAATCGCGCGCCTCGTCCTCGCTGCGGATATTTTTAATCTCCGACGCGAGCACCTTTAAAAGTTCGTGAATGAAGTTGCCCGTCTCCCTCGGCTGAACGCTCCCTTCGGGGCGCTCGGCAAGTTTAAGCCCCTGCGCCGCATAGTTCTGGTACGGGCAGGAAAAATAGCGCTCGAGAAGGGTGGCCGAAACGCTGCCCGTGCGGGAGGCGAAGAGCGCCTTGCCGTTTTTAATCTTCTTTTTTCCGTCCTCCCTCTTTAAAACGCCATCCGCCTGCTCTCCGAAGCCGCGCTCTTCGAGCACGGTATACAATGCCGAATTGACTGCGGGAGGAAGAGCGCCGCAGGCGAGCGCCCTGAGCGCGGGCGAAAGCTCGCTGCAATAGTAAGGAAGTCCCCTGCCCGAAAGGTTTAGCGCCTTTTGGGTGACCACCGAAACTTTTTTATCGTCAGACTGCCTGAATATGGCGAGAATATACGGAATTATTTCACTGCGCACCGTCTCGTTTCCGCCGGAGAGCGCGGGATAGGTGAGATAGAGGTGCTTTTTGAACGCGCAGAGGTTGAGCGCCACCGTCTCCCTGCGGCGCCTGTTGACCTGCGCTATTTTGGGCGAAATTTTTATGTCAATCTTTTCGAGCGAGGTGAGCTCGCGGTCGGTGAGCAGCGCCGTATCCGAACCTGCGGGAGGCACGTCGCCCACGAGCCCCGCCGCAAACACGATATTCGAGCCTGCATTCACCGTTTCGGAGATATCGCCGACGAACACGGCGTCAGCCTTCGGCGGAATGAGCGAAATTTCAGCCGCGGCAAACCCGCTCTGCAAAAGTTTTTTGTATTCGCGCGCGGTGTAGAGCGCGCCGAGCCCCAGTTCCTCCGTTTCGGCTATGACCGACATCACGCCCGAAAATGCGCGGGCGTTGAACTGCGAACGCGCGGGGTGCGCCTTTGCCGAAGCCTCGGTGAGGTTTGAAAGCTCCTTTTCGCAGCCGAAAAATTCGACGAGCTTTTTTATCCCCTCCGCCCACTCGTCGGAGGTCGCCCTGCCCGCGGGAATAAATGAAAGCCCCTTTAAAAAGCGCTCCCTCACCGCCTTTACCACGGCGTAATCGAACCCGAGAGATAAGCAGATATCGGCGCGCGGTTCGCGCTTTACGCCGCCGCGGTAAAAGGCGCAGCGGAGCACGTAGTTGCGGTATATTCCGCGCTCTTTTTGCGAAAGTCCGAACAGATGGCACGACAAAACGGCGTCGACGTCCTCGGGCGCGCAGCCGCCTGCGGCGCACTCGAGATACGAGCTTAAAAAGCCTGATAGCGGGTGCTCTGAGAGCGGTCGGCGCTCATCGATGTAGCAGGGTATGCCGTACTGTGAGAATATGCGCGTTAGCGCGGGGCGGTAGCCCTTTACGTCGGAGAGCATCACCGATATGCGGTAGTACCTCTCCCCCTCGTCGGCGACGAATTTTTTTATCGACGCGGCGATAAATTCAAGCTCGCCCTCGGTGTCGGCCGCCTCGAAGATATGCACGTCGGGGGCGTACTGCCCGTCCCTGTGGAAACACTGCGGGTCGAAGAGGTTTAAGCGTATGCGCTCGGCAGAGGGCACGAGCGAAGATTTTAAAGTGACCGTACGGCAGCCGCCGAGCCCCGAAGAAAAACTTTCGAACTGTGCGGGCGCCTCGTTGGCGTAGATATCGGGCGCGCCGCCCACAAATATGCCGCAGGTGTTTTCGGCAGTGCGCATGCACGCCTTTACGCACTCCGAAACGGTGCCCGTAAACGCCTGAAAGCCGAGAAAGACCACGTCGGCGCCGATAATTTTTTTGCTCTTTTCAATCACGGAGGGCAGAAGGCGCAGATACACGTTGCGGTCGAGCCTGCCGCTCTCCTTTAAAAAGGCGGTGTATTCGGAATATATCAGCGCAATGTCTTTGAGCTTGTCGGAGAGCATGCCCGCAGCCGGCGCGGCAAAAATTTCTTCGGGCGAGATACCCGAGGAATACAACAGCGCTATCGTATCGTAGACCGACTGCGCCGCCGCGGAGGCGGAGAGCCTGCCAAAGAGGCGGAGCTTTTCCCTGTTCCGCTCTATAATTCCGCGTATAACGATTGCCGACCCCTGGCTGGAGAGAATTTTTTCCTCCCCCCGCCGCTCCGACGAGAGAAAGCGCGCAAAGGTATATACCGAGGTGTTGAAAGTCCCGCCCACGGCGGCGCACACGGCGCGCTCTGCAACGAGAGTGAGCCTGTCCTCACAGAATATCACCGTGCGCCTTGCCGACTTTTCGGCGTCCTTTATGTATTTTTTGAGTTCCCCGAGCGCCTCTTCGAGCGTGGGGGCGATTACCGAAAGATTCATAATTTTTACCAAAGCGGCAAGCGTGGCTGACGGGAACAATGAAGTTATATTACCCGCCGCCGTGCGGCGCCGCTATGTAATTATACCACACCGCACACAGATTTTTAATTATTTTAACGTTAATAAGCCGCAAAAGTTTTTACAATCGCAAAATTATATGCTATAATTGACAGAGCTTAAATTAAAAAACATTTTTATCTGGAAGAATATATGAAGAAAACGGCAAAAGTTATTGCAGTTGCCGCCGCGTGCGCGTGCCTTTTGGGCGCTTCGGGCTGCGCGACGGCAAACAACCACATCAGCGTCGACTCCTTCTGGTATATCGACAGTTACGAGGGCATCCAGCGCACCTCGGTGCTCGACGATGCGGAAAACGCAGGGCGCACCCCCGAAGTTCTGCTGTATGAACTTAAATTCGACAAAGAGTCCGGCGGAAACGCCGCCTATTACGTCGAATATTTCACCGACGATACCGATTTTGAAAACGGCGAGCACCCCCACTACTTCAAAACGACGTTCTACGCCATGTCGTTCGACTGGAACGGCGACCTCGTAAATGAGGACTACCGCATAAGTTCAACCGACGAGATTCCCGAAGAGGACAGGGCGAGAATGAACGGCACCGAGGAAGTTGTTTATGTGCTCGAAACTGAGATGAGAGCTGACGGACAATACGTTTACGGTCCTTCCGATACCGAGCCCACCGCCGACAACAGCGTTCAGTTCTCCGATTATATAAAGACGACGACCTACTTCCGCTCGGCGAGAAACACTCTCGAGCCCGTTTACAGCAGGCAGGAAGTTCACACCACCACTCCCGCGTCGCTTTCCCCCGCTTCGAAAGACGATATGTGCACGCAGATTGAGTACGTTTACGAAGTTTCGTATAACTTCGGCTGCACTGAGGCGACCTACACCTACACGGAAGAGGGCGGAGAGTCGGAGGAACATACGGTTTCGGGTCTGCAGGACACGGGCTACACCATGTTCGACAACAACTCCCTCTACACCGCAATCCGCGGAATGAGCCTTTCGGACAGTTTTTCCGCCACGATAAGCCTGTTTATCCCCGCCAACTTCGGCATACTTAACGCAAGCGTTACGGGCGGCGCCCAGGGCGAGCTCAGCCCGACCGACGACGCCGATATAATTTCGGCCCTCACCGCAGCCTACGGCGAGCCGGAAGTTCCCGATAGCGGCGAAGATGACAACACCGAAGATGAAACGGCGCACAGCTACATCTATTACAATCCCGTGAGCATAACCGCCGCAAGCACATTGCACGGCACAACACAGACCGCATGGTTTGCCGCGGTTTCCGACGAGGACAACAACACCTACCGCGCGACAATGCTCCGCCTCGCCGTACCCATAAGCTACGGCCTCGGCACTATGGAATACAGGCTTTCGGAAGTTGTGAGCGTTCTCGGCGAATTGGCTCAGTAAAAAACTAAATTATTTATTTTAAAGCGGCGCTCCGCATGGAGCGCCGCTCTTTTCGTACTATTGAATTTCTATCGCGAAATTGATTAACTGCGGCATATTGCCGCTCCAATCTTGTTTTTATGTTATAACGTTCTGCGGTTTGCCGTTTAAAAATGCGGCAAGATTTTCGGCAACGATACCGACGAGCCGCTCGCGCGTCTCCTTTGCGCCCCATGCGACGTGGGGCGTTATAATGCAGTTTTTTGCGCCAGCCAGCGGGCAATCGTCCCTCATCGGCTCGGCAGCGAGCACGTCGAGGCAGGCGCCGGCAAGCTTTCCCGTGTTGAGCGCCGAGGCAAGCGCCTTTTCGTCGGCAAGCGCGCCGCGAGCCGTATTAATTATCACCGCCGAAGGCTTCATGAGCGAGAGCGTGCGTTCGTTTATAATGCCCGCGGTCTGTTCGTTCAGCGGGCAATGAAAGGACAGATAGTCGCTGCGCGCAAAAATTTCCTCGGAATCCACAAGTTCATACGGGCAATTTTTCGGCTTCGTGCGGGTGTGCACTATGACCTTCATTCCGAACGCCGAAGCAACCTTTGCGACGGCCGAACCTATGCTGCCGTAGCCGTAAACGCCGAACGTCTTGCCCGAAACTTCGTGCATCTGCCAGGGAAAATAACAGAAAGCCTTGCTCTTAATCCAGTCACCCGAGGCGACGGAAGCGGCGTATCTGTCGGTCTTGCCTTCAAACATCAGAAGAAGCGCGAACACGTGCTGGCATACGGCGTCGGTCGAATAACCGGGCACGTTGCACGCCACTATCCCACGCTCTCTCAATGCGGCGACGTCGACGTTGTTATACCCCGTGGAATACGTGCCCACGTATCTGAGGCGGGGACACTTTTCGACGAGCGCCCGCGTGACTTCCGCCTTGTTTACGAGCAGAACGTCGGCGTCCTTCGCCGCCTCCGCAAGCTCTTCGGGCGTGAGAACGCCGTAAAACTTAACGTCGCCGAGCGCCTCGATGCGTTCAAACCCGATATCCCCGTACGATACGGTTTGCGTGTCGACCGATACGATTTTAATCCTTTCGCGCAAGTTCATTTATCTCTCCGTTTATTTGTTAATCGCGGCATATATGCCGCTCTTTTTATTTTATCTCTGTATTTTATCCGCACGCGCCGCAGTAATGTCGTAACTTAATGTTATAAGCTGTTCTATCTGTCCGTCGGGCACGTCGAACCCGGGAATTACCGAAATCCAGTGGCGCTTGTTCATATGATACGCGGGAACCACGCCGTTGAAATTTGCCTGCAAAACGAGCGAAAGTTCGGGCTCGCATTTAAGACAAACGACGAAAATATTGTCCTTTCCGCCGCAAAATCTTGCGATTGCCTCCCGCTTTTCACCTCTCTCGTCGCGCAGAAGACTTCTGACGGGCGCGGATATGTATATTCCGAACCACTTTTTGCTCGCCGAATGGCGCATGACGAAAGTTTTAAAATCGTCCTCGAACGGGTAATCGCACTTTGCCCCGCCGAGCGAGAGCGCAAATTTTTTAATATCTTCCTCTGTCATAACACACCGAAAAAACGCGCAAAGCGCGCGTTAAAACAAAATTGACCGCACACTATGCGCCAACCAACGCACTTTCTCATGATTTCTGCCGCGCGCAATTTACATCAGAGTAAACCTGAAAAAGTCGCTGCCCACGGGCGTCTCCCTCTCGAAAGTTGCAGAGTCGCCCGAGCCTTCGAGCACGAAATAGTGCGGGTCGGCACCCTCCATAAGACGGAAGCAGAGCGCGCCGTCTATCACGTCGTCTATTATTATTCTGAAAAAGTTGAGTTTAAAAATTTCGTCGAGCACGAATTCACCGCGGACGACTTCCATAACCTGCGTGCCGCCGTACTCCTTGCCGTCCGCCTCCGACGCCACCTCTATTTTAAGCTGCATACACTCCTGCTTTTTGCGACAATACTTCTGCCGCAGTTTACTTTTATATTATTTTACCACCATTAAAAGCCTAATGCAACACAAACGGCGGAGAGATTTTCTCCGCCGCTTGTGTTATTTATTTCTTTATAGGATATCACACTCTATTTATCGTCGAAAAACGATCCAAATCAAACTCGCGCAAAACGATTCTTCTTACTATATTTCAAAATATTTAGAAGAACCGCCATTCTCTCTTCTGCCGATCCGCATCCAGAAAGTTTCTCATCAATACTCTCAAAAGAAAAATATGTGCTATCGTTTTTAAAAATATATTTTCTCGCTTTATCCTTCTCGTATGCAGAATAATCCTTTAACTGTGAATTAACTAACGCATGTGTTCCTGCCTTATCAAAAAATATATTGCTTTTTAATAATCGCGCCGGATTGCCACCCCATATAGTATTAGACATAATCTCTTTCCCGGCAATAACCGCGTCTGAACCAATGATACTCCCCGAATGAATGCGAGTTCCCTTCAATAACGCCACGCGTGCCGCTATCCAAACATGATCTCCTATAAATATACTTCGACCCTCATTGATTCTGTCAAGCGTTTCTATTGAATATATCATATGCGAATCAGTCGTCCGTGCCGAACACTGACTGCTAATGAGGCACTCGTCTCCTATAAATATATTTTTTGCTTCGCCGGCATTAAGTTCAATTTTGCCTGTCATCCAAACATCCCTGCCTATATATACTGCCGAAGCGCTGTAAATTATAATGCCCACTTTAACGGTATTAGAATTTCTCCTGACGACAACAACCGAATCATTACCTTTAAAAATAATATTTGAATTTTCTATTGAAATATTGTCATTTTCAAAATATAGAATATTATTATGTCCGTTAAATTGAATTGTAGTCCCTGTCAATTTAGGCGACCCGTATATCTTATTATTGTTTTCGTCTGTCCTCATTTTTACCTCTTTTTATCCTGCCGCCCAAAAATCACACGCTTCAATGTTGCCGTAAAGCCAAATTTTTTCCAATATACAATTCCGTTTCTTACCTTTCTGGGAAAATAAAGAACTATGTCTTTGACTTTTCTTTTTTTCTTCGCTTTTTTTAGAAATTTTTCGTCAGGTTTTTCAATCTCATTATAATTATTTTCACTTCTATTCTTCGAATAGAACACATCAAATCTGTGTTTGAAAGCATCAAAGTCGTATTTATAATAATTTTTTATTCCTCGTTCTATGGCATCTATCTTTCTATCTTTGAGAAGGTCGTCCGATTTTCCAAGTCGTTCGCAATCCGAACGAAAATTTCTAAGCTTTTGGTTGAACGCTTCCTCTCCGGCATATTCACGTGTATATATCAGCGTATTTCTTATCATATATGAATACATTGATACGCGGTTTTCATTATCTTCATTAAAAATTGTTAAATTTGCCGAGTTCGCTCGCGCATGAATTACCTTACTTTTTCCAACCATATACGCAAGTCCAAAATTTCTGTAAATTCTTTTTGTGTATTCGGTATCGTCACCCCATATAAAGAAATCCGAACAAGGCAACCCGCACTTCTCAATTGCCGCGGCGTTTACCAAAATTGACACAAATGTCGCCGCATTTAGTTTAACGAGCCCTCTATCTAAATACTCATACCAAAACGGGTAGCCGTTTTTGCTTCTCAGATCGACTCCCGGTGTATTCATTGCCTCACCTTTAGGGCTATATACGCAACTTGCGAGAAAGCTGGTTTTGTGTGGCTTAACCACCTTAAGAGCATTCATCAACTCTTCCAAAGCATTAGGATTAGGAATCACATCATCATCCATTATCCAAACCCATTTTGCTCCCTTTATGTATGCCTCCTTGATTCCGCGATGAAAACCTCCGGCACCACCGACGTTCTTACCTGTATTTATATAAATAATACGCTTGTTTTTGAGCCCGTTTATATAATCACCCGTTCCGTCCGTACTCGCGTTATCCACAACGACGACATCGAGGCTTTTATAAGTTTGATTTAAAACCGCCTCTAAGCATTGCTTTAACATTGCCAATCGATTATATGTTACAATTACCGCAAAAACTGTTGCGTTTTTATGATTGGCTAGCACTTCCCCATAGATTTTATTTATTTCGGCCGCATTGCGCTCAGCATTCATATTGACAAACATATCTTGTCTGCCGTTAGCCGCTAGCATTCTCATTTTATCTTTATTCTTTAATGCATAGAAAATTTTTTCACATAAATCATCCGAATTGCCCTGCTGATACAAAAGCCCCGTCTCATTATTCTTTATAATTTCAACTGTACCGCCTGTATTAGCACCGATCATCAAAGCACCCGACAACATACCCTCGACGGTAACACGGCCAAATGCCTCGAATTTTGAACACATAAACGCAACATCAGCTTTTTCATAATACCCGGCAACATCTTTTTGCGGGCCCAATATTTTAACTTTATCCTCGATACCATATTTACGAGCAACATTATTAATAATGCCCGTATAGCGTTCATCGCATACCCCGACAAGCCACAGCTCAAAATTGCTTATCCCTTTATTTTTATATAATTTTCCGCATGCATGCACCAACGAGTCCTGTCCCTTGCTATAATTCACAGACCCGGCACATACAAATATCAGCTTGTCATTTTGAAAAATCTTTTTTTGAGGTTTGTAAAAAACAGTAGTATCTATTCCGTTATATACTACCTGCATTTTTTCTTTAGGTAAAATATTTTCATATTTTTTATATAGAGCTTTTGATATGGTAATTATTTTATCCGATTTACCTATTATTTTATATCCGTATTTCTTATCATAAATCTTTCTCTTCTGATCTTCTTCCAAAAACTCCCTTAGATGCCAGACTATCGGCGTACGAGTTATTAGTCCAGCAATTGCGGCCACATACGAATATGTTGTATTTATGTGGATTATATCAATATGCTCCCGCTTTATCAGTTCCACAAGCTGCTTGATCGCGGTCTCATTTTTTTCTTTTTCTATGGCAATTTGTTCATGTTGCTCTTTAGTAAGTTCACGATCGCTTTTTACAATCCAATTATATGAATCTATAAATGTATATCTGATTTTATTTTCATCAAGTAAATTGCTCCCGTTGCCCGTCTTGTTTGGCAATACAACTAAAGTGTCAACATTAAACTTCTCGTTTATAATTTTATTAAGTGTAACCATGCTTCTGAATGCACCAGAAACCATATTGTTGTCTGAAGGTACAAATAATATTTTCATATTTTTCTCTCCTCAATCTCTGCCGAACAAATCTCTTGTGTTAACCTTGTCCATCACATCGGAAAGCTCTTCCGATAGTCGGTTTGCCACTATTATGTCGCTCTTAGCCTTAAATCCTGCCAAATCTTTGGTTATCTTGTGACCGAAATGCTCGTCCGTTTTTGCCGCAGGCTCGTATATGAGTATCTGCGCCCCATAGTGCTCCAACCTCTTCATTACTCCCTGTATCGCACTCTGGCGGAAATTGTCGGAGTCGGTCTTCATTGTAAGACGATATACGCCCACTACTATGTCCTTTTTATACGGGTAGCCGGCCTTCAACATTATCCTGTCGGCAATATAGTCTTTACGTGTTCGGTTTGAATCCACTATAGCCTGTATGAGATTTTCGGGCACGTCCTTAAAATTTGCTAAAAGTTGCTTCGTATCTTTCGGCAGACAATAGCCGCCGTATCCGAAAGACGGGTTGTTATATCCCGCCCCTATTCTCGGGTCGAGACATACTCCCTGAATTATCGCTTTGGTATCAAGCCCGCGCATTTCGGCGTATGTATCCAGCTCGTTGAAGTACGAAACACGCAATGCAAGATATGTATTGGCAAACAACTTTATCGCCTCAGCCTCCGTTGCGTTTATCACAAGCTCGGGAATATCCTTCTTTATCGCGCCCTCTGCAAGCAATTCTATGAATTGCTTTGCGCGTGCCGTAAGTTCTTCGTCGGCAAGGTCACATCCCACTACTATGCGCGCGGGATAGAGATTGTCGTACAGCGCTTTTCCCTCGCGCAAAAACTCGGGGGAGAATATTATATTCTTGTAGCCGTACTTTTTGCGTATACCCACCGTATATCCGACGGGAATTGTTGATTTTATGACTATGCATGCGTGCGTGCCTGCCGCCAGCGCGTCCTCTATAACGCTTTCCACCGAAGATGTGTTAAAGTAATTTGTTTCGGGGTCATAATTGGTGGGCGTAGCTATTACTATATAGTCCGCTTCCTTATAAAATTGTTTGCCGTCGGCCGAAGCCCGCAGATTGAGAGTCTTTTCCGCAAGGTATTCCTCTATTTCCTTGTCGACTATGGGAGATTTCCGCGCATTCACAAGGGCGACTCTCTCCTCACTCACATCGACCGCCAGCACCTCATTATGTTGTGCCATAAGTATGGCATTTGACAAGCCTACATAACCTACACCAACTACTGCAATTTTCATAACTTCTCCGTCTGTGAATTTTTATTTTGAACGGCGCTTTGCACCTTTATTTTCACTTTGCAATGTAATCCAACAGCTTCAATCTGCGCATGTGATAGTAAAAATTTGAACGTTTTAAATGCGTAATGGCCAGCGCCTCGTCGAGAGTGATTTCCTTATTGCGGAATCTTTTTACGGCCGAGATAAATTCCGGGCTGTAATTTGCCTTTGGCCTGCCGAACCGAACTCCGTTGTTTTTGGCGTCCTTTATTCCCTTTGCCTGCAACGCGCTGTTAGCCTGTTCCCTTTCCGCCGCGAATGTGAGAGTCTGCCCCACGGCCGCCGAAACGCAGGGCGAGAGACGGGTATCGACGGCGGGCAGGTCGATTATGCATATATCTGCGCCGAGCGCCGAAACAAGACGGCTCCATTCGCGCGAAATTGCGGCATATGTACCGCCGAGATTATTAAGCGACATGAGCACGAGCAAATCCCCGCGCGCAAGCCTGCCAATAAGCGTACTCCAAACAGGTCTGAGAGAAGCTTTTTCGGCCCCGTCCTCCACCAATATGTTCTCCCGCGGTACGCCGAACCGCATATATTCCTGAACCTGCCGCGCCACACTCACGCCTCGTTTAAGCTGCCCGGCATACGCGTAAGTTGTCATCGCGCCTCCGTCCTACAAATAAATCGTACTTTTGCTGACTGAAAATTTTTACCGAATTTGTATTGCAAATCGCACGGTTATGTGATAAAATAGCTTATAGATATAACGATTCGGACAAGCAATGACAATAACAAAAAAAGTACGATTATTTCGGGAAGCAAAAAGCGCGGCTTCCACAAAATACCCCCCCGATGGCGTTTTTGTAATAAAAAACAATTTTTAAAAAATATATAAAATGTGGGTTTTTAAAAAATTTTTTTTTTTGTTT
>ERZ1090880.734-NODE-734-length-17191-cov-8.553221_pt1 | contig 17191 bp, 14 predicted proteins | sample MGYA00478471_ERZ1090880 | MGnify/ENA primary metagenome ERZ1090880 (study PRJEB33644, sample SAMEA5815734) | chicken gut metagenome | biome: Chicken; feature: Gastrointestinal Tract; material: Caecum | place: Ireland | collected 2019-01-01 | study: A study of the... | reverse complement strand
GGCCCACCACCTATATAAACCCGGTTAAGAGGGGGGGCCGCGTCATATGTTTAAAACACACCCCCCGGGCGGAGGACGGGCCCCACCGGGCCAGGGCGCCGGCGCCGGTGGCGGAGAACTCGTCCACCTTGCAGGTGGGCAGGCCGTAGATGTCTCCCTCCACATAGGAGGCGCCCACGCCGGTGAGCACCACCCGCCGCACCTCTTTCAAGGAGAGCTGGTTGCTGGTGAGATAATTGCCCAGGGCTCCGTACAGGCTGGTCACCTGATCCTCCGCCCGGACCCGCAGCATGGAGATCACGCTGCCGTCTGTCCGCAGGCCCACGATCTTGGTGCTGGACCCGCCGATGTCAATGCCTAAGATCACATCCATCGTGATGACTTCCTTTCAGCGGCAGTGAGCCGCTTGGTTTTCGGGGTGCTGCCTACTGGATGCCGCCCCCGCTGAGATCGAATTCCTCCGTAATCTCCCGCCCCTGGCTGTCATAGAAGGTGATTTCCTCTATACTGACAGGTTCGGTGGGGACAGTGTCCTCCACCGGGACGCTCACCAGAAAGACGGGAGAGGCCGGAATGTCCAGCGCGTATGGCCCGCCGCCCTCCGGTGAAAAGACCGCCCGGGCAATACGGCCGTCGCCGTTCCGCCCCTCGAAGAGTAGCATCCGCTCCCCGTCAGACTCCACCACTCCGTTGCGGAAAGAGCCGGTACCGTGTTGGGACTGATCGAGATGATACCGCCCAGTGAGTCCCCGGGAGAGACGCAGGTGTCCCAGCTGTCCGTCCAGCTCCAGAGGGACGTAGGTGCGGTCCCCGACGGTCACCGGCTGATACAGCCGGAGCTGGTCTGCCTCGTAGGGGACAGACATTCCCCGGTTGAACCATTGGAGCGCAGCCGGTTCCAGCCCATTGAGGTCCGCATCCAGAGGAAACGAGCAGTGGTATGCAACAAGGCCCGCCAGGATGCATAGAACAGCCGCTGCGAAGAGGAGCAAACCGCGCTTTTTCATCAGAAAGACCTCCAGTCCAGTATGTGCCAGAAAAGGTGTGCGGTCTGATCTTTTTCCATGATAGGGGAGGGCAGGACGGTTGTCAAGATAGATTGATAAAAAATTGACAACAAATTGCGAAAAAGCGTTGCTTTTCCCAGGAGAACCGCTTATAATCAAGAGAACGACACACCGGACAGGCCGGCGCCGGCCGGACCTGATTTTCACGGAAGGATGAAATGTGCCTGCGGGCACATCGGAAATTGTGATGAAGACAGAAGAGAAACTCAACCTGACGATGCTCTGCGACTTCTATGAGCTCACCATGGGCAACGGCTATTTCCAAGCCGGGCTCCAGGATCGGATCACATACTTTGACGTATTTTTCCGCAACGTGCCGGATAACGGCGGGTTTGCGGTCTGCGCGGGGCTGGAGCAGCTGGTGCAGTATATCCAAAACCTGCATTTCGATGAGGAGGACATCGCCTTCCTGCGGGACAAGCACCTGTTCTCCGAGGAGTTCCTGGACTACCTGCGGAATTTCCGCTTTACCGGGGACATCTGGGCCGTGCCGGAGGGGACGCCCATCTTCCCCCGGGAGCCGGTGGTGACGGTCCGGGCCCCGGCCATCCAGGCCCAGCTGATCGAGACGTTCACCCTGCTGACCATCAACCACCAGAGCCTGATCGCCACCAAGGCCAACCGCATCGTCCGGGCGGCCCAGGGGCGGACGGTGCTGGAGTTCGGCTCCCGCCGGGCCCAGGGCACGGACGGCGCCATCTCCGGCGCCCGGGCGGCCTACATCGGCGGCTGTGCCGGCACGGCCTGCACCATCTCCGACCAGCTGTACGGCGTGCCCGCCGGCGGCACCATGGCCCACTCCTGGGTCCAGATGTTCGACAGCCAGTACGAGGCATTCAAGACCTACTGTGAGATCTACCCCCACAACGCCACGCTGCTGGTGGACACCTATAATGTGCTCAAGTCCGGCGTGCCGGACGCCATCCGGGCATTTGACGAGGTGCTCAAGCCCCTGGGCATCCGCAAGTGCGGCATCCGGCTGGACTCCGGCGACATGGCCTACCTGACCCAGGAGGCCCGGAAGATGCTGGACGATGCCGGCTGGACGGAGTGCCAGATCTCCGCCTCCAACTCCCTGGACGAGTATATCATCCAGGATCTGATCCGCCAGGGCGCCAAGATCGATTTGTTCGGCGTGGGCGAGCGGATGATCACCGCCCGCAGCGAGCCGGTGTTCGGCGGCGTATACAAGCTGGCGGCGGTGGAGGATTCCGCCGGGAACATCATCCCCAAGATCAAGGTCAGCGAGAACCTGGACAAGATCACCATCCCCCACTTCAAGAAAACCTACCGCATCTTCGACAACGCCACCGGCAAGGCGGAGGCGGACTACATCACCGTCTGGGACGAGACGGTGGACGAGAGCGTCCCGCTGGAGCTGTTTGACCCCAGGGCCACCTGGAAGCGCAAGACCTACACCAACTTCACGGCCAAGCCCCTGCAGGTGCCGGTGTTCCGGGAAGGAGAGCTGGTCTACCAGCTGCCCGCGCTGCCGGAGATCCAAGCCTACTGCCGCGCCCAGGTGGATACCTTGTGGGACACGGTGAAACGGTTCGAGAATCCGCACACCTACTATGTGGACTTGAGCCAGAAGCTGTTTGACATCAAGCAGGAACTGCTGCGTCAGAGCAGGTGACCACGGCCCCCGCCGCACCCGGCGGGGGCTGTTTGTTCACAGAATTTTGGTTGCGGAGCTGTGGAAGTTCCAGTATAATAAAAAGATAAGCAGTCGAAGCTGTGGGAAAGGAGGTGGGCCCCACCATGCGGAAGATCAAATTGCCCCAGCTGCCCCAGCCGGAGGAGCGGACCGAACGGCGGATCTCGGCGTTCACCAGCCTGACCATCTGCGCCCTGACCGTGATCGCCCAGATCGTCATCACGCTGGTCCTGACGCAGCTCCTGGCGGAGAAGGTCAGCTATGTCTATCTCTTTCTGCTGCTGGCAGGCGCCGTGGTGGCCATCTGGGTCTACCAGCGGCCGGGGAGCCCGTCCTACAAGCTGGTGTGGATGTGTCTGCTGCTGGCCCTGCCGGTGGCCGGCATGATCCTCTTCCTCCTCTGGGGCGGGACGCACCAGGCCAAGAACTTGAGCCTGCGAAAGACCCCTCCGCCGGCGGAGCGGGAGAGCGCCCGGATGGAGAGCAGCGCCAACGTGACCCGCCTGAGCCGCCGGTCCCCCGCCTGGGGGCGGCTGGCGTCCTATCTGCAGTCCCGGGACTTCCTGCTCTACAGCGGCTCCCGGGCCCGGTATTTCCCGGAGGGCGCCGCGTTCTTCGACGACCTGATCGACCACCTGCGGAAGGCGGAGATCTACATTTTCCTGGAGTACTACATCCTGGCGGAGGGGCAGATCTGGGACCGCATCTTCGCGGTCCTGCGGGAGCGGGCCGCCGCCGGCGTGGAGGTGCGGATCATTTTTGACGACTTCGGCAACCTGACCCGCTTCTCCGACGCCTCCCTCCAGGCCCTGCAGAACGCCGGCGTGGAGGTGGAGGTGTTCAATCCGGTCCACCGCTATGTGAACCGGATCTACTTCAACTACCGGGACCACCGGAAGATCGCCGTCATCGACGGGGTGCACGCCTATACCGGCGGCATCAACATCGGAGATGAGTACGCCAACCTGTTCGTCCGCTTCGGCCACTGGAAGGACACCGGCGTCCGGATCGACGGGGCCGGGGCCTGGGGCTTCGCCTCCCAGTTCATCCAGATGTGGAAGATGATCGGCCGCTCCCTGCCCAATGAGGATGACTACTACCGCCCCCGGGTGGAGATCGAGGGCACCGGCTGGTGCCAGCCCTTTACGGACGGGCCTTTGAACAACCCGGACAACCCCATTGAGGACACCTATCTCCAGCTGATCTCCTCCGCCCAGAAGATGCTGTATATCACCACGCCCTACTACGCGGTGGAGGAGTCCATGCAGAAGGCGCTGTGCATCGCCGCGGACGCCGGGGTGGACGTGCGGCTGATGGTGCCGGCCATCCCGGATAAAAAATACGTGTATATGGTGGCGGAGACCTATTGGGGCGAGCTGCTGCAGCACGGGGTCAAGATCTATCGCTACACCCCCGGCTTCATCCACGCCAAGAGCGTCATGGTGGACCGGGAGGTGGCGCTGATCGGCAGCACCAACATGGACTACCGGACCTTCCAGCTCCACTATGAGTGCGCGGTGCTCCTCTACCATATGCCGGCGGTGGAGGACCTGCTGGAGGATATGGACCACGTGATGGCCCAGAGCAGCCGCTACACCCTGGAGGACTGGAACAAGCGCTCCTGGCTCCGCCGGCTCTTCGCCTCCATCCTCCGCCTGGGGGCCATCTGGTTCTGACGGGGAGGGGACGCGCTATCTCAAATCTCAGGAGGAACCCATGTCCCGTGAATTGACGCCCCAGGAGACTGCCGAGCGCAGCCTCATCAAAAAATACCGCAAGGAGCTGTGGAACCCCTTCATCGCCGCCGTCAAGCGGTACGAGCTGATCGTCCCCGGGGACCGGATCGCCGTCTGCATCTCCGGCGGAAAGGACTCCATGGTGCTGGCCAAGCTGATGCAGGAGCTCCAGCGCCATACGGAGCAGCCCTTTGAGCTGGTCTTTCTGGTGATGGACCCCGGCTACGCCCCCGCCAACCGGGCGCTGATCGAGGAGAACGCCGCCCGGCTGGGCATCCCCATCACCGTGTTCCAGAGCGATATCTTCGATGTGGCGTATCAGGTGGAGAAGAACCCCTGCTACCTGTGCGCCCGGATGCGGCGAGGGTTTCTGTACAGCAAGGCCCGGGAGCTGGGGTGCAACAAGATCGCCCTGGGCCACCACATGAGCGACGTGATCGAGACCACGCTGCTGGGCCTGTTCTACGGCGCCCAGCTCCAGACCATGCCCCCCAAGCTCCGCAGCAGGAATTTTCCCGGCATGGAATTGATCCGGCCGCTGTATTGTGTCCATGAGGACCATATCATCGCCTGGAAGAACTACAACGGCCTGCGCTTCCTCCAGTGTGCCTGCCGCTTTACCGAGGAGCGGGACAGCGCCGCCGACGGCGTGGGGGAGAGCAAGCGCCAGGAGATGAAGCTGCTGCTGCGGCAGCTGAAAAAGACCAATCCCAACATTGAGAAGAGTATGTTCCGGGCCATCCACGGCGTCCAGCTGGACACCTTTCCGGGCTTCAAGTTCCGGGGGAGGGCCTTCTCCTTTTCAGAGGCCTATGGACTGCCCGGCCTGGCGGCGGAGGATGGCGGCCCGGAGACGAGTGAGTAGAAGGTGCGCGAATGAACTATTATCGTTGTGAAAATCCCGACTGCGGGTTTCTGGCGGAGGAGGAACCGGATGTCTGCCCCCGCTGCGGCGGCACGTTCTTCCTCGCCGTGGACGAGGAGGAGATGACGGGCTCCGACTGGGTGCAGCTGGGCAACCGGGCCGTGGACGAGGGGCGGGACACAGATGCCCTGGCCTGCTATCAGCAGGCGGCGGCCCTGGACGATCTGCTGGGCATCACCAACCTGGGCTGGTGCCTGGAGGCGGGGATCGGCGTGGCGGCGGACCCCCGGCAGGCGGTGGTGCTGTACGCCCAGGCGGCGGCCCGGGACTATATGCCGGCCCTGACGAACCTGGGGTACTGCTATGCCCACGGCATCGGCGTGGCCCGGGACGACGCCAAGGCGCTGGAGTGCTTCCGCAAGGGCGCGGAGCAGGGCTTCCCCCGGGCCCAGTTCCTGCTGGGGGAGGCGTATTCCCGGGGCCTGGGCGTGGATCAGGATGACGGCCAGGCCGCCAAGTGGTATCAGTCCGCCGCGTGGCTGGGGTATCCGGCGGCGCAGACGGAGCTGGGCCGCTGCCTGGAGTTCGGCACCGGTGTGCCCCAGAGCATCCAGCAGGCCGCCAAGTGGTATCAGGCGGCGGCGGAGCAGGGCAACGCGCCGGGCCAGTGCTGCCTGGGCTTTCTGTACGAGAGCGGCCAGGGGGTGGAGCAGAGCTGGGAGGAGGCGGTGCGGTGGTATCGTGCCGCCGCGGACCAGGGCTATCCCCGGGCCCTGTGCAACCTGGCCTGGTGCTATGAATACGGTCAGGGCGTGACAAAGGACTACGGCGAGGCGGCCCGGCTCTACCAGGCGGCGGCGGACCAGGGCTACCCCCGGGGGCAGCTGTGCATGGGCCTGTGCTGTGAGCGGGGTCGGGGCGTGCCCCTGGACCTGGCCGCTGCCGCGGCGTGGTACCGCAAGGCGGCGGAGCAGGGGGAGGAGGACGCCCAGTGCTGCCTGGGCTTCCTGTACGAGAGCGGCCAGGGGGTGGAGCAGAGCTGGGAGGAGGCGGTGCGGTGGTACCGCGCCGCCGCGGACCAGGGCCTGCCCCGTGCCCAGTGCAATCTGGCCTGGTGCTATGAGTACGGCAAGGGCGTCCCGGAGGACCAGGCGGAGGCCTACCGCTGGTACTGCCGGGCGGCGGACCAGGGGGACCCCCGGGGGCTCTTCTCCGTGGCCCGGTGCTATGACTACGGCCGCGGCGTGGCCCAGGACAGCGCGGAGGCGGTGAAGTGGTACCAGCGGGCGGCGGACGCCGGCTCCGCGCCGGCCATGTGCGATCTGGGCGTGTGCTACGAGCGGGGCGAAGGCGTGGCCCAGGACCTGGAAAAGGCAGTCAGCCTGTACCGCCAGGCGGCGGAGAAGGGCAATGCCGCCGGCCAGTGCAACCTGGGGTATCTCTACGAGTGCGGCCGCGGCGTGGAGCAGAGCTGGGAGGAGGCGGTGCGGTGGTACCGGGCCGCCGCGGACCAGGGCCTGCCCCGTGCCCAGTGCAACCTGGCCTGGTGCTATGAGTACGGCAAGGGCGTGGAGCAGAACTGGAAGCGGGCCGTCCACTGGTACCGCCAGGCGGCGGACCAGGAGGACCCCAGGGGCCTGTTCTGCATGGGCGTCTGCTGCAAGTACGGCCGCGGTGTGGAGCAGAACTGGGAGGAGGCGGTCCAGTGGTACCGCCGGGCCGTGGATGCCGGTTCCGTGTCCGCCCTGTGCAACCTGGGCGTGTGCTACGAGCGGGGCGAAGGCGTGGAGCGGGACGTGGCCCAGGCGGCCAGCCTGTACCGCCGGGCGGCCGAGCGGGAGGACGCCGCCGCCCAGTGCAATCTGGGGTACCTCTACGAGTCTGGCGAGGGCGTGGAACAGAACTGGCAGGAGGCCGTGCGCTGGTATCAGGCGGCGGCGGACCAGGGCTATGCCCGTGCCCAGTGCAATCTGGGCGTCTGCTGGGAGTTTGGCCATGGCGTGGAAAAGGATCCTGCCAAGGCGGCGGACCTGTACCGTCAGGCGGCGGAGGGCGGCGACCGGGTGGCCGCCTGCAATCTGGGCTATCTGTACGAGACCGGCGTGGGCGTGCCCCAGAGCTGGCCGGACGCCGTGAAGTGGTACCGCCAGGCGGTGGAGGAAGACTATCCCCGGGCCCAGTACAACCTGGCCTGGTGCTATGAGCACGGCAAGGGCGTGGCCCGGGATCTGAAGCGGGCCCGGGAGCTGTATCAGGCGGCGGCGCAGCAGGACTACGACGGCGCCCAGGAGGCGGCAGACCGGCTGGAGAGATCCGGCGGCCGGGGCGGCTTCATCCGGGGCTTTTTGGACGGCCTGCGGGGCCAGTGAAGCGGCATGTACATCGGCGGGCGCGGAGCATCCGCGCCCGCCAGAAAAAACTTCCAAAGAAAAACGGAAAAAGGCTTGACAAACGAAATCTTTTCTGTATAATAATATCTGTTCGCTGCGGCGAGAACGGAACTGCATAGCGGGTTTGTGTAAGGGTAGCACAGCAGACTCTGACTCTGTATGTGAGGGTTCGAATCCTTCACCCGCTGCCAATCAGGAGCCTTGAATCCCAATGGATTCAAGGCTCTTTTTTCTGTTTTCCAAAAGTTTTCCCTTATTTTTTCCCTTATTGTGTCACAATGCGAATCAGGCGTGGCGAACGCTGTCAATGTAGGCTTGTATTCTTCGGCGCTTTCATCTCTCAGCCGTTTCGACAAAAGCCCCGCTCGATGCGCGTCTGATCCCATCCTCTGTCAGGGTGATGCGATGTTTGCTGCGGCCGAACAGTGTGACGCCCGGCTCCTCTTCCAATTGGATCAGCTGCCTGGACAGGGGGGATTGGATCAGATGCAGCAGATCGGCCGCCCTGGCGATATTCTCTTCCCAGGCGGCCATGAGAAAGTATTTCAGCACACGGATCTCCATACAGGAATATTCCTTTTTCCGCCATACCATAGAGAGGGTGGGAAATCTATGCGGAACCAAAGAAGAGAGGAAAATGATGCCAGTTGAAAGGACCGCCCGGCACGGACGGTGTGCGGTATTTTTTCAACTCCGGCCACCTCGGCCCGGGACCTGGATCGGACTGTCATGGGGCAGGGCCTCAGCATAGAATGCCGGGGGATGTTCCCCCAAAAGGAGGCCATACGAATGGGTATTACGAATTCAAACAAAGTGATCGATCTGGACAGCATCGGCTGTGACGGGTCCCTGCGTGTGATACTGGCCCTGACAGCCGCGCCGGATATCATCTCCAACCCCACCGACATCGTGCTGGTGCTGGACCGCTCCGGCAGCATGGCCGGGATGCCGCTGGAGAGCATGAAGGAAGGCGCCAAGACCTTCATCGACATCATTGAGGAGGCCACGGACGGCGTGGCGGACGGACAGATCGGCTCCGGCAGCCGCATCGGGATCGTCATCTTTGCCGAGACCGCCGCGGTGGATGCGCAGCTCATCACTTCTGTGGACACCCTGAAGGACGCCGTGGACAGCCTGTCCGCCGGTGGGAGCACCAACCACGCGGACGCATTCACCAAGGCCACGGAGCTGTTCACCCCGCCCTCCGGCAATGCCAGGGTGATAGTGATGTTCACTGACGGAAACACCACCACAGGCGCGCCGCCCGCTCCGGTGGCCGCCGCGGCCCGGGCCCAGGGGATCATCATCTACTGCATCGGCCTGGTGGGCACGGACGGCGTGGACGTGAATACGCTGAACGAGTGGGCAACCGACCCCGACGCGACCCATGTGGCGGTCACCCCGGATGCGGCGGACCTGGAGGCGCTGTTTGCCCAGCTGGCGGCCAACATCTCCAAACCGGGCGCCACCGATCTGGTCATCGACGAGATCGTCATGCCTGATTTCGAGATCGTCAGCATCACGCCGCCGGCCAAGGGCACCGCCTCCATGCTGGACGCGCGGTCGCTGCGGTGGACGATCCCCCAGCTGGGCGTGACCGCCAGCGAGAGCGCCACTCTGGAGTTCGAGATCCGCCATGTGGCCCAGACCTCCGGCACGAAGCTGGTCAACGCGTCCGTCACCTATTCCGACACGGAGGGGAACGTGGTCGCGTTCCCCGAGCCCACGGTCGTGGTGGCGTGCGGCGTCGTCGTATACCCCGAGGAGTGCCCCGTCCCGGTGGAGGTGGCAGTGGAGGGATGTTCCGACGCTGTCGTGGTGGACGCGGGGGACACCTATCTGGAGTCCCAGGGGCGGATCCTCCAGCTGGATGTCACCATCAAAAACGTCTGCCCCAACAAGCGGGTCGCGCTGGCGGCCATCCTGACCGAGGTGGATGAAAACGGCCTGGAATGCCAGCGGGGCATGAAGACACTGACCATCCCCGCCCACAGCGAGCCCTCCTGCCGGGATGTGCTGGTCAAATGCATCAAGTTCGTCGTCCCCGAGGACCTGGACGTCTCCGGCGGCCCAGTGGGCGCGATGTGCGATCCGCGCAATTTCAGGGTCCGTTTCATTGCACACACCATCGACACGGACTTCCGCTGCTGCGGAGCCGCCGTCACGCTTTGAGCCCTCTGCCCGCCGCCCGTCCGGGCGGCGGTACATAGCGGCGGAGAGGCAAAATGGTCCTCCGCCAAAGGGCGGAGGACGTCTGCCAGATATCTTGCTCGCGGCCGGTCGGAGCGCCCGACCCTGCCGCGTTTTTTGCGTGATCCCAGGGCGCGGGAGCTCACACCGCCCGCTTCACGGCCCGCCGCAGGGGCTTGAAATTGGACGCCGCCATCAGGAGGAAGCAGAGGCTGGACCACAGCGGCCACAGAGGGGCTCCGGCCTCCATCATGATGCACTGGGCGCCCAGCAGCAGGAAGCAGAGCAGAAATTTGGGGAGATCCCACCGGATGCGGAGCATCGTCCGGGTGTGGACGGCCCGCACGGCGAAAATCAGAAGATAGCTGACCAGGGTGGAGATGGCCGCCCCCATGGAGCCCCACCGCTGGATCAGGAAAAAATTCCCCGCCAGATTGCAGACCGCTCCCAGCAGCGTGGTGACCAGGGTGGCGGTGCTGCGCAGCTCCACCATGTAGATGGAGGAGAGGAACGAGCCCAGGCAGGCAAGGGTCGTCGCCAGCGTCAGCACCGGCACATACCGCCACGCCTCGTAGTAGTCCGGCGCCGCCAGCAGCCGCGTGGAGATCTGGGCGGTGAGGATGACGCCGGAGGCCACCACGAAGGCGATGGCGGAGTAGACGGTGAAGACATTGGAGAAGAACCGCTCCTTTTCCGCCTTCGGCTGCTCCGACAGGGCGGAGAGCTGCCAGGCGGAGGAGAAGGTGTTGGCCACCGTCAGCAGGATGGTGGGGATCTTGTTGGCCACGGCGTAGATGCCGGTGGCGGCGTTCCCCACCAGCAGGGCGATGAGATAGCGGTCCGAGATGTTGATGATCCAGCCGCACAGGTTGTTGGGGACCAGGGGCGCGCTGTACCGGAGCATCCGGACCGTGTCCCGCCGGTTCACCGCCGACAGGCGGAGATGCCGCCACTGCTTTGCCCGCAGGAACACGAACACTGTGGTGATCCCGTCCGCCAGCACGTTGGCCAGCACATAGCCGGTGACCCCCATGGGAAACACCGCCAGCAGCAGGATGTTGAACACGATGGTCAGCACCGTCCGCAGGACGCCGTCCAGGGCGAAGAGCCGCACGTGGCCCATGGTCCGGGCGAACTGGTTGCAGACGGAGTGGATGTTGGCCGCCAGCACATAGAGCAGCACCAGCCACAGATAACCGGAGAGGAACGCGATCCGATCCAGCAGCGGCGCAGCCAGAAGCAGCAGGAAAAAGCCCGCCAGCGTGACCAGAAGGCCGGTGGTGAACACGCTGCGCTTGTCGCTGGTCTGCTCCAATCCATACCGGATGACGGCGTTGGCGATGCCCACAGAGGCGATGGGGATGATGAGGTTGCCGGTCTGGAGCAGCAGGTCCGTCACGCCGTACTCCGCGCTGGAGAGGACCCGGGTATAAAAGGGCGTCAGCAGGAAGGTCAGGAACCGGGCCCCAAAGGTGCTCAGCCCAAACAGCGCCGTATTGGAGATCAGGTTTCGATAGGGATTCATGGGGCCTCCTCTTTCCGGATGGTGCTCCAGCATGGGGCGGGATCAGAGGACGGCGCAGAACGGCTCGTGGGGAACGGACCGCTCTGTGCCGTGTTTTTGCGCACGCTCAAACAGGGGAGATGGCCTTACAGGCACTCCACCAGCAGATCGTAGATCTCATCTCGGCTCAACTGGCGGGGGCCGCTGGGGATCAGGTTGCAGGTGTCCGCCACCTTCCGCAGCACCTCGGGGGTGATCTCCACCTTGGAGCGCAGCTGGCTGAGCCTCGTGGGCAGGCCGCATTCCTGGATGAAGCCGGCCAGGGCCTCCACGGCAGCCTCGGCGCCGTCCACGCCAAAGACTTCGCGGCCCATCCGGGCGAACTTCTCCGGGGCGTCCTTCACGATGCGGCGGTAGTAGGCCGGATGGATGACCGCCAGCCCCTGGCCGTGGTTGCAGTCGGTGAAGGCCCCCAGCTGGTGCTCGATCTGGTGGGCCTGGAAGTCGATGAGACGGCCCACTTTCAGGATGCCGTTCTCCGCCATGGCGGAGTCCCATATGAGGTTGCCCCGGGCCTGCAGGTCGTTGATGTCCACCAGCAGGCGGCGCATATTCACCACCGTGTTGCGCATGACGGCCAGGGCCACATCGTCGGACACGTTGTCCCGGTCGGACTGGCCCAGATAGGTCTCCATGGCGTGGCTGAGGGTATCGAAGGCCCCGGAGAGGACCTGCATGGCAGGCACGGAGGCGGTGTAGGCCGGGTCCAGGATGGCAAACCTGGCGGCGATGCCCACGATGGGGCCCTTCCAGTTCTTGTCCTCGCAGGTGATGACGGCGCCGGAATTCATCTCCGCCCCAGTGCCGGAGGCGGTGACCACCGCGCCTATGGGGATGCCGTCGGTGGGGAACTTGCCGGACTGGTACTCCATGGACCAGATGTCTTCGTCCAGGACCGCCTGGGCGGAGACCACCTTGCAGCAGTCCACCACGCTGCCGCCGCCCACCGCCAGGATGAAGTCCACATGATGCTCCCGCACCAGCCTCGCGCCCTCCTGCACCTTGGCATAGGTGGGGTTGGACATGATGCCGGAGAAGTCCACAACTTCTTTGCCGGCCTCGGTGAGCAGGCCTTTCAGCTCATCATAGATGCCGTTCCTCTTGACGGACCCGCCGCCGTAGGCCAGCAGGACCGTTTTGCCGTAGGGGGCCACCAGGTTTTTCAGGTGCTTTTTCGCCGCGCCCTCGCCAAAGTAGACGGCGGTGGGATAGGTATATACAAATTCATTCATAGAAAATCTCTCCTCATTTTACAATGCCTGACAATTGGCGTCAACGATCTCAGACAGACGGATGTGCTCGTTGCGGTACCGGGCCTCCGGATTCTTCTCCGGAATGGTCAGGCCGATGGCCTTCTCTGGGCAGTTGTGGACACAGGACAGGCAGGTCTGGCAGCTGCCGGGGATGTGGACCGCCGTCCCGTCCACCACCAGGATGGAGGCGGAGGGGCAGACCCGCTCACAGATGCTGCAGCCCACGCAGCGGTCCGTCACCCGGATCAGGTGCTGCCAGGCATCCGCCGGCATCCGGCTGATGCCGGCCAAAACTCCCGGTGGGCCGTCCGGTCCGCATCTGTCACCGGCGCGATCCAGCGCTTCCGGGCGGCGATGTCCGCCGCGATCTGCGCCAGGTGGGCGTCCACGCCCTTGTCCAGCCGCTTCTGCTCGTCCATATCGAAGCTGGGCAGCCAGTTGTCCGCCATCAGCAGGACATTGATGTAGGCGGGCTGGATGCCGCAGTCCTGACAGAGCGTCTGGGCCAGCTCCGCCGCGCCGCCGTGGCGGTTGCCGTAGGTCAGGACCATGTAGAAGTAGCCGGTGAGGAATTTGGCCCTGTGGAGGAAGTCCCGCACCATGGGCGGGACCTCATAGCCGTAGACCGGGCAGACGATCCCGATGGCATCGGCCGTGAATTCCAGCTGGGGGCCGCGCATCACCTGGGGGATGCTGGACCGCTCCGCGTCCAGGTGCTTTGCCGCGTACAGGCTGTTGCCCGTTCCTGTAAAATAAAACAGCATATTCGTTCGCCTCTTATAATGTTTTGAGCTCCGCGAGCCACGACTCCAATTCCCGCTGGGGAGTCTCCGGCTTCCCAAACTGCTGGGGGCTGAAATGGATCTTCCTGGGATACCGGACCTTTGCGCCCGGGCAGGCCCGCTCCATGTCCTCCAGACAGTGCCCCGGCCAGCCCGCGTGGGTCTGGAACGGGACCAGGGTCTTTCCCCGCCAATCCACCAGGTAGAGAAAGCTGAGGACGGGGGAGGCCATGGTGTACCACCAGGTGGGCGTTCCCACCAGGATGGTGTCGTAGGCCCCCGGGTCTACGCCCAGGGGTTTTAACTCGGGCTGATAGCCCTGGTTGACCTCCTCCTGTCCCTGGGCGATGATCTCCTCATCGGTCCCCGTATAGGGGACCACGGTCTCCAGCTGGATCAGGGGAAAGCCGGTCTCTGACCGGATACGCTCCGCGATCTGTCTGGTGTTGCCGTCCATGGAGTAGTAGACGATGATGCACTTACCCACAGTCCTTCACGCTCCGCACTTGACATCCCTCCATATGTACCATATAATCGCCCTGTGCTATTTATTAGGCGCGTGCATATTATAGTGCGCGGCTGGCGGGCAGCGCAATGGGAAGCTGGGCCCGCTTTGCCCGATATACGGCATTTCTTCACAAAATGCCCAGGAAGTCACAAAAAATTCAGGGAGGCTGCTCTGATGGAACCAAAAAAGACTGATCTGCGGGTGATCCGCACTCGGAAGGCGATCCGGGACGCCTTCTGCGCCATGATCATGGAGATGGACTATCAGGACATCACCATCAAGGAACTGACCCAGCGGGCCATGATCAACCGAAACACCTTTTACCTGCACTACGACTCCCTGGACGCCCTGCTCCGGGAGCTCCAGGATGAGATCGCCGGGGAATTCATCGAAAAGCAGGTCTCCTACACAAAGATGGCGGACATCCGCCGGATGATCCGGGTGTTCTTTGAGTATATGGCCACCCAGTCCCCGCTCCATGACCGGCTGCTGTGCAGCGGGAGCTATCAGTTCCTCTACGACCGCATCAACCAGCAGGTGATGGGGTACCGGAAGCTGATGAACCGGGGGGCCTTCGGGATGGACGAGGCGTCCGAAAACATCATCTTCGCCTACTACGGCAGCATCACGGCCATTCTCTACCGACAGTGGGTGGCGGACGGCAAGCAGCTCTCGCTGGAAGCGGTCATCGAGCTGTCCACCAGGCTGATCTGCGAGGGGATGTCCAGCGTCGTCAAATATTGAGTTTACCGCCCACTGTTAAACAGGAGATAAACGAAAGGTTAACGATTTTGAAACTGCACGTTCCCGGGATAGAGGGCTTTGATCCGGTTGCGACAGGACAGACTCGGTCGGCACACGTGGGACCGTGCCAGATGTGCCTGTCATAGCCTGTACACCGCCTTTTTATGAAGCCGCCGCACCCAGCGTTTCCAACCACGGCGAGACATCGTCCGGGGCATTGCGCGCCGCCTGCCGATGGCCTGGTCGATAAACTGGGTGCTGCCCACCACGCCGTACTCCGTGGACACCCGGCTGGCGAACTTCCGCCGTGTCGGTGCCGCCGGTCTCCGAAACGCCGAAGGCGATCAGGATGCTGCACTGGCCCCTGCCGCTCTCGGGGCCGTCTCCGGTCTCCGGAGCTGCGGGCGCCTGGGACCCCGTCTCTTGAGCAGGCAGTGTGTCCGGCGAGGTGCTGGACAGAGCATCGCCGCCCGGCGCACCGCAGGCGGCCGAGATCCGCGTCATGCCAAGGGCCGGCAGCGCGGCTCCGCCTATTCCCGCGTGTCCCAGACCATGGAGACGGACAGCGTGCCGTACAACACCGCCAGCCGCTGACAGGCCGGCATAGTTTATCTGGAGTTTATACATTTTCCGTCAAATGTGCTATGATGCAAGAGGACGGTCCGCAGGGGGAGGGAAAGACGCCCCATCCCCGATAGATTCAGACGGCATGGAGCGCAGGCTATCCAAGGACCGGTGCGCAGGAGGGGGAATGCGTATGTGGCTTTTGTTTGCGGTGGGTTCCGCATTTTTTGCCGGTGTGACGGCGATCCTGGCCAAGTGCGGCATCCGAAGGACAGACTCCACGGTGGCCACGGCGATCCGGACCATCGTCGTCCTGGCATTCGCCTGGGTCATGGTGTTCGTGGCCGGCTCCCAGGGGCAGATCCGGGACCTGGACGGGATGACGCTTTTGTTTCTGATCCTCTCGGGACTTGCCACCGGGGCCTCCTGGCTGTGTTACTTCAAGGCGCTCCAGCTGGGGGACATCAACAAGGTGGTGCCCATCGACAAGTCCAGCACGGTGCTCACGATCCTGCTGGCATTCCTGCTCCTGGGGGAGCCCATCGGGCCGTTCCAGGGCATCGGGGTCATCCTGATCGGCGTCGGCACCTTTCTGATGATCGAGAAGAAGCCCCAGACGGCCGGAAGCGCGCCCCAGGGAAAGGGCTGGATGCTCTATGCCTTCGGCTCGGCGGTGTTCGCCAGCCTCACGGCGATCCTGGGCAAGATCGGCATCCAGAACGTCGAGTCCAATCTGGGCACCGCCATCCGCACGGGGGTGGTGCTGGTGATGGCCTGGTTTATGGTGCTGGTGACCGGAAAGACGGCGGCGGTGCGGCAGGTGCCCCGGCGGGAGCTGGGCTTCATCTGCCTGTCCGGCATCGCCACCGGCGCGTCCTGGCTGTGCTATTACCGCGCCCTGCAGGACGGACTCGCCAGCGTGGTGGTCCCCATCGACAAGCTGAGCATCCTGGTGACGGTGGCCTTTTCCAGCCTGGTCTTTCATGAGAGGCTCACCGCCCGGTCCGGAGCCGGCCTGCTCCTCATCGTGGCGGGAACCCTGGCCATGCTGCTTTGATCATTTCGGCGGCGGGGATGCGTCCCCGCCGCAGTCATATCTTTACAAAGCGCAAAAAGCCGGCCCGGAGCCTTTCAAGAAGGCCCCGGGCCGGCAGCTGTTTTTACTCAGGGACAGGTGGATCCCAGGGACTGAACATCCATGGGCCCCGGGCGGCGGATGAGGTCCAGCCCCAGGGCGCACAGCCATTCCGCCAGGATGGAGACAGCGGACACCAGCAGGACCACCGGGACCGTGGCCGGGAGGAGCGGCGGCAGCGCCAAGAGCGAATGGAACAGCAGGACCGCGCAGAAGAATCCGGCGGAGGCGGTAAGGAAGAGGAAGCCCCGCAGGCGGTCCATGGGGAGGCAGGATTTCAGCAGGGCTTCCGCCTCCACCACGCCGATCACCAGATAGAGCGCCATCGGAACCTGCCCGGCAGGAAGCCCCAGTGTCCCGCCGCCCAGCAGGAGCCCGGCGGCCGCCAGCAGGATCGCCGCGGCATTGGACAGCGCCCGGCGGAGCACCGACGGCAGGAACTGGCCCCGGATCCATCGTCCGTCGGCCACAAAGGACTGGAAGAACGCCGGATACCCCTCGATGAACAGGTCGATAAGCGTCACCTGGATGGGGATCAGCGGGAAGGGAAGGTTGGCCAGCACGCAGAACAGGGACAGCAGGATGGAGTAGATGGTCTTGACGAAGAACACTCCCGCCACCCGGGTCATGTTGTTGACCACCCGGCGGCCCTCCATCAGGATCTGGGGGAGGACGGTGAAGTCATCGTCCAGCAGCACCACCTGGGCGGCCTGCCGGGCGGCCTCGCTGCCGTGGG
>ERZ1090880.730-NODE-730-length-17247-cov-8.352606_pt1 | contig 17247 bp, 23 predicted proteins | sample MGYA00478471_ERZ1090880 | MGnify/ENA primary metagenome ERZ1090880 (study PRJEB33644, sample SAMEA5815734) | chicken gut metagenome | biome: Chicken; feature: Gastrointestinal Tract; material: Caecum | place: Ireland | collected 2019-01-01 | study: A study of the... | reverse complement strand
CCTTTTTACGTTTTACTCTTTTGTGTTCTTGGTTCAAGTCCGGCCAGAAGCTCCAGCAGCCTATATTTTGTGGTCTATTTGGAAGATGACGCAAAATATAGGCTTTTTTGTTGCCGTTTGAGTATGCGGAAGGGGAAATTTAGTGTCAGATTTAGTGTCAAATCAGCGGTGATCCTTCGTGAAAAGCGCCCTGACAGCATCGGAGAGACTGTTTACATACGATTTTTGAATATCGGTGTAGACGTTCTCCGTCATGTCTAAGGTTGCATGCCCCATCAAGTACTGCCTGATTTTTGCGGGGATCCCTGCCTCGCTTAATCTTGTAGCGTAAGTGTGGCGGAGAATATGCGCCGAAACTTCCATCCCCGTCCGTTTGGCAATGCGGTGAATCGCATGAGATACGGCATTGTAGGTAAACGGGAAGATGAGATCTTTTGTGGATTGGCTCAGAAGCTCGGCTGCCAGATCGCAGGAAATGGGAAGATCACGATTCCCCGCCTCGGTCTTGGGCGTGTTCTGCGCAATCCGTTTCCCCCGAACAAAGACGACGTTCTTTGTGACATGGATCATGCCGTCCCGATCAATATCTGCGGGAGTGAGTGCCAAAGCCTCTCCGATTCGCATTCCGGTTGCAAGGAGCGTCCGGTACAGCAGAGCGTATTCGGTTCCGCTGCCTTCCCGAAGAAAGATTTCTTCCTCCTTTGGCGTAAGCGCATGGCGTTTGGCGGTCTTGTGCTTTTTCAGCTCGACGAGATCGCACGGGTCGCGCTTGATGACTTGTTGCAGAGCTGCTTTTTTGAAGATCTGTTTCAGGCAGCCGAAACACAGCTCCCGCATTCTTGGGGCTGAAATCTGCAAAAGCATTGTTTGCAGCTCATCAGATTTGATGGAAGAGATGCGGCGTTCGCCGAACGCTTCCAAAGCGGGAAGTAGGGTTATGCGCATATTATTGAGCGTTGTCGGTTTGAGGTTCGGTTCTTTGTAGAGGCGCAGCCAATTCTCCGTAAACTCTTTGAACGTAGGTGCATTGCTCTCTTTTCTGATTTCTTTCTTTTTCTCTTCGTCTGCCCCCTTCATGAAGTATTTGATTTTGGTTGCTACTTCCTGATAGGTTTCCCCATAGAAGTAGCGTTTTCTGCCGTTCAAGGTGGCATAGCCTTGGTAGCGACCATCCTTGCGCGGCTTGGTGTTGATAGAAACACCTTTTAATTGTACCAGCATTTGATCCTCCTCGCTGAGAGTGGTCAAAGCATTGCCTAAATCATTCCGCCCTTTCGGAATTTCCGAAAGGGCGGCTTTTCTTTTTTCCAGCTCGGCGGTGAAGTCGAGCAAAACCGCCTGGGCACTCTGCGCGGCGTCAGCCGCAGTCGATGGCTCGGGATTTTTTTTAGTTCAGAAAAAGACACGCGAACGAAGGGGCGGTCAATTTCTGTAATATCCCTGTAAAGTGCCATCAGGCTTTGGATGGCTGTCATTAACAGCTCGGTTTGTTCTTGAAACGTCATAAAATACTCCTTTCGGGCAAGTGCGCCCTCGGAGTTAATTTTATAACAAAACAAAAGCAGAATTTCGCTCACTTTTTTCAGAGAAAAAAGCGAGCGCGTTTTTATTTGAGTGCGGAAGAGATGTATTTGCTCAGTTCCGTAAGTGCTTTTGCATAGCGGTTGCTGATCTTTTCGGCGATCACTTCGGCAGTTTTTCGTCCGTAATCGTGCGAAGTCAGATTGCGCGATTCCAACATGTCCAACCAGAGCGCCTCATCACTGAGGATGCCCTCCTGATAGGCGAGTGCAAAAACGCCCTTGGGGGAAGCGATCTCCAAAAGGTAGCCCTGATCGAGCATAAATTCACGCAGCGTTTTCCAGCAAAGCTCAAAGGTAAATTCAAAACGTTTGATGAGCGCGTCCTGATAGATATCGTTGTCGGCGTTTTTCTTGTAGGCAATGTTTGCCTCGTTCAGCCGTTTTACTGCGGCAGAATAGTTTTCGTATTTATTTTGCAGTTTTGTCATAGAACGTAACGCCCTCCTTCAGAATGCTTTGCATAAATTTTTCGTCCGTGACCTCATCTGCAAAGATAAGATCGATCTTGTGCAGGGTGGGGAGCCCTTCGCGGCAGGCGCTGCGCAGCTGCAGTTTGGCGCTTTCGGGAATCGTTCCGAACACGGCAATATCGTAATCGCTCCGTTCAGAAAAGTCGCCGCGGGCACGGGAGCCGAAGAGTGCGGCTCGTTCCACATGCTCGCAGCGGGAGAAAAGCGCGCCAAGCGCAAGCAGAACGGGATCCGATTTCATCAAGAAAGTTTTTTCGTGTTGATCTCTGAGCTTTTCCATGTTTTGAGGGTCTCCTGGATCATACGTTTCAAAGGGGGCGTGAGCTCGCGGTAGTCCGCGATCAGCTTTTTCTCCTCATCTGTGTAGTTGTCTGTGGAGGAAAAAGGGGGAAGTGTTTTGTGAGCAACTGAATCTATTCTTCCAACAAGTTCGTCGAGTGTGACTTCATATAGATCAGCTAGTTTGATGCAAAGTTCAATGCTTGGAAAGTTTAGATTACGTTCATATCGAGAAAGATTGCCATTATTTATTCCTGTTTGAAGTTCAACGTCTTTAAGAGAGTATCCATGTTCCTCGCGTAAAAAGCGCATATTTTCGCCAAGAGCCATTGAATATTACCTCCCATAAAAATATTTTACTGTAAATTTACAACAAAGTCTTGACAAATGTAAATTTACAGTTTATAATGAGGCAAAATCTGTAAATATACAGAATTAGTGCCGATATCGTAATACGGCGCGAGGAGATCGTCAGAACTCTTCGGGCAGCGAATTTCCAAGAATAATAGGGGAGCGAAGTATGGCAGCATCGCGAGCGAAGAAAAACAGTGGGTTACAGCCTATCGTGGGGAACGATGGACGGCTGTACTTTAACTATGGTGTCGGCGCGGTGTATGCCCTTTACGGAACAGCCGAAGAAGAGATCGGCAAAGTGACAATTTCAGCATGCGACTACTCTGAGCGGAGAGGGGAGCTGTACGCGGTCGAGACGCTCGGCGGGAAGAAGAACATCTTCACGGAGCGTCCCGTTACGTTGGAGCGCCTTTCCGCTCATTTTTCATTCTGTCGGGCGCAGGAGGTCATGCCCGGGAAGGCGGAGGAGATCCCGCTTCTGAAATCGGAAGTTACAGCCTACTACAAGGGGATGGAAAGCAAGCGCAAGCGCGACGCCGCGGCGGCGCGCATAAAGCTGGCGGAAACCTATCCCGCGTTTGCGGGAAACGAAAAGGCAAAAAAAGAGGCGGAGGCAGCGCTTGCCGATGCGGAAGCCGCAGAAGATCATGCGCGCGTGAGAAAGCTGATCCGTGAATATATGCAGATTCTCGGCGAGCGCAAGAAGGCGTGTGAGCGTGCCGGAATCGACGTCAGAATATTTGAGCCCGTGCAAAAATGCCCGTTCTGCAGCGGCAGCGGGATCAGGGAGAACGGCGAGATCTGCGTTTGCGCGTGGCAAAACGAGGACGAGATCAAGCGATGGAACGCCGCCCGCCGTTTGGAAGAGAAATTCGGGCGCGAGTGGGCGCTTTACGTTCGTGACGAAGGAACGCAGGGAGCGGAGCTGTCCGCGGCGGACGTCCTGCCGGAAGGCGGGTCGAATCGCCTGTCCGACGGTTCTTAAAGATATGCCGATGCCCGCAAGCGGCGGCGTTACCCCTTGACGGGAGGGCGCACCTCCGCATCGGCGAAAGCATTCTCCTATGGGCGGCTGCCGCCGCAGTTCGGAGGCAGCCGTTCAGGAGAAGTCGGGAAAACCGCCGCAAGGCGAGGAAATAGGAGAGGCAACATGGTAAAAATCAGGATTCAAGGCACGCGTGAAGAGAACGAGCAGGCGAAAAAATTTTTGGATGCCTGCGAGCGCCGGGGCGAGATCGAAATTCTTTCCGTTTCCGATCCGTATGCCAACCGCGGGAACAGCAAGTACGAGCGGGTATATGCGGAAATCGAAATTAACCGTTCGCAGACGGGAGGAAAGCAATGATCACGGTGCAAATGACAAGAGAGGAGTACGAACGGTTCCAGGCGTTCCGCGGTGCGGAACGGACGATCGAGAGCATCCGAACGCAGGACAAGCTCTTTCGCAAACAGGCGGAAGAGCTCTCCGAAGCGGTATTGGCGGCGATGAGTTCCGATCTGGAAGGGGTCACATTGAAAAATACGGTGGCGGCGCGCCGTGCGATCGATTGTGCCGCGGAGATACTTGCATAGGGGGCGAAGGAATGAAAGTAACAGATATGCTGCGGGACATACCGAGTACGGAATTGCGGATGGAACAGGTGAGAAGGATCGGGTTCGGGAGCACGGATCTGGCGCATGCGTCGTTGGTGCTTGTACATCTTGCGGCGCTCGCCGCCCAGAAGGGTGAGCCGGAAGTAGCGGATATCATGAACGGAGCATACTCCATCATATTCCAGGTCGCTGTAGACGGAGGTCTCGGCGGACGATGAAAACGATCAGCATTTTATTGTGGGAACTTGACGAAAAGGATATCGCGGCGCTGCCCGATGGGTTTCCCGTTTTACGGTACGATAAGCTGACGGAGAGTATTACGGTGCTGCATGCACACGGTGCCGCATTCATGAGAGATCGGCGCTATGTGTATCTGCTGTATCGGCTTCCGAACGTTATCCCCGAAAACGGGGACGGAGAGATCTTGCAGCCGTGCGGATCTGAAGCGATAGATCCCCACATGAGGGGAGAGGTGAGCGGATGAACGGCATGCGCGTGACGGTAGAGATGGGGCAGGAGGAGTTTATCGCGTTCGTGAATTTCCAAAAGGAGCGTCCGCAGCTTGTGACAACCGCCAAGCGGTTGGACGAGGCGTTGAGTGAACTTGCGGAAGCGGTGAACGAGGCAATCAGCGATGACTGCGGGAACATCAAAGTAAATTTTGAATCGGTGCGCGAGCTGCTGCGGCTCGCGGGGAAATATCTGTGAGGAGGTGAGATATGAGCGGAATCCCGCCCTGAAGGAGATGCGAGAGACGTGGAGAGCGGTAATGAAGTGGGTGGGCGTATGTGCGGTGCTGGCAGCGTGCGGCATTGCATACGCGGCGGTCATCCTGGGATGGATCGTATAGGAACGCGCAGGGGAAAAGAGGCGCATAGCGGAAAAATATAAGAACCGTATCAGACGGGAAGGAGAGAACAATGGCACAAGGCAGAAAGACGAACGGCGGGAACGGGGTTCTGATTGTACTCGGGATCCTGATTCTTGCGGCAATGATCGCGGTGATTCTGGGGTTCTGTACGAACTGGTATCGGGATTGGACGCGGTTCGGGATCGGTGGAGAGCAGCAGGAAGAACAGCTCCCGGACGAAACACCGGACGGGGAAGAGGGCGAACAGCAGACGCCGGACGACGGACAGGAAGAGCAACTCCCGGACGAAACGCCGGACGGGGAAGAGGGCGAACAGCAGACACCGGACAACGGGCAGGCGCCAGAGGACGAGGCTGCGGGTGATCAGATAAAATAATCAAGGAGACAAAGAAAAATGTCAAGGAACAATATCGGTTGGAAAATTCTTTCGCTCGTGCTTGCGCTCATTATCATCGTGGGCGTTATCACGGGCGTTGTGTTTTGGCAGAAAGGCAATATCGAATTTCACCCTATCGGGCAGGAGCAGCAGAGCGATGAGGAAAACGAAGATAACGGCGCGCCTGTCATTGATGAAAACGGTGAAGTGATTTCAAGTGATACGGCTGTTGTAATGCCTACGGCAATGACGTTTCGGAGTGCTACGGCATTGGACGGCGCGGAGGCGGCATACGACAGTGTAACGGTAAAAGCCTCTGTGAATCCTTCAAATGCTGATGTGAAGGCAAGTACATTTTCTGCTGAATGGGTTTCCGATACTGAATGGGCAACTGGAAAAAATGTGTCGGATTATCTCACCGTAACGCAAGCGGGAAAAACCTCGCTTGAAGCTGAAATTCAATGTTTGAAGCCGTTCGGTGAGCAAATCGAGGTCACCGTGACCGTCACGGGATTGGATGATGTAACAAAATCCGCAACGTGTACCGTGGATTTTGCGCAACGCCTTGATTATATCAATTTTTACTTCGGCAAGTCTAATGGCAGCAAGGATTTTTCTGCAAAATCTACAGATGAAGATGTTGTTTTAGATTGGGATACGGATTTTTTTTCATACTCCATTGTTTCTTCGGCTTATACCGTGGTGAGCGATTTTGAGTTTGAATTAGATATAAGTATTCCGGAAGAGACGCTGGATATTATGCGTCCGCAATTCGGAGGGGTGGTAGATAGTTACGAAGATGATATACGTACTATCATGACAACGCCTGGAAATTATAGAATGAATCTTTTATATGCTAATGACGCAATTAAACAAACGGCTGCAAGTTCTCTTCAGCTTGCAATGTTTTCGTTAAATTGGGGTTGTACGAATGATTATTCGAACTATTCCGGTTCGATTTTAATTCGTTATGATACTTCTACGGTGTATACGCCTATTTCATCTGTGGCGATGGATAAATCCAACATTATTGTATAAGACAAGGAAGGTATAGCGGGCGCCGGAAGTCCCGCTCCAGACGAAAAGACGAGAGGTGGAAAGATGGCAAAGAACGGCGGCAGGAAATTTTTTCTCATCGTGCTGATCCTTGTAATGCTTGGGGCATTGGCAGGGGGGATCTATGCGGCATGGTATTATACGGACGGATTTACGAAGTTCCCGTGGCAGAAGGAAGACCCGGAGAATCCCGGAAAGGATCCCGGCACGATCACGGGGAATTATTATATCGAGCTGGACGGCATGAAATACGGCGACGGCGGCGTGACGGGACTTTCCTCCGGAACTACATACGCCGTGGGAGCAGATTTCGGCACGGATTATACCGTGACGATGATCGCCCGCGCGGCGGCAGAGGATTTCGGCTTCACGCTCGGGGCGGAACCGTATAAGTGGAGCAACGTTGTGGGAGATGATTTCACGGCGGGATTTACGATCACGCGCGCGGCGACGGGGTTTACGGTGGAATACGGTGCGCTGGATGAGATCATCGCCGGGGCAAAGGGAAACACGGTCACGCTTGCAGACGGTGTCGCGGACACGGTCGCAGACAAGTTCGCCATGACGGTAACGGCAGGGAACGGGTACAGCATTACGGTCACGTTCTCCACCACGCTGGAGAGTATTATTCTCGATCCGGATCATATCATTTTCGGAGACGGCAGCGGGCAGGAGCCGGAAGAGCCTGAAGAGCCCGAGGAGCCGGAAGAACCCGAGGAACCTGAGGAACCGGAAGTGCCGGAAATAAGTGAAGATGCAAAAGTCTTCATCGATCTTGTTCAAATTGCAGCGACCGGACAAGTGGATCAGGACACGGTAGCGATCCATGCAAGCCATGCGGCGAACTCCGTATACGAAAAACTGAGTGAAACGGATCGCGCGTATGCCGATGTGGAAACGATGAAAACGGTATGTGACTATATCGTGCTTGATGGATGAGTATCTGTCCGTAACGATGCCGAGCCCCGACGCGCAGGAGCTTGTAGCCCTGTCAGCAACGACACAGCCGTATATTCAGTTATGTTTCAGTTTATCCGATGAGGAACTTGCAGCAGTAACGAATCCGGATAATTTCAGTCTTGTCTCGGAGTTGTTCGAACGTATTTGTGAGATTTGGGACGAACGAAGCGGGGCGGTAATGGATTCAAGTGAAATTTATACACGGGCAAAAGAAGCCATCAAATATCTCAAAGAGGCAATGCAGGGCGGATTTACCCGTGCAGAGCTCGATCAGACGAAAGCGCTTATGGATCGTTTGGGCGATTGGGGTTTTGAATTGGAGTAAAGTATGTTCAAACAAATCATGAAAACCGCATCGGCGTGTATATTATCGGCGGGGATCGGGTTCGGCGTGGGCGCCGCGCCCGCAACCGCCACGCTCACGGATGCGCTCACGCAATACGATCAGACGACCATCGAGCAGGATCTCGCCTCGGTGGATCTCTCCGTATATGCCAAAGACGGGAACGGGCGGCACCGTCTGATCGACGAGGCGGGATTCATGGAGTACGCATACAGCAGCGACGCGTCGGTGGCGGAGGATTATTTCGGGATCTATTTCTATGTGTACAACCCCACGGGGCGGGAAGTATCTTCCCGTACGGGCGCGAATGTCGTGAATATGGCGGTGGCATACGATACGGAGGGCGAACCGACAGAGTATGCGAACTGCGCGATCACGATCCTGGATTATACGGACGATCATCTGATCTATAAATTCAAGCTGACGAACGGCGCGGGCGCATACGACCGCGCAAAGGTATATGCTGCCGCGCATGATGGCGTACGCCGCTACGATATCGCAGGGATCCAGCTTTGGTTTTCGGGCGATGCAAACGCAACGGATTCCAATTCGGCAAACGAGGAGAAGGGCAGGACATACCGCTGCACAGGCTATAGCAAGGGCTGCGGAGCGGATAAAGAGGCAGAAAGCACGCTTCAAATCGCGGAGGAAAAGCTCGATACGATCAGCCTCGATGTAGAGCATACATTTTGGAGGACAATGTCGTCCTCTCTTGGTTCAGGACATCAAAATCAGTTGGATACCGTGTATTTTACCGTACCTGATCAGTATTTCGAGGAATACGGAAAACTCCAACGCATCATGGCAGAGTGGTACGAGTTCAAACTCAAACCCGCTTTAATAACAAGTGAAGATTCATTTTATAATGGGATCGGAAACTATATTGGAAAGCAATTGCCGTGGATATCTGAATGGTTTCAGAGTTACGGTGTTGGACGCGAAGGATATTTTGACGAGAGTATTCTTTGGTCGTTTGGTAGCTATGTAAGCAGCAAAATGGATGGATTTGTATGGAATGCTACTTATGATCCGGAAGATCCGGTAGATACTCCTATGGAAGCATTATATTTAATTTTTAATACCAATGGAGTAGATATAGATTCGTATGACCCGTATGCCGATATTCAATCTCAGGGCGGGATCATGCGGAACGCTATCGAAAATTACATATACAGCTATGACCGCTCATTTGAAAACGGTACAGTGAACGTGAAAGAAAAGGCGATCAGCGCCGATTTGTTCGAACGGGATATCGACGGGAGCCGCAAAGTGAATAATGCAAGTGGCATTGTGCAAAGCGGTTTTGACGGAATTTCCCGCTATGACTTCGATATCGACGCCGATATTCAGGAAATGGTCTCATGGGACGATACGGATCCCTCATGGTGGGATAATGTAAAAGATTTTGGACTGTGGAATACGTTATTTGGAAAGATTCCAGACGAAACGGGACGAGAATTTGCACCGATCTATTTCCCGAAAGAATCGGATTTTGCAGGGACACCGGAAAATATTTCGGACAATCTGATGTGTCAGGTTGCAGACGTCGAAAAAATCAGGGCGGCATACAACGAAGCGAAAAGTCAGGAAAAAACGCTGGTATTTTTTCGATTTGCAGTAACAGATTATCGCAGCGAATCAGCTCAGTTGCGCGAATGGGAAAAAAGAAGTGTGTTGGGAAATGATAGTATAAAGTCATCTACAAATAATGCTTATATTGCCCAGCAGACGATATTCCTGAATTTTGATATTATCCAACTAACGTTTAATGATGGTGGAAATTTAACGGTCATTCCCGTCGTAGCCGACCCCATCGATATCATAAATCCTTATACGCCTCCTGTGATTTCGGGGAATTTTGATTGGGCATTGGTTGCGATCCTCGCCGGGTTGGCATTGGTGAGCCTTGTAGGGATCGGGCTCGGAGCGGCAAAGGAGAAGTAAGATGATCTGGTCTGTATGTTTAACGGTGTTGTCGCTTGCGGTGCGCGTATTGCTGGAATATCTTTCGAAGGAGTACGAGAATCTGACGGCGGCGCTCCCGTGGTGCAACTATGTTATGTACGCGTTGCTTGCGGTGGAGGCGATCATGGTGATCGTGAAGGTCGTGAAGGCGTTCCGCACCGGGAATGTATCCATCGTGGCGCCCATCATTGCGACGGCGATCACGGGCGCGGTATACGTTCTATTCCGTTGGCTGGGCGAAAAATATGCAGTCTGCGCGCCGTTCGTGCCGTGGATCGGCTATTCGCTCATAGGATTTGCCGTGATCATGGTCGTATTTATTGTCGTGAAAGTAATTTTGGAGATCAAGAAAAAGTAAAAAACCCTGAAAAGGGATAAGAGGTGAAATATGGATAAGACGAAGAGCAGAAAGTGCAATGTGGGGAGCAAGGCTGCAAAAGCCGTTACGGTTCCCGTGAACAAGAAGGGCAGTGCAGCACCCGCCCCGAAGAAGCGGAGGAACGAAGCAGCCGTCCCCATCGGAACGGCGTTGGCGAACGCTACCGCTGTGGGGGCGACGAAGAATAAGATCGTCGTGACGCGTGTGACATCCGAGAACGCGCCCGGGCGCTATGTCCGAACAGAAGAGCGGCTGTATTACGATCAGACCCCCGAGAATATGCGCAGGATTGCGAAAAGCGGTATTACCGTCAGAAAAATCGAAGGCAAGAGGTGAGGGAAATGGCAAGTAAACCCGTAAGATCGAATACGAAGAAGGCAAAGGAGATCATCCGCCAAGAGATCCGCTGGTGTTTTGCGCCCAAGGTGCGCGGCTATGGGAAAAGCTCTCTCGACAATATGAGAGAAGCCGCAAACAGCGCGTCGCACGATATTCCGAAGTGGAAGAGAAGCAACTATACGGACGCTTTGCGGGTCGTGGACGGAGCCTATATGAATATCGCTACGCAGGGCGATATGCTCGGCAAGATCTATGGCAAAGATAAGGTCAAAAAATGGGATGGGAAAAGCGGCATGAGGTGTATCGGCACCTTGTCGCACGAGAGTACGACGCCATGAACCGAGAGGAAGCAGCGAAAAAGGCTAAGGCAAAACGCACAAGATTCGCCGAAAAGCCTGTCTCCAAAAAGAAATAGGAAAACCCTGCCAGCGGAAATGAAGGCAGGGGGGATGCAAAAATGAGCAAGCGAAGGAAAAAAACAAAAAATCTGGATGAGTTCCGAAAGCTGAACACCAAAGAAGCCAAAGGTCATTTGCAATATGTTTTCGGCATGACGGGCAGTAAATTACAAAGTCTGGGCGTGACTCACGGAAAACGGACGAAAGGAGTCAATAATATTCCTTTGAAAAAGAATCCGAACCCGAAGGACGAAAAACAGGCATACGTGCGCCCGAAAATTACGCAGGAACAGGCAAAATTATACGGAAAACAGCTGGATGGTCTTGGCTTATCGGCGGAAGATAAAGCTGTCGTGTGGGAACTTATCGAACGGCTGCGGAAAAAAGGGCAATAAAAAAGAAAGGCGGCTGCCCGAAACCTGATTCGTCCATAGCCCCGCGTCTGCAACCCCGATATTGAGGGAGACACAAACCTTTCTATAAGCATTATACGCAATTTCTGTAAGTTTGTCAATAGAATTTGAAAAACGGAGGGGCATATCCATGAGAAAAGTCATTAAAGAGGAGGAAAAAGAGGAGCAGGCGACGCAGCTCCGCATGCTGCAAGTCAAAAGCGACCTAAGGCGCCGTCCGTACGGGCTTTTGGAGGGTGTCGGGATGAGTACATCCGGTATGAGCCCGCGCGAGGCATGGGCGGCGTGGAACGCGTATCGCAAGGAGGAGCGCGCTCGCCGGAAAGAAGAGAAGCCAAAGGGCAAGAAGTCCTCGAAGAAAAAGACTGCCTCCGCTCCTATGCGCCCCATTTTGGAGCCGAGAAAGCCGCAGGCGGCGCTCCCGAAAGCAGTATCTGCTTTGCCCGTTCCGGTCGTGAGCGGGGGAAAAACGGAACTCACCGCGCCGATGAAACGGGAGACACAGCCCGCCGAACAGAAAAGCACCGTCGTGATCCCCGAGCTGAACCGGCGGGACATTGAAACGGCAAACGGGAACAGCATGTTCAATCGCGGCGATAATTCCGCGCGGGATTATCAGCGTTACGTTAATCGGGTTTTGGGCTGGGATATTGCAGACAGCAAGAAACAGCAGATCATCGATCAGATCCATAAGCGTTGGACGCGTAAACTTTCGCTCGAAGCACAGCATGTTCCCATCACGGTTGCGGGACCGGCGCGATACAATGCGAAAAAATACGACAAGAGCGAACAGATCCTCCGCGACGCGCATGATTTTGTGACGTGGTTCGAAAAGATCGAAGAGAGCGTTAGAGAAAGCAAGCGTCAATATGAGGATACGAGCGCAAAGGATGCGAAACGGGCAGAAGAGCATTTCAAAGAAGCTCTCGCGCGCGGGTGGTTCACATCGCCCACGACGATCGCAAACGCTTTGACGCCCATCGCGCAGTACGATCCCGCGCGGTTTGTCGAACTGTACGACGAAATGGATAAAAAATACCGTTTCCGCAAGAACACGACGGCGGCGAAGATCTACGACAAGATCAAGGCGGGCACCTATCAGGGCGCGCCGAAGGCGCAGAAACTCCTCGAAACGGACAATCTGAACGCTTACCGCAAGCGGATCGACGCGGGCGAGCGCGTATTCATCAAGTTCACCACACGCCCGAAACCGCAGCTCATTTACGCGTTGAAGAAACGCGGATGGCATTGGAACGCATTGGAAAGCGCTTGGAGCGTTCCCGTCGATAAGTACGACAAGGAATTTGTCGCATCCATCGATGACCGCTACGAAAAATACTTGTGATATATGGAAACCAGGGAACGGAAGGAACAGGAACAACCGAAAAAGAAGGAAAAGATCGCAGATCGTAAGGTCAACGTCGTCGTATTGATCGCGGTGTGCGCGGCGATCATATTCCTTCTCGGGGTATTCGTCGGGGTAAGGCTATGAAAACGCACAGCGATGAGTGGTTTGCACGGCAACAAGCCCGGCTTTTGGAGCCGTACAAGAACACGAGGCGGTATAACTACATTCCCGCCGTGGTTTTTGTGGCAGCGTACTTCGTGACGAAGGATTATTATCACGGCTGGCAGAATCTTCTCTATTCCTTTCTCGATGTCTCGATCTTTTTCCGTTGGCGGTGGGAAGTCTCCTTCATTGCGGACGTGGTATTGTGGCTCGTCGCATTGGTGGTGCAGATCGTCGCGCTGGTGTTTTTCATCAAAACGTTCGTCAACGTTGTCCGATGTAAATATTACGAGAACGTCGCGCGCGTTCAGGCGATGGACTATCTCGGATCGGCGCGCGTGGTAACGCTTACGGGCGTTCCGGGGTGTGGCAAGACATTTTCTGGCGGCGCAAACATCGCGATCGCCGTGGCTGCAAGCCGTTGGGCGAAGCTGAAAAGCGACTATTTCCTGCAACACGGCATGGTGACGCGCTGGAAGCTCGAGGGCAACACGGACGCCATCGAAAAGTTTGCGGCATTGGAAGAGAGCTACATTTACTACGCAGAACGGGAGGCGCGGTATATTCCATGTCTTGTCTCTACGATCCCGCTCCGCGACCTTCTCGGGCGGTTCAGTTACGTTATGACGCCCGAGGTAGAGGCGCAGGTCACAAGAGTACCCGAATATTCCGTGCTTTTTAAGGACGAATCGGGATTGGATAGCGGCGCGTCCCGTTCGCGGGATATGTCGCTCGCAGAACAGGCAACATATCGTTTTATCCGTCATTTCGGCGACTTTACGTTGATCAATACCGATCAGCGGGAGACGGGAAACGCCGTCCAGATACGCGGCGTGACGGATTATAACATCAATTTGCAGCGGCAGGAAACGATCATGGCACCGAATTTTGCGTGGAAGATCTTCCAAAAGCAAAAAAATCGCTATTTTCGGCGGCTGCAAGAGGGCAAAATCAGCCGTGAAAAGGCGCAGTATATCGGTGAAAAGTATTTTTACCGAGAGAAATATCTTGAAACGATCGGATTTCGGAAAATTCCGTATACGCATGGCGGAGCAAACGGGCAGGGTACCGTGTTCGATCGCGGTACATACATTTTTCCGCGCCGCGGTATGGCGGACTACGATGGCAGAACATGGTGGAAAATGTATCAGGCGAAGGATAAACCCATCGATCTTGCGACGTGGGAAACGCTTTTGGTGGGCGAAGATGAAGTGCGCGTCCGCGATCAGGACGACAAGCCCAAACGGCGCACGGCGTAAGATTGTGTAACGCGGAGCATGGCTGCATCAACGGCGCAGCGGTGTTGTTATCCGTTTATTTGTATTTGCGCGATTTTGAAGAGAAGGAATGACATTAAAAATTTTCAAATTCGAGACGAACCGAAGGCGAATTTCGCTCGATGGGGCGAAATTCGTTTGAAAATTATGTCATTCCTTCCAAAATCGCGCAGAAAATAAACGGACGGCGGTACTAAATCCCGCGCGGCTTTGCCGCGCGGGTGCTGAGAAAGCGAAGGTACCGCATGGAATTTCTCGAAAATCCGCTGAATAGCGGATTTTCGAGTCGCCCCGAAGGAGGGGGCGAAAATCGGGAAAAATCGGCAAAAAACGGCGGTGGAGCCGCCGGAAGGAGGGGAACGATGGAAGGCGCGATCACGAGGCTGGAGAACTACGAAACGCGGCTGTATTGCCTGCTTGCGAGCGAGCTGGCGGACGGCGCGCGCCGCGTGGACTTTGAGGATATCGCGCGCCGCCTGGGTTGTTCCCGATCCACGGTCACCTATAATGTCGGAAAACTGATGTCCGCCGGCGTGATCGGCTGCACCGACGGCAAACTGTATTTGAAGGAGTAACGTTGGGCAGAAAGAAAAAATCCGACGTCAGGAAGATTTACAAGACGACGGACGGCATGTTTACGGGCAGATCCGATATTGACAAACCCGGCAAGTAGTCCCGCAGCAGGCATATCCCATTTTCCGTGCGATCGCGGACTATGAAAAAAGCGTATAGCGGGCGCGTAAGACCCGCCCCATTCCCAGAAACGGGAACGAACGAAATATCCCGCGCGGGGCGGGAAAGCCCCGCAGCAAGGGATATTGAGAGGAAAATGCTATGATGAATACGGCGGAAAAATTGAATCGGGCGGGAGGCTCGCACAGCGGGTTTGTGCGCGTCCCGTACAGCCTCATGGGGCGCACGGTCATGCGGAACGGGCGCGAGCGGAAGCTCTGCGGCGCCGCGCTTTTGGTGTGCTCTGCCATTTTCAGTTTTTCCGCCGACGGACACAAGAGCGATTTTACATATTCCGAGCTGAATAAGCGATACCGCATCTCCCGCGCGTCTGTATCGCGCGCCATCCGCGTCGTCTTGGATAACGATCTCGCCGAGCGCGGGGATAACGTGCATGAGTATCAGAGCAAGGGGATCAAAGAGGATGAGCCGTATTTATACATCGAGGAGTGGCTCTATCATGCGCAATTCGAGGCGGACGGCGTGCTGCGCTATCTGACGAAGAACGAAGTGCTTGTGCTAAGCTATCTCATTTCCTTCTGCAAGAACAAAAAGGCATGGGCGGGATCCTGCCGCGGGATCGCGCGCCGCCTGCCGTTCGGGAAGGATACCGTCATCAAGAGTATCGACCGCCTGAAGGCGATGGGGCTCGTGTACGTTGAGGGCGCGGCAAGAAATAACTACCAGCGGGCAAAATTCCATGTCAACGGAAAGCTCCTGCGCGCAAAGCGTGAGGAGATCGTCAGGCGCGCAAAAGGAAAGGACGAAAGAACGCGGAACGCGGATGCGAGAGCGGAGCGGGAGAGATTCTATGCATTGCGCCGGAACGCCGCCGCAAGCCGCGCGGAGGAAATGCGGGCGCGCGCTATGGAGGACGCCCGCTTTGCAGACGCAGAACGGGAGTATCGCAGTCTGGATATCCGGATCGGCAAAGCGGAGGCGTTCTCGCTTCCGGGCTTGCAGGAGCTGATCCGAAAGCAGAAGATCGCCGCTGCCGTCAAAGCCGAGCGCCTGGCAGCCATGAACATGACGTTCGAAGATCTGGAGCCGAAATATATATGCCCGAAGTGCTCTGATACAGGCTATCTTCCGGACGGTCATTTGTGCGACTGCTATCCCGAGAAAAGGGGGAGGCGGCGAACATGACGGATATAAGAAAGTGCAGGCGAACTGAATAAAAAGAAAAGCGCGAGCGATCGCGCTTATCGTCGTGTGATTCGGGCTGAATTATTTTAGGGACGGCGCTCCGATAAGGCGCGGCTTTTGGTAAGTCTCATCTACTTTCCGAATTTGTTACTTTTCGTGCGCTCACGATCCGCCGCTAACGCGCGCAAAAGCAGACACTACAATTTGAAAAAATACTCAAAAACAGACACTATAAGTATAGTATCTAAGTATTCTGTAATCATAGGACGGCGCTCCGCCCCCGTCCGTACGAAGGAAAGATCGGAAGCCGCCCGCGGGGCGTGTTCATCTGCTCGCTGTACTTTCCTGGGATCGCTCGATCGGCGGGCGGCTTGGATTTGCAGCACGGCGCGGGCACGCCCGCGCAAGCGGATAGATCAGGACTGCGCCCGAGGATCGCGGAATGTCCTGCAAGCGGTTATCACTATGGCGCCGATCAGGAAGAGAGGGGAGAGCGCGCCGCCCGCCGCGCCGCGGTTCTTCCAGGGCGCGGTGCCGGCAGCTAAGTCTATGAGGAAAACGTTTGGCAAAAGCGGTTGACCGTGTGGGCGAGGTATGGTATAATAAAAAAGGACGGCGTGAGCCGTCCGGAGCAATATGGATGCCTGATAGGCGGTTAGCCCCTTGGGGGAAATATGATGAGTATTTCCTTAAAAGGGGGTGATTGTATGGACTATTCGTTCTTGCGTCTACTCTGCCGATTGGTAGAGGTTGGCGTGATCATCTCTTTTAGAGTGACTAAGGACAAGGTTTACATAATCATAAAAAATAACCGCCCGCAGAGCTGGTAACTTCAAGGGCGGCTATTTTAGCTATACTTGGGGCTGACCGCTGAACGGCAACCCTCTATTGCTCTTTTATTTTATCACCAAAAATCTGCATTGTCAACCGTTTCAGATCAAAAATTCCGAGCGATAGTATTAAAGACCCGTGCGGCATGGATTTTACCGCACGGGAACAATGTCAACCGAAGTGTCAGAAAATTGAGTGCAATGCTTCGCCACAATATTTTGATATGTGAATAGTGAATAATACAATATATTGTATATTCGAATTTTCTGATTCGCTTCGTAATCAATAGGTCGCCGGTTCAAGTCCGGCCAGAAGCTCCATGATTGCAGACGAAAAGGCTGCAAGACAAAAAAACCATGAAAAACGTACTGT
>ERZ1090880.729-NODE-729-length-17261-cov-6.685168_pt1 | contig 17261 bp, 17 predicted proteins | sample MGYA00478471_ERZ1090880 | MGnify/ENA primary metagenome ERZ1090880 (study PRJEB33644, sample SAMEA5815734) | chicken gut metagenome | biome: Chicken; feature: Gastrointestinal Tract; material: Caecum | place: Ireland | collected 2019-01-01 | study: A study of the... | reverse complement strand
TTGCTTTTTCACGCCTCAAAGGGCGAATCTGCGTTGGTCGGAGTGACTAGATTCGAACTAGCGGCCTCTTGAACCCCATTCAAGCGCGCTACCAAACTGCGCCACACCCCGATGTGCATATCAAATAATCGCACAAACGGCGCCGTTTGTCAAGTGTTTTGACGTAAAAATTAACGGCGCTCGTTGTGTCGAAGCGGCAGGTCAGTTTTCCTCGCCTGCGAGCGAGTCCACAAACTGTCTTGCGGTCCTGCCGGATTTGCCCGATCCGCGCATCTGCCATTGCAGAGCTCTGCGGCAGAGTTCGTCGTCCGACATGGCTATACCGTCGCGGGCGGCGAGCTCGCGTACTATGTTCAGATATTCCTCCTGTCCGGGAGAGGGATAGAAGATCGTCAGACCGAAACGCGCGACCAGCGACAGCTTTTCGGCGAGGGTATCGGAGCGATGCACTTCGTCGCTGTCGGTGCGCATATCGTTGCGGTCGGAGAAGGTTTCCTTGATCAGGTGGCGGCGGTTGGACGTAGCGTAGATGAGCACGTTGGACGGTCTGCACTCGATGCCGCCTTCTATTATCGCTTTGAAGTATTTGTATTCTATCTCGAATTCCTCGAAAGAAAGGTCGTCGAGATAAATTATGAATCGGTAATTGCGATCCTTTATCGCGGCGATGAGCGCGCTTATCGAAGTGAACTGATGTTTGAATACCTCTATAACGCGCAGACCTCGGTCGGCGTATTCGCACATGAGAGCTTTTATGCTGGACGATTTGCCTGTACCTCCGTCACCGTAAAGCAGCACGTTGTTGGCGCTTCTGCCTTCGAGGAAAGCCAGAGTGTTGTCGAGAAGCTGTTGTTTTTGCGATTCGTAGCCGACCAGATCGCTCAATTTTTTGGTCTCCGTGTCGGTTATATGCTGCATTTCTATCTCGGTGCTGCCTGAGCGGCTGGTCAGACGAAACGCGCGGTAAAGAGCGTATTCGCCCACGCCGTGTCTGCGGTACCAGTCGGCGACGGCGTCAAGCACCGCTCTTGCTCCCGCGGATCTTGCCGCATCCATAGCCGCGGCAAGTTCGGATATCTTTGCGCCCGCTTCCGCACGGGAACGCCTGCCCGAATATACGCAGGAATAATCTTTCACCGTTTCGGCGAACTTCCCGAAAAAGCGGCTTATGTCCGCGTCGAACAGCGCGATGACGGCGTCTATGTCCGATACGGCGATCTCGCATATGCTTCCCGTAGGCATTCCGCGTCTTTCGCAAGCCAGAGAAAAAGCGTTTTCGTCCGTGGCTACGAGATAGGCGATATATGCGTGCCATATATTTCCGCTCAAACCGTACTCGGCGGCAAAATCGAGCAGTTCTCCCGCCGCAGGGCGGGCATTGTCTTCGTTTTCGGCGATCTTCGCCGCGATCCCTCTCAGAGGATCGTACAGTACGCAGTCTGCACACAGTTCTTTCAGCATAACGGCCTCCGTGACTCCATTATAGCACTTTGCGGCAAAGGGACAAACGGTTTTGACGTCATTTGTCACGCGCCGAGATATTTGCGTTTTCGAAAATACGGGCTGCCTTGCAATAAATATCGTATACGGGCGTTGTAACTATTGACATTACATTGCGCGCGGGATATAATGATACGAAAGGAGTAAGCTTATGAAGATCACGTCGAGATTTACGGTAGCGGTGCATACATTGCTCGTCATATACTTTTTCGGGGACAAGACGCGTACGACTTCGGAGTTTATCGCCGAGAGCGTAAACGTGAATCCCGTCGTCATACGGCGTACGCTTCTGTCGCTCAAATCCGCAGGCATGATAGAAGTCAAGGCGGGCTGCGGCGGAGCGAGGATAGTCAAGGATCTCAAAGACATCACACTTTACGACGTATATACTGCCGTGGACAGTGTGGACGGGGACCTTTTCCATTTCCACGAAGATCCCAATCCCGCCTGTCCCGTGGGAAAAAACATCCACGCCGTGTTGGACGACAAACTTTTCGCCGCCCAAAGAGCAATGGAGAACGAGCTGAGAAAGGTTTCGCTTGCCGATCTTGCCCGCGATCTGGACGTAAAAACTTTTGCCTGTAAGTAATCCGTAATGCCAAGGCGCATTATTATCATGCGCCGTTTTCTTTATGCGACAGTTCGTATAAAGCCCGCCGATAAGGCGGGTTTTTGCATACGAAAAATTTTTCGGAAATTTTTGTTGTAACTATTGACATTACATCTAAGCCGTGATATACTGTTGTTGTAATCGAAAGGGTTACAACAAATAAAAACGACATACGGAGGTATAAACAATGTCGACCAATATCGAAAAGGCCAAGGAACTTATCGGCTGCTTTGCGAGCGGCGATACCGCAAAGGCGAAGTCTTTGCTCAAAGACGATTATATCCAGCATGATCTCGCGTACGGCACGGGAGCGGAAGCGTTCTGCGGATCGGTAGCTTATCTGGGCGCCGCTCCGATAAAAACTACTGTACGCACGGTCCGCGCGTTCGAGGACGGCGACAAGGTCTTTCTGCACAATGTGTATAATTTCGCGGGAGCGGGCGAACAGGTCGCTTTCGACATATTCCGTTTCGAAGACGGACTGATAGCCGAGCATTGGGACAATCTTGCCGACAAGGCGGCGCCCAATCCGTCCGGAAGAACGCAGACCGACGGCCCGACCGAGGCGACCGACGCGGACAAGACCGAGATAAACCGCAAACTCGTCGCAGATTTTCTCGTGGACGTAATGCAGGGCAAGCGCCCCGAGAAGATTCCCGAATACTTTGACGGAGATAAGTATATCCAACATAATACCGGGATAGCGGACGGGCTGTCGGGCCTCGGCGCGGCTCTTGAAGCGCTCGGCAAGGCGGGCGTCGCCATGATATACGACAAGACGCACATGATCCTTGCGCAAGGCGACATGGTGCTTGCGGTATCCGAGGGCTCTTTCGGAGGAAAACCGACTTCGTATTACGATCTCTGGCGTGTGGAGAACGGAAAGATCGCCGAGCATTGGGACGTCATGGAAACGATAGCGGACGAATCCGACCGCAAAAACGCCAACGGAAAATTCTGACGGCAAGGACGGCGCGGGCGGCGATCCCGCCCGCGTCTTAGTAAAAGAGGATGAGGATATATGAGCGAAGCGGAAGAGTTCCTGAGAAGAAATCTCACGCAGTACTGCGCCACGATCGGCAAAGACGGCAGACCGAAAGTGAGGCCTTTCCGCATGATGTACTGCGAAAGGGACGATATATATTATTGTACCGGCGCGAAGAAGGCGGTTTATGCCGAATTGCAGGCAAATCCTTATCCGGAAATATGCGCGTGCGAAGGTTTGCGCCGGCTCCGCATATCGGGCAAAGCGGAGTGGGTGGACGATAGGGCCGCAAAGGAGAAAGCCGTTTCGGCGAGCGGATCGGTGCGTTCGATATACCGCGGCGCGGACGATCCCGATCTCAAAGTCTTTCGCATCGCCGACGCTTCCGTCGTATTTTCAGATCTTTACCGGGCGGTCAAGGACGACGCGTATTGACCTACGGGAAGACGGGAGTTACAATTATAATGCCTGCGCAGCTCTCGATAACGGCAGCGCGGACGGCAAGATACCGGTCACATCGTAAGGGACCGAAAAAACGGAATATCCCGAAGGGAGGAAAAATGGACGTATTGGACAGACTTATAGAAATATTGAGCGGCGAAAGAGGGGAAAGACCTCCGCGGCTGTTGTCCGAAGAGGACAAGGCGGCGTACTTCCGCGCGCTATGCAACGTAAGGTCTCCCGAACCCGTTTCAAAGGAATTCCTGAGATTGCAGGATAGGTATCTTTCCGCTTTGGCGGAAAAGAGAGGCTCGGTAGACGCGGCGGGATTGGAATACGACCGCGGGACGGCGCTCTGGCGCGGCGATATCACGAGGCTTAAAGCCGACGCGATAGTAAACGCCTGCAATCCCGCATTGTTGGGATGTTTCTGCCCTCTGCACAACTGTATCGACAACGCGATACATTCTTTTGCGGGCGTGCAGGTCAGACTGGACTGCGCGGCGATGATGAAAGGCGGGGAGGAGCCTAACGGGCGCGTGAAGGTCACCGCGGCGTACAACCTGCCGAGCAAGTACGTTTTCCATACCGTGGGACCGGTCGTAAGCGGAGCCGTGACCGAAAAAGACGAAAACGATCTGCGGTCCTGTTATCTTTCCTGCCTGCGCGAGGCGGACGGAAGAGGTCTGGCGACGTTGGCGTTCTGCTGTATATCGACGGGAGTTTACGGCTATCCGAAAGAGGACGCGTGCAGACTTGCCGTGCGCACCGTGAGAGAATACCTTGCCGATGCGAAAAGCGGACTTAAAGTGATATTCGACGTTTTCGACGACGAGGATGAGAGATTGTATGAAAGAGAACTTGAAATACGGGATTGAAAGACAAAATGCCGCCGAGCTGTTGGCGGAGCTGCTGAACGAGGCCGACGCGATCGTGATCGGCGCGGGCGCGGGATTGTCCGCGTCTGCCGGATTTACTTATTCGGGCGAAAGATTTTATGCCAATTTCGCCGATTTTGCGCAAAAATACGGTTTCCGCGATATGTACTCGGGAGGGTTTTATCCGTTCGGGAGCGACGAGGAATTCTGGGCGTACTGGTCCCGTTATATCTATATCAACCGCTACGATCAGCCCGCGGGAAAACCGTACGAAGATCTGCTCGCGGCGGTGAAAGATAAAAATTATTTCGTAATTACGACCAATGTGGATCACCGCTTTCAGGTCGCGGGTTTCGACAAGCGCAGGCTGTTTTATACGCAGGGAGATTACGGACTGTTCCAATGCTCCGTCCCGTGCCACGACCGCACATACGACAACGAAGCTGCGATCAGGGCGATGATAGCCGCGCAGAAGGACATGAAGATACCGTCCGAAATGATCCCCCGCTGTCCCGTATGCGGCAAGCCGATGACCCTCAATCTGCGTTCGGACGACAGGTTTGCGGAGGACGACGGTTGGCGCGCCGCCTGCGGAAGATACGAGGCGTTCCTGAACGGCTGCGAGGACAAAAAGACGTTATATCTCGAACTCGGCGTGGGATTGAACACGCCGGGGATAATCAAATTTCCGTTTTGGAGAGCCGTGCGCGGCAACGACAGCGCAAAATACGTCAGCGTCGATATTTATCCGGTGCGGGCGCCGTTCGATCTGCCCGGCAGGATGTTCTATATCTACGACGATATAGGCGCGGTGCTCGCGCGCGTCCGCCCGATATTGCGGCGTCGCGGCGGCAAAAACGCAGACTAACGGGTCGCGCGACGTGCGACGGCATATTTTCGCAGGTTGTCGCTTTCAGGATAAGGCGTTCTTTCAAAGTCCGAAATAAATGCGCAAAACGTAAAACGGCTTGACAAGCAGAAGCCGTCGCGTTACAATGTATGCAAGTAAACGCTTGCATTTTTGCGGAGGAACGATGGACAGGACAGCCGAAAAGATAGTAAATGCGACGATGGAACTGATTTTGGAGAGCGGATATGCCGCTGCGACGACCAAAGATATCGCCGGTCGGGCAGGGGTCAACGAATGTACGATCTTCAGAAAATTCGGAGAAAAGAGAGAGATCGTGACGGAGGGGATGAAACTGCCGCGCTGGCATCCCAATGTTACCGAAAGTACTTTTTCCGATATTGTCTGGGATCTGCGAAAAGATTTGACTATGTTCATGGAAAACTATATGCGTGAGGTCACGCCCGAGTTTGTCAAGCTCTCGATAGGTTTGCGTTCGCCTCAGATTTACGAACGTACCGCGCCGCTGATCATGAACATCCCTCAGGTATTCCTTTCCTCTTTGAAAAAGTATCTCGAAGAAGCGCGCAGACGCGGTATGACAAAAGACGTCGACTGCGGCGCAGTCGCGGAAATTCTTATGTCGGCGACGTTCGGATTCGTGTTTTTGTCCGCTTCTTTCGGAGATAAACTTATCGTTGAAGAACGCGCGCGATATATCGCTGAAACAGTTGAAACCGTTGTCGGAGGTATTGCCTGATGACGGGTGCGCAGCTTTTTGTGAAGGCTCTGAAAGAGGAGGGAGTGGATGTGCTGTTTGCATATCCGGGAGGACAGGCGATCGATCTTTTTGACGCTCTGTATGACGATGACGGTATAAACGTGATACTTCCCAGACACGAACAGGGACTCGGTCATGCCGCGGACGGTTACGCCCGTTCGACGGGACGTCCGGGCGTTTGTCTGGTAACCAGCGGCCCCGGAGCGACTAATCTGGTCACGGCGATAGCCACGGCAAATTTCGACAGTGTGCCGTTGGTATGTTTTACGGGGCAGGTCCCCACTTCGCTTATAGGCAACGACGCTTTTCAAGAGGCGGATATCGTTGGAATGGTGCGTAGTGTTACAAAATACGCCGTTACGGTACGGAACAGGGAAAGTCTTGCGGAAACGATAAAGAAAGCGTTTTACATTGCGCGGACGGGCAGACCGGGAGCGGTGCTCGTGGATATCCCAAAAGACATACAGCAGGCTGACGGAAGCGGAGATTATCCCGACTCCGTCGAGATACGCGGATATAAACCCACCGTCAAAGTTCATATCGGGCAGATCAAGAAAGCTCTTGCATTTCTTAAAACTGCCCAAAGGCCGTTGTTTTTGGTCGGAGGCGGAGTCCGCATCTCGCATGCGGAAAAAGAGATGACGGCACTTGCCGAATTGACGGGGGTGCCGGTAGTCACGACGATAATGGGCAAAGGTTCCATCGCGACCGATCACCCGTTGTATTTCGGGAATGTAGGTATACACGGTTCTTTCGGAGCGAATACGGCAGTAAACGAATGCGATCTGCTCTTTTCGATAGGTACGAGATTTAACGATCGAGTGGCAGGAAATCGGGATACGTTTGCGAAAAACGCGAGGATCGTGCATATCGACGTCGATCCTGCGTCCATTTCGCGTAACATAGCCGTAGACGTACCGATCGTGGGGGACGCAAAAGATGCGATAGAAGAACTTTTGAAACGCGCCGCGCCGCTGTCCGCAGACGGATGGATAAAGCGACTGAACGAGCTCAGGGATCGGTATCCGTTGATAATGACGAGCGGAGCTTTGCGCCCTTACGATATCATAGAGCGGTTGAACGGACTGTTCGACGAGTTGATAGTGACCACCGACGTAGGACAGAATCAACTGTGGACCACGCAGTTCCTCAAACTCGACGAAAAAAGAAAACTTCTTACGTCGGGAGGTCTTGGCACAATGGGTTTCGGACTTCCGGCAGCGATAGGAGCTAAGCTCGGCAATCCCGACGTTCCCGTTGTTGCGATAGTCGGAGACGGCGGTTTCCAGATGAACGTGCAGGAGCTCGCAACGGCGGTCACCAACGGTCTGCCCGTCATAATATGTCTGCTCAATAATCGCTGGCTTGGAAATGTAAGGCAATGGCAGGAACTGTATTACGGGAAAAGGTATCAAAGCACTTGTCTTAAGCGTAGATCCTCATGTCCGAAGAGGTGTTCGGGAGAGGGGAGGTGCCCTGCATACGTTCCCGATTTCGGCAAACTTGCCGAAAGCTATCGCGTTCAGTACAGGCTTATCACGGATCAGTCCGGAATCGGCGAGGCGTTTGCGTTTGCCATGCGGAGCAAAGATACGCCCACGATACTCGAGTTCATGATAGAGGAAGACGAAAACGTATATCCGATAATGTTGCCGGGACAGGATCTGTCCGATGTAAAATTCGGCAGGGAGGAAGGAATATGAACAGTAAAAGATGGCTCGCGCTGTTTGTCGAAAACGACGTAGGCGTGCTAGCCGAAATATCGGGATTGTTTGCCGGAAAGGCGTACAATCTCGACAGCCTTACGGTCGGAGTGACGGCAGACAAGACGGTCTCGCGCATGACGATATGTCTTACAGGCGGGGATGAGCTTTTCGAACAGGTCAAGAAACAGCTCAATCGGAACGTCAACGTGATCAAACTCGTCGATTTGACCGACTCGCTGACGGCGGAAAGAGAATTGGCTTTTCTGAAAATAGCCCGGAGCAGTATAAACGCCGTCATGCCTCTGGCAGATGATTACGGGCTGCGGGTTCTTCAACGCGATGGGGAAAGCGTTTTGCTTCAAAGCGTCAATCCGCAGTCCGTCAACGATGCTCTGACGGAGGCGCTTACAAAAAAGGATATACCGTTCGAGATCGTTCGCGGAGGGAGTGTGGCGATATAGATCGCGGAACTTTTACCGAATGGCAGAGCTCGGGACGACTGTATCCGGGGCGGACGGTCCGCATTTTCGTACGGACGTAACGGCGCTTTTGCGAAAAAATGTATTGACAGCAATGGATATGCGGTGATACAATATTTTTGAAACGATTATACTTTTTCTCGTGACATCGGAGCGGACAGACAGAACGGAGGAAGAATGGCGGTTACGATCAAAGACCTTGCCAGAGAGACGGGACTTACCGCGGCGACGATAAGCGCTTATTTCAACGGAGCCAACGTACGTCCTTACAACAAAGAAAAGATAGAGCGCGCCATAGACAGGCTGGGGTACGTCCGCAACGACTACGCGCGCGGACTGCGTACGCACAGGTCTATGACGATAGGAGTGCTTATACCCGAGTTGTCCAACCTGTTCTCCACGACGATAGTTTCGGAGATGGAAGAGGATCTGCGCAAAAAGGGATACGGTATCATAGTCTGCGACTGCCGTTCGGACGCGGCGAGGGAAAAAGAGTCGGTGCGGTTTCTGATGTCCAAGATGGCGGACGGCCTCATAGTGATACCCGTTTCCTCGGACGGAAGCGCGTTTACCGAACTGGCGGCGAGCGGCACTCCCGTCGTTGCGATAGACAGGATCACCGACAGCAAGAACATCTCGCATATCGTGATCAACAACAGGGAAGCGAGCAAAGAAGCGGTCGCGTCCATGATAAACGAAGGGTGTAAAAGCATCGCCATAGTCTGCGGCGAGACGGACGTCTATACGGCGGCGGAACGCTTTGCGGGTTATGCGGAGGCGATGGAAGAAGCGGGACTGGGCGAAAAGATCGTCGCGGAAGTCGGGCATTTCAGCATCGACGGCGGCTATCGCGCGACTAAAAAGCTTATCGGGGAGAATCCCGATACCGACGGGCTTTTCGTGACGAATTACGAGATGACGGTAGGCGCGATAATCGCGCTCAAAGAGCTCGGCAAAGAGGTCGGAGGGGATATCGCGATCATGGGATTCGACAACGTGGAGATCCTCAAAGCGGTCTATCCCGGCATCAAAACGGTCAGTCAGCCGATATCGGAGATAGGCAGGACCGCGGCGGAAACTCTGCTCGCGGCGATAGAAGGCGCTCCCGTTTCCGACAAGGTGCTGAAAGCAAAAATGGATTGAACTCGAGTATTGCTCGGCGGGAGCTATCCCCCGGGCAAAAAAACAAACAAAAAGTCGAAACGATTAAAATTTCGACGGATACAGACAGGGAGATACGGGAGTGGCAGAAGTTTTTCCGAAGATAGGGATGGGTACGTTCGGCTCGGACAGATATGACGGGGCGACGGTTTCCGCGGCGGTGGCGGAGGCGCTGCGCGCGGGATACAGGCTGTTCGACTGCGCGTCAGTGTACGGCAACGAAAAAGAGATAGGCGACGTGTTTGCTTCGGCGTTCGCAGACGGTATCGTCCGAAGGGAAGACGTGACGGTCATGTCCAAAGTGTGGAACGACTGCCACGGAGAGGGCAGGATCGCGGAGAGCTGTAAGCAAAGTCTGTCCGATCTGGGATTGGAATATCTCGACGTATATTTCATGCATTGGCCCTTTCCCAATTATCATGCGCGCGGATGCGGCGGCGACAGCCGCAATCCCGACAGCAGACCTTTTTTCGCGGAAGAATTCTCTAAGGCATGGAGGCAGATGGAAGAGCTGAAACGCGGCGGATCCGATCCGGACGTATCCGAAGATCCGGAGGACGCGTCCGTAAAAGAAGAAGATACGAAAAGCCGCGACTGCGGCGGCGAAGAGGGAGGCGGCGATGACGGTCCTGCATGAGAAATACAGCGCAATGACCGAAGCTGCCGAGGCCGCCCGCGAAGACGGGGCGGTAGGTATAAGAGCGAAAATATAGATTGGGAGGATACGAATATCATGACCGTGATGCGATCGGAAAGACCTGCAAGACGATGGAAAGAAGCATTCCCCGTCGGCAACGGCAAGACCGCCGTTATGGTATACGGCGGGATACGAAGAGAAAGGCTTGACTTCAACGACGCGACCCTTTGGTCCGGATACCCGAAAAATCACGACGATCCCGCGGCAAAAGAGGCGTTGGGGCGCGCGCGGAAAGCGGTCCTCGACGGCAGATACGCCGAAGCGGAAGGTATCGTGCGTCGGGATATGGACGGAGATTATTCGGAAGCGTATATGCCCTTGGGTACGGTGTACGTGACCGTAAAAGGCGAAACCGGCGGAGAGTACGGCAGATATCTCGATCTTTCCTCGGGCGTTCTGACGGTGCGGAGCGGGAAGATAGAGAGGAAGATATTCGTTTCGGAGGCGGGGAACGCCGCGGTCTGTTCTTTCGAAAGCGATGCCCCCTTCGGAATAAGTTTACGCGCGCGCACGCCCCACAAAGGAGGAACGCGCCGTATCGGAGACCTGTTCGTTCTGCAAGGCAACGCTCCCGACAGGGCTTTGCCCAACTATCTGCGTACGGCGATGTTCCCGATAAGCTACCGCGAGGGCAAAGCCGCGGCGTTCTGTCTTGCGGTGCGCGCCGAGAGCGACGGCAGAGTGAACGTCACTAGCGGAGGTATGACCGTAAAGGGCGCAAAGTACGTACGTCTTTATATGCGCACGGACACGGGCTTTAAGGGATACGACGAAATGCCCGAAAATTCAGCCGACGAGGTATCGCGCCGCTGCGCCGATTCGCTTGCCGGGGAAAAGTTCGATATAGCGAAACTGGAAGCGGAACATAAGGCGGCTTTCTCGGAGAGAACGGGCAGGCAGAGGGCGGAATTCGCCGAAGTGACCGACAGTACGGAAACGCTGTACGCGAGGGCGCGCGCGGGTAAAGCCGACGCGCAGACGGTGCAGCTGCTCTACGATCTCGGCAAGTATATGATCGTCAGCGGAAGCGCGGACGGGCAGCCTCTCAACTTGCAGGGGCAGTGGAACAAAAGCCGTCGTCCTCCGTGGAGCAGCAACCTCACTACGAATATCAATTTTGAGATGAACTACTGGGCGGCAAGCGCCTGCGGACTGAACGAAAGCCTCGTCGCGTTCCGCAAAGCCGCGGCAGAGATAGCCGAGCGCGGCGCGAAGACCGCAAAGACCAACTTCGGCATGAGCGGGTTTTGTTGCAATCACAACGTGGATATATGGCGCAACACTTCGCCCGTCAAGGGGGATCCGCAGTATATGTATTCGCCGCTCTGCGGCGCATGGATAGCGTGCGAGGTCTACCGTCACGGAAAGACTTCGGGCGAAGGCTACGGAGCCGACGTCGTGGCAGAAGCGGCGCGGTTCTGTCTTGACTATCTTATCGAAAAAGACGGAAGGCTCACCGTCGCGCCGTCCGTATCGCCCGAAACCAAATTCGTCTGCGAGGGAGGTCAAAGCGCGGTCGGAGAAGGTTCGGCGTTCGAACTTTCGGTGATCGCGCAGACGCTTGCCTACTGTGCCGAGAGCGCCGCGGACGAAGATCTGCGCGCAAGGGCGAAGGACGCTCTCGCAAGGCTTGCGCCGCTCGGGACGAGCGCGATCGGACTTGCGGAATGGCAAGGCGGACGCGATTCCGCCGAAAAGGGGCATAGGCACTTTTCGCCGCTTTTCGGAGTTTATCCGGGACAGACCGTGACGCGGGGCAGCGCCGAATTTTCCGCGGCGGAAAAGCTGTTCGGATACAGACTGGCGAATTCTACGCCCGGGATAGGGTGGAGCGCCGCGTGGGCTATGTGTCTTGCGGGCAGATTCGGAGATCCCGCCGCAGCGCAAAGAGCTTTTTACGGATTTACTTCGCGGTCTGTCCTGCCCAATTTCTTCGGGTTCCATCCGCCGTGTTATTTTCAGATAGACGGCAACCTGGGCTTTGTCGCCGGTATAAACGAAACTCTCGTCACAAACGACGACGGCGTGCTCACGTTCTTGCCGGCGCTGCTTTCCGTTCTTCCTTCGGGAAGGGTGCGCGGGCTGATGTCGGACGGAGCGGCGTTGGCGTTCGAGTGGAAAGACGGAAAGATAGTGTACGCGAGATCCGAAAGGACGGTAGCGGCGCGCCGCGACAATATAGCCGAAGACGCGGTGCTGGAAAACATAGGGTTGGTGTGACGATGAAGACGTTTTACGCAAAGGATTTCGGAGTGCTTCCGGGTAAGGACGCGGCAGAGGGACTTGCCGCGGTCTTCGACCGAATGGCGGAAGAGGACGGGGAGAAAGAGCTGATATTCGACCGCGGAACATATTTCGTAAACGCGGACGCATTGCGTACCGAAAAGCTCTATATCACGAACACCGTCGGCGACAACGAGTGGAAGAGCGGCGAAGAGCCGCATCTCAACCGCGCGGGAATGAGGCTGAAAGGCATTAGGGATCTTACGGTAGAGGGGCGCGGCGCCGTGTTCGTTTTGCTCGGACAGGCGTGCAACGCCGTGCTGACGGATTGCGAGAGAGTGACCGTCAGGGATGTCGTTTTCGATAGCGACAATCCCGATATGCACGAGCTCAGAGTGGTCGGGAAGGGACTTTTTCACATCGATTTCGAGGCGGACGGAAACAGCGCCGTCGAAATGCGCGGCAATAAATGCTTTTTCGTCGGAAAGGACTACGCCGTCCCCGTGACCGAAGGCAGACCCGCAGGCTGGATAGGCAAAATATCCGTCGGAGAAGAAAATTCCGTAAAACGCGTCAACCATCCTCTTACTGGGGCGCTGTCGGTCAGACTTGTCGGGAAGAGAACTTTGCGCGCGTATTATCCGCTTGCGCCGCTGTATCGGATCGGCGACGTATTCTGCCTGTTCGACGTTCGGCGCAAATACAACGGGATCGTTGCGGACAACTGTTTCGGCGTGACGTTGGACGGAGTGACGCAGCGTTTCAACTACGGACTGGCGCTGGTATGCCAGCGCAGCGGGGGTATCGTCGTGGAAAACTGCGTATTCGCACCCGACGGAGCGAGCGGCAGACATATGGCGTCCGTGGCGGATTTCGTTCAGATATGTATGTGCAGAGGCAAGGTGAGCATACGGAACAACGTGTTCGAAGGATCGGGCGACGATTGTCTTAACGTACACGGCATACATTTCGGAATAAGGGCGGCGGACGGCAACAGGGCGGAACTGGTTTTCGGGCACCGTCAGACGCACGGGTTCGATCCCTTCCGCGAGGGCGATAAACTCAGGATAATAGACAAAGATACGCTTTTGCCATGCGCGGAGGCGGTCGTGAAGGGATCCTCTCTTGCGGACGAGAACACGCTGATCCTGACTTTGGACAGACCCGCGGACGGTTTCGTCGGCAAAGCGGCGGAGAATGCGTCCGCCTGTCCCGACGTCGATTTTGTCGGCAATACGCTGGATCGGGTCATCACGCGCGGAGTTCTCGTCACGACTTCGGGAAAAGTGCGCATAGAGCGCAACGATTTCCGGCATACGTCGATGCACGCGGTACTGATCTCGGACGACGCGAGATCGTGGTACGAGAGCGGCTTCGTGAGGGACGTCGGGATAAGAGGCAACCGATTCGGGGCGTGCAGGGGCTATACGCTCATCGTCAAGCCCGAAAACCGTCGCTACGGCGGAGCGGTACACAGAAACGTCACGTTCGAGGACAACACGATAGACAGCCGCGGACAGGGAGGTTTCTATTTCAAGGACTGCGAGGACGTCTCGGTGACGAACAACAGGATAAAAGGCTCGGTGAAAAAGACAAAGACGTTGCGCTGCGACCCGCAGTTCCGTAACAACACGAAGGTGAAAGAATGAGCGAGAAAACGAAAAAGGGATCGAGCCGAAGGGCGAAGACGGCGATCGCGGTCATAGCCGCGGTCGTGATCGTGCTGGCGATCGTCATAGGCGCTTGCAACATCTGGGCGGCGGTCGTCGGAGGACAGCCTCAGACGGGCATCGCCGTCGGATACGAATGGAGCGCAAGCGATCCGTATTCCGAACAAAAGACCGCGGTCCTCGATATGGGCTCGGACGATTACAAGATACTCGTCGTCACCGACATCCATCTGAAAAACAGAGCTACGTTCGCCGGATGGCTCGGAGTAAACCAACTGTTGGATCTGGCGGAAAAGATAGCCCCGGACGGGTTGGTGGATGAAGCCGATCCCGATCTCATACTCCTTGTGGACGGCAACCAGCTCAAAAATACCTTGAATATGACTTGACAATAGTCGAACTTATATGATATAGTATCAAAGCTGTACGGAGGCATAGCCCAGTTGGTTAGAGCGCTACGTTGACATCGTAGAGGTCACAGGTTCGAGTCCTGTTGTCTCCACCAATTCTAAAAAACGCGCATTTGAAGCGAAAAATCAAGGCTGAGCAAGCCTTGATTTTTTGTGAATACGGTTATTTTGAATGGCAATTAAAGAACATATGTATCTTTATCGTCTGTTGTCTCGTACAAGATGTTTTTCTTGAAAAAATGGAAATTAATTTGCCGAGGTCGTTTTATGGTATCGAGATAATGCGGCGTGATTGATCATATGGAATATCATCCGCAAGCTTGATCGTGGGGTGGTAATACAAACATATTTCCCAGAAGCGTAGTAATTGGCGGTGAGCGGGCGTTTGTTACGGTGCTTCTGCGGCTTGTGGCCGATTTGACATACAGCTTTTTGTATGATAAACTTCTGTAAAGGAGAAACATGGGACATATGCCATACGAGTTTGATGGGAAAAAATATGAAAGCGCAAGCAAACATCAAAGAGAGTGGGGAACGGAAATTGTGCGATCTCTCATACTGTCTGGCAATGAGCGGATATTGGACTTGGGTTGTGGAGACGGCGGACTTACGGCGATACTTGCAAACAGTGTGCCCGCAGGAAGCGTGTTGGGGATAGATTCGTCTAAAAATATGATAGAAACGGCAAAACGGCACGAAAGTGAAAATTTGCATTTTGAAAAAATGGATATTTCCGATTTGAATTTCAACGACGAATTCGATGTGATATTCTCCAATGCGGCTTTGCACTGGGTAAAGGATCATCGATCTCTTCTGAATAACGCACATAAAGCATTGAGGAAGGATGGAAAGATTCTGTGGGATTTTGCTTCCGACGGTAATTGCTCATGTTTTTTCTCTGTTGTAAGGGGAATTATTGCAGGTAGCACGTATGAACGTTTTTTTGCGAAATTTGAATGGCCGTGGTATATGCCAAAGGTGTGTGAATATAGGAAGATGGTATGCGATGCGGGTTTTTCTGAATATCAAGTGGAAGGTATAAATAAAGATCGTTATTTTGCGAATGCCGAAGAAATGATCAAATGGATAGATCAGCCGAGTATTATCCCGTTCATTACGTATCTCCCCAATGAAATGCAGATGCCTTTTCGTAATGAAGTTGTAAATAAGATGCTTGAAAAGTGTCTGAGAAGTGACGGAACTTGCTTCGAAACTTTCCGCAGAGTAAGGGTTTATGCTGTTAAATGATTGAGGCACAGTCATTGAAGATAATAGGGGCGGCGGAAGAAAAATTATAGTTCAATACCGTTGTATTGGAAATTTGCTTAATTTAATATGTGCCGCAAAAAATTGGTTTGAAATAAAATGCTCGATAACAGTAATGATGAGGTCGGTTTTTATGTAATTTCGGGAAAAGTATTGATTATTACACGGCTTGATGTTATTATAAATATATAGTTAAATCGTTGGTATGGGATCGTAATGCCCATGCAAAATGAAACGAAAGGCATTTTGTAAATAAGAGCTTAAATTATATACAGAGCTCACTATTAATGCTAATCTACTTGACGAGGCGACAAATCAAAGAATGAACGAAGCGTAATAATGGCGGATGTGAAATGATAAAAATTATTTTGGGAGAAATAAATGAAATCGGTAAATTTAAAAAACGATACCGAAAAGGAATCGTTCAGCAAAAAGTTAATTAAATCATTTGAATCGTCAAATGTTAATGTTCTACTTGGGTCGGGATTCAGTATGCCGCTATTATCTGTTTTAGGAGCAATTGAAGAAAGTTTAACTTTAGCAAAAAGGAAAAATGATAAAAAGGAAATCTTTAGAATCGAAAAAGAATTTTTCAATTCATGTATTATGCCGTTAGCGGATTATAATAAAGTAAAAGCAACCAATGCTTTAAGAAATCGTTTTATACACTCGCTTATAGATATTATTTCTGTGCGGCACTCTTCTGTACTCCACAAAATCCTTAATATATTCACAACAAATTATGATAATCTTATTGAGATGTCATTAGAGGATAAAAATGTGGATTATTACGATGGGTTTGCAGGAAGAATAAATTCCATTTTCTCTACCAATAATTATGGAAAAATTGTATCAAAACAAAGCATTGTTAATAATAAAACGTCCGAATTGGTTTCTGTAAATTTAATCAAACTACATGGTTCATTGTATTGGTGCCGGCAAGAGGAAAAAATAATTTTTAATGATTTTAAGGGGCGTATTTCTCAATTGGAAAAATTGCAAAGTAATTCTGCTAAATTTGTTAGGTTTTACGAAAAAGAATTTTTGATCGTGAACCCTAACGAAGATAAATATAATCTGACAGTTTTGAACTCTACTTACTACGACCAAATTAGATTGTTAAGCAATGAATTGGATAAAAGCAATACGCTTTTAATAGTTTTCGGATTTTCTTTTAATGATGAACACTTGAAAACCGTTGTTGATCGAGCATTAGAAAATCCGACATTGAGCCTTGTAGTTTTTGCTTTTGACGAAAGTGCTTTAAAATCATTAGAAAAGAAATTTGGGCATACAAACAATGTTACTATTCTTTATATGGCAACTGTTGATAAAGAAGATAATTCAAATTACGAGCCGCTTACTTTAGAAGTTGTTGGTTCATATTTGGAGGGGTTATACAATGCAATTAAATGATTTACTTAAAGTCGGTGAAGTGATCGAAGTAAAAGGGCAAAAAGTTAAAGCGGGTATTTACAACGATAAAAATTCTACCTATCTGAATTATAATGGTGAGATAATTAAAAATATTGGTATAGGTGGATATGTTGCAATTAGAAAAGGGTTTTTAAATATTGTTGGGAAAGTCGAAGGCGAATACATTAAAG
>ERZ1090880.722-NODE-722-length-17416-cov-14.408444_pt1 | contig 17416 bp, 13 predicted proteins | sample MGYA00478471_ERZ1090880 | MGnify/ENA primary metagenome ERZ1090880 (study PRJEB33644, sample SAMEA5815734) | chicken gut metagenome | biome: Chicken; feature: Gastrointestinal Tract; material: Caecum | place: Ireland | collected 2019-01-01 | study: A study of the... | reverse complement strand
AAGGTTTACGGCGCGCCCTCAGGGGCGCAACTCCTTAATTTGAATACGGGCGCGGCGGAAATTTTCCGCCGCGCCCTGCTTTTAAATTTTTAATTGGTACGGCAATATGCCGCAGATAACGCCTTTCAGCTGCCTATGTCGTCGGTATTGAAACTGCCGCCGCCGTACATTTTTCTATATAGTTCTATATCCTCGTTTGAAACGGGTATGCTCTGAACGAATCCCGTATATTCGTTGGCGCTCACCACGTCCTCTCTCAATGCCTCGCCGCCCGTGCGGGGCTTTTTATATTTTCTTTTCATATCAATATTGTGTGCCCGCGGCGGATTTTTATGCGCGGGAGGCGTTCACTTTTCGCGCCCCTTCGGCATATGTTAAAAGTATCGTATGAATTTTATGCTCTTTAAAGCGCGCGGGAAAAATTATTCCCGCCGCGCGCTCAAAAAACTCGGCGTAAAGGCGGAGGGGTGCGTTATCGTCAGCCGCACCGCAAAGCTCGGGCGCGGCGCCGTGCTGTGCGGGCCGTGCATAGTTTCGGGAGAGTCGCATATATGCGCGGGCGCGCATATCCTGCCCTTTTCGCATATCGAAGATTCTTTCGTCGGCGCGGGCGCGACTGTCCGCGCGAGCACGGTAATCGGCTCCGAGGTGGGCGAAAATTCTTCCGTGGGGCCGTATGCGTACCTGCGCGGCGGGGCAAAGGTCGGGCGGGACTGCCGCGTCGGCGACTTCGTGGAAATAAAAAATTCTGCCCTCGGCGACGGCAGCAAGGCGGCGCACCACGCCTATATAGGCGACGCGGAGGTGGGCGCGCAGGTGAATATAGGCTGCGGCGTCGTATTCGCCAACTACGACGGAAAAGTCAAGGCGAAAACGAAGGTGGGCGACGGCTGTTTTATAGGCAGTAATTGCAACATAGTCGCGCCCGTAACGCTCGGCGCGGGCGCATACGTTGCCGCGGGCACGACGCTTACGCGCGATTTGCAGCCGCTCGACTTTTGCATAGGGCGCGAGAGGGAGAAGGTTAAGCCGCAGGGCGCTGCGGGGAGGTATAAAAACGGGTAGATATTTCGGTACCGACGGTTTCCGCGGCAGGGCGGGTGTTGCGCTCACCGCAGAACATGCGTATAAGACGGGCAGATTTCTGGGCGGCTGGTTCGGGGGAGAACGCGGCGCGCGCGTCGTGATAGGCAAGGATACGCGCAGGTCGTCGTATATGCTCGAATATTCGCTCGTGTCGGGGCTTACCGCCTCGGGCGCCGACGCGCATATAATGCACGTTACGACCACGGCTTCGGTATCTTATATAACGCGCACCGACGGTTTCGACTGCGGGATAATGATTTCGGCGAGCCACAACCCCTTTTACGACAACGGCATAAAACTGATAGGCGCGGGCGGCGAAAAGCTGGACGGCGGGGCGGTTGCCGCGCTCGAAGACTACCTCGACGGCGTTATGCCCGGTGGCGCGGAGGGGGACTTCCCCATGGCGTCGGACGGGGATATAGGCAGGTCTGTCGACTACGTAAGCGGCAGGAACAGGTATATCGGCCACCTGATTTCGCTCTCCGCCTGCTCGTTCAAGGGCATGCGCATAGGGCTGGACTGCGCCAACGGCAGCGCGTGGCAGATAGCAAAGTCGGTATTCGACGCGCTTGGGGCAAAGACGTACGTGCTCGGGTGCGAGCCCGACGGGCTGAATATAAACGAGAGCGGCTCCACGCGCACGGGCGCGCTGTGTGAGCTGGTGAGGGAGAACGGTCTGGACGCGGGCTTTGCCTTCGACGGCGACGCAGACAGGTGCATTGCCGTCGATGAACGGGGAAACGTCGTCGACGGCGACGGCGAAATGTTTATACTCGCCAACAGGCTTAAAGAGTTGCGCGAACTTGGTAATTGCGGCATAGTAGCCACCGTAATGAGCAATTCGGGGCTTGTTTCAGCCCTCGGCGCAAGGGGGATTGAATGCGCGCTCACCGACGTGGGCGACAGGTTCGTATATAAAAAGATGTGCGAGGACGGGGCCGCGCTCGGCGGGGAAAAGTCGGGGCATATAATCATCTCAAAATACGGCGCCTCGGGCGACGGGCTGGTTACGGCGATAAAACTGCTCGAATGTGCGGCAGAGCGCGGCGTGCCGCTTTCGGAACTTCTGCGCGGCTACGAGCCCGTGCCGCAGTTGCAGCTCTCCGTCCGCGTGCGCGATAAAAGCGCCGCCTTCTCGCAGGAGCTTATATCGCTCTGCGAAAGAATTAAGAGTGAGGAAGGGTGCGTGCGGGTAAACGTCCGCCCCTCCGGCACGGAGCCGGTAATCCGGGTTATGGCGGAGGCGGAAGATGAGGAGCGCTGCGGGCGGTGTTTAGCGCGCATAGCGCGTTATTTAAGGGATATGTGAGGGGTAATTTATTATAAATGTGCGGAATAATTGGTTGTACGGGCGTTAAATGCGCCGCAAAAATACTTTACGGAGGGCTTGAAGACCTCGAATACCGCGGCTACGATTCTGCGGGGATTGCCGTGCTGGAAAAGGGGAAGATAGTCGCCGCAAAGAGGAAGGGCAGGGTATGCGCGCTCAAAACGGCCGCGGAGGAGCTTTGCGGCACCTCCGGCATAGGCCACACGCGCTGGGCGACGCACGGCAGACCTTCCGACGAAAACGCGCACCCGCACACCTCGGGCAGATTTTCGGTCGTGCACAACGGCATAATCGAAAATTACTCAAAAATCAAGGAGGAGCTCGAGGGGGAGGGGTATGAATTTTCGTCGCAGACCGACAGCGAAGTCGTCGTCCATCTTCTCAACAAATATTACCGCGGCGATTTGAAAGAGGCGGTACTATGTGCCGTTGAACGCTTAAAGGGTGCGTTTGCTCTGTGTATTCTGTGCGAGGGGTACGAGGGCTTCGTGGCGGTAAAGTACCGCAACCCAATAATCGTAGGTTACGGCAGCGGGGGCGCGCTGTACGCGGCGAGCGATATGCCCGCGCTGGCGGGGCTTTCGGGCAGCGTGGCCGTTTTAAAAGACGGGCAGATTGCCTTTGCCTCGGAAGGAAGGATATCCTTCTGCGATTTTTACGGCGAGCCGGTGTGCCTCACCTTTTCTCCCGTGCCGGCCGCGGCGCGTTCCACGCGGCTGGGCGGCTTTCCGCACTATATGATAAAGGAGATAAACGAAATTCCCGCCGCCGTCAAAAACACCGCGCACGCGTTTGCGGAGGAAAAGTGTTTTGCCGCCCTCTCGCGCGCGGCGAAAAAGCGGGGCGGGTTCGGCGAAATTTTTATGTGCGGCTGCGGCACCGCCTACCACAGCGCGCTGGCCGCTTCGTACTTTGCCGAAGCCGAACTCGGAATACCCGTGCGCGCCGAAACGGCGGGCGAATTCAGGTATAAAAAGTCGGCGGTGGGCGGAGGCACGCTCTTCGTCGCCGTCAGCCAGAGCGGCGAAACTGCCGATACGGTGGAGGCGGCGCGCGCCGCAAAGGCCGCGGGCGCATACGTCGTCGCGCTCACAAACGTGCCCTACTCCGCCCTCACGGGAATAGCCGATACCGTGGTGCCCGTCCGTGCGGGAACGGAGATATGCGTCGCCGCCACGAAGAGTTACTGCGGTCAGATTGCCGCCCTCGCGCTGCTTTCGGCCACGCTCAAAGGGGGCACGGCGTATTCGCGCACGCTGGCCGACTTAAAGGAGATAGGCGCAAAGTGTTCGGCCGCCATATCCGACTGCGGAGTGGAGGACGTCGCGCGCGCCTGCGCGTCGTCGTCGGGGGTGTACTTCATCGGCAGGGGGATAGATTATCCCGTCGCGCTCGAGGGGAGTTTGAAGCTCAAAGAGGTTTCGTACGTGCCGGGCGAGGGGTATCCCGCGGGCGAGCTCAAACACGGCACGATAGCGCTGATTGACGGCGGCACGCTCGCCGTTGCCGTTATAACCGACCGCAGTCTGGGCGAAAAGACTGCCTCCGCCGTGGAGCAGATATATTCGCGCGGGGGAAGGGCGGCGGTGGTGTGCGCCGAGGGGTGCGCTCCCTCAAATCTTGCCGAGCGGGCAGATTTTATAATAGAAGTGCCCGCCTGTCCCGCGTACCTTTCGCCGATAGTTTCGGTAATTCCGCTCCAGCTCATTGCCTACCGCACCGCCGTGATTTTAGGGCGCGACCCCGATAAGCCGCGCAACCTTGCAAAGAGCGTTACTGAGAGTAGCGCGTAAAAGGGCGCCGCCTGCAAAACTTTGCGGGCGGCGCCCGTATTTTTACCGCTTGCCGCTTTTGCCGCGCGCTGTCTTAATTTTGTGCATTTTATTGACATATCGCCCTTTATACCCTATAATATAAATGGTCTTGCGCGGGCAGCCGTCTGCGCCGGGCTTTTTAAAGGAGGAACGGCTTTGGAAAATATACTTGTTACGGGCGGCGCCGGATATATCGGCAGCCACACCGTCGTCGAACTTTTGGAAAACGGCTACGGCGTAGTCGTTGTGGACAATCTTTCAAATTCCAGCAGGGAGAGCCTCAACCGCGTTAAAAAAATAACGGGCAAAGACGTTAAGTTTTACGAGGCCGACGTGCGCGACCGCGCCGCAATGGACAAAGTTTTTTCGGAAAACAAGATAGACTACGTAATTCACTTCGCGGGGCTTAAAGCCGTAGGCGAGAGCTGCGTGAAACCCGTAGAATACTACGACAACAACCTCTACGGCACGCTCGTGCTCCTCGAAACGATGCGCGCGCACGGCTGCAAGAAGATAGTGTTCTCCTCGTCCGCCACGGTGTACGGCACACCCGAGCGGCTTCCCCTCGACGAAACCTGCCGCACGGGCGGCACGACCAACCCCTACGGCACGAGCAAATACTTCCAGGAGATAATGCTCGGGGACGTGTATAAGGCGGACAACGAATGGACGGTGGTGCTTTTAAGGTACTTCAACCCCGTCGGCGCGCACGAGAGCGGGCTGATAGGCGAGGACCCCCGCGGCATACCCAACAATCTCACGCCGTATATCGCAAAGGTTGCCATAGGCGAGCTCAAAGAGGTGGGCGTGTTCGGCAACGATTATCCAACTCCCGACGGCACGGGCGTGCGCGACTACATTCACGTCGTCGACCTTGCGAAGGGGCACGTCGCAGCCATAAGCCACTGCAAAAACAGCGGCGTTTACACCTACAACCTCGGCACGGGCGTAGGTTACAGCGTCCTCGACGTTATTCACGCCTACGAAAAGGCGTGCGGGCACAAACTGCCCTATTCGATAAAGCCGCGCAGGGCGGGCGACATAGCCGCGTGCTATGCCGACCCTTCCAAGGCTGAAAAGGAGCTGGGCTGGAAGGCGCAATACGGCATAGACGAGATGTGCGCCTCCTCCTGGAACTGGCAGAGCAAAAATCCCAAGGGCTACGGCGAAAACTGATATTCCGCCGCGTACTGCAGCCCCTGCTTGTTTTATAACCGCGCGAAAAACAGCGTGCAGTAAAAAAGGCGTAAGGCAGTTTCCGCCGTCCGTACCTTCCCGCCCACGCATCGGTGAAAGCGGACATACGCGGCACAACTGTTAAAACGATGGCGCCCCGCAATAATTTTGCCTTGCGGAGCGCTTTTTTTACAACTTTTTTACGAGTACGGCGGCAAAGTTTGAAAAATTTTACAAATTTATTACAACTTTGTGAGGATTATATTACAGGTAACTGATACAATAGAAATGCATCAAAGGAGAAAAATATGGATTTTGCAAACTTAGACACCGTGAGCAGCGTAGTACTGCTTCTGGTGGGGCTGGGCGTCTTTTTGCTTGGCTTCAAGTTCCTCGGCGACAGTATCGAGAAACTGTCGGCAAGTAAAATGCGCGCGCTCTTCAACAAGGCTGCGGGCAACAGGTTCGCGGGCGTCGGCATAGGCGCCCTCGCCACGGCTATCGTGCAGTCGTCGTCGGTTACCACGGTTATGGTGGTCGGCTTCGTAAACGCGGGCGTAATGACGCTCACGCAGGCGGCTGCGGTGATAATGGGCGCCAACATCGGCACTACAATCACCGGCTGGCTCGTATGGCTCAACCAGTTCAACGTCATGATGTACGCCATGCTCTTAACGCTCGTCGGACTCATCATGACGATGGTTTCGAAGAACAACAAGGTAAACACGGCGGGCACGCTGATTGCCTCGCTCGGACTCGTGTTCGTCGGACTGGAAATTATGTCGGGCTCGATGGCGGGCGTGGCGAACGAGCCGTTCGTCGAGAAGGCGCTCACCTCCGTTTCCAACCCGTTGCTTCTGCTTATAATAGGCGCTGTCGTCACAGGTATAGTGCAGTCGTCGAGCGCGGTTACCTCCGTGCTTATCGTAATGGCGCAGAACGGGCTTTTGATAGGCGGGGGCGGCAACGGCATACTCTTCGTAATCCTCGGCACCAACATAGGTACTTGCGTTACCGCGCTGCTCTCTTCGATAGGCGCAAACACCAACGCGAAGAGGGCGTGCCTGTATCACCTTCTCTTCAACGTCATAGGCTCGATAATATTCCTCATCGTATTCTGGATTTGGGACGGGTTCTACGACGACGTTTTAATGCAGTGGTTCCACAACGACACCACCTGCATAACCTTCTTCCACACGGCGTTCAACGTAATATGCACCTGCCTGTATCTTCCGTTTATCAAATATCTCGTTAAACTCACCGAGATTATCATTCCCGACAGAAAGAAGAAGGCTAAGCATAAAGAGGCGGAGGGCTTTATGGACAAGAGGCTGCTCCTTACCCCGTCGCTTGCTATAGGCCAGCTCGTAAAACAGACGACTTATACCGCGGGCATCGCCGTAAAGAGCCTCAACGCCGCCGTTGCGGGATTTATCGCGAAGGACGACGGCAAGTTCGATACCATTTCGCAGGACATCGAAAAGGTGGGCGAACTCTCGCGCGAGATAACGGATTACCTCATAGAGATTTCGGCAAAGGACATTTCGCTCAGTGACGAGCGCATAGTCAACGTGCTCCACCGCGACAATACCGACGTGGTGCGCATTGCCGACATTGCCGAAAATATCGTCGGTTACACGCGTAAGGCAATCGACGAAACGCTTGTATTCTCCGAGGTGGTGAAACACGATTTGAACCGCCTCATGAACCTTTTAAACGAACAATACGAACTTGTCGTAGACATAGTCGAAAACAATAATCTCGTAAAAATAAAGCAATCGGACGAGATAGAGCAGGAGATTGACGATACCAAGAAGAGGCTTTTGAACGAGCACATCGCGCGAATGTCGCGCGGGGAGTGCAACGCCGAAAACAACAGCCTGTTCGTAAGCCTTGTATCCAACCTCGAAAGGGTGGGCGACCATCTGAGTTTAATGGCGCATTCCGTGGAGGACATCGCCTGACTTCCCGCTCCGGATACAGCCGGGTGCCGCCAGCGCACGCGGCCGAAGGAGGATATGTTCAAATGAACGGAACGGTTTACGCGCTCGAGGACGACGCGAGCATCAGCGGGCTTATCAAAGTTGCCCTGCAGATGAACGGAATCGAGTTCGAATCCTATTCAAACATCAAAGATTTTTATGCCGCGCTCGACAAGCGCCAGCCCGACGTAGCCCTTTTGGACATCATGCTGCCCGACGGCAACGGACTCGACGTGCTGCGCACGGTAAAGCTGCGCTATCCGCTCGTCTCCTGCATAATGCTCTCCGCCCTTTCTAAGGAGGAGGACAAGGTCAACGGGCTCAACCTCGGCGCGGACGACTATGTGGCGAAGCCCTTCTCCGTGCTCGAGCTTACCGCGCGCGTAAACGCCGCTCTCCGCCGCAAACGCAGGGCCGACGAGGTGATTGTCGGCGGGCTCACCATGAATACCGACACTATGGAAGTGCGCCTGCGCGGCGAGAGGCTGGAACTCAACAAAAAGGAGTTCGAGCTTTTGAAATTCTTCATGCTCAACGCGGGAAAAGTGCTCTCGCGCGAGGTGATACTCATGGAGGTGTGGGGCTACGAGCAGGGCGAAACGCGTACGCTCGACAATCATATCTCCCGCCTGAGGAAGATGGGCATAACCAATCTCGAAACGGTGTTCGGCGTGGGCTACAAGCTCGCGACCGACTGAGCCGCAGGCGCGTTTTATGCCGCAGGCGGAGAAACGTGCGTTAAATAAAACCGGAGGCGCCGCCGCGCCGTGCGCGCACAGCGCATGAAGCGGCGGCGCGGTATTTTTATATGAAACTGAGAATTTTGCTTATCTCTATAATTATAACGTTCGTCGGCATCCTCGCCTATTCGTTCGTTTCGACGGAACTTTATTACGAATCCACGCTCGCGCGCACGCGTGAGACGCTCGCCGTTTATATGAACGTATACGACGAAGAGTATTCGGCGCTCGGCGAGGCGGAAGCGGAAGCGTTTTCGCAAAAGCTCGGCGGCGCCCGCGTGACCTTTATCTCCGCCGACGGCACGGTGCTTGCCGACAGCGAGGACGTCGAAGTCAACGAAAACCATCTCGACCGCGCTGAAGTTTCGCAGGCGGCTGAGGAGGGCGAGGGTTACGCCGTGCGCAGGAGCGCGACGGTGGGCGTGGACTACGTGTATTACTGCCGCGCGATGACGGGAGATGGCGGCGCTTACTTCGTGCGGATAGCCGTGCCCACTTCGAGCGAGTGGGCGCTGTATGCCGACTTTTTACCGACGGTGGCGGTATACCTCGTGATTGACCTGCTCGCGTGCGTGCTGTTTACCTACGTCGCGACCTATTTCATTCTGCAACCCGTCGAAAGCTTAACGCGCCAGGCGGCGCTGTCGAAGCGGATAAACACGAAGTATAAGGAGCTCCAACCCATAGCCGAGGTATTGAACGAGCGGAACGAGGATATAGAGAGGAAGATGAACGAGATAAAGGAAGAAAAAGAGCTTGTCGAAAAGGCGCAGAACTCCAAAAACGAGTTCATATCCAACATAACGCACGAGATGAACACGCCGCTCACCTCCATAAGGGGCTATGCCGAGCTTCTCGCCTCCGGCATGATGACCAAGGAGCAGCAGGACGCGGCGTATAAAACCATTTTAAAGCAGTCGGAGCGGCTCACCAACCTCATTGCCTGCATAATCAACTACAACGAGATAGACAATTCCGACGTGCCTTCCTGCGAGGTCGACCTTTCCAAGCTCGCCAAAGAGATGCTCGCCGTCGTAAAACCCGAGGCCGACAAGCGCAAAGTCACGCTCATCGACAACGTTACCGACAACGTGATAGTGCAGTCGACTCACGAGCGTATGAGCGAGATGGTGGGCAACCTGATACGCAACGCCATACGCTACAACAAGGAGGGCGGCAGCGTTAAGGTGACGCTCGATATCGACCATTTTGAAGTCGCCGACACGGGCATAGGCATTTCGGAGGAGAATTTAAAAAAGGTGTTCAGCCGATTCTTCACCGTCGATAAGTCGCACAGCGGCAAAAACGGCGGGTTCGGGCTCGGGCTTGCCATGGTAAAAAAGATTTGCCAGCGCGAGGGTTGGACAATTTCGGTAAAGAGCAGGGAGGGCAAGGGCTCGACCTTCACGGTAAAATTCTGAATTTTTAATTGCAATTTAAATTTGTTTTTAATGCCGCCGCAGGGGTGCCCCGCGGCGGCATTTTTTGTGCAAAATTTATAAGGCTTGGAGCGCCGTCTGTGCGGACGGGAACGGAGGGGAAGGAGCGCGGATTTTGCCGTATGACGCGATAAACATATGCTTCAAAATTCAGATTGCCCCGCACATATGCCGCAACCAACAACTGTTTTGCGGCAGATATGTGCCCGAATTTATATGCTGTTTTCTGCAATGATAAGCCGCAGAAAAGCGGTGGAGGGAGTGGCGGAGGACAAATGAACGGCGGCGCAATTATCTTGCGGCACAGATATAATAAGATTGCGGCACAGATATAAAAATGAATGCGCCCGCGCGCATATGAATCCCTTCGTCACGCTTCGCGCGCCACCTCCCCTTAAAAGGGGAGGCTTAATTCGGCCAAGTCTCCGACCAGTCCCCGACTTGCTCCACGACTTGTCCCCCTTTTTAAAGGGGGAACAAAAGGGGGATTCCTCTCTTTGTCATTCCGACCGTAGCGGAGGAATCTCGCAGCCGCAAGGCTGCGGACAAAGAGAAAATGAGATTTCTCCGCTCACTTCGTTCGGTCGAAATGACAGGGTAGGGGTAGCTCGGCCGAAATGACAATATAGTGATAAACAGCTTCCGTTTGCGGTTTCCCTTCGTGAGTTTCAGAAAAGCGTCGTATGCGCCCGCGCGCATACGCGTACGCGCGCGGGCGCGCCTTGATAATAAAAACAATCCTCCGCGCACCGCTAAATAATTGCCGCCCTTTCTGCGCATACTTAAATAAAGCAAAAAATTTGTTTTGTTTTGCGGAGCGATAAGTCGGCTCACATAATTTTTATAAGTTTATTTAGAATTTAACACAAAATTTTTTTAAAAACGCGATTTTATTACAACTTTATTACAAGTGTGTGTACGATTTTTTTACAACTCTTTGTTATCATTTAAACAGTCGAAAGGGCAAAAAGAAAAAATCTTTTAAATTAAGGAGTTAAAAGAAAAGTATGAAAAAATTAGGCAAAGTAGTAGCAGTTGCAGCAGCATGTGCAGCTCTCACAGGTTCCGTAGCGGCATTCTCCGCTTGCGGCGGCAACGGACTCGAGATAAACATTACAGGTTCCACCTCCATGGAGGAAGTTATGGGCAAGCTTGCAGACGCATTCATCGCAGATTACGAAGAGGCTAACGGCGTAACCCCCACCATCAACATCACCGGTTCCGGCTCCGGCGCAGGCATCGAGGACGCTATGGAGGGCAGGGTTGACTTCGGTATGTCGTCCCGTAAGCTTGAAGGTGAGGAACTTGACTCGCTTGAATATACCAACATATGCCTCGACGGTATAGCTCTCGTAGTAAACAAAGCCTGCTCCGTAACCAACGTTACTCAGGCCGAAGTTAAGGCGCTCTATGAAAGCGGCACCGCAATCCAGAATACCATAATCTACGGCATTTCCCGCGAGAGCGGCTCCGGCACGCGCAGCGGCTTTGAAGAGGTCGTAGGCATCAAAAACCTGTATTCGGGCACAGGCTTCAACCAGTTCGGTTCCACGGGCGAAGTTAAAACGTCTATAGGGAAAAACAGCGACGGCAATACCATGGGCTACATCTCGCTCGGCTCTGTAGACACCACCGTTAAAGTTCTTCAGTACAACGGCGTTGACGCTACCGAAGCCAACATTCTCAACGGCACCTACGGCCTGCAGCGTCCCTTCGTCGTATGCTACCAGTCCGAGGCTGAGCTTTCCGATATAGCCAAGGAATTCCTCGACTACATCATGAGCGATGCGGGCCAGGCTATCCTTGTAAAGGAAGGCTATATCTCCGAGCAGTAATTGAATAAGGAACTTTTATACAATGGCTAAAGCAGAGAACAAGGCAAGAAAGCCTATATTCACCAAAGAAAACTTTGCTAATGCCTTTAAAGGAGAGAATGTTGCAAGGGGAATATTTATTGCCCTTGCGGCATTTTCCATTCTGGCAGTTTTGGCAATAGTCATCTTCGTGCTTGCCGAAAGCATTCCGGCATTCAGCGAAATAGGCTTCTTCAAATTTTTATTCGGTTCGGAGTGGGACCCCGACAACGACGTGTACGGCATCCTGCCGATGATTGTAACGAGTATAGTCCTCACGCTCATATCGGTTACGGTGGGCGCTGTGCTCGGCATATTCACGGCGGTATTCATTGTATACTACTGCCCCAAAAAACTCAAGGGCGTGCTTAATCAGCTGGTAAACCTGCTTGCGGGCATTCCTTCGCTTATATTCGGCTATTTCGGCCTCTCGTTTTTAAACGGCATACTCGAAAGCATATTCGACGTAGGCTCGGGCCTCGGACTTCTGTTGAGTTCGATAGTGCTCTCTATAATGATAGTGCCCACCATCACCTCGATTGCCAAAAACAGCCTCGAAAACGTGCCGATGCAGTATTATGAAGGTTCGCTTGCGCTGGGCAACACCCGCAACCAGACGGTGTGGAAGGTATGCCTTCCCGCCGCAAAAAACGGCATCATCTCGGCGATAATCCTCGGCACAGGCCGCGCCATAGGCGAGGCCATGGCCGTAAGGTTCCTTCTCGGCGGCGGCACGAACTACCCCACGTCGTTCTTCCTGCCCATCCGTTCGCTCACCTCGAACATAGTGCTCGAGTTCAGCTATGCGGGCGGCCTCCACAAGCAGGCGCTCATTGCAACGGGCCTTATACTGTTAATATTCATCCTTTTAATAAACGTTGCACTCTGGGTAATAAAAAAGAACGACGCCATGGCTGGTAACAGGGTGTTCACCCGCAAGTTCCGCGAAGGCCAGCACCATTACAGGGTTACCGACTATAAGCGCACGGGTACCGTTCAGGACGTGCTCTGGATACTCTCCATAATATTTACGATAATAGTCGTTGCAACGCTGCTCACCCTCGTGGTTTTCGTCATAGTCAATGCGTTCATTCCCAACGAAGAGGGCGAGATTGCGCTGTCGTTGCACTTCCTGTTCGGCAAGACTTCCAACGGCGACCCCACGCTGGCGCCTGCGATGGTCAATACGCTTATTCTCATTTTAGTATCGCTGGTAATTGCGTTACCCCTCGGCGTCGGCGCGGCGATATTCCTCAATGAATATTCAAAGCGCGGCTCCAAGTTCGTAAAGGTTATAAGGCTGTTCATCGATACTCTCGCGGGCGTACCCTCGATTATATTCGGTCTGTTCGGCAACATACTTTTGTGTACGTTCCTCGGAATGGACTATTCGCTGCTTGCGGGCGGCATAACCATGGCGCTGGTAATTCTGCCCACGGTAATACGCTCTACCGAGCAGTCGCTTTCGGAAGTTCCCGACTCCATGCGCGAGGCATCCTACGCTCTCGGCGCGGGCAAGGTGCGCACGATATTCGTGGTTGTACTTCCCCAGGCCATGCAGGGCGTTATAACTTCGATAATTCTCTCCATAGGCCGCATCGTGGGCGAATCTGCCGCGCTTATTTTCACCGCAGGTTCTGCAACGCAGATGCCCAACGGACTGATGTCGCCCGGCGCAAGCCTTACGGTGCTGATGTACAGGTTCATGAACGAAGGCCGCCACATGGATAAGGCGTATGCCACGGCATTTATTCTGCTGTTGCTCGTAGTTGTAATCAACGTTCTCGTCGTCGTGGTGCAGTGGGCGTTCGAGCGCGACAAAACCAAGCCGCTCGGCATAGTTCTGCTGTACAACAAGCTGTTCAACAAAAAGAAGCTGGCGGCGGAAGCCGTTGAAACGGACGGCGGAGATTTTTCGCAGATAAACGTATCGGATACAACCGTAACCATTCAGACAGACGAAAATTTCCAGGCAGTAAAGTTAGAAGAGAAAGAAGAGGAACAAAATGAAAAAGATTGAAAATTTTGACATACAGGGCGACGTTGCCGTATCTGTCAAAGATATGAACCTGTATTACGGAACGTTCCACGCGCTTAAAAACATCAATATGGAATTTCCCGTACACAAGCTCACGGCAATGATAGGCCCTTCGGGTTGCGGTAAGTCCACGCTCATCAAATCTTTGAACCGTATGAACGACCTCGTTGAAGGTTGCAAAATTACCGGCGAAATTCTGATAGGCGGAACCAATATCTACGCCAAAAAGACCGACCTTGCCAGGCTCAGAAAGAATGTCGGCATGGTGTTCCAGCGCCCCAACCCGCTCGCCATGAGCGTTTACGACAATATCGCCTATGGCCCCCGCACGTTCGGCGTGCGCTCCAAATCGGTGCTCGACGGCATCGTTGAGGAATCTCTCCGCGGCGCGGCAATGTGGGACGAAGTTAAAGACAGGCTCAACAAATCGGCGCTCGGCCTCTCCGGCGGCCAGCAGCAGAGGCTGTGCATAGCTCGCTCGCTCGCCGTTGAACCGCAGATTCTCTTAATGGACGAACCTACGTCCGCGCTCGACCCCATTTCTACGGGCAAGATAGAGGAGCTGTGCACCGAGTTAAAGAAGTCGGTCACCATAATCATGGTAACGCACAACATGCAGCAGGCATTCCGTATCGCCGATAAAACGGCTTACTTCCTCCTCGGTGAAATGATTGAAATGCAGGACACCAAGGAGCTTTGGGCTCACCCCAAGGACAAGAGGACGGACGATTATATTAACGGACGTTTCGGTTGATAAAAAACTCACAGAATGCCCGCTTGGTGACAGCGGGCATTCTTCGTGATTTTGGAAACTAAGTTTCCCTGTCGGCGATTTTAAGGGCTCGCATATTGTATAATCGCCGACATTCCCTTCCAGCGAGCTCGCTTACGCGACAAATTGTGTCGCGCTTAACGGCGAACTAAATTCGCCTTGCGCACATTATTTATTTAAAAATTTTTTCACGACTTCCGCACGCTCCGCGTACTGCTCGCATCTATGAACCCTCAAAGTCTGAGGTAAAGAATAGTATAGAAAAAAATTCCGCGTGAAGTTTTGCGCGGAATTTTTTTGTTATTGGCGCGATTGACCTATGGTAACAGAGATTTCTCCACTCGCTTTGCCCGGTTTGAGGTTTCTCTTCGGGAGCCTCCGCAAATCGTCGCTTTGCTCGGTCGAAATGACAATTTTGTTTGTGTTAAATTACAGTGTGTTTGATTTTAAAAAATATGGCCGCACGCGCAGTTGCGCGTGCGGCCATATTTACTTGTCAAAATATTATCTTTCAACGGGAGTGTAATCTATCTCCGACTTTTCGTCGGTCGCCTCGAGCTTGAATATAACGGGGCGCAGGCCGTCGTTGCAACTGCAAATGGCAACGCCCGGCTTTCTTATCCAGTCGCCGTAGTAAAATACATCGGCTCCCGCGCCGTGGGCGAGGGCGAACGCGTACTGGTAAATTGCCTTCCGCGCCTCGTCGCAAAAACCCTCGGGCTTTGAATAGTCGGCATAAAAAATCTGTCCTTCTTTAAGCATGGGGCAGGCTTTAAGCCCCTCGGCGCCGTACTCTGCGGCGAGTTCTTTATCGAGCGTGGTTTTAAGCGCCGTAATTTTTACCTTGTTCATATGCGCACTTCCTTATATGTGTATATGAATATTATATCACGCCGAAAAGTGCTTTTCAACGGGTTTTTTTCCTGTTAATGCATTTTGTTTGTATTTTTATTGCGCAGATGTTATAATTATGGTCGGCGGCAAATGTTGCCGCGTTAACAAATGAGAGGAAACTGAAAAATGATAATAGCAATGACGGGAGTGAGCGGCAGCATGGGCGGAGAGGCCCTTGCGCAGACAATAGAGCTCGCTTTTGTTGAAAAGATAAGGGTGCTTTTAACCCCGAAAAAGAGAAACGATAAACTCGCCCGCTCGCTGAAAAGGAAGTACGGCGAAAGAATAGAGGTCGTGCGCGGCTGGCTCTCCGACGCGGAGACGTGCACAAAACTCGTGGAAAAAGCCGACCTTGTAATAAATATGGCGGCGGTTATACCGCCGCGCTCAGACAAAGACCCGCGCGCAAGTTATCTTTGCAACCAGCTCGGCGCGATGAGACTCACCGACGCCGTTGCAAACATGCCCGTGCAGGCAAAGCTCGTGCACGTTTCCACCGTCGCCGTTTACGGCAACCGCACGCTCGCACATCCGTGGGGCAGGCCGGGCGACCCGCTCATGCCCGCAGTTTACGACAACTACGCAATGCATAAGATGATTGCCGAGAGGTACGTTATGGAGAGCGCCGTTAAAAACTGGGCGGTGCTCCGCCAGACGGCAATGCTCTACGACGGCATAATCTTTTCAAACATAAGCGACGGGCTTTTATTCCACGCAACGTTAAACGGCCCGCTCGAATGGGTGACCGCGCGCGACAGCGGATACCTCATAAGGCGCATAGCCGAAAAGGAGGAGTCGGGCGAAAACGCGCCGTTCTGGAAGAGGGTGTACGACATCTCCGGCGGGAGCGGGAACAGACGCACGGGCTTCGACACGTTTGCCGACGGATTTTCGATAATGGGCGGCTCGCCGAAGGCGTATTTCAAACCCTGCTGGTGCGCAACGCGCAACTTCCACGGGCTGTGGTATGCCGAAAGCGAACTCAACGATATGTTCGGCTACCGGCGCGACACCGTGTCGGGCTTCTGGGAGGCGATGGGTAAAAAATACCGCATATTCAGGGCGGCGCGGCTCGTGCCTTCGTCGGTTATAGGCCTCTTCGTGTTCAGGCGCCTGCTGCGCGATAAAAACGCCCCCGCAAGGTGGATAAAGGAGGGGGATATCGGCAGGGTTACGGCTGCATTCGGCGGAATGGAGGAGGCGCGTTCCCTTCCCACCAAGTGGGAAAATTTTGAAATTGCCGACGCGAAAGCTTACGGTTCGGAGGAAAAACAGCCGCTTGCGGCGTTCAAAGACAGAATGCTTTGCCACGGCTACGACGAGAGCAAACCGATGGACGAGTGGTCGCTCGAAGATATGCAGGGAGCGGCGGAATTCCGCGGCGGAAAGTGCATCTCTTCGGAGATAGTTTCGCCCTATTCCAAACTATTGTGGCAGTGCAGCGAGGGACATACCTTCTCCGCAGCGCCGTACACCGTTTTAAAGGGCGGGCACTGGTGCCCGTTCTGCCAGCCGGAGCCGTGGAATTACGATAAACTTGCAAAAAAATCGCCGTATTACGCGCAGGTGTGGTACGACAGCCATTCGCAGGACGAAAACTTAAGCTATTGGTTCGACAAGGCGGGCAACGCCTGTCTCGGAGCTTCGACGGAGGATAAATGAGGGCAGTTTTCAACGTATTTTCAGGCACGGGCAACACGCACAAGGTATGCCGCGCAGTTATGGCGGAATGGCAGAAGAGCGGCGTTGAGTGCAAATACGTGAGCATAGAAAAGGACTGCGAGGTGCGCGACCCGAATTTGTTCGACAGGATAGTGATAGGCTATCCCGTGCACGCGTTCAACGCGCCGCAGATTGTTTTCGACTTTATAAAGCGTATGCCGGACTGCGCGGGCGAAAGGCTGGTCTACCTTATAAAAACTTCGGGCGAGCCCTTAAAGCTCAACGACGGCTCATGTGCGCACGTGTACGATTTGTTGAAGAAGAAGGGCTATACCGTCGCGGGCGAGTATCACTACGTAATGCCGTACAACATGATTTTCCGCCATACCGATAAGATGGCGGCGCGCATGTGGCAGGCGGCGGAGAGGAGAATACCCGTCGAGGCGGCTGAGATGCTTGCGGGCAAAATCACGCCGCTCAAAAAGGGGCCTTTCAAGAGGCTGGTATCCTTCGTTTTCCGCATAGAGCACCCCGCAATGCCGCTACTCGGCAGGGCGTATAAAGTCACCGAAGCATGCACGGGCTGCGGCAAGTGTGCGCGCGGCTGTCCGCAGAAAAATATCACCATGG
>ERZ1090880.720-NODE-720-length-17426-cov-10.409763_pt1 | contig 17426 bp, 15 predicted proteins | sample MGYA00478471_ERZ1090880 | MGnify/ENA primary metagenome ERZ1090880 (study PRJEB33644, sample SAMEA5815734) | chicken gut metagenome | biome: Chicken; feature: Gastrointestinal Tract; material: Caecum | place: Ireland | collected 2019-01-01 | study: A study of the... | reverse complement strand
GTCTGCCATGTCCGTATCTCCGAAAAATATAAATTTTCTTACTTATTTTACTTTTTTGAAGGTATAAAGTCAAATCATTTGGGCGCGCGCGCTCATATTTTCAGCTTTTTATACAGGAAGGGCGCCAGCGTCATCGCGGAAAACAGTGCCGCGAAGTAGGTGAGGAAGGAAAACCAGTTTCCATCGGGCAGCGCGAAGTGCAGGGCGAGGTAGGGCACCGCCGCGCAGGCGAGCACGATGAGCAGGCGGAACAGGCGGTGCAGCCATCTCTTCGTGTCTTCGAAGCGGATGAATTTGTCCTCGATGAGCAGCCCTGCCGCCGTCGCGAGCGTCAGCGCGGAGATCTGGAACATGGATTCCGTTCCCGTCCTCTCGAAAAAGAGCAGGGGCAGCGTGCAGATGGCGATGCCGAGATAGATGTACAGCCGCGCGCCGTACCATTTGTAATAGATGAAGTTCCATAAAAAAGCGCAGCCCGCGCCGATGGCCAGCCCCGCGAGCACGTCGGTGGGGTAATGCACGCCGAGGTACAGCCGCGAGAGCATCACCAGCAGCACGAATACCGAGCACAATACGATGGCGAGCGGCCTGCGTATGCGGATGGCGAGCGCGGAAAAGAATCCGCCCGTCGCCGTCGCGTGCCCGCTGGGGAAGCTCATGTCGGCGTCGAGGTCGGCGGTGGAAACGAGGGGGTTGTCGATATTCACCCTGTCCGCCGTTCCCGCCTCGTAGGGGCGGAGGCGGCGCACGCCGCTCTTGATCGCCGTCGTGAAGCAGGAGGCGGTGAGCACTGTCACGAGCGCCTGTTCGCCAACGCGTTTGGAAAAGCAGATATAGATGACGGCGATGACCGCCGCGACGATCATCTCTTCCCCGAGTGCGGTGAAGATGCCGAAGAAGACGTCGAGGAAGGGGCAGCGTATTTTTTCCAGCGCCTGTAAGATCGCAGTGTCCATAAAAACTCCTTATCCGAAAGCCTCGCAAAAAATTATACCATAAATGCGCGAGCAAGCACAACTTTTTTTGCGTTCTTGCCGAATTTGTGCTATAATGTGCATATGTACTCGGTGATATGCGGAAAGAGGGACGGTTACGTCTTTTATTTTGAACTCAAAGACGGCGCGGAAGTTTCCGGCGGCGGGCTCACGGACGCGGGCGAACTCGTATGCAGCCCCGCCTGCGCGCAGAAAGAACTTCTGCTGCGCGCCCTCATCAACAAGTGCATCAACGATTTCGTCCCGCGGGTGACGACGCGCGGCGTATGGGGCACAGACCTTTCCCGCTTCGGCTTCGTGCGGGAAGGGGAGCTCTTTGTTTCGTCGTGGGACAGGCTGAAACTGCCGCACGACTGTGAGAGAACGGAGTGAGAACGCTCCGCACCCGCCGTGCGGCGGGTGCGGAAAGAAGTATTTTTTATCGGTGAGGTCATTATGCTGTCGGATATCGAGATCGCAAAGAGCTGCAAAATGCAGGACATCGGCGCCGTCGCCGCAAGGCTCGGCCTGAAAGAAGAGGACATCGAGCGCTACGGGAAGTACAAGGCGAAGATCTCCCGCGCGCCCTCCGCGAAGCGGGGGCGGCTGGTGCTCGTCACCGCCATCAACCCCACCGCCTCGGGCGAGGGGAAGACGACCGTTTCCATCGGGCTCGCCGACGGCATGGCGAAGAACGGCAAAAAAGTCTGCCTCGCCCTGCGCGAACCCTCCCTCGGGCCGGTATTCGGCATCAAGGGGGGCGCTGCGGGCGGCGGCTATGCGCAGGTCGTCCCGATGGAAGACATCAACCTGCACTTCACGGGAGATCTGCACGCCATCACGGCGGCGAACAATCTGCTCTGCGCCATGCTCGACAACCACATTTTCCGCGGCAACGAGCTGGACATCGACCCCGGAAAGATCTATTTCCGCCGCTGCCTCGACATGAACGACCGCGCCCTGCGCAACGTCACGGTCGGGCAGAGGGGCGAGGGCGTCGAGCGCGAGGAGCACTTCGAGATCACCGCGGCGAGCGAGGTCATGGCGATCCTCTGCCTCGCCACTTCCCTAAAAGACCTCAAACGCCGCCTCGGCGACATCATCGTGGGCGAAAACAGGAAGGGCGAATACGTCTACGCGCGCGACCTGAAGGCGGAAGGCTCCATGTGCGCCCTGCTCAAAGACGCGATCAAGCCGAACCTCGTGCAGACGCTCGAGGGCACCCCGGCCATCGTGCACGGCGGGCCGTTCGCCAACATCGCGCACGGCTGCAACAGCATCCTCGCCACCTATACCGCGCTTTCCCTTGCAGACTGGGTGGTGACGGAAGCCGGCTTCGGTGCGGATCTGGGCGCGGAAAAATTCCTCGACACGAAGTGCCGCATCGCGGGAATCAGGCCGGACTGCGTCGTCATCGTCGCCACGGTCAAGGCGCTCAAACTGCACGGCGGGGCCGACAAGGCGTCCCTCTCCGAAGAAAACCTTCCGGCGCTGCGCGCGGGCATGCCCAACCTGTACAAGCATATAGAGAACATCAGAAATGTCTATAACCTCCCCGTCGTCGTGGCGATGAACCGCTTCGCGAGCGACACCCCCGCCGAGATCGAAACGGTGATGCGCGGCGTGGAAGAGGCGGGCGCGAAGGCGGTGTTCACCGACGTGTTCTTAAAGGGCGGCGAAGGCGGCAGGGAACTTGCCGAAGCGGTGTGCGCCGCGGCGGAAGAGCGCGGGATGCGCTATGCCTATGACCTGAACGATCCCGTCGAAAAGAAGATAGAGGACGTCGTCAGAAAGGTATACGGCGGCGCGGGCGTCACCTTCTCCGCCGTGGCGGAAGAGAAGATCGCCGACGCGGAAAAGCGCGGTTACGGCAAGCTGCCCGTCATCATCGCAAAGACGCAGTATTCCCTCTCCGACGACGCGAAACTGCTTGCCCGTCCCGAAGGGTTCACCGTTCATGTGCGCGACGTCATCGTCAAGGGCGGCGCGGGATTTATCGTCGCCGTCGCGGGCAGCATCATGCTGATGCCCGGGCTCGGCAAGGTGCCCGCCGCCGAACATATCGACGTGGACGAAAACGGCGAGATTGTGGGGTTGTCTTAAAGAAAAAACAGAACGTATTTGGAGTGTAATATGACGGAGATCAGAGAATTGCCCGAAGCAACCAACTTTATCGAACAGATCATCAACGAAGACATCGCCGCGGGGAAACTGCGTCCCGAACAGGTGCAGACGCGCTTTCCCCCCGAACCCAACGGCTACCTGCACATCGGGCACGCGAAGAGTATGTTCGTCAATTTCGGCACCGCCCTCAAATACGGCGGCAGGTGCAACCTGTTCTTTGACGATACCAACCCTTCCAAAGAAAAGACGGAGTTTGTCGACGCCATCCGCGCCGATATCCGCTGGCTGGGCTACGAATGGGCGCGCGAGTGCTACGCCTCCGACTTTTTCGATACCATCTACGAATTTGCCCTGCGGCTCATCAGGGAGGGGAAGGCATTCGTCTGCGACCTGTCCCCCGAAGAGATCAAAAATACCCGCGGCACCCTCACCGAACCGGGCACGGAAAGCCCGTACAGGAACCGTTCCGTCGAAGAGAACCTGCGCCTGTTCGAGGAGATGCGCGCGGGCAAATACAAAGACGGAGAAAAGTGCCTGCGCGCAAAGATCGACATGGCTTCCCCCAACGTCAATATGCGCGACCCCGTCATCTACCGCATCCTGCACGCGACGCACCACCGCACGGGAGACAAGTGGTGCATCTATCCCATGTACGACTACGCGCACCCCATCTGCGATTACCTGCAGGGTGTGACGCATTCGCTGTGCACGCTGGAATTTGAAGACCACCGCCCGCTGTACGACTGGGTCGGCATCAACCTCGGGTTCGACCCCAAGCCGCGGCAGATCGAGTTTGCGCGGCTGAACATCACCAACACGGTGATGAGCAAGCGTTACCTCAAAAAGCTGGTCGAAGAGGGGATGGTGCACGGCTGGGACGACCCGCGCATGCCCACCCTTTCGGGGCTGCGCAACCGCGGCATCCCCGCGGCGGCGGTGCGCGATTTCTGTTCCCGCATCGGCATCGCAAAGGCACAGTCGGAATGCGAATATTCCTATTTCGAGGCGTGCGTGCGCGAATACCTGAACGCCCGCTCTCCCCGCGCGATGGCGATCCTCGACCCCGTGAAGCTCACGCTCACAAATTACGAGGGGGAGGAAGAGCTGGATTTCGACATCAACCAGACGGACGAAAACGCCGGCACCCGCAAGGTGAAGTTCGGCAGGCACCTCTTCATCGAACGGGCAGATTTTTCCCTCGATCCGCCTCCCAAATATTACCGCCTCAAACCCGGCGGCGTCGTGCGGCTGAAAAATGCCTATATCGTCCGCTGTGATGACGTCGTGAAGGATAACGACGGAAACGTATCGGAGATTTTGTGTACCTATATCCCCGAGAGCCGCAGCGGGAACGATACGAGCGGCATCAAGGCGAAGGGCGTTGTGCAGTGGGTGAACGCAGACTGCTGCTCCGGTTGCGAGGTCAGGCAGTACGAGAGCCTTCTGCGCGACGCGGAATATGCCGGGCAGGACTTTTCCGAACGCATGAACGAAAACAGCGAACAGATCGTGCAGGGCAAGGCCGAGCCCGCCCTTGCCGCCGCGGAAGACGGCACGCCTTTCCAACTCCTGCGCACGGGATATTATAAAAAATGCACGGAAGGGGAAAAACTCGTGCTGTCCGAGATCGTATCCCTCAAGGACAATTTCAACAAAAAATAACGGAAAATTTTTGTAGCGGAGCGCGGGGGCTGTTTTTCTCTCATGTGATTGACAAATTTCGCGTTACAGGCTATAATGGTAATGCAGAGAAAAAGGGAGCCGCGGCGCAAAGCCGCGGAAATCGGCCCGGAAACAGGGAGAAAGGTATGAAGATCTGTAAAAATTGCGGCAGAGAAACGACGGACGACAAAGTCCGCTGCCCTCATTGCGGGTATCTCTTCGAGTCGGACATGGACGATATGCTCCGCCGCATGAGGTCAAATCTCGATTCCTACAAGCAGGAAATGGCGGTCGCCGCACCTCCGCAGGGCGCACCCGTCCCCGCGCAGCAGAACGCCGCCCCGCAGGTCGCGGCGCAGCCGTATGCGCAGCAGACTTCCGATAAAGAGCGTTTCGAGCTGCTCACGGAGGTCGCACAGCTGAAAGGGGAGGTGAACGCGCTGCACGGCGAGATCAGCCGCATGCAGGCGGCGCGCGCGCAGTACGAACAGCCGCCGCAGGGCGCGCAGCAGCCCGCCGTCGTGTACGCCCGGCCGCAGTATGCGGTGAACACGGTACCCGTTTCGGGGGTGCCGGGGCAGAACGGTTACGGCTATGCGAATTACGCGACGCCCCGCCCGCAGTCCGCGGCGGTCAGAAAGGCGCGCAGCGGCAACCGCATCTTCCTGTCCGTCGTCAGTCTGCTTCTGCTCGGGTTGAGCATCGGTATGTTTTTCCTGACGTGGGCGGACTGGAGCGGCGTTACTTTCAAAGGGTTCGACGGCATCCGCTACATTCTCGGCAGCGGGCAGGATACGGGCTTTGCCGCCTACCTCGAACTCATCCGCCTGAAAGATTTCGGCGGCAGCGAGATCGTCGCAAATATCTGCGAAAATCTGTGTTATTATGTCGTGCGTTACGGCACGGTGGTCTATGCGGCGTTCCTCGTGCTCGGGTTCCCTCTCCTGTTCAGTATGTTCGGCCGCATCAGCTGCAAAGGCTGGCACCGTTTCGTTGCGTGGATGTCCTTTATCGTCGGCGCGCTGCTGTTCGGCATTTTCTGCTGGGTCAGCGGTTTTTCGACGGTCACGCTCTGGTTCATGATCGGTGCGGGCGCGAACTTCGTGCGCGGCTTGTTCCTCGCGTTTTATAAGGGGAAACACGCGCGCGGCAAGGGCGGGCTGCAATAACGGGCCGGAGCATTGCACATAGGGAAGAATTTGAAAAGATATGAGTATCATCGTTGACATCGTCCTCATCATATTCCTTGCGCTGATGTTCCTTTGGGGATATAAAAAAGGATTCCTCGACAGGGCATGGTGGCTGGTAGACATTGCGCTGATCGTTGCGCTCGGGTTGCTCCTCGTGCCTACGGTGAGCGACGCGCTCACTGTGCATACGGGGCTGTACGGCGCTCTGAAAAATGCCCTCTCCGTCATGGAAGAGGAGGCCGAACGCACGGCGGCGCTCATCGTGGACATCATCGTCTGGGTGGGCATCGGCATCATCGTCATCATCCTCATGGCGATCCTGAAAGCGGTTCTGAAAAAGCTGCGGCAGTACGCCTTTTTCAAGATCGTGGACGGCATCCTGGGCGGCATTTATCTCGTGGTCATCACCTTCGCGGTGCTCATGGTGCTCGGGCTGCTCGTCGGCACCTTCACCAACTACTCCGCCATCGCCAAAGCGCACGATTTCTGCGCGGACAGCTATGTGTTCCGCTATATCTTCGGCGCGAATCCCTTCGAGTCGTTCGCGGCGGAACATTTCCCGCTCGGCACATGGGTCGCAAAACTTTTCGCAAAGTAAACAGAATCCATTCCGCCCCGCTCGGACAGAGCGGGGCTTTTTTTTTGCGAAAGAGAGGTGAACGCGCATAACATCTCGTTCCGCGGGCCATAATAGGAGCGTAAGGAGGATGCGATGCAGTTCAAAGATTCAAAAACCTACAAAAACCTCGCGCGTTCCTTTGCGGGGGAAAGCCAGGCAGGCATGCGCTATCAGCTGATCGCCAAGCAGGCGACGGCGGAGGAGTATATCGTGCTTGCCGACACGATACGCACGATCGCGAAAAACGAAACCTATCACGCCAAGAGCTTTTACGATCTGCTCGTTCTCAAAGCGGGCAACAGCGACAACATTTCGCTCGATGCGGGCTATCCCTTCCGTTTCGGCACGCTGACCGAAAATCTCGCGTTCGCCGCCCTCGACGAGCGGTCTGAACACGAAGAGGTCTATCCTGCGTTCGCGCGGGAAGCGAGGGAGGAGGGCTGCGAAGAAGCCGCGGCGCTGTTCGAGCGCGTGGCGGGCGTGGAAAAGGAGCACGAGATCGTGTTTTCCTATCTGCGCGACGCGCTGAAGGAGGGCACGCTGTACAAGCGCGACAAACCCACCCTCTGGATTTGCAGCGAATGCGGTTACCGCGCCGCGACAAAAGAGGCGTGGAAGGTATGCCCTCTCTGTAAGGCGAAGCAGGGGCTGGTCGAGATCCCCTTACCGTTCGATCATTAAAAAGGAGAAAAAACATGAAGAACAGCAAAGAACAGACCACGCAGAACAAGAGCTCGCAGAGCAAGACCGTGCAGAACAAGAGTTCGCAGAGCAAGCCGTCCGCGGCGCGGAGCGGCAACACGAGCGCGAAGAGCACGGGCGGCAGATGCTGCTCAAAGTCGTCCAAAGGCGCGCAGGAATGAAGAAAAACAAACCTATGCGCTCGCCTTATGACGTGAACGGCAGTTATACGGGCACCCCGGCAGACGGGGAAAGGCCCGTGCAGGATGCCGACGATCTGTAAGCAGGCAAAAGAGCGGGCATCCGCCCGCCGTCGCATGACGGCAGGCGGATGCCCGTTTTCCGATAAATTTCCGAAATGCGCAAAAGAATGTTGACGGGCGCGCCCGTTCCGTGTTAAAATAAAAAGCGGAACAGCGGCATCGGAGGATAAACAATGAAGATAGGTATTCTTACCGGCGGCGGAGATTGCGCCGGGCTCAATGCGGTCATACGCGCCATAGGGCTGTATGTTTACCGCAATATCAGGAACGCGGAGATCGTCGGCATTCCGGAAGGATATACCGGGCTGATCCGCGGGGAGGGGGCTCCGATCAGAGAATCCGCCCTCGACGATCTGCTGCTGCGCGGCGGCACGGTGCTCGGCTCTGTGCGCACTCCTTTCAAGACGATGACGGTGCAGGGCGAGCGCGGGGATACCCGCCTCGAAAAGATGTGCGCAAACTATAAGAAGATGGGGCTTGACTGCCTCTTCACGCTCGGCGGCGCGGGCACGCACCGCACGGCGGCGCTGCTCTGTGCGGAGGGATGCAACGTCATCGGCCTTCCCAAAACCATCGACAACGACATTTACGGCACCGACGTCACGTTCGGTTTTTCCACGGCGGTAGACGTCGCCGCAGACGCGATCGGGCGCGTTCGCACCACGGCGGACAGCCACCGCCGCACCATCCTCGTGGAAGTCATGGGGAACAAGGCGGGCTGGCTCACGCTGCACGCGGGCATCGCCGCGGGAGCGGACGCGATCATCCTGCCCGAGATACCCTTCAATATCGACAAGGTGTGCGACGCCGTCCGCCGGGCCTACGGCCGCGGCAGGCACGGCTGCGTCATCGCGGTCGCGGAGGGCGCGGTGCTGGATACCGAAGCGCCTTATAAAAAGAAGGAGCGCGCGTTCGTCCGCGCCGAGCGCGGGGAAACGACGGTCACCGCCCACCTTGCGGAGGTCATCGGCGAACGCACGGGCGCGGAGACCCGCCACACCGTCCTCGGATATATCCAGCGCGGCGGCGAACCCTCCGCTTTCGACAGGGTGCTCTGCACCCGCCTCGGCAGCTATGCGGCGATGCTGGCGAAGGAGGGCAGGTTCGGCGTCACCGCCGCAGTCAGCGGCAGCCGCATCACCTTCAATGCCCTGCCGGACATCGCAGGCAAATACAAGCTCGTCGATCCCGACAGCGAGATCGTCCGCGCCGCCGAAGATATCGGCGTCTGCCTCGGCAGATAAAGGAGAAAGAAGTATGAGATATTCCGTCATAGACATCAGCTCGACGGGCGTTTCCATGATCGTCGCGGAGGCCCGCGGGAAAGAGGCGGAGGTCGTTTTCAAAGACCGCGCCAACCTCACGCTGCTGCACTATCTGAACGGGCGCGACCTTTCCGCCCGCGGCATCGAAAAGGTGGTTGCCGCCGTGGCGGCGATGAAAGAAAAATGTTCCCGGCTGGGCACCGACGTGCTTCTGCTTATCTCGACGGCCGCGCTGCGCGCCATCGGGAATTTCGAAGAAGTCGGCGCGGCGGTGCTCGGCGGTACGGGGATCCCCGTCAACGCCGTCGACGGGCGGAAGGAAGCCTACTGCGACCTCGTCGCCAACCGCGCATATGCGGCGTTCGACCGCGCCGCGATCATCGACATCGGCGGCGCGAGCATCGAGGTGTGCGACATCAACGAAAAGGGCGGCAGGATCATGGTCTCCCTCCCGTTCGGCCTGCTGAACCTGCACGAAAAATTCGTGTCCCGCATCCAGCCGGACGAAGAGGAGGGGAAGAACATCCGCCGCTATCTCTCCCGCAAGGCGGATAAGGCGGGCATGCCGGGCGAAGGTGTGTTCGACACCGTCATCCTCGTCGGGGCGGCGGGGCAGGCGCTCTGCGGCGTGTACGGCGAGTATTTCGACGCCGCCGAAAACCGCGCCATGACCGCGAAAAAATTCAAAAAACTCGCAAAGCATCTGCTCTGCGGCAAAGACCGCTCCAAAGTCATCCTCGACGCCGCACCCGACAAGCTGTACTCCGTCGGCGTGGCGTCGGTGGTCGCGCGCACCTTCGTGAAGCGTTTCGGCGCGGAACGCATCCTCGTCTCCGAACGGGGCGTCAAAGAAGGGTACCTGCAGCTCGTGCTGGAAGGGAAGGAACGCGGCGCGTACTACGACAATGCTTCGGGCAAGGCGGTGTTCCCCCCGCGCGCCGCTGCGCAGTCCTCCGCGGAAAGACCTGCCGCAAAGCCCGCCGCGGAGAAGGGCGGAACGCCCGCGCCGGCAAAGAAGACGGACGCAAAGCGGCGCGCTCCCGCAAAGAAGACAGACTCCGCCGGCGCCGCGAAAGAGGGCGTCCCCGCGCAGCCGAAGCGCCGCGGCCGTCCTCCCGTGCGGAAGGCGGATGAGCCGGAAAAGGCGCCGTCCCGGCCGAAGCGCCGCGGCCGCCCGCCCAAGCAGAAAACCGGCGATGCGGAAAAGTCGCCCGCGCAGCCGGAGCGCACGGAGAAATGAGTGTTGTTGAGAGTGTGCGGAATAAAGCACAGAAGGAGTTAAAAAGAGCGTGAAAGCGTTATCTCCCGCCGAAAAGGCAAAGCGCCGCTTCATGCGCGGCATTTATGTGAACAGGGAATATTCCTGGCTGCTCTTCAATAAGCGCGTTCTCGATCAGGCGTCCGACCTGACCAACCCGCTTCTGGAGCGCTGCAAATTCCTTTCCATCTTCTGTTCCAATCTCGACGAATTTTTTATGGTGCGCGTGGGCAGCCTGTACAACGAAAACCTGTCCTCGCCCGACGTTACCGACAACAAGACGGAGCTGACGCCCGCAAAACAGCTTTCGGGCATCATGGCGGTCGTGCGCAAGCAATACAAAAACCGCGCCTCCGCCTACATAAAACTGCGCGGCCAGCTCGCGAAGGCGGGGGTGCGCATCCTGACCGCGTCCGAGCTTACGCCCCGGCAGAGCGAGGAGTGCAGGCGGTATTTCGTCAGCCGCGTCATGCCGCTCCTCTCCATCATGGTGCTCGACGCGAAGCATCCGATGATCCAGTTCGCCAATATGCGCAATTATATGCTTTTCGACCTCGAACGCGACGGCAGGCGCATGATCGGCGTCATGTACATCAATCCCGGCATCGACAGGCTGTACCGCATCGGCTACGGCAATAAGGCGAAGGTCGTGCCGCTGGAAGAGCTGCTGCGCGCCTTCGGGCATCTCGCGTTTATCGGGTATACGGCGAAGAACAGGCTGCTGCTGCGCGTCACGCGCAACGCCGACCTCGATACCCGCGTCGACGATTCCGACGTCGAGCACGATTTTTCCGTCATCATGAAGCAGAAGATCGAGTCGCGCAGCCGTCTGGGCATCGTCCGCCTCGAGGTGGACGACGAAAATTCCCCGCTCAAAGATTTCGTCCTGAAGCAGCTCAAACTCGATCCCGCCTACTGTTTCGAAGAACAATATTATTTCGACTACAAGTTCCTCTTCTCCATCGGCAATTACCTTCCGCCGGAAGAGGCGGCTGCGTTGCGTTACCCGCCCTTCAAGGCGGCCGTGGACGAAGAGCTCGCCGAGGCGCCTTCCCTCATCGACTATGTGTCCTCGCGCGACGTCTTTCTTTCCTATCCCTATGACAGCATGAACCCCGTGCTCGACCTTCTCGACGAGTGCGCCAGGGATAAGCGGGTGCTCTCCATCAAGATCACCATCTACCGCCTCGCCAACCATTCCCGCATCGTCGACGCGCTCTGCCGCGCCTGCGAACGGGGCAAGCAGGTCACCGTCGTCATAGAGCTGATGGCGCGCTTCGACGAGGAGAGTAACCTGCATTACGCCTCGAAATTGCAGGAAGCGGGGTGCACCATCATCTACGGCATGGAAAATTACAAGGTGCATTCCAAGATCATTTCCGTCGTGCTCAAAGAAGGGGAGGAGATCCGCTACATCACCCACCTCGGCACGGGGAACTACAACGAGTCCACCTCCAAGCAGTATACCGACCTGAACATCATCACTGCCGACGAAAAGATCGGGCAAGATGCCGTGGCGTTTTTCCGTAACATTGCCATCTGTAACACCGATTTTGCCTATCAGCGCCTGCTCGTCGCGCCCGAAACGCTCAAACCGGGGCTGATCTCCCTCATCGACCGCGAGATCGGGAAGGCGAAAGAGGGGAAGGAAGGGCTGATCCTCGCCAAGATGAACAGCCTTACGGACAAGGCGATCATCGACAAATTCGTCGAAGCGAGCTGCGCGGGCGTAAAGATACGCCTCATCGTGCGCGGCATCTGCTGCCTGCTCCCCGGCATTGCCGGCAAAACGGAAAACATCTCCGTGCGTTCCGTCGTCGGCCGCTTCCTCGAGCATTCCCGCGTATACAGCTTCGGCGGGGAGGAAGACCGCGTCACCTACATTTCCAGCGCCGACCTCATGACCCGCAACACGGACAAGCGCGTGGAGATCGCCGCTCCGGTGCTCGACAGGAAGATAGAGGGCAGGATCCTGCACATCCTCGAAACCATGCTCGCCGACAACGTGAAGGCGCGCGTGCTCGGCCCCGACGGCAAGTATCGCCCCGCTGCGGCGGGGGAGGGCGACCCCGCGGTCAACGCGCAGGAAAGTTTCATAAAGTACTGAAAAAGACGCAAAAAGAGAGGGCGCACCGCCGTGTGCGCCCTCTCTTTATAAAAATTGTACGAAAAAAGGGCGCGCCTGTGCTCGGGTGCGCCCGCATCGTAGCTCTTCCTTATTTGTTTTCTTCTTTGCTTTCGGCGTATGCCCTTACGGATTTCACGATGAAATTCTGTTCGGACTTGGAGAGCTTGCCGAAATCGTTGTAAAAGTTCTGCAGCGTCTTATTGTCGGTATAAACGTAGTTGCTCTCGCTGTCAGACTTGCCGAGCAGATAGTCTGTCGTCGTGTTGAAAATGTTCGAGATCGCAATGACCTGCTCGAAGGTGGGGCGGGAACGTCCGATCTCCCAGCTGCTCACGGTGGACTGCTTTACGCCCAGTTTGTCCGCCAGTTCGCACTGCGTCGTGTCGTTCTCTTTTCTTAACGTTTTCAGAATTTTTGCAAACATAACTGTATCGCTGATCGGCGCGTTGGATTTTAAGGCAAGGCCTTAAAGCGCCGACGGTTGCTTCTATTCATGCAGCCCCGCCGCATATTTTTTTGCGGCACAGGCATTTCCGATGAATGTACGGCTGCTACCGTCATGTCCCACAAAATCCCGTCCGTACGGGTAAATTCCTCATTGTTCTATTGCAAATGATAACACATAAAGCAGGTGTTTGTCAAGCAAAAATTTCGTCATTGCGATTTTTTTTGATTTTTATAGACAAAACATTGCAAATTGTTCAGAAAAGTTGACAACGCCGAAGAGCGGTTTTTCCCTCCGGAACAAAAAAAATGAAATATTTGCGAGCGCTTTCCGGCGGCAGCGGGGCGAAAACTCGTACCGTATCCCGGTTTCCGCATCCGGACGCCGCGGAGGCGGCGCCGCGCGCGCCGCAAAAATATGCGGTTGTGCCATTGCGCCCCGCGTGCGGGAGGCCGCCCGCAGGGAAAAGACCGCCGCGCCCTGCGGGAATTTTTTTGTCCGACCCCGCCCGCTCCCTTGCGCTCGCGCGCAAAATAGTATATAATAGTGTGCGGAAAAAGATTTTCAGAGAGGTATCTTTATGAAAAAACCTTATGCGATCATCATCATGGACGGCTACGGCATCAGCAAGGAGCGGGAGGGCAACGCCATCGCCCTCGAAGGCAGCCCCAACGTAAAAAAATACGAGGCGGAGTATCCCTCCTCGCAGCTGGGCGCGTCCGGCATGAGCGTCGGGCTTCCCGACGGGCAGATGGGCAACTCCGAGGTCGGGCACATGAACATGGGCGCCGGCCGCATCGTCTATCAGGAACTGACCAAGATCACCAAAGAGATCCAAGACGGCGGATTTTTCAGGAACGAGGCGCTGCTCGCGGCGATAAACAGCGCGAAGGAAAACGGCAAAAAGCTGCATATCTGGGGGCTTCTCTCCGACGGCGGCGTGCACAGCCACATCACCCACCTCTTCGCCCTTCTCGAACTGTGCAAGGCGCAGGGGCTTGAAAACGCCTATGTGCATTGCTTCATGGACGGGCGCGACGTTTCCCCGACCTCCGGCGCCGGCTTTGCCCGTCAGCTGCAGGCGAAGATGGACGAGCTCTCCTTCGGCAGCATCGCGTCCGTGTGCGGCCGCTATTACGCGATGGACAGAGACAACCGCTGGGAGCGCGTCGTAAAGGCGTACGGGATGCTCACCCTCGGCAACGGCATACAGGCGGAGAACGCGGCAGATGCGCTCGAACAGTCGTATAAAGACGGCGTCACCGACGAGTTCGTCCTTCCCACCAACATCGTCAAGGGCGGCAGGCCGGTAGCTCTGGTAGAGGAGGGCGACAGCGTCATCTTCTTCAATTTCCGTCCCGACCGCGCCCGCGAGATCACCCGTGCCTTCACGGAGCCTTCCTTCGACGGCTTTGAACGCAAAACGGGGTACCTCGCGCCCGTATATGTCTGCTTCACGCAGTACGACGCCACCTTCTCGCACGTCCGCGTCGCCTTCCCGCCGCAGAGCCTGAAAAACACCCTCGGCGAATACCTCGCCGCCCTCGGCAAAAAGCAGCTGCGCATCGCCGAAACGGAGAAGTATGCGCACGTCACCTTCTTCTTCAACGGCGGCGTCGAGGCGCCTAACCCCGGGGAAGACCGCGTGCTCGTCCCTTCCCCGAAGGTCGCCACCTATGACTTAAAGCCCGAAATGAGCGCCTATGAAGTGACCGAAAAGGTTCTCGAACGCCTTTCCTCCGGCGAATACGACGTGATGATCCTCAATTACGCCAACTGCGACATGGTCGGGCACACCGGCATTCTGGAAGCCGCCGAAAAGGCCGTCGCCGCGGTAGACGACTGCGTCGACAAGGTGCTGAAAAAGATCCTGGAGATGGGCGGCGGCGCGCTGCTGACCGCCGACCACGGCAATGCGGACAGGATGATCGCCGAAGACGGCTCTCCCTTCACCGCGCACACCACCAACCCCGTGCCCGTCGTGCTCGTCTGCGACGCGCTGAAAGGCGCGAAGCTGCGCGAAGGCGGCGTCCTCGCCGATCTCGCGCCCACCCTGCTCGACATGATGGGGCTGCCCGTTCCCGCGGAAATGACGGGCAAAACGCTCATCGTGCGCTGAACTTTGCAAAAAGAGGAGTTTTGCGCAAAAAATTCACCGAAAACCGCGGAAAATAAGTTGAAAATTCCCGCGGGATATGGTATACTATACAGGCTATTGAATTTTTGGAGTGATGCATTATGCCCGACATGATGTTCATTATGAATTTGCTTGCGCCTCTGCCCACCGACGGTGTGTGGACGGCGTACCAGATAGTCAGCCTCGTGTTGCTGGTGCTGATGGCGATCTGCGCGCTCGTCGCGATCATCATCGTCCTGTTCCAGCCCGGCAACTCAACCGGCATCGACGCGCTCGGCGGCTCGAGCGAGACCTTCTTCGGCAAAAACAAGGGGAGGTCGATGGAGAGCAAGATGAAGAAGTGGACGACCATTTCGCTCATCGTGCTCGGCGTGCTCGCCGTCCTGTTCTTCATTCTCCAGTTCGGAACGATCTGGGGCGTGCAGAGCTGATCGCGGCATAAGGAACTCGGGGAGGCTATTCGGTGAATAGCCTCCTGTTTTTTTATGGCGGGATTCGGGCATACTGAACGGAGAAACATGACAGCTGTACAAAAACTGCGCGAAGGTTTTCGCGAAGGAAGGTATCAATATAAAAAGGAAAACGAGATCTGCCGCCTCGCCGGCGTATCCGCGAAGGCGGAGCGCGCGGCGCTCTCCTCCCTGCTGAAAGAGCTGGAAGAGGCGGGCGAAGTGGTGCGCGACGAGCGCGGGCGCTTCGTCACGCCCGAAAAGCTGGGGCTGGTGCGCGGCAGGGTGCAGGGCAGCGGGCGCGGCTTTGCCTTTCTCGTGCGGGAGGAGGGGGATCTCTTCCTTCCTCCGCATTCCCTTCACGGCGCTCTGCACGGCGACGAGGTGTTCGCGCGCATCGCGGGCGGCGCCCGCGGCGACGAGGCGGAGGTGTATTCGGTCATCTCCCGCGGCGTCCGCCTGCTCACGGGCACTTATTATCCCGAAAAGCGGGGCGGCATCGTGGAGAGCGACGATCGCCGCTACGGTACCCCCGTGCGCATCGTCGGCGGCCTGCGCGCCGCCGCGGGGGAAAAGGTCGCGGTAAAGCTCACGGCTTTCCCCGAGGATAAGCTGCCCGAAGGGGAGATCGCGGAAATTTTAGGCAGGAGCGGCGAGCTCGACGCCGAAGAAGAGGCGATCATCCGCGCAAAGCAGCTGCCCGCAGAGTTCCCGAAAAAGGCGCTCGCGGAGGCAAAAAAGGCCGCGGCGCAGCCCGTGACGGCGGAGGGGCGCAGAGACTTTCGCGGCAAGATCGTCATCACCATAGACGGGGAAGATTCCCGCGATTTCGACGACGCCGTCAGCCTCGAACGCGCCGGCGAAAATTTTCTGCTCGGCGTCCACATTGCCGACGTTTCCCACTATGTGAAGCGCGGCGGCGCGCTGGATAACGAAGCGTACGCGCGCGGCACGAGCGTCTATTTTCCCGACCGCGTCCTGCCCATGCTCCCCGAAGATCTTTCAAACGGCGCCTGTTCGCTCAACGAAGGGGAAGACCGCTACGCTCTCTCCTGCTTTATGGAAGTGAACGGGCGGGGCGAGGTCGTCCGCAGCGAACTGTGCGAGAGCGTCATCCGCTCCCGCAACCGGATGACGTATACGAAGGTTGCCGCCATTCTGGCGGGGGACGCGGAGACGGTCGCGGAATACGCAGACATCGCCCCCCTCTGCACGGATATGGCGAAGCTGTCCCGCATCCTCGAAGAGGCGCGGGCAAAGCGCGGCGGCATCGACCTCGACGTGCGCGAGGCGCACATCTTTTGCGAAGGGGAAGAAGTGAAGGTCGAAGCGCGCGAGCGCAACGCGGCGCACCGCCTCATCGAGGCGTTCATGATCCTCGCCAACGAAACGGTGGCGCGCTTTCTCGAAGGGAAGGGGCTGCCCTGTCTCTTCCGCGTGCACGAAAAGCCGTCCGAAGAAAAGGCTTCCGCCTTTGCGGCATACCTGCGCGGTCTGGGCGTGCCCGTCCGCTTCTCCGCGGAAAACGTGCTGCCCTCGGATTATGCAAAGGTTCTCTCGTCGGCGGAGGGGAGCGGGGCGCGCACCGTCGTCAACCGCGTGATGCTGCGCTCCATGATGAAGGCGCGCTACTGTGAAGAAAATTTCGGGCATTTCGGCCTCGCTTCCAAATGTTACTGCCATTTCACTTCGCCCATCCGCCGCTATCCCGACCTCGTCGTGCACCGCGTCGTCAAGGCGGCGCTGCACGGCAGGGAAGAGGAAGCGGAAAAGTTCGCGTCCTTCGTGAAGAGCGCGGGCCTGCGCTGTTCGGAAACGGAGCGGCGCGCCGAAGAAGCCGAGCGCGACGTGGACGACTTATACAAGACGTGGTATATGCGTTCGCACATCGGGGAGGCGTTCCCCGCCTGCGTTTCCGGCTTTTCGGGCGCGGGTATGTTCGTCGAGCTGGAAAACACCGTCGAGGGCCTGCTCCCTTCCGAGGGGCTGCCGCCCGACGATTACGAGCTCGACGCGGAGCGCAGCGTCCTGTGCGGCGCCCGCGGCGGCAGGTATGCGATCGGGGATAAACTCTCCGTCGTCTGCGTCGGCTGCGACGTCGGGCAGCGCCGCGTTTCCTTCGTCGCGGAGAGCGAGCTTTCCCGCCTGCGCGGCAGTTCCGCTGCGGCGAGACCCGCTCCGCCGGCAAAGGGCAAAAAGGGCAGGGCGCAGCCCCGCCCGAAAGCGGAAAA
>ERZ1090880.716-NODE-716-length-17517-cov-5.177471_pt1 | contig 17517 bp, 20 predicted proteins | sample MGYA00478471_ERZ1090880 | MGnify/ENA primary metagenome ERZ1090880 (study PRJEB33644, sample SAMEA5815734) | chicken gut metagenome | biome: Chicken; feature: Gastrointestinal Tract; material: Caecum | place: Ireland | collected 2019-01-01 | study: A study of the... | reverse complement strand
TACGAGATTAGCTGCAGTCTCGTGGGCTCGGAGATGTGTATAAGAGACAGACGATCGACACCGGGGATATGATCACCAAGTCCAAGCAAGCGCTCAAATTTCTGTCGGACGAGAACAGGGTCAAGGTTTCTCTGAGATTAAGAGGCAGACAGATGGCGCGCCCCGAACTCGCCGTGAAAGTCATGAACGAGTTCTTCGAGATGGTAAAGGAAAAAGGGCAGATGGACAAACCTCCCGTACAGGAAGGAAGAAGCATCACGATGATGCTTGCGCCCATCGCCAAAAAATAATTTTTATCGGAGGATAAGATAATGCCCAAGCAGAAAACCAAAAGCGGTGCGAAAAAGCGTTTCAGCCTTACCGCGAGCGGCAAAGTCAAAAGAGCTAAGATGAACAGAAGGCATATACTTAGCAAGAAAGCACCCAAAAGAAAGCGTGGTCTCAGAAAGGCGGCGTTCGTCGACAGCACGCAGGAAAAGACCATCAAGAGCATGATCTGATCGGAGGTATAACGGTATGAGAATCAAAAGAGGCGTAAACGCTGTCAAAAAGCGCAGAAAGATATTGAAGCAGGCAAAGGGATATTGGGGAGCCAAGTCCAAACTCTACCGCGTAGCGCGTCAGGCGGTCATGAAGTCGCAGATGTACGCGTACGTCGGCAGAAAGAACAAGAAGAGAGATTTCCGCCAGCTGTGGATCGCGCGTATCAACGCCGCCGCAAGACAGAACGGTCTTTCTTACAGCAAGTTCATGTACGGTCTGAAGAAGAACGGCATCGACCTCAACCGTAAGGTCCTCGCCGATCTTGCCGTAAACGACAGCGCGGCGTTCGCGGCGCTTTGCGAGAAGGCCAAGGCCTGATCGCCGGAAGAAGATGAGCAAAGGCGCGCCGTCGGCGCGCCTTTTTCGATATCCGATCTTTGCCGGTCGGACGACGGGATACGTAAATACGGGCAAAACCGACACGTACGGGAAAAATTTTTACCGAAAGTTTACGTTTGACCAAACTATTTCAGCCGTAGATGTGCTATCATATTAACGGTGAAGCTAACAGGCAGGCAGGAGGTATTATGAACGTAAAAGCCGTAAAAGACAAATTCAGACTTTCCGATTTTATCATGCTCACGCTTGCGGGTATAATCAACGCGATCGGCGTTACGGTGTTCCTGGCGCCGCTGAGGTTGTTCGACAGCGGGTTGTCGGGTACGGCGTATCTGTTCAATCAGCTTACTCCCGATTGGCTCGGGCTTTGGTTTTTCCTTATAGTGCTCAACTTTCCGTTCTACATCATCGGACTCAAACGGATGGGCAAAAAGTTCGTCTGCTATTCGCTGTGGGCGATCGGCATATATTCGCTGTTTTCGTTTCTGATACAGAGCGTGTTTCCGATAGATTGGAGCGGAGGCTCTCCGATAGTCGGAGAGGATAAACTCCTCGCCGCGATCTTCGGCGGTCTTATATCGGGCATAGGTTCGGGACTGACGATCAGATACGGCGGGGCGATCGACGGAGTCGAAGTCATGGCGGTCATGTTCGCCAAAAAGATAGGCATGACCGTGGGCACGTTCATCATGTCTTACAACGTGATACTTTACACCGTGTCCGCGATAATTTTCAAGTCGTGGGATATCCCGCTCTATTCGGTGTTGGCATATGCCGTGGGGCTGAAAGCCGTGGACTTCATCGTAGACGGTCTCGACAAGGGCAAGGCGGCATGGATCGTTTCGGACAAACACGAGGAGGTAGCCAAAGCGCTCAGCGACGACCTCTTCCGCGGCATAACGGTGCTGGACGGTATGGGGTATTACAGCAAGGCGGAAAAGAAAGTGCTTTACGTCGTCGTGAACCGCTTCGAGATCGCCAAGCTCAAAAGCATAGTCAAGAGCGTAGACCCCAAAGCGTTCGTCGCGATATTCGACATAAGCGACACGATGGGAGTCAACGTCCGTTTCAAGCAGAACGACTACGAGAAGGCGGCGGGAATAAAGCGGAAGAGATTCCGTCCCGTGGACAAAGTGCTGGCGCTCATCGATCCCGCGGCGAAAAACAAGCGTCGTTCCGTCACACCGCCGCAAGGCGCGGTAACGCCCGCGGAAGCTATGCCGCCGCAGATATCGGAAGAACCGAAAAATACGCCCGTGCGAGAGAATGACGCAACAACGCCGTCTTGCGAGGAAACGAAGGCGGAGAGTTTGCCCGTCGAAGCAAGCGGAGCCGACGGAGAGGAAAAGGACAACTGACAGCGCGCAGGCGCACAGGAGAGGATAAATGGAGAGGCTTGTAACGTCCGCCGCCAATGCGGAACTTAAAAAGATACGGTCGCTGAAAGACAAGGACGCACGCAGAGAGTACGGACTTATGATCGCGGAGGGAGGAAGGACGGTGACCGATCTGCCCGATACGTGCGTCGTTCGCACTCTCGTGCTTGCGGAATCGGCAAGGGACGAGTTCATACGTCTGGCGAACAGGCGCGGAGTGAAAGACGTGTTGGTCGTACCGGACAAACTGTTCCGTTCGCTGTGCGACACGGTCACTCCGTCCGGGGTGTTGGCGGTCGTTGCGACTCCGCCTCCCGCAAGGATAACGGCAAACGACTGTATGGTGTTGGACGGGATATCCGATCCCGGGAATTTCGGCACGATAGCGCGCACCTGCGCCGCGTGCGGCGTGGAGCAGATACTTGCGGTGAACTGTACGGATTGGACTTCGCCGAAAGTCGTACGCGCGTCTATGGGCTGCGTGTTCCGCGTAAGCGTGACCGAACTGAACGATCCCGACGCCGCCGTATCGGCGCTTTCGGGGCACGAAGTCTGCGTGCTCGATATGAAAGGCGAAGACATTTTCCGCGTTAAACCCGGCAAAGAAAGACCTACGGCTTTGGTGGTAGGCAGCGAGGCGCACGGAGTATCGCCGTTTTTCAGGGCGAGAGCGGACAAAACGCTGTCCCTTCCGATGCGCGGGGGCGTGGAATCGCTGAATGCGGCGATAGCCGCTTCGGTGGCGCTCTACACTCTCGTCTGCGGGCGCTGAATACGGTTTCGCTTATCGGCGCGGGGCGCGTTGCCGCCCCGTTTTCTTTTGGCGCAAATATATACTCTGCGCTTGCAATCGGAACGGCTTTGTTATAAAATTATATAGATATACAAGTTTAACCAACGGAGGTCAATATGTCCGGACACAGCAAATGGGCTAATATCAAGAACAAAAAAGGCGCCGCGGACGCGAAGCGCGCCAACGTCTTCACAAAGATAGGCAGAGAGATCGCAGTCGCGGTCAAAGCGGGCGGTCCCGACCCCAATACAAATTCCAAACTCGCCAACGTCATCGCCAAGGCGAAGGCGGCGAATATGCCCAACGACAACATCGAAAGGGGCATCAAGAAAGCCAGCGGAGCGCTCGATTCGGTCAATTACGAGGAGAACGTCTACGAGGGATACGCTCCGGGAGGAGTCGCGGTCATCGTCAAGACGCTGACGGACAACAAGAACCGCACCGCAAGCGAGATAAGACATCATTTCGACAAGTGCGGCGGCAATCTCGGTACGACGGGATGCGTCAGCTATATGTTCGAAAGCAAGGGCGTGATAGTGGTCGAAACCGCTTTGCCCGAGGACGATCTCATGATGCTCGCGCTCGAAGCGGGCGCCGACGACGTGACCGCTGACGGCGATGTCTACGAGATCTATACCGCGCCGTCCGATCTGGATACGGTGAGGAAGGCTCTCGAGGGAGAGAAAGATGTCAAAATACTCTCTGCGGAACAGGATATGATCCCGTCCAACACCGTAAAACTCGACGAAGAGACCGAGAGGAAAGTCCAAAGACTGCTCGATATGCTCGACGAGAACGACGACGTGCAGGACGTATATCACAATGCCGAATTGACGGAGGAAGAGGAGGAAGACTGACATGACGGTCGAACAGATCTGCAAAGCGGCTAAGGAACAGTCGTTCGAGCTGGCGGTCCTGGAAACCGAAAAAAAGAACGCGATACTGCGTGCGATCGCGAGGTCGATCCGCGCGGCGAAAGACGATATCCTGCAGGCGAACGCGTACGATCTGGCTCACGCAGACGGTTTGAGCGAGTCCATGAAAGACCGCCTCGCGCTTAACGACAAGCGCATAGAGGCGATGGCTCAGGGCGTGGACGACGTCGCGGCTCTTCCCGATCCCATAGGACAGGTCACCGCCGAATGGACGCGCCCCAACGGTTTGAAGATAAGCAAGGTGAGGGTGCCGCTCGGCGTGATAGGCGTTATCTACGAAGCGCGCCCCAACGTGACCGCCGACGTCGCGGCTCTGTGTATGAAAAGCGGCAACGCGGTCGTTTTGCGCGGCGGAAAAGAAGCGATAGAGAGCAATAAGCGCATTTACCGCGCGATAGCCGAGGCGATAGAGGGCGAAGGCTTTTCCGCGGCTGCGGTCGGATTCATCGACGACGTTTCGCGCGAGGGATCGGCTCAGCTGCTCAAACAGGACGGATATGTGGACGTAGTTATCCCGCGCGGGGGCGACGGACTGAAAAAATTCGTTCTTGCCAACGCGACCATGCCTGTCATAGCCAGCGCAGGCGGCAACTGTCACCTCTATGTGGACAAGACGGCGGACACGGATATGGCGGTACACGTGGGCTGCAACGCCAATCTTTCCCGTCCATCCACCTGCAATGCGCTCGAACAGCTTCTAGTTGACATGGAAATCGCCGCCGAATTCCTGCCGAAAGTATGCGGCGCTCTGCTCGAAAAGGGCTGCCGCCTGACGGGCTGCGCTGAGGCGAAAGAGATCGTACCCGAGATAGCTCTTGCCGAGGACGAAGATTATCGCAAGGAACATCACGACAAGGAACTTACGATATTCGTCGTAGGCGGCGAAGAAGAGGCTGTCGCGCGCATCAACGCAAACGGTACGTGCCACAGCGACGGGATAATCACACGCGACAAAGCGGCGGCGGATTATTTTGCGCGCAAGGTGGACAGCGGCTGCGTTTACATCAACGCAAGCACCAGATTTACCGACGGCTTCGAATTCGGATTCGGCGCGGAGATAGGCATTTCCACGCAAAAACTGCACGCGAGAGGACCTCTCGGTCCCGAACAGCTCACGTCCGAAAAGTACGTCGTGCGGGGAGAAGGGCAGATCAGGATATGAGGATATTGGGCATCGACCCCGGTCTTGCCACTCTCGGCTACGGAGTGATAGACACCGAACGCGGTATCAGCACCGTAGTGGATTACGGCGTGATAGAAACGCCTAAGACCGAAAGCGTTCCAGTGCGGCTGCACATGATATACGACGGGCTCAACGACCTTTTCGATCAATATAAGCCCGACAGCGTCGCGATAGAGGAACTGTTCTTTACCAAAAACATCACCACGGGCATAAACGTCGCGCAGGCGCGCGGCGTTGCGCTTTTGGTGTGCTGCGACAAATGCGGCGCGATGTTCGAATATACGCCCATGCAGATAAAGCAGGCTATGACGGGTTACGGCAAAGCGGACAAAAAGCAGATCCAGTTTATGGTCACGCGCCTGTTGAGGTTGAAAAGCATACCGAAACCCGACGACGCCGCGGACGCACTCGCGGTCGCGCTCACTCACGCGCAGACGGCGAGGCTGGGGGGATTGTTTAGTATCTGAACGGCGCGGCGCCGCCCGCAAGGGCTGTGAACGCGCCTTTTTGAGCACTTTACCCGAGAGCTCCTAGGAAATACGGCAAGTATTACCGTCGTCGCTTTCGGGTAAATTGCTTCAAAAAATCATCGCTCACAACGTCTTGCGGTCGACGCCGCGCCGTTCAATTTATAATAATTTTTTGTGTTGTCGGGTAACTTATCGGTAGCGCACATACTTGCCACGCGCCGCGCCGTTCCGAGCTTAACCGAAATTATTGCAAAATGCTCCAAAAAACATCGCTCACAACGTCTTGCGATCGATGCCGCGCCGTTCAATGCAATATAACTTTTTTGCTGTCGAAAATTTATCGGTTGCGCATGCACTTGCCGCGCTCAATGTCGTTCCGAGCTTAACCGAAATTATTGGCAAAACGCTCCAAAAAACATCGCTCACAACGTCTTGCGATCGATGCCGCGCCGTTCAATTCATAATATTTTTTCTGTCGACTGAAAATTTATCGGTTGCGCACACACTTGCCGCGCTCCTTGCCGTTCCGAGCTTAACCGAAATTATTGGCAAAATGCTCCAAAAAATCATCGATCACATCGTCTTGCAGTCAACGCCGCGCCGTTCAATGCAATATAACTTTTTGCTGTCGGGAAATTATCGGTTGCGCACACACTTGCCGCGCTTTTTGCCTTTCCGAGTTGAGCCGAAATTATGGCAAACTACTTCAAAATACTTGCCTACAACGTCTTGCGATCGACGCGCTACAGATCAATAATTTATTCGTTGGTCGGTAGAAGCATACTTAGCGCACGCGGTGACATTGCTCAGCGGTGCATATGTTGTTGAGGTATCGATATTATTAAAGCTTGCTTTTTTCTGTCGCTCGTCGATCGTTACGTGCGTTCCGACAGGCGTTTCGCAATGCCGATCGCCTTGTCCCACGACATATCGACTTGTCCGCGCGCCAGTTCGGTCAGCTTCGAAATAGAGACGCTGTCGAACGCCTCTTTAAGATAGGAGATCAAAGAGTCGTAAAGTTTTTCTTCTTCGCCGCTTCCGACTGCGGGCAGCTGCGGCGCGGAGTTCCGCGCGGAGGAATACAGTTGCAGAGAAACGGTGTTCGCGGCGTAATTCGCGTCCCCGGCGCCCGACGTGTAGAGCAGTACCGCGGTCACGGCAATGGCGAGAGCGGCTATACACAGCAGAAGTTTTACGTTGGGTCTTTTCATCGCCGTAAGTGTGTGCGTAATAAACGAAAATATATACGGACAGCATTATCTGCCGCGCGCGTAAAAATCGCGCGCAAAAGAATATAAAACGGAAATATCGTTTTACTTATCGGCGATATGGTGTTATAATTATTTCAATATAATCGAAGAAAGGAGTATATATTTATGGCACGCAACGTGATCGACACGCTGAAAGAACGGGGATTCGTCAAACAGGTCGTATTCGAGGAGGATCTTTACAAACTTCTCGGTTCGGAAAGCGTCCCGTTCTATATCGGGTTCGATCCCACGGCGGACAGTCTGCACGTCGGACACTTCCTCGCGCTCATGGCGATGAGCCATATGCAGAAAGCGGGACACAAACCCGTTATCCTTATCGGCGGCGGCACCGGCAAAATCGGCGATCCGTCCGGCAGAACGGATATGCGCAAGATGATGACCGACGAAACGATAAAACACAACGTCGCCTGTTTCAAGGTGCAGATGTCGAGATTCCTGAGTTTTGAAGGAGAGAACGCCGCAGTCATGGTCGATAACGCCGAATGGCTGGACAAACTCAACTTCCTCGAATTCATGCGCGATATCGGGTCGCAGTTTTCCGTCAACAAGATGCTGACGGCGGAGTGTTTCAAGTCCCGTATGGAAAAGGGGCTTTCGTTCCTCGAATTCAGCTATATGCTCATGCAGAGTTACGACTTCCTCCACCTGTACCGCACAATGGGCGTAAAACTCCAGTGCGGCGGCGACGATCAGTGGTCGAATATCCTTGCGGGAGCCGATCTTATAAGGCGTAAGGAGCAGGGAGAGGCGTTTGCGATGACTTTCACGCTTCTTACGACGTCGGAAGGCAAAAAGATGGGCAAGACCCAGAAAGGCGCGGTGTGGCTCGACGCCGAAAAGACCACGCCTTACGAGTTCTTCCAGTACTGGCGCAATACCGACGACGCCGACGTGGAGAAATGTCTTAAACTTTTGACTTACGTGGATCTTCCCGAGATAGCGGAGCTTTGCCGTTATCGCGACGAGCGCATAAACGTCGCAAAGGAGAGATTGGCATACGAAGTCACCGCCATCGTTCACGGAAAAGAAGAGGCCGACAAGGCGCTCGCTCAGTCGCGCGCGGCGTTCGGAGGAGAAGGCGGAGAGATGCCCACGGTCAAGGTGTCGCCCGATACGAACGGCATAATCGATATCATGCTCGCCGCCAAAGTGTGCAAGTCCAAAAGCGAAGCGCGCAATCTCATTACCGGCGGCGGCGTAAAGATAGACGACGAAAAGATCGCGTCTTTCGACTATACCGTATCCGCAGACAGACTTGCGGCGGGAGTGGTGCTCCACAAGGGCAAGAAATCTCATATAAAGATATTGTCCGAATGAGTTCGTATCTCGGCGCGGCAGGCGACTACCGCGAAGAAGTCACGATCAAAAGATCGAGGTTCATCACAAGGATAGTTGCGGTCGAGGACGCGGACGACGCGGCGGCAAAGATCGCGGCAATAAAGAAAGAACACTCCGACGCCACGCATAACTGCTATGCGTACATAGCTGACGAATACGGTCTGGTGCAGAGGTTTTCCGACGACGGCGAGCCGTCCGGCACGGCGGGGATGCCTATGTTGGAAGTGCTGAGAAAACGCGGCGCGGGCAAGACGCTCGCGGTCGTCACCAGGTATTTCGGGGGAGTGAAACTCGGCGCTTCGGGGCTTGTGGGAGCGTACTCGGGGTGCGTGGCGGACGCGCTTTCGCATGCGGGACTGAAAAGGTTCGTGAGCAGCGACACGGGCGAGATAGACGTCGATTATCCTCGGGCGGCACAGGCGCGCAAGGCGATAGAGAACGCGGGCGGACAAGTGACCCGATGCGATTACTCGGACAGCGTAAAGATAGGATTCGCCGTCCCGCAGGATAGGCGCGGCAAACTGGACGAGGCGTTGTCGGCAGATCCGAAAAATATGCGTTTGACCTACACGGGCACGTGTTTTTTCGGATACGATACAGAGAAAACATTACCTTGAAGAGGTGTGATATGAAAATAACTTTGGCAAAAGAATTGAAGCAAAAGCCGGACTTTTCCAAACTCGGATTCGGTAAGTATTTCACCGATCATATGTTGGTCATGAACTACGAGAACGGGGCATGGCAGGAGCCGGAGATAGTGCCGTACGCGCCGTTTGCGATGGCGCCCGCGACCAATGTTCTTCACTATGCGCAGAGCATTTTCGAAGGCGCGAAAGCGTACAAGAACGCGCAGGGGAAGATCACGGTATTCAGGATCGACGACAACTTCGTCCGTATGAACAATTCCGCGCGCCGTATGTGTATGCCCGAGATAGACGCGGCATCGGTCAAAGCCGCGCTGTTCGAACTGCTCAGACTCGAGAAGGATTGGATCCCGACCGAGCCCGGCACCGCGCTGTATATCAGACCGTTCATGTTCGCAAACGAAGAAGTGCTCGGCGTGCACGCAAGCCACAAATATACTTTCTGCATAATACTTTCTCCCGTCGGATCGTATTATGCCAACGGTCTCGAACCCACCAAGATATTGGTCGAGGAGGAACTCGTAAGGGCTTTCATCGGCGGCACGGGCGAGGCTAAGTGCTCCGGCAATTACGCTTGCTCGCTGATGGGCGGCGAGATCGCCAATTCCAAGGGCTACGATCAGGCGCTTTGGCTGGACGGCAAAGAACACAAATATGTCGAAGAGGTCGGATCGATGAACATCTTCTTCGTCATCGGCGACGAAGTGGTCACGCCCGCGCTTGTCGGCAGCATACTGCCCGGTATAACCCGCAACAGCTGTATCCAAGTGCTGAAAAAATACGGCTATAAGATAAGCGAACGCCGCATTTCGATGGACGAGATCGTAGCCGCATACGAAAACGGTACTCTCAAAGAGAGCTTCGGCTCCGGCACCGCCGCGGTCATTTCGCCTGTCGGCGTTATAGGCTATCGCGGAAAAGATATGGTAGTCGGCGGCGGAAAAATGGGTAAGATAACCGCTTTCCTCTACGACAAGATAACGGGTATCCAGCAGGAGAGATACGAAGACGAATTCGGTTGGGTCACCGAAGTCTGAAACGCGCGCGACCGCGCTCGGTATACGTAAATAAAGACGGCTTTTGCGCCGTAGCTTCGATGTGAGGCTCGTCGCAAAAGCCGTTTTGTCTGCATACCGCCGGTCCCGGACGGCGCCGCGTCTGAGTCGTATCCGCGCCCGTAAAAAGCGCATGCGGAAAATCCCCCGCGCGGATGCGTCCGCGCGTATCGGATAAGACGCGTACGGATCGCGGGAGCGCGGCTGTCGGAGCGAAAACGACGGATACGAAAAAGCACGGCAAAAACCGCGCTTTCGTATATCATGCCGCATTCGGTCGTCTTGGGAGCGGACTAAACGTTCCAGCCCTGAGGCACGAAAATTTCCTTGAATTTCCTTACGGCATAGCGGTCGGTGAAGCTGGCTATGTAATCGCCGACCACGCGGTCGAGAGGGGCGGAGTCGAGCAGAGAAAGATAAAAATCCGGCATCTGTTTCGGGTTTTTCATATAAAAGTCGAACAGAAGTTCTATAAGGCGTTTTGTCTTTTTTTCTTCTCCTTTTGCCACGGGATTGGTGTAAACGCTGTCGAACATGAACGCGTGCAGTCTGAGCGTAGCGTCGGCGAACAGCTCGGATTGTCTTACGAAAGGTTTGTCGTAACTTGTTTCCACGAGGTCCGTTATCATGGAATTTATGCGGCGGCTTTTGGTGTCGCCCAGTACCTGCACACAGTCGCGGGGAAGGTCGTCCGACGTAAGGACGCCCGCGGATATGGCGTCTTCGATATCGTGGTTGATATATGCGCAGCGGTCGGCGAATTTGACGATTTCGCCTTCGAGAGTGCAGGGCGTGCCGCTGTATTTGTGATTGACGATCCCGTCGCGTACTTCGTAAGTGAGATTGAGTCCCTCGCCGTCGTTTTCGAGCAGTTCGACGACGCGCAGGCTCTGTTCGTTGTGTTTGAAACCACCCTCGATCAGTTCGTCAAGAACCTTTTCTCCCGCGTGCCCGAAAGGCGTATGACCGAGGTCGTGCCCCAGCGCGATAGCTTCGGTCAGATCTTCGTTGAGGCGCAGGGCGCGCGCTGCGGAGCGCCCTATCTGCGCGACTTCGAGCGTATGCGTGAGCCTCGTACGGTAATGATCGCCTTCGGGGGATATGAAGACCTGCGTTTTGTGTTTGAGCCTGCGGAAGGACTTGCTGTGGATGATCCTGTCGCGGTCCCGTATGAATTCGGTGCGCATCGGACAGGGCTCCGACGGGCGGACCCTGCCTGCGGTATCGCGCGACTTAAAGGCATATTTGCTCAGAAACGCGTCCTCGCGCTCGTATATCGGCAGTTTGTAATCTCTCATACCTCAATTATATCCGAAACCGGTCGCGCTGTAAAGAGGGAATGTAAGACGGACGTACCGTTTTCGGCGCAAAACGGCGCTTCGGGAGCGAAAACGGGCTCATACGGCGTAAATTGCGCGGTTTTAATCGCGGTTTAATCAATATAAGCGATAATATATCCGCAATGCGGCGCGACAAAAACGTCGGCGCCGTCGGTATTCGTTTTACTTTGCGCGTATTATATGTTATAATAACGCAAAACAAATACAAGAATAAAGGAGTACGGACATGAAAAAGCGTGTTATTTACAGTGCGATACAGCCGTCGGGCATGATGACCCTCGGCAACTACATCGGCGCGGTAAGTAATTGGCGCGATATACAGGCCGACGGCGCGAACGATTGCATTTTCGCTCTGGCGGATCTGCACACGATCACCGTTAGGCAGGATCCCGAAAAACTTCGCCGCAATTCGGTGTCTTTTCTGGCGTTGCTGCTCGCGGCGGGCATCGATCCGAAAAGGAGCGTGCTTTACGTGCAGTCGCACGTTCACGAACACGCCGAGCTGTGCTGGCTGCTGAACTGCTATACCTATGTCGGAGAGATGAACAGGATGACGCAGTTCAAGGATAAGTCCGCAAAGCACAGCGACAACATCAATATGGGGCTTATGGATTATCCCGTGCTGATGGCGGCGGACATATTGCTGTACAAGTCCGATCAGGTGCCCGTGGGCGTGGATCAGATGCAGCATATCGAAATAGCGAGGGATATTGCCGAGCGTTTCAACAATATCTACGGCGAAACGTTCGTAGTGCCCGAGGGCAGACTGACGAAGACGGGCGCAAAGATCATGAGCCTGCAGGATCCGACTTCCAAGATGAGCAAGTCCGATCCCAATCCCAACGGCGTTATAAGCGTTCTCGACAGCGCCGACGATATAGCGCGTAAGATCAAGCGATCGGTCACCGACAGCGGTTCGGAGATAGTTTTCGATCCCGAGAATAAGCCCGGCGTGAGCAATCTTCTCACGATACTTGCCAGCGCGGAAGGAAAGACCGTCGAAGAAGAGGTCAAGGCGTTCGAAGGCAAAATGTACGGGCATCTCAAAGTCGCGTGCGCGGAAGCGGTCGTGGAGATGCTGAGGCCGTTCCGCGAGAAGTACGACGCGTATATGGGCGACGAGGCGGGACTGCTCGCCGTTGCCGCCGACGGCAGGGAGAAGGCGCAGGCGATCGCCGCAAAGACGCTCGCCGACGTCAAACGGAAGATAGGGTTGCTGGTCTGATGTTCGGTTACGTATTGCCCGACAAGCCCAATATGTTTATCAAGGACTTCACGATGTACCGCGCATTTTACTGCGGACTGTGCAAGACGATAGGCAAGAACTGCTCGCAGGCGATGCGCGTCGCGACCAATTACGACATGACCTTTTACATCGCGTTGCTCCATGCGGTAAGGGGCGAGAAGGCGGAGATCGCTCAGGAGGGATGTATACTCAATCCGTTCCGCAAAAAGTCGATCGTGAGACCCAATCCGACGATGATCGACGCGATGAACTTCAATACGATACTCGGGCATTACAAACTGCTCGACGACGTGGAGGACAACAAGAGCCGTATCCGCAAAATGATCGACTCCGTGTTGGTAAAACGCCATTATAAAAAGGCGTGCAAGGCGATGCCCGAGGTCGCGCAGGCGGTCGGAAACGGATATCGCGAACTTGCCGAGGCTGAGAGATCGAACTGCGGACCCGACAGAGCGGCGCACCCTTTCGCGCAGCTCATGAAGGAGTCGACGAGGCTGATACTCAAAGACGACTACACAGACGCCGTCGGCGATCTGATATATTATATCGGCAAGTGGGTCTATTTCGCCGACGCGATAGACGACGTCGAAGAAGACTTCAGGAAAGGCGAGTACAACTGTATGCTCGTCGGATACGAATTCAAAGACCGCGAGACGTTTTTGCGCGAGCGTAAAGACTTTCTCGAATTTGCGCTCGGGGACTGTTACCGCGGCGCCTGCGACGCTTTCGATAAGGTCGAACTGAAAGCGTACGAAGGAGTGGTCACGAATATAATCTGGTACGGTCTTGCCGAAAAGACCAAAGAATTGTTAAGGAGGACGACCAAGTGCAAAAGGACCCGTATTTAGTATTGGGGCTCAGGAACGACGCGACGCAGCAGCAAGTGGAGGAAGCATACCGCTCGCTGCGCAAAGTGTACGAGGAAAAGCGCTTTGCCGAAGGCGAGGAGGGCGCGCAGGCGGCGCGTAAGCTCAACGAACTCGACAACGCGTACCGCGACTGTCTGGAAGATCTGGAAAACCGCGTCAAGATATCCGATTTCGGCAACGTGCTCGGACACGTCGAGGATCTGATCAAACAGGGCAGACTCGACGACGCGCAGAACGAACTGGACAAGATAGAGCCCAGGGACGCCGAGTGGCACTATGTTCAGGCGATCATATATTACAAACGCAACTGGCACATCGAGAGCAAGAACCAACTCGAGATAGCGATGGCGCTCGACGGTTCGAACGCAAAATACAAGCGCACTTACGACAGGCTCACCGATCTGATCAACAACGGCGGCAACGCCGGAGCGCAGCAGAGGAGCGGAGCGGCGTACGGCGGCGGGGGGCAGCAACGCACGGGCTATGCGGACACGCGCGGCGGATACAGCCGCCCTGCGGACGACCGCAGCGTGGAAAATGCGAACGCGTGCTGCAACACCTGTTCGACCCTTATATGCTGCGACTGCTGCTGCGAGTGCATGGGCGGAGATCTTATCCCTTGCTGTTGATATGAAACGCAGTTACGTGATAGCGTTGTCGGCGGTAAGCTGTGCGTTGGCGGTGATAGCCGTCGTCGTGCAGGGGTATCTGCCGACCATGCGCATCGCGGTCAACGTGATAGCGGCGCTGTGCGTTGCGCTTCCGTTGACGAAAGATTCTTTTGCGGGCGCGTTGCTGGCATACGTCTGTGCGTCGCTGATAGGCTTTTTTACCGTAAATTTGCAGGCGTTGCCGTTCATAATGCTGTTCGGGGCGTATGCGCTCGTCGCGTGGCTCCTCGATTTCAGATTTTACAGACTTCGCAAACTCAACAAATGGTTCAAGATAGCCGTCATCACGGTAGTGAAGATAGGTTTCTTCTTCCTGATGTTCTGGGCGTGTCTGCAACTCATGCAGACGTTCGTCGCGGACTGGATACTCAACGAGTACGATTGGTCGGCCCCCGTATTGTATGCGCTGGGCTTTGCGATCTTCTGTCTTTACGATCCGCTTTACAGATGGGTGTTCCGCTGTATGTGCACGCTCGTGGGCAGACACGTCAGAGGCGGCGGGGGAAAGAGCGCTCCGCCGCGCAGCGGACCGACCGCTCCGATCTCCGATAAAGCGCCCGAAGAGGATATATTCGGCGAAGAATACGGCGGGAACGGCGGAGAAGGAGAACACGGCGGCGAGGACAACGGAGATAAAAACGGCGGAGAAGCGCCGTCGGGAAAAGAGCGCGAAGACAGCGGCAAAACTGCCGCCGGTGCCGACGAATGAAACGCCCCGACCGCGAGAGCGCCGTCGAAAAAAGATTTTATTCGAGGCGTATGCTCCGTGCCGCGATCGTATGCGCGGCGGCTTTGGCGGTCATCGTCCTCTGTCTGCTGCTCGAAAGATCGGAGAGCGTTTCCGAGTTCTGTTCGCGCTACATATCACGCCCGATAGTCTGGCTGATGGGACGTATATCGTCCGTCTTTCCCTTTTCGCTTTTCGAAATATTCGTGTTCGCCGCGGTGGCGGCGGCGCTCACTCTCGCAGTATTGTTCATAATCTATTGTGCGGGAGGTTTTCCGCGCAGAGGCGCGTCTTACGTCACCGTGCTCGCGGCGGTCGCGCTGTGCGTGGGCGCGGTCTATACTCTGTGTACGGGGTTTAACTATTACCGTGCGGAGGCTCCGCTGCCGATGGCGGAAAACGACGAATACGGAAAAGAAGATTACGCGCAGGTCGCGGAGTTGTTTTTCGAGGATCTGACCGCCCTTTTGGAAAAAGCCGAGATAGACGGGAACGGCAATCTCGTCAGTCCCTATTCCTTCGACGAACTCAACGACGTGATTGCCGAGGAGTTCAAACGCCTTGACGACGAGTATTTCGGCGGATACTATACGTCGTATACTCCCGAAGCCAAACTCATGGCGTCGAGCGAACTGATGAGCGAACTGCATCTCATAGGCATCACGTTCTCTCCGCTTGGAGAGGCGAACCTAAACGCGGGCGTGCCCGTGTGCGACCTCGTATCCACGACGGCTCACGAGTTGATGCACGCAAAGGGCGTGATGCGCGAGAGCGAGGCAAATCTCGTTTCGTATTGGCTGCTCGCCACTTCCGACAACGATTTTCTGCGGCTGTGCGGTTATCTCGAACTGACTAGCGATATGTTCATGCTCACCGACACAGAGCGACACGAGTATTGGGCGCAAAGGCTGACGGAATGCCGCTACGACGACGTCAGGGGCTATTCGAGCCGCTATTGGAGCCAATATACCGCGCTTAGCAGGATATCGGGATTTTTCAACGACGTGTATCTTGCGATCAACGGACAGGGCGGGACCGAAAGCTATAACGAGGGATCGCAGACGGAGATCACATTTACGCCGGTCTATGACGACGAGGGCAACCCCGTCTACGACGAGAGCGGCGGTCAGATATTCGAAAGCGAAATAGTCGCATATTCGCAGATACATCGCTTTATGGCAGAGTATTTTCTCGGATAAGCGCCCGCGTCCGTCGATCAAAAGATAAAAGAGCGAAACAGGCGGTGATCCGCCCGTACGGAGCAGTTTATGAAAAAAAGCTCCCGCAAAAAGCGAAGAGCTTTTGCGGTATAAGGCTCCTGAGAATTACCGCTTACGTTTATTGTATACGAGTATTTTTCGTAAGTCAAATATTTTACGAAACATTTTCGTAAAGTATTGATATGACGGAAATACGTATCGGAGAAAAGATCAGGAGATTGAGGATCCAAAAGGGTATGTCGCAGGCGCGGCTCGGAGAGACGCTGTCGGTGTCGCAGGACACGGTCTCGCTTTGGGAAACGGGAAAGAGTCTGCCCGATATCGAAACGCTGGTCCGTATCTGCGCGATATTCGACGTGACGTCGGATTATCTTCTCGGGCTGTCGCAGATATAACGCGGCGCCGACAGCGGGATCGCGGATACCGTTCCGAAACGTCGGGGCGGAGTTCGGCAAAAGCGGGCGCGGGGAGAGAATGGCGGCGGCATGATAAAAATTTTCGGAAAAGTCGGGTAAAAACCGTTGACACGGACGGCGAAAACGTATATATTGTTATCAACCGAATGCGGAAAGGTACCGCGTTGGCAGACAAGACGAGAAAGAAAAGACAGGAGAAGACGAGATGGAACAGCTTTATATTTTTCGATGGTGATTTCGTTCGGACAGTATCTGTTTTGCCGAGCGGATTTTTTATACTCCGTAAAGGTTGCGAAGGCGGTCACGCCGCACGGGTCACATACCCGCACGATCGCGCTCGACGGCGCGGCGACATTATTATCATAAAGGAGAACGACAATGAAAGAAAAAATACCCTATAAAATTTATCTGAGCGAGGACGAGATCCCCAGACAGTGGATCAACGTCAAGGCGTTCATGAAAGAACAGCACGCGCCTTTCCTCAATCCCGCGACGGGCAAGCCGTGCACCAAAGACGATCTGCGTCCCGTGTTCTGCGACGAGCTGATCGATCAGGAGCTCAACTGCACGGACAAATACATAGATATCCCCGAAGGGATCGTGGATTTCTATAAGATGTACAGACCGTCGCCGCTCGTCAGGGCGTACGTGCTCGAAAAGGCGCTCGGTACCCCCGCGAAGATATATTACAAGTTCGAGGGCAACAATACCAGCGGTTCGCACAAGCTCAACAGCGCAGTGGCGCAGGTTTATTACGCGAAGAAACAGGGCATTACTTCCGTCACGACCGAAACGGGCGCGGGACAGTGGGGCACGGCTCTTTCGATGGCGTGCGCTTTCTACGGCGTCAAGTGCAAGGTCTACATGGTCAAGGTGTCTTCCGAACAGAAACCGCACCGCAAAGAGGTCATGCGCACTTACGGTTCCGAAGTCATCGCCTCGCCGTCGAATACCACCGAGGTCGGCAGGAAGATACTTGCGGCTCATCCCGATACGGGCGGCTCGCTCGGCTGTGCGTTCTCCGAGGCGATAGCGGTCGCTGCTCACACTCCCAACTGCCGTTAGGTAGTCGGCAGCGTGC
>ERZ1090880.715-NODE-715-length-17552-cov-15.923473_pt1 | contig 17552 bp, 18 predicted proteins | sample MGYA00478471_ERZ1090880 | MGnify/ENA primary metagenome ERZ1090880 (study PRJEB33644, sample SAMEA5815734) | chicken gut metagenome | biome: Chicken; feature: Gastrointestinal Tract; material: Caecum | place: Ireland | collected 2019-01-01 | study: A study of the... | reverse complement strand
GTATAAGATCGCCGAGGGCGAGCCCGCAGGCACACGGTTTGCGGCCCGGCCCCGGCATCATGGAAAGGAGGCCGCCCTATGACCACTCAACAGATCCTGACCGCCGCCCGCGACGCCAAGCGGGCCGTCGGCGTTTCCGGCACCGAACAGCGCAACCGCGCCCTGCTGGGCATGGCCGCCGCCCTGGAGGATGCCGCCAGCCGCGCGGCCATCCTGGAAGCCAACGCCGCCGACCTGGACGCCGCCCGGGGGCACATCTCGGAAGTGATGCTGGACCGCCTGGCCCTGAACGACAAGCGCCTGGACGGCATGGCCCAGGGCATCCGGGAGGTGGCCGCCTTGCCCGACCCGGTGGGGGCGGTGCTGCGCCGCATCGAGCGGCCCAACGGCCTGGTGATCGAAAAGACCGCCGTGCCCATGGGGGTCATCGCCATCATCTACGAGAGCCGCCCCAACGTCACCAGCGACGCGGCGGCCCTGGCCCTCAAGAGCGGCAATGCCTGCGTGCTGCGCTGCGGCAAGGAAGCCTGGCGCACCAGCAAAGCCATTGTGGACGCCCTGCGCCAGGGGGTGACGGCCGCCGGCCTGCCCGCAGCCGCCGTCAACCTGATCGAGGACACCACCCGCGCCTCCTCCTACGCCCTGATGGAGGCGGTGGGCTACGTTGACCTGCTGATCCCCCGGGGCGGGGCCGGCCTGATCCGCGCCTGCGTCGAGAACGCCAAGGTGCCCTGCATCCAGACCGGCACCGGCATCTGCCACATCTACGTGGACGACACCGCCGACCAGGCCAAGGCCCTCGACATCATCGAGAACGCCAAGGCCAGCCGCCCCAGCGTCTGCAACGCCGAGGAGGTCTGCCTGGTCCACAAGGACATTGCGGCGCAGTTCCTGCCCAAGCTGGCCCAGCGCCTCGGCCCCGACCGCGCGGCCCGCGGCCTCCACCCGGTGGAGCTGCGGCTGGACCCGCGTGCCGCGGCCGTCATCCCCGGCACCCCCGCCGGCCCCCAGGACTTCGACACCGAATTTCTGGACTACATCCTGGCGGTGGGCATCGTGGACAGCGTAGAGGACGCGGTGGCCCACATCGCCGCCCACTCCACCGGCCACAGCGACGCCATCCTCAGCCAGACACCCAGCCACATCGACCTGTTCACCGCGGCGGTGGACAGTGCAGCGGTCTACGTCAACTGCTCCACCCGTTTCACCGACGGGGGCGAGTTCGGCCTGGGGTGCGAGATGGGCATCTCCACCCAGAAGCTGCACGCCCGCGGCCCCATGGGCCTGGCCGAGCTGTGCACCTACAAGTACATCATCCGGGGCGACGGCCAGATCCGCGTGTAATGCAGCCTCTATTATAATAAGGTATAGCGGGACGTTTTTTCCGCCCTGCACCGGCAGCAAAAAGCCGTGGAGCGGCAAACTCCACGGCTTCTGTTTTTGTCTTGTTCAGTCCTCCGCATAGAGATAGCCGGAAGTGGATACGACATTCTCCGCCTGTTCCAGCTTTTCCGCAATGCTGGCAGGCAGCGAGGGCGCCTGCCCCGCCTGTGCATCGCCGGCTCCTTTTTCAGCCCGGCACCCGCACAGCAGGCAGGCCAAGATGATCCACAAGGAGAGCACAAACATCATCTTTCGTTTCAAAAAGCCCGCCTCCTTTTAATAAGCTGTGACTAACTACAGCATCATTATCCCTCATGTGCGGCTTTTTGTCAAGGCCCCTCTCCCCCACACAGAAAAGAGCCGTGGAGCGGCGAACTCCACGGCTCTTTTATCGCATTTCAGTGGGAGAAGGCTCAGGCCTCTTCCAGGCCGGCCATCTGCTTGATGGCCTTGATGGCAAAGGTCATGGTGCGGCCCATGGCCACGCCTGCCATCAGGCAGGGGTAGTTGTTGGCAAAGAAGCTGCCGGACATATCGCCGGTGACGTACAGGCCGGGCATGGGCTGGTTGTTGGTGTCCAGAGCCTGGCCCTTTTCGTTGATGGCGATGCCCTGCTCGGTGGTCAGCAGGGAAGCGCCCAGCCAGCAGCCATAGAAGGGAGCTTTGCGGATGGCGCTCAGGCGGTAGGCGGGCTTGCCGAAGTCGGTGTCCTCCTGGACGTCGTACAGCTCGTTGTAGCGCTCGACGGTGGCCAGGAAGGTGTCCTTGGCCTCGCCGGTAAAGCCCAGCTTGTCGGCCAGCTCGTCCAGGGTGTCGGCCCGGAAGAAGCAGCCTGCGGCCTCGGCCTCCTCCATCTTGGGCAGCACGTAGTCGGGGCCGCCGTTGCGGGTCTGGGCCGAGCAGCCGATGGTGTGGAAGCGCTGGACGTCCTCATACCAGTTGTCGTCGTGGATCTGGGCGTAGACCCGGCCGACTCGCAGGCCGCCAGCGCGCCGGCGGTGACGCCGCTCATGGCCGCCGCTGCCGCGATCTTGAGGAATCCTTTGCGGGTGATCTTGTTCATCTGCTTCTTCTTCCTTTCTCTCTTCACATGTGTGTGCACATACCCTGCCCGGCGCATTTCGCGTCCGGACGTAAAGACAGAAAACCCGCGCCGCTCGAAGCGCACAGGTTTTCTACTCCTTCTTATAAAAAGAATAACATACTTTAGATATTTTGTCTATCACGTTCCTCTTGATTTTGTGTCACAATATAGCACAATATCGATATTTTGTCTTGGTAAACAAATCGTAGAGCACGTTTGCACGCACAAAATGTCTTTTCCTGCATTCCATCGGTTGCAGCCGGTCCGCCGGGGTGTTATACTTTTTCTAAAAGGAGGCGATCGTATGGACGCACAGAAATTCGGCGCATTCATTGCCGAGATGCGCAAAGCCCGCGGCCTCACCCAGGCCGCCCTGGCCGCGCAGCTCCACGTCACCGACAAGGCCGTCAGCCGGTGGGAACGGGGGCTGGGTTTCCCCGACATCAACACCATGGAGCCGCTGGCCGCCGCCCTCGGCGTCACCGTCCTCGAGCTGATGCGCTCCGAGCGCCTGCCCGAAGGCGCCGTCTCCAACGAGGAAGCCAGCGAGGCCATCACCGACACCCTGACCTTTGCCCAGCAGCGGCGGGCCAGTCTCTTTTTTGACATCACGGCCGGGCTGGCCTGCCTGCTCTGCGCCGGGATGACCTTCTTCCTCTTTGGCACCGGGGCGGTGGCCGAGATCCTGTTTTTCTTTGGGGCTATCGGGGTCATGGTGATCGGGGTCCACCATCTTATCAGCGAGCCCACCATCTACCGGCGGCGGTATGCCGGGGTGACAGCCTGCATTGCTTTTTTCGCCATGCTGCTGTCGGGCGGCAGCCTGCTGCGCAACAGCCCTTTCACCTCCCGCTATGCCGCCCTGTTCATGGCATATTTCTTCCCCATCGTGCTGGCCTGCTGGCTGATGCTGCTGCTCCGCCGGGTGCGCGCGTGGCTGGGCGGGGAGGACCTCATCTTCTGGGGCGATTTTTTCAGCACCTCCGGGAAACTGGGAAGCGAGTTGGGCGCGAACCTCTCGCCCAAGACGCGCTCCCTCATCAATATCGCCTTTGCTCTTTTGCTCACGGTTGAATGCGTGTTCTATACGGTGCGCTCCGTGAGCTACGCCGCCGAAACCCTGCGCACCCCGCCCGAGGAGACTGTTACCCGGCAGTACGCCGAGCTCTGCCTTGAGCGGGACTTCGGCGTAGCGGAAGAACAGCTCACCGGGACCGTTTTCACCCTAACGCCCCGAGATGAATGGGGAAGCTGGGACGACCTGTATTCCTACACCTTTACCTGGCAGGGCGAAGGCGGCGAGGCAAGCCAATGCTACAGCGTGGTTTTTTACGACAACTATTCCTGCGAGGCCCTCGGCCAGGGGGCGGACTTTGACGCCAGCCTGGACGCCGTCAATCGCGAACTGTACCGGCGGATGCACGGACTGCCGGAACCATAACGCAGGCGGCAAAGCAAAAAAACGGCGCGGCCCCCTTGCGAGAGCCGCGCCGTTTTGTATACAGACAGTTATACGCCCGCCTGGATCAGACCCAGTTTGACAAAGGCGTTGTACAGGCCGTCCTCGTCCACCCCGTCGGTGACCAGGTCGGCCATGGCTTTGATCTCGTCGCCGCCGCTGCCCATGGCCACGCCATAGGCGCAGTATTCCAGCATGGGGATGTCCACCTTGGCGTCCCCAAAGGCGATGGTGTCCTTCACGTCCGCGCCCAGGTACTCCAGCAGGTGGGCAATGGCGTTGCCCTTGGTGATGTTCTTGACCCCGATGTCACCGAACAGGGCGGTCTCCCCTGCCCCGCCCCAGGTGCCGTTCTGCATATCGGGGAACTGGGCCTTGGTGTCCAGAAAATCCTGGTAGCTGCCCAGCAGGTAGCTGACCTTGTTCAGGTCGTCCCGGTAGAGCTGCGCACCCTCGCGCCCAAAGATCATGTCCGGGAAGACCTGCCGCACCGTCATCTGCCCGGCGCCGGGGCGGCCCTTGCGGCGGCTGTACTCCTGGATGGCGTCCTGGGCGGCGATCTCGAAGTGCTCGCTGGCAAACAGGCCGTTGTTGCTCTCCAGATAGAACTCCAGTTTGCGGCTGTGCAGCCAGTCCACGATCCGCCGGGCCTGCTCGGGGGTGATCAGCTGGTGCATGACCACCTTGCCGTGGTCCTCCACATAGCTGCCGTTGCCCCCGATCATCCCGTCCAGGCCGATCTCCCACAAAGGCGGATAGACCTCGGCCTTGCTGCGGCCGGTGCAGATGTACACCCGGTGCCCTGCGGCCCGGGCGGCCCGTATGGCCCGCACCGCTGACTCCGGCAGGTGGTTCTCGTAGTCCACCAGGGTGCCGTCCACGTCGATGAAAAGGATCTTGCTCATGGTGTCGTCCCTCCTGAATGATAGATGCCGTCCGGATCGGACGTCGGTCGTTATCTTTTAAGATAGCGGACTTTCCGGCAAAATGCAATCCCAAATCGTTCGCAAAATGGACGGTATCCTCCGGGTTGCGTTTTTGCGCGGTTTTCTTATAATAGAAAGCGGGAATGTCCCCCGCATCCTGCCACAGAAAGGAATTTTTTCATGGAATACAACGCACAGGAAATCATCCTGCCCGACGGGTTCGAGGCGCTGGTCCGCCGGGTGGAAGAGCTGCTTGCCCGCCAGGGCCGGGTCCTGGCCGCCATCGATGGGCGGTGCGGCAGCGGCAAAAGCACCCTGGCCGCCCTGCTGGCCGCCCGCTGGGACTGCACCCTGGTCCACGCCGACGACTTTTTTCTCCGGCCCGAGCAGCGCACCCCCCAGCGGCTGGCCCAGCCGGGGGGCAACTTTGACCGGGAACGCTTCGAGGCCGAAGTCCTGGCCCCCCTGCGGGAAGGGCGGGACGCCCTCTACCGCCCCTACGACTGCCACGCCGGCCGCCTGAAAGAGCCGGTGGCCGCCCCCTGCCGGCCGGTGGTGCTGGCGGAAGGCTCGTACACCTGCCACCCCGACCTGTGGCCCTGCTACGACCTGCACGTCTTTGTCACCGCGCCCCTGGAGGTGCGCCTGGCCCGGCTGGCCCGCCGCCCCGGCGTGGACCTGGAGGCTTTCCGCACCCGATGGATCCCTCTGGAGGAGGCCTACTTTGCCAGCCAGCGCCTGCCCGAGCGCTGCGACCTGGTGCTGGAGACCTAAACATGCAGTAAAATCACGCCAAAAATCTACACAGAAAGGCGGCGCAGCCGGAACACTGCGCCGCCTTTTTGCTCACATCAGCCGTTTTTGTACCAAAGGCGGCTGTCTCCAGGCGTCTTATGCCAGGCCCGCCATCTGCGGCAGGAACATACTGATCGCCGGGACGTAGGTCACCAGCATCAGGCCCACCAGGATGGCCGCATAATAGGCCAGCATGTACGGCATGGTCTTGGCCAGGGTGGTGCGGCCCACCTTGATGGCCACGAACAGGGTGTTGCCCACGGGCGGGGTGATGTTGCCGATGCACAGGTTATACACCAGCACCAGGCCGAAGTGGATGGGGTTCATCCCAAAGGTCTGGACGATGGGCAGGAACAGCGGGGTAAAGATCAGGATCGCGGGGGTGACGTCCATGAAGGTGCCCGCGATCAGCAGGATCACGTTCATGATGAGCAGGATGATCACGGGGTTATCGGTGATGCCCAGCAGCGCGGCGGACACGGCCTGCGGGATCTGCAGGAAGGCCATGACCCAGCCCAGAATGTTGGACACGCCGATCAGAAAGACCACCATGCCGCTCATCTTGGCGCTTTCCACCACGATGTTCCAGAATTTTTTCCAGGTAATGTTGCGGTAGCAGATGCCCAGGATCAGGGCGTAGACCACGGCGATGGCCGAGCCCTCAGTGGCGCTGAAAACGCCGGCGATGATGCCGCCGATGACCACGACGATCAGGGACAGGGAGGGGATGGCCTGCAGGGTGGCCTTGCCCAGGTTGGACCAGCTGAATTTGCCGGGGGTGCCTTTATAGCCCTTCTTGCGGGCGATGATGATGGCCACCACCATGCAGCACAGCGCCCAGATGATGCCGGGCAGGTAGCCGGCCATGAACAGCGCGGCCACCGAGGTGCCGCCCGCGGCCAGGGAGTAAGTAATCAGTGCGTTGGACGGGGGGATCAGCAGGCCGGAGGGGGCCGAAGCGCCGTTGGTGGCGGCGCACAGGGCTTCGTCATAGCCCTGCTCCTGCTCGCCTTCCAGCACCATCGAGCCGACGGCGGCAGCCGCGGCCGAAGCCGAACCGGAAATGGCGCCGAACAGCGCGTTGGCGCCCACGTTGGTCACCAGCAGGGCGCCGGGCAGCTTGCCCAGAATCGCCATGACGAAATTGACCAGCCGCTTGGCGATGCCGCCCTGGTTCATCAGGTTGCCCGCCAGGATGAAGAACGGGATGGCCGTCAAGCTGAATTTGCTCATGCCCACGAAAATGCGCTGGGCGCCGGTGACGACCGAGATATCCAGAGGCACGGTCTGCAGAATGGTGAACAGAGAGGCAATGCCGATGGAATAGGAGATGGGCACGCCCACCACCAGCAGCACCGCAAGGATGAGAATGATCATCCCGAGAGATTGCATAGCCATAACTTACGCTGCCTCCTTCTTACCTTTGCAGATGTCATAGATGTTCAGGATGGTATACAAAATGTTGATGACGCCGCAGATGGGCATGGTGACATAGAACACGCCCACGGCCACCCCCAGGGAGGAGGTCATCTGGCCCATGGCCAGCTGGGTGATGGCGTAGCCGCCGTACACCAGGATGATCCCCGAGAACAGCATGGCGATCACCTCGCCGAAAATAGCGAAGAACTTCTGGGCCGCGGCGGGCATCATCTCCACCACCACGGGGATATTCATGTGGCCGCGCTCGCCGGTGATGAGGGACGCGCCGAACAGGCTGGCCCAGGCAAACAGATAGCCCACCAGCTCTTCCGACCAGGTGGAGGGGTTGTTCAGGACGTAGCGGGTGAACACCTGCCAGCAGGTCAGGGCGGTCATAGCGATCAGGCTGGCCCCCGCCAGGACGTTCATGATATGGTTGAGCACTTTACGGATCGACTGCATAACGTTGGACACTTCCTTTCTCTCACGCCTGGGCTTCAAACTCGGCGTTGTGCTCCTGGATCAGCTCGTAAATGGGGGCAAGGTCGGGGTAATCGGCCAGCATTTCCTCGTGCATGGGGGCCACCGCCTCCTGGAAGGGGGTGATGTCGGGGTAGATGAAGTTGACCCCCTGCTCGTTCTGGGCCTTTTCCTTGGCTGCTTCCACAGCGTCGGTCCAGGCTTCCCGCTGGGTCTGGTTCAGGATCTCGAAGCCCTCGTCAAAAATGGCGCGCTCCTCCTCGCTCAGGCCGTCCATAAAGCCCAGGTTGCCGATCAGGATGTCGGGGATCATCTGGTGCATGGTGTAGGAATAGTACTTGCACACGTCGCCGTGGCCATTGTCGGTCAGGGCAAGCTCGTTGTTCTCGGCGCCGTCCAGCATCTGGGCCTGCAGGGCGGTGTACACGTCGCCAAAGCCCATGGGGGTGGCCGAACCGCCCAGCAGCTCCATCATCCGCACGTTGGTGGGGGACTGCTGGACCCGGATCTTCAGCCCGCGCAGGTCTGCGGGGGTGTTGATGGGGGTGTCGATGGTGTAAAAGTTGCGGGTGCCGGCGTCCAGCCAGGTGACCGCCTCAAAGCCGGCCTGTTTGGTGGACTCGAAAATGGGCCCCACGATGTCGGGGTCGTCCATCGAGGCGTGGTAGGCCTCGGCGCTGGAGAACAGGTAGGGCAGGTTGAACAGGGTGTAGTTCTGCGAGAAGGTCTCCAGCAGCGAGTTGGAGGCCACGCAGAAGGTGATGGCGCCGGTCTGGGTCAGCTGGACCATCTCGTTCTGGGAGCCCAGCAGCTCGCTGGGAAAGATCTGGACATCGTATTTGTCCCCCAGCTGTCCGCTGATAAACTCCTGGAACGCCAGCAGGCCGGTGTGGGTGGGGTGGTTGGTGGACTGGTTGTGGCCGATCCGGATGATCTCCAGCCCATTGCCGGCAGAACCCGCGCAGCCGGCCAGTCCGCCTGCCGCCAGGGCTGCCATCGCCGCCATAAATGAGCGGCGGGTGATCTTCTTCATAAGCATTCTCTCCTCCTTGGTTACCGTTTGACGGGCGCACTCCCGCCAGGGCGAATGTATGACCTTATCATACCGCATTTGCATAGCAAAGCGCCATTGCTATACTTACCCAACTTTGTGAACTGTTTTTGTACAAAAATACAACATTTTGCGTCTTGTATCCAACTTTTTGTTCCATACAGCAAGAGAAACCGGCGTTTCTTTGTCCTTTTTGTCCAAAAACCGCCGCCCCCGCCCAGCCCCGAATATGCAAAAAATAAGACCCGGACCATCGCATGGTCCAGGTCTTACTGGTGGACCCAATCCATCCAAATCCGAACCGCTGCCCTCCGGGGCAGCCGAGGCGGCCACATCCCCCAAAGAGATGGTTTTGAGGCCATCCTTATAGTTGAATGTAATCAAAACTTTTTCATCATACAGATAAATAGCATTCACGAATGTATTGATCAGCGTCTCACGGTGACTTTTGATGTGCGGATCCAGTTTGCGGAATCGGGTCAGCCAGAATCTCACGAAGTCCGGGCTGAGTTTGGGCTTGGCCAGCTTCTCTTCCGTGATCCTGATTTCCAGCTCTTTCTTCTGGGCTTCCAGAGCTTCCAACCGCTCTTTGGTAGAGCTGGTCAAGATGCCGGCCTGGATGGCATTGAGCATATTTTGGATACCGCTGTCCACCTCTTTCAGCTGTTTTTCCAAGAGAGGCAGAGCCGTATTTTCCTGGTCTTGCAAGTGCATCACCATCTCGACGATTGCGTCGATGGTTTTGTCATCCTGGAGCATCTCCAGCGTTGCATTAACCACCAAGTCTTCCAGCCAGACTTTTCGGACGGTTTTCTTTTTGCAGCTCCTGGTACGCTTGGCGTTGGCACACTTGTAGTAATGATAAACCGTCTTGTTTCTGGCTGTTCCGCACTCGCCGAACATCATGGCCCCGCACATGCCGCAGAACAGCTTGGTGGTCAGCAGATAATCATCCTCCGCCTTGTGCCGGGCCGGGGCGCGGCGGTTTTTGGCTATTTTCTCCTGGACGCGTTCAAACAGTTCCTTATCCACGATCACCGGCACCGTGTCCGGCATAACGATGTCCTGGAAACGGTTCTCCCCAATATAGCGGCGATTGGTGAGTAAGGTTTGAACGCTGTTGTAAGTAAATTTCTGGTTCCGGTTGGTGGTCACGCCCTGCTGATTGAGCCAGTTCATGATTTCCTTCATGGTTGCACCCTCATTGTACTTCTTGAAGGCTTCCACCACGAAGGGCGCTTTCAGCGGGTCAATTTGAAAGAAGCGGTTTTCGTCGATTCGATACCCAATGGGGACTGTTCCACCGTTGTACTTGCCCTTGAGGACGTTTTCGGTCATGCCACGGACGACCTTCTCCGACAACTCAGCCGAATAATACTCAGCCATCCCCGTCAGCATACTTTCCATCATAATGCCGGCAGGTGTGTCCGAGATGGGTTCAGTCGCCGACACCAGTTTCACATGGTTTCTTTGCAGAATGTGCTTGTAATGGGCGGCATCGTAGCGGTCCCGGGCAAAGCGGTCGATCTTCCAGACCAGGACCACATCGAACAAGCGTTTCTCGCTGTCCTTTACCATCTGCTGAAATTCCGGGCGGTTGGCTGTCTTGGCTGAATAGGCCCGGTCGATATAGTGCTTGACCACTGTCATGCCATTCTTCTCGGCGTAGGCGGTACACTCACGGATCTGGCCTTCGATGGACTCCTCCCGTTGATTGTCGGAGGAATAGCGGGCGTAGATAACGGCAGTCATGGTGGCCTCCCTTCGGCTGAACGTACAATCGCAATTATTTTCGTATAATGTATATACCATAAATTCCACGAAAATGCAAGTTTTTTGCGCACAGGCTGGTGGCGCTCTTTTGGGGCAGCAACTCTTCTTTATTTGTGCCTTCCCTTTTGCTATAATAAATAAAAATCCACCCAGAATGGGGGTTTCCCATGTCTTATAAGATCCTCATCGTTGAAGACGACCCCACCATCAGCGCACAGCTGCAGATCCTGCTGTCCGGCGCAGGGTACGAGGCCGAGGCTGTCACCGACTTTGACCGGGCGGCCGAGCAGTTCCGGGCCTATGGGCCCCATCTTGTGCTGCTGGACATCAAGCTGCCAGGAGCCGGCGGTTTTGCGCTCTGCAGCCAGATACGGGCCATTTCTGAGGCACCCATCGTGTTTGTCACCAGCAGCAACAGCGACATGGACGAGCTGAACAGCATCATGCTGGGAGGCGACGCCTTTATTACCAAACCCTACAATCCGGCCATCCTGCTGGCCAAGATCGCCGCGCTGCTGCGGCGGGCCTACCCCGCGGCGGACGGGGGCGAGGTGCTGCGCTGGAACGGCGCGGCCCTCCACCTGGGGAGCAGCCAAATCGAGCACCAGGGCCGCCGGGTAGATCTGACCAAAAACGAGCTGAAAATTTTGTACTATCTGTTCAAGCACGCCGGGGCCATCTGCCCCCGGGCCGACATCATCGACTTTCTGTGGGACAATCAGCTCTACATTGACGACAACGCCCTCAGCGTCCATGTGGCCCGCATCCGGGAGAAACTGGCCGGCATTGGGCTGGAAGGCTTCATCAAGACCCGGCACCGGCAGGGGTACACCCTGTGAGGGCCGGGGTGTTCTGGCGGGACCAGCTCCTCGCCATTTTGCTCAATGTCTGCGGCGCGGTGGCACTGACTCTCTTTCTGCTGGCGGGCGGCGTTGCCGCCGGGACGATTGCCTTCATTACAGGAATCTGGGCCGCGGTGCTGACCCTCTGGCTGGGGTGCCGGTTTCTGCTCCAGAAGCGGCGGCTGAATACCCTGCTGGCCCTAGCCGAGCAGCTGGACGAGCGCTATCTTTTGCCCGAGGTTTTGCCGCCGCCCGCGACCGCTGAGGAAGAAGTCTACCGCCAGCTGATGCGGATGGCTGAAAAGTCGATGCTGGAAAAGATCGGCGCGGCCCAGCGGGAGCGGGCGGAATACAAAGAGTACATCGAGCAGTGGATCCATGAGATCAAGACCCCCATCACGGCGGGCAAACTGCTCTGCGAAAACCACCGCAGCGAATGGACCCGGCAGCTTCTGGCCGAGCTGGAAAGCATCACTCGTTACACCGAACAAGCCCTCTATTATGCCCGGAGTGAGCACACCGAAAAGGACTACCTCGTCCGGGAGATCGACCTGGCAGAGGTGGTCCACGCCGCTGTGGCCGACAACAAGTACCTGCTGCGCCGGCATCGGGTTGCCGTCACGGTGGAGGAGATGGCCAGTGTGGTCTGCACCGACGACAAATGGGTTCGCTTCATCCTGGATCAGCTCATCGGCAATGCCGTCAAGTACGGCGGCCCGGCACCCGTCCTCCGCTTTTCCTGCCGGCGAGAGGAAGGGGCCGTTGTCCTGCTGCTGGAGGACAACGGCATCGGCATCCCGCCGGAGGACCTGCCCCGCATCTTCGACAAGGGCTTCACAGGCGCAAACGGCCGGGCCGTCCCCGGCTCCACCGGCCTCGGGCTCTACCTCTGCAAGCGGCTGTGTGACAAGCTGGGCATCGGCCTGCAGGCGGTATCGGCAGGCCCCGGGTTCGGGACGACCCTATTCCTCACTTTCCAACGCAATTTGCTTATTACCGACATATTTTTTGATTAGCAACCCAATCAATTCCTTCCTTTGCAAATACAATGTATTTATAATATTGCTAGCTTGATTTCCAATTTAAGTCCGCTGTTTATTAAATTGTTTGATTATCTCTTTTAAATATTCATTATACATTTCTGTAAGAGTACGAGATTGCACTCGTTTTAATGCTACATCGTGTGCATAGAGTTTTTTTCGTATCATATTAGCAGTTTCATTTAGTTGTTTGAATTCCTCCTCTATTTCTTTGATTGAAACTTCTTCTGTAGGTACAATAGTGATAAGTTGCTTAGAAGTTGCATCAATGATTGCTTTCCCAGTCGCCTTTTTTATTCGATTACTTTTTTTCTTTTTACTCATATTATCACCTTGCTTGTTGATTTATTTAGTTTATGGTTTGGCTTTGGTTCCCGCCAACAACGCTTTTTCAAGTTTCTGTAACAGTAAGAAGACATTCGCATATGGAACAAGGAATTTGTTTACTATTTCTTCAACTTCATCCTTGCTCTTGCATCTAAATTTTGTATCATCCAAACCTACGATCTCAAGTAATCCTACCATTTTATCATCATCGCAGAAAACAGGTATACCAACATACAAATGATATTTATTATGATTTTTTGCCGCTTTTTCTTTAGAATCATAAGCAAATACTTCGTTAACCTCATCAATTCCGAATCTAATATCAGAATCCGCTTTCCTTTCTGCAAACAAGCATAAGTCATGATATGAATTTTTCTTATCAATATTTTTGAAGTTTCGTTTTAATTTAAAAATTGTCGGCTGATGATGATTTTGATTTGCATAAGCTATCATTTCAACCTCATTTTCGCTCCTTTCATCTTCAATCAATTTAATATATGCAACCCCATATTTTTTGCTATCAGATAACCTGCAAATATTATTATAAACTTGTTCGCTAACAATTCTACAAGCTTTTTCGTAATCCCATATATTGGGATCAATAATATGTTTTTCATTAACCACATGTATGCATTTGTTAACATCTGATGATGTGTTTTGGCAAATCGAAATAATACTAATAACCAAATCTTCAAATGTATCCACTTGGTGCTTTAATATTTCATATGACTGCCGTTGGTTTAAATCAATTACGGTATAGATTATGGTGGTAATAATATATAGTAGAGCCAGAACAATAAAGGTTAACACCTTGATTACAAAGAATTTCTGAGTTGTATCCCAATTTCCAAGTAAAGATGTAATAACACCTATCGCAATAGTCAGCACGGCCCCAATGAATGCTTTACTAACAGGTTTTTTAAGAAAGTTTTTCATGATTCCCTCGTTTTTAACATTATAAATCATATAAATTTCAAGTCTTATTTGTTTGATTATACATCTTATTCTTTGAATAGGCAAGATGTTTTAGTAAAGTTGACTGTCACGGACAATAAAGAACAATCAAGTTCTTACAATTTTGTAAGAACTTCGCAAACAAAACCGATACACTCCCGGCCCTCGTTCCGGTAGAATAAGGCCAGAGGTGATGAAGATGAAAGAAATACTCAAACTGGACCACATCCAAAAATACTACGGCAGCGAGGGCGGCATTACCAAAGCCATCCGGGACATCAGCTTCACGGTGGAGGAAGGCGAATTTCTGGGGATCATGGGGGCCTCCGGCTCCGGTAAGACCACCCTGCTCAACTGCATTTCCACCATCGACACCGTCAGCGCCGGCCACATCTATCTGGACGGCGAGGACGTGACCGAGATACGCCCCAAGGCGCTGGCCCGGTTCTGCCGGGAAAAACTGGGCTTCGTCTTTCAGGACTTCAACCTGCTGGACACCCTGACCATCGGGGAGAACATTGCCCTGGTGCTGTCCATCAACCACACCCCGCCCGCCGAGGTGGAACCCCGGGTGGAGGAAATGGCCCGCAGGCTGAACATCCAAGACATCCTGCACAAGTACCCTTACCAGGTGTCGGGCGGGCAGCGGCAGCGCTGTGCCTGCGCCCGGGCCCTCATCCACGCTCCGCGGCTCCTGCTGGCCGACGAGCCCACCGGCGCGCTGGACAGTCACTCGGCCCAAATGCTGCTCAACACCTTCGAGGGCATCCACACCGGCCTCGGCGCCACCATCCTGATGGTCACCCACGACGCCTTCACTGCCAGCTACGCCGGACGGATCCTCTTTCTGCGGGACGGCGAGATCTTCACCGAGCTGCGCCGGGGCGGCGACACCCGGGGCGCCTTTTTTGAAAAGATCCTTCACGTCCTGACCATGATGGGAGGGGGCAACCATGATGTACGCTAAACTCATCCTCCGCAGCGCCCGGCGGTCGGCCCGGGACTACCTCGTCTACATCGTCACACTGACCATCTGCACCACTTTGTTCTACGCCTTTTTGTCGGTGTCCAGCCGATTTTACAAGCCTGACATCGGGGTGGAGTATAACTTCACCGTCCTGAGCGACGGGATGAAGGTGGCCATTTGCGCCGTCACATTGCTGCTGGTATTCCTGATCCGCTTTGTCAACCGCTATATGCTCCGCAGCCGCCAGCAGGAATTTGCCCTTGAGGCCATGATGGGGATGGAACAGCGAACCATCGGCCGGCTGTTCTTTGCCGAGGCCCTCATCATAGGCGGGGCGGCAGTGATTTTAGGCATTGGTCTGGGGGCGGTCTGCTCCCAGTTCATCACGGCCCTGCTGCTGACCAGCTATGACCGACCCTACCAGCCCGCCTGGACCCTCTTCCCCGATACGGCGCTTTGGACGGCGGCGGTTTTTCTGCTCATCTTTCTGGTGGTGGGGCTGTCCAACACCCGGGTCATCCGCCGGACCAAGATCATTGATATGCTCTCTGCTGGCCGCCGCAACGAGGCCCCTCTCCAGAAAAGCCGCTGGATGCAGGGGGTGGCGGGCCTCTATCTGCTCTTGTCCGTCCTGATGGCGGTCAACGGCGGACGGATGCTTTACTACTATGGGGACAGCCGTCTGCCACTGCCGGTGCAGCTGATGTTCTGGGCCAATATTCTGGTGCCGGCCTCTCTGCCGGTCTGGACGGTGGTCTGGCTGCTTCGCCGCCGGAAGGGCGGTCTGCCCGCGTTGGTGCTGGGCCTGACCGCCGGCGCACTTCTCTGCGCCCTGGCGGCGGCATCCGTCCCGGTGATGCAGCGGCAGTATGCCTTGGCCTTCGGGGGCGGCGGTGTCAACCAGGCGCTGACCTTCCTTCTGGCCGACCTGCTGTTTTTCCTCTGCGGGGTGGTCTGGTTGGCCAGCAGCCTGCTGGCCGGGTGGAAAGAGCGCTCCCCCGCCCACCGCTACCGGGGCGAGGCTCTGTTCTTCTTCGGGCAGATGATCTCCAAGCTGCGCACCACCAGCAAGACCATGACCCTGACCAGTATCACCCTGGTGCTCGCCATCTTTTTATTTGCGGCCGCGCCGGTGCTGGTGGGCTGGGCCGAAGGGTATCTGGACGTCCGTTCCGTCTACGACGTGCAGATCTATTCGCGTTACAACGACGTCTACGACGAGGCTGCCTTACCCTCCGGGGACTACGACGCCGTCAGCCGGTTCCTGACAGAAAACGGCATCGAGACCACCCACGACTGCCGGTTCAGCCTCTATCTGCCCCGGCGGGCCGATTTCTCCAACCGCTACAAATACGACTTCCCGGTCGTGGCTATCTCCCTGAGCGACTATAACGCCGTCCGCGCCACCCAGGGCCTTCCGCCCATCGCGCTGGGCGAGGGGGAGTTCACCACCCAGTGGCAGGCCATCGCCACCGATGAGGAGCGGGACGCCTTTTTACAGGCCCACCCCACCCTTGCCACCGACGCGGGCACCCTGACCCTCGCTGCCGACAGCTGCCACCAGGACAACCTGGGCCAGACCCTCTACAACACTTACACAAATGCGGTCTACGTCCTGCCGGACGAGGCCTGCGCCCAGCTTCTGCCTGTAATGCGGAACCGCTACATCATGACGGCCCAGCCTCTTTCCTATGAGACGGCCCGCACCCTCGAAAACATCTTCACCGCCGGCTACCCGAGCAGACGGCGGAGGGCGTCAGCTACAGCATCCGGCTGCGGACGTTGCAGGTCAACAGCGCCCGGGCAAACAACTTTGTCCTGCAGGCCGCCATGCTCTACGGCGGCGTGGTCTTGATGGTCATTTGCCTGACCGTCCTCTCCTTGCAGCAGCTGTTGGACGCTGGGCAGTACCGCTACCGCTTTTCGGTGCTGCGCCGCCTCGGCGTCGAGGAAGGCCGCATCCGGCGGCTCGTGCTACAGCAGCTGGGCTTCTGGTTCGGCCTGCCGGTAGGAGCTGCCATCTTGGTGGGCGCCGGGGCGGCTGGCTGCTTCATCGCCGCCCTCCGTGCCGAGATTGAGGCTTACATCGGCTTTGGCGCGCTGGCTGTGCAGCTGGGCGTCACCGCAGCTATTTTAGCGGTGCTGCTGGGGTGCTATTTTGTCAGTACTTGGGTGCTGTTCCGAAGGGCAATCGACGCATGAACGAAAAATGGGAGAAGTCCCGAATTTTTCCGTCTGTCAAGTCGACATAATTTTGTTTCATTCACACAAATAGACGCTCTGCTTTCTGTGAAACCCGATAGGATTTTCCGCCTTCTCTTGACACTTTACCCCTCTCATGGTATCCTCTTACCCATACCAATCACTTTACTGTGATAAACCGCCGCTCCGCAACCACACCGAACCATTTTGCCGCCGCTTTCCTCCGACAAAATCCTTTGGTCTCTTGCGGGGCGGTTTTCTTTATATTCCGAGAGAATTTGCAGACGGGCGACCGGCCTGCAATTCTTCATATCCGCTCCGCACCTTGAAAACTGCATGAGCCGCCTAGATCTGGATACCGTGCCATGACCCCGCAGAAATGTGGGCGAGCCGGATAACGCCGCTGCAACACAGGGGCAGGAACGCAGATTCGGGGCAAGCGGTGACTCCCGCAAATAGAAAACACTTCTATTGGCACCTGCACTCCCAGCTTTGGAAGCCGAAATCCAATTTGAAATCTGTATTTTTGTTCTGGACGAAAAAGCGATAAGCAAGTATCGACCTGTGGCCACAATTTCAAAATTTGAAATTGCGTCTCACTGACCGGTCGTACTTGTTGGGGAGTGCCTTCCCCAAACCCTGCTTTTATTTTGAACCGTTTGCACTTGTTCGATCTATGTTCCGTGCGGCCTTTTCATGGCGCCACCCAAAGGATTGGAGGCTGATACTCGCCAAGAACTCCGAAAAAATTCTTCCGACCACTCACAATGACAATCCGAACAACCGCACTCACATTATCAAATTTCGCGTGACCGAAAAAGAAAAACTCACCCTCGAACTCTGCTGCAAA